>WNFA01000648.1_pt1 | contig 31217 bp, 24 predicted proteins | sample 5400481 | NCBI WGS metagenome assembly WNFA01 (sample SAMN13153340, study PRJNA577476) | soil metagenome | isolation source: 120 cm saprolite under Douglas fir tree site 2 hole 1 replicate 2 | place: USA:California | collected 2015-04-18 | reverse complement strand
CACGCATTCCTGTCACCATGCATTGAAATACAGTGCCGTACTTGTGGCCCAAAGTTCGGTCAGGGGCTGCGAATGCCGCTTAAGGCCTGACGGGCCATTTCCGCGAGTGGGGATTTCGGATCCATATCAATAATCTTGTCGAACTGCGTGCGCGCCTGCACGGTCTCATTCAGTTTCTGATAGGTCAGCCCGAGGTGATAATGATAGGCCAAGTTGCTAGGGGCTTTCTTGATTGCATCCTCAAATAGGGGTGCCGCTACGGAAAAAGCTCCGTTGTGATAGTAAGCCCAACCTAAGGTGTCAGCAGAATTGGGAAGATCGGGAAGACCTTTGCGGGCGGTTTGGGCCAGGGTCAGCGCCACATTAACACTGCCGCCATGCTCGAGCATCAGATATGCCAGATTGTTCGAAACCAGGGCATTCTCCGGCTTAATGGTCAGTGCTTTTTGGTATGTGGCCTCTGCTTGCTGCCAATTACCGGTCGATTCATAGGCACTGCCAAGAGCAAGATAAAGGCTCGCGTTGGTGGGCTCCACCACAATCGCCCGCTGGTAGGTACCGATCGCTTGATCCGGTTGACCTCTTGCGGCTTGGAGTTGCGCCAGCAGAGCGAGAGCGCGGACGTTCCTGCTATCCAACTCAACCGCCCGGGCGAGTGATGACTGTGCCTGATCGGCTTGTTTCGTTTGCAGGAAGGCTTCAGCCTGCAGCAGGTAGAGACCGGAACTGTTGGGGTTCCGGGTAATCTGGTCATGAACAAATGTCAAGGCGTCAGCTGGTTTATTTTTAAGGAGAAGAACCTGAACCATCCCGCGCACGGCTTCGGGGAAGTCCAGATTGTGCGTAAGGGCTTGACGGAAGAGGTTTTCCGCATCCCCAGGGCGTCTTTGAGCCAGCCGCAATTCTCCCAGCTCTGCATAGGGTAACGGGCTATTCGGGGCCATTTGCTGGACATGAATCAGGTCTGCTTCCGCTCCTAGCGCATCTCCCTGATTGATACGCGCGGTGGCGTGATCGAGATAGGCCCCGATCGAATTTGGCGAATGCTTTTTCAGCTGATCGCTGACCTCCTCCAAAGTACGCCAATCGCCCTGCTGGGTGGCAGTTGCCCCCAGCGCGACCCAGGCCTCAGAAAGCCCCGGGCGCAAACGTACAGCGTCTCTCCATTCACTCACTGCTTGTTGCGTGTCACCCTCTTCCTTGTAGGCCAAACCCAGTACGTAATGGCCAAATGCATTGTCAGGTGCATTCTTGTGGGCCTGTTGCAAGGTCTGAATACTATCGTCGACTTCATTCTGCTGCAGCTGTAATTGCCCCTTCAGGATCAGTCCTTCCGCATCCTGGGGCGTCTTCTTGAGAAGATCGTCCGTGAGTTTCCCGGCTTCGTCGAGCCTGCCGTTCAAGATTAGCAGTTGGGCGTATGCTTTTTGAACACTAAGATCGTTTTTGTATCGCGCCGATAAAGCAGCGAACTCGGCGAGAGCTTTGGCGTTTTCGCCGTGGCTTAGGTAGTAGTCACCGAGCAGGCGATATCCTGCCGGATCGTCACCGAGTTGCTTCTTCGCATCCATCAGGCTCTTTTCCGCCAGTGATTCCTGTCCCTGACTGACGTACAGACCTGTCAGTGAGACGCGAGGCATGGGGTTCATGGGCGCGAGTACAATCGCCGCCCGAAATTGCTTCTCAGCATCCGACCAACGCTTTTGCTGTTGATAGAAGTTTCCCAGGGCTAACAATGGTGTGATGGAGGTTGGGTCGGAGGATTGCGCTTTGTTCAGGTTGGTTTCCGCTTCGGTAATTGCTCCTGTCCGGGCCTGAATCAAAGCAAGATTGAGATAGCCCGGGGAATGCTCCGGCGCCATTTCCGTCGCTTGTCTTGCTTCTTGAAGCGCGTTTTTCAAGTTACCCAACGTAAAGTCCGCCTCCGAAAGCAGGATTTGTGCTTCTGCGTGCTTTGGATTGCTGCGGAGAATCAAGAGAGCGCGGTCCTTGGCATCCTGAGGCTTGCGGGCCGCGAGCAGCATTCGAGCGATCTCTAGTTGGGCCGGCCAGTCGTCCGGCTGGAGATCGACCGTGCGATTCAACTCCTGATACGCCTGAGCCCAGCTTCCCTGTTTCAAATAGCATTCTGCAAGTTTGTAATGAGCCTCGGCGAGGTGCGGGTCGATCTGCAATGCGCGGCCGTACGAAATTATGGCCTCGGCATACTTGCCTTTGTCAAAATCTTGGTTTCCCTGTGCGAAGAATTTTCGCTTTCGCACATTAGGATCTAGCGAACAGCCTGCGGGGAAAACGCCTACGAGCAGAGAGAAACTCAGTAATAGCGCTTGCATTGACTGGCGTCGCATAGGCCTCAGTTCAGGACATGTCTCTACACACACTATCTTCAGAGTGGGTCTCGGTGCAATTTTGCGCCCTGAGGACAGGTAAGGAAAGGCCAATTTCTGCAATTCCTCTAAGAATATGAAAAAGAATGTGTTAACTCCCACGAGAAGGGAGTGCAACCCCAGGCTGATGCGACGTAAGGCGACAGATCTTTCTGGGAACCACGTTACCCAGTGAGAATTCAGGGGTAGATTTGAGCAGAATACTTCCACTTCCCAGTTTGGCTGAAGATGTGTACGATCTGATGGTTATGCCATACCAGACGCATCTTTTCTCTAAGTGTATGATAATATTGCTGTTATGAGAATCACCTAGAGCGGATCAAGACACCTCGCATGGCAGGGACCGTGCATGGTCTTTAATGTAGGTAGACTGGCGAGATCTTTGGGCCAGGGCCCTATTTAGAGGGCTCAGTTGGCGAGATCTTCTGTTAAACGCGATGGTCTGGGAGAGGCAAAGAGGTCGTTATGGTTCGGAATGGTGAACTGAGTCTGTCCGATGTGAAGCGGGTCCTCCGGCGGTACTGGTGGATCTTGCCGATCACAACGATTCTTCTCGGTGCAGCTGGGCTGGGTGCCGCCCTGGCGCTACCCAAGAAGTTCACGTCCCAGACCATGGTGCTCGTGGAGCAGCCCACGGTTGGGGCCGACTACGTGAGACCAGTTGTCACGGAGGACCTGAATCATCGCCTCGCCTCGATGCAAGAACAAATCCTCAGCCGCACACGGCTGCAACCCATTCTTGAGAAATTCAGTCTTTACCCGAGTGACCGTGACCGAGTGCACATCGATGATCTCGTCGAGCGGTTGCGGAGCGCCGTGACGATCACGCCTATGGCGCCGACCCCAGGGACAGAGAGCCGGCAATTGCCTGGTTTCTACGTGAACGTCACGTTTGATGACCCACGGACAGCGCAGAAGATTTGTACCGAGATCACCTCCATGGTTCTGGCGCAGAATTCCGGTGACCGCCAGAAACAGGTTAAAGTGACAACGGACTTTCTCAGCCAGCAATTGGAAGAGGCGAAGAAGAGCCTGGATGCGCAGGACGCAAAGCTCGCGCAGTTCAAGGTACAGTATTTGGGAGAACTGCCAGATCAAGAGCAAACCAATCTCAGTATCCTGATGGGGATGAATACACAGCTCGAAGCCAATACCCAGGCGCTCAGCCGCGCACAGCAGGATAAGGCCTTTACGCAATCCGTTCTCAGCCAACAGGAAGCGAATTGGAAGGCATCACGATCTGGACAAAGTTCGGACACTGCTGAACAGCAGCTTAGCGCTCTCGAAGACCAACTGCCGAGTTTGCAAGCCCGCTATACTCCCGAACATCCGGATGTTATAAAACTCAGGAATCAGATTGAAGAGCTAAAAAAGCAGCTGGAAGCAGCACCAAAGAGCAATGCGCCGGCAAATGGTACTTCGCAGGCTTCCGTGAGCGAGCCACCCCAGATTCAGCAACTCCGCGCGAAGCTGCGCCAGGACGAAATCAGTATCACTGATTTGACGCAACGGCAGAGCCAAATCCAGGAACAGATTCGTCAGCTGCAAGGACGCGTGCAGGCCAGTCCCGTTGTGGAGCAGCAGTTCAAAGAGTTGACTCGTAACTACCAAACAGCGCTCGACTTTTACAATGACCTCTTGAAGAAGCGGCAAAGCGCAGGGGTCGCTGGGGATCTTGAGAGCCAGCAGCAGAGCGAACAGTTTAAAATATACGATCCGCCGAGTCTCCCAGACCAACCGTCATTTCCGAAAAAGATCATTTTTGTGAGTGGCGGATTGGGGGGCGGGCTTGCTCTTGGCCTGGGAATTCTTTTTCTGATGGCAGTCAGTGACAAATCGCTACACAATGAACGCGATGTTGAGCTTGCCCTAAAGCTTCCGGTATTGGTCTCAGTCCCGATATTGGATGTAGCCGCGAACCATGCCAATCACACGACAACGCTGGCGGAGAAGACTTACGACGTGGTCACGACAAAGGCCTGAGCCCCTATTTTCATGAGGAAACGATGAGCCGGATCCACGAAGCACTGAAAAAAGCGGCGCAAGAACGATCCTCGCGGCTTTCCTCCGAGACTTCACTGGATTTTGTTGATGTTGCTACGGATGTGAGCCGAACAATAGTTCCCGCCGAAGATCGAACTTCGCCTTTACTTGCCGATTTACCACCAAAACGAGATTCTCCCGTACTCCGCTTCGAAGAACTGGTGAAGAAGTGCACGCGACACCACTGGCAGCTTGATCCGAGAATCGACGTTTTTCACGGTGCGAACAGTAACCGGACCGGCGCCGAGAGCTTTCGAACGTTGCGTTCGCGCCTCGCTCAGATTGCGGGAACTCGGCAGCTGAAAAGTGTACTAGTGACAAGCAGTCTCCCACAGGAAGGAAAGACTTTTGTTGCGGTGAATTTGGCGCAGTCCATTGCGAGGCAAGACCGCAGCCGCGTGCTTTTGATTGATGCCGACCTCCGGATTTCGCGACTGCACCAGGCGCTCGGCGCTCCCGCCACCCCCGGTCTAACAGACTATTTGCGCGGCGAAGCGGATGAAATCGCAGTGATCCAAAGAGGCCTAGAGGGGAATCTGTGCCTAATTCCTGGTGGCAGCCCAGTTGCAAACCCCAGCGAACTTCTTCTTGGGGAACGAATGAAATACCTGCTGGAGCGGGTCACTCCGGCGTTTGACTGGCTCGTTCTAGATTCACCACCGGCAATGCCTGTCCACGACGCGAGTCTGCTTGCCGATCTCTGCGACGGTGTTCTCTTTGTTGTACGAGCCGGAGAGACTGATTTTGAAGTAGCGGGAAAAGCATCCTCTGAATTTCGAAATAAGAATCTGCTTGGGGTAGTCTTGAATCGCGTTGAGAAGAGCGAGTCCTACGGTGGTTATCATTACAGCTACACGGCTGTGGATGAAAAGAGAATCTAGCTCCACTCGGTCTCAACTTCTGTTGCTCTTATCGTCTTCTCTGACTCTCTCCAGGTCGATAGCCTCACTCTATAAACCGTCATTTTCTGAATTCATTTCAGGCAGCTGGAGAGCTTTCGATTGTCCCCGCCGGTTTCTCGCTGCGTTGAAGGAGCCAGAGGACGGGTAACAGCAGAAGCAGACCGAGCAGGAAAAACACCACGCCACCTTCATGATGCAGTCGGCCGTAAAGAAAGCCTGGGTCCACATATTCTGCAAGGATCGCCAAGGTAGCGATGCGGACTCCGTTCTTGACCATCATAATCAGCAAACCCGCAATCACGAAAACAACCTGTTTCCAGGGCGTGCGCAAAAATAGATGTCCAACGACAAGAGCTAGGATGAGTAATGCTAGACTCGATCGGATACCGCTGCATTCTTTCGCCACTTCGATATTAAAGTGCGCAAGATGAAAGACGAAGCCTTCTCGAAGAGCGGGGACGCCCGCAAGGTCAAAAATCATTTCTGCGACTTCAGCGGATCCCTTTTGCAGGAAATAGATCGCGTGATTCAGCAGAGTATTAGGTAACGGGATCGTGAGAAAAAGAAAGAGCAAAGGAAAGCGCGCGTTTTTAAGTGCGCCTCTCCCAAAAAAAAGAACAAAACCTGAAATCCACAGGATCACCAATGCGAGCGCGTAGCGCGCGAGCATGTCAGCTTGTGCCCAGGAAGTGTGGGATCGTAGCGTCCAGATGTAAGTGACAGCAGAGATCGCGAACAGGATGCTGGCCAAGGAGTAATCAAAAGAAACCCATCGAAATACTTGTTTTCTCTCAAGATAGATCAACCATGTGCTTAGGAATGGGATGATGACAACATGCGATGCATTGTCGTTGACAAGCGAGAAACGAAACAACGCGACACACGGTTTCCAGGAGCAGGCGATCGACAGGATGAGCCACAAACCGTAAAGTAAGAAGCGTCTCCGATCGATTCGAGTCTCGCCGTTCAAACGAGCACGCTCCTGAAGACAGGTTGAAACCCTGATTATCGTACCGGAACCTCCCGCACTTACGTAGCCAAGATGCGAATCTCATGTTAACTAACTGCAAGAGCCCCTAGTTTCTGCAGGTCAAATTGAGAATTGCTTAAACAACGAAGAAGGAGATTGATTCTGCTAATTTCGCGGAAAGGACCAGACCATTCGAGCACATTCAGCCGGAATATCCCGATTCTAGAAGGCCAGCAGGGTCTCCGAACAGCGAGGGGAGTGTAGACGCTGGGAGGCGCGAACCAAAGGCAACAGATTGCGCACGCGTCACTGAGCAAATTCCGCGGCAGACTCGCCAATAAGGCAAGTTTTCCCTGGTTTTTATGTTCCTGTAACATATTGACAACATTTAAGATATACTGCTTTGATCAGAAGTCACGCTGGCCAATCGAGGAAGCCGTTTGGCCAACAGTGGCAACAGTTTTCTCTAGTCTTGATTCCTTGCGGAGCGCGTTCTCGCGCCCGGTGTAGCACGCGTCCAACACTGCAGCTAAGGTCTGTTTTATCAATCGTTTGCGGCCTTCAGACTTCAATCCACCTGGATCGTTTTCGACGAGGACTCTGGCACGCCAGTTGCCATAACCACGAGGGCGGCAGGTCGCTTAAATGGCGGTAGCCTAGATAAAAGCAGAGTCTCGATATCGGAAGATCTGAAGGGAGCCCTGATTCATGATTAGTTCCGGAACAGACGGTCAGAGATGGTTTGCCCTGCAAATCAGGACTCGCTGGGAGAACTCAACGGCATTGCTACTTTCTGGAAAAGGCTATCAGACTCTGCTCCCTACGTATCAGACGAGGAAGCGTTGGAATGGAAGGCTAAAGCAGCTCAACACCCCTCTCTTTCCCGGCTATGTCTTCTGTCAGTTCGATGCGCTGAATCGCCTGCCGATCCTTGTTACACCAGGTGTGATTGCAGTCGTCGGCCGTGGCCGAGTTCCTGTTCCAGTGGACGATGCTGAGATTGCGGCCATTCAAACGCTTGTTTCATCGGGCTTACATGCCGAACCGTGGCCTTACCTCGAAATCGGTCAGAAGATTAGGATCGAAAGTGGCGCTCTAAACGGCCTTGAAGGCGTTCTGACTAATTTCAAAGGGAATCATCGCATCGTGGTCTCGGTTTCGCTACTTCGTCGATCCGTCGCGTTGGAGATTGATCGGATCTGCGTGAGTCCACTTGGGCCTGCTCCACGTTCTGCTCTCGAGCCGATCATTTCTCATCGGTTGCAGCAAGGAGTGGTTGCCTAGGCTGGTGATCGATCTTGGCGAGTTCACACAGTTTCGCGGTTGTTGCAGGAACTTCTAATAGGACTCAAATCTTGAGCTACGTCGAAGAGTCAGCATACAGGATCTCGAATGGCAAGAAGTGATGCAAAGAGCTCCGCTCCTAGGGATCAAGCAGCGCAACAGGGAAATGGCCTGAAGGCGTTGTCGCGCTTCGGCAACCTGCCAGCGGGCCGAGAAGGCGTTCTCGAAGAAGAATCGTTCCACGCAATTCTAAGCCGCGAACGTCACCGAGCGGAACGTTCTCGCAAGCCATTCGTTCTGATCCTGCTTGACTCCCATGCAGTACACGAGAGAGGGAGCGACGCGGCTTTCATCGATGGACTCACGTCGGCCGTCTCCCATGCCACTCGTGAGACCGACGTAATCGGTTGGTATGAGGAGGGCCTGATTCTCGGCGTGATATTCACGGAAGTCAACCTAGAGGGGAAGAGTCCCATCACCGAGGTCTTACATTCCAAAGTTGTAGCCACCTTGCGGGATCATCTCGATCACCGGCTTATATCGAATCTTGTCGTTTCGGTTCATCTCATTCCAGAAAGTTGGGATATGCACGGCCCCGATCGAGTGGCCGACATCAAAATGTACCAAGATCATTCTCAGAAGAATTCAAAGAAGCGGCGCCCGATGATGATTATTAAGCGCGTAATCGACATTATGGGAAGTACATTTGGGTTGCTGATTCTCTTACCGCTTCTAGCGGCTATCGTTTTGGCAATCAAGCTAAGTTCGAAGGGTCCGGTCATTTTCAAGCAAGAGCGGTTGGGATGGTTCGGAACAAGATTCCAGTGCCTTAAGTTTCGTACCATGTACACGGACAATGATCCCAAGATTCATCAAGATTACGTCCGCCGCCTCATCGTAGGCAGGGCGACAGAGGAGAACGAGAGCGAAGCCGAGCCCGAGGTGTATAAGATTACCAGTGATCCGCGGGTCACACCGATTGGGAAATTCCTCCGCAAGACTAGCCTCGATGAGTTTCCGCAGTTCTGGAATGTATTGCGCGGCGAGATGTCTCTCGTGGGACCCCGTCCCGCATTGCCGTATGAGTTTGAAGTCTATGACGATTGGCACCGCCGCAGAGTTTTCGAGATGAAACCCGGTGTCACAGGATTGTGGCAAGTGAGTGGCCGGAGTCGTATTTGCTTTGATGATATGGTTCGGTTAGACCTGCGTTATTCGCAGTGCTGGTCACTGTGGCTGGATCTCAAAATTCTTCTCGTTACTCCCCTTGTAGTTCTGATGGGTGACGGTGCCTTCTGATCCTAAGGATACGGCGTCTCCAAGGCTCAAAGACTTAATCAGGGAATCGTATTTTGGCCGAGCATTCTATGGAAGAGGAAAGAGAGTTGGTGTGCCTGTGAACGAATTCTGCTCGATTGCTCCAGATGTGAAATTGGGTGACGGAGTCAAGCTTTCTAGATTCATCAACCTTTACGGTTGCCAAATCGGAGAGAACTCGAAAATCGGAGCCTTTGTTGAAATCCAGAAAAACGCAACAGTAGGAAAGAACTGCAAAATCTCCAGCCATAGCTTCATTTGTGAAGGAGTCATGATTGAGGACGGCGTTTTCATCGGTCATGGCGTGACCTTCATTAATGACTCGTACCCTCGCGCGACTACTGCAGAGGGGGGGGTCCAGACAGAGAAGGATTGGTGCGTCGAAACCACGGTAGTCAAGCGCGGGGCTTCCATAGGTTCCGGAGCCACCATTCTTTCCAACCTCGTCATCGGTGAAAACGCGATCGTGGGCGCCGGTAGCGTTGTGACACACGATGTTCCCCCGAATACGATTGTGGCTGGCAACCCTGCAAAGATCTTGCGACCTATTACACATTCTTCCGAGGCGAAGCGATGACAAATACTGCGAAGGTTCCGTTTGTTGATCTGCTGACAATCCACAAAGAGCTTGAGGCTGAACTGCTGGCCGTATGCAAGAGGGTCTTTGAGACGGCCGGCTTTATCGGCGGCCCTGAAGTCGAGGGGTTCGAAAGAGAGTTCGCCGAGTACTGCGGCGCGAAGCATTGCGTCGGCGTGAACAGCGGTACCGATGCACTTCGCTTCGCTCTCACGGCTGCCGGCATCCATGCCGGGGACATCGTCGTTACCGTTCCCCATTCGTTCATTGCGACGACCGAGGCCATTTCCCAGGCCGGAGCGTACATCGAATTTGTCGACATCGACCCGCGCACCTATACTCTGGACCCAGAAAAGCTACGCCGCTACCTAGAAACGTGGTGCGCCCTCGACGCGAGCACGGGCCGTTACATCCATAAGAAGCTAGGAAAGCCAGTCACAGCGGTGGTCCCGGTGCACCTCTACGGGCAAATGGCCGACATGGACCCGATCCTGGACCTGGCGGAGCGTTATAAGTTGGTTGTCATTGAGGATGCCTGCCAGGCGCATGGCGCCGAGTACTTCTCGAAGAAAGAGAGCCGCTGGTTGAAGGCTGGTTCGGTTGGCCGCGCCGCGGCGTTTAGTTTTTATCCCGGCAAGAATCTGGGTGCCTGCGGTGAGGGCGGGGCGATCACCACGAACGACGAAGGCCTAGCCCGCAAAGCAGCGATGATGCGCGATCATGGACAATCCAAAAAATACTATCACGACTTGGAAGGCTACAACGGCAGGCTCGATTCCCTACAGGCTGGAATCCTGCGGATCAAACTTCGTCATCTTTCGCGTTGGAATGAACAACGGCGCGCGTCCGCTCGGATTTACGATGAGCTCCTGGCTCCACTGGGTGAGAGTGTAGTGCGCCCCGCTGAATCCGCATCCTCAAAATCCGTCTATCATCTTTACGTCGTACGAACACAATTCCGCGATGAGTTGCAAAAGCATCTTACCGATGCCGGTATCGGAACGGGGATTCATTATCCGATTCCTATCCACTTGCAGGTGGCCTACGCCTCGCGAGGATGGAAACGCGGAGATTTTCCCAATACGGAAGCGGCCGCTGGTGAGATCTTGTCTCTCCCGATGTTTGCGGGACTGACCTCAGACCAGCAAAAGCAAGTGGCGGAGACGATTTCCCAGTTCGCTGCCTCTTTTGCGGTCAGTTGAGTCGCTCCCTTTCCAGCGCGGGGAGAGAAGAAGAACAAGGAGTCGTATTGCAGGCTCGACAGCAAGCCATAAAATGTCTGTAAACCTCGCCGACTGCGAGGCGTCGTGCGTGCCGGGAAACTCTTCCTTGGATTGAAACTCAGTTTCCTCCAGCAAACCCTCAAATCAGGTTAGTCTTGTCACAAGAATACTCCTTCGGAATTGGCGATCCTGTTCGGCCACTTGTCCAAGCCGTTGCTGGACCGAGTGGGCCGAGGACCGCCCTAACGGCTGATAATGGACCATCGGTCGACATCCCTTTACTGAATGCATTGGCACTACGGTCGCTTGTCTACTTATTTGAGGCGAAGGAGAACCTCTTTTGTCGTTGTGCCGACATAAGCACGGATGGTTTCCATCCAGAGAAGACTTCGCGAAGACGCACGATCATTGCGCTGTTAGGTCTCCAACGTCTTGCAGAGTCTGGCGGGTCACAACCTTTTGATCTTGCTTCGATTCGAGACGTCCTCCTGACGGACACAAATTGGGTCAGAGGTGTCGGAGATCTTGGCCTGCTGACTTGGTTCGCAGCGGAGGTAGTTCCGGAGAGGCTCCCAGAACTGTTCAAGGAGTTCGATTTTGACAAGGCACTTGAAACCTATCCGGACGGCCGCCAGGCACGCACCATTGCTCTCGCATTGTTCTTGGCAGGCATATCGCACGCGCGACTCGCCGGTCCTCGAACACTTTCAGACCTGACCGACGTTGCCGTGGATGCCTACCACTTGCTCTTGGATAATCAGGGTGAGAGCGGAGTCTTCGGCCGAGCAGCGTTTCCCGGGTTGCTGCAGCGAGCTTTCTGCAGGCGGTTTGGGACGTTCAGCGATCAAGTCTACGCCATTTATGCACTTTCGACGTTTGCAAGAGCATTCCAGGTTGAAGAGCCGCTGGCATCAGCCTTGAGTTGTGCGAACTCGATTCGTGCGCAACAAGGGGAACTGGGGGAGTGGTGGTTCCTCTATGATAAGCGGGCATGTCGCGTCGCGAACCGATATCCTGTGTTTTCCATGTATCAAGACGGAATTGCTCCTGTTGGATTACTTGCTCTGGAAGAAGCCACTAGTCATAGTTTTCAGGAGCCTATTTACAAGGGATTGTCGTGGATCACAGGGGTGAATGCACTCGGGAATGACTTCCGTGATTTGGATCGGGGTGTGATCTGGGATTCTATGCGAATCAGGAGGGGGGTAGCAAATTACTGGGAGACAGCGCTCAGTTTACTGAATATTACGCGTGAGCCCCAAGGAGATCAACTCGGCATTTGCTACAAGGCGCGGCCCGACCACTATGGTTGGTTGCTCTACGCTTTCGGAAGATTTGGCCTGCCGAAGGCCGCAGTTAGCAACGGTGCGACGACGATAGAATAGCCATCCGTTCGCTGTAATTGAGGATCGTTCAGCTCTCCCGGAGGTCGATTGTAGGTTAGTTAGCTGTATAGCGGAGTGACAACGGGAAAGGCGTGGTAGGAAATCGGAGTACCCGTTCCATCACACCCCGAGCAGTGCTTGGAACCCCCACGGCAAATCGTGGTAGTATTCTTCCAGATTCTGGGCCAATTGCCATATTCCCGGGAAGCAGAGACTTGGAGAATTTTTGATTCCCCTGCAACGCATTTATTTTCAACCATTTGGAACTGTCTCGATTTAACCGTCTATTCACCGATCGAGGCTCGGCCCGGAAGTCTGATTGCCATAATCTTGTTGAATCTCGAGTCTTTGTTATTAAGTGTTTTATTTTGAGGGGCTTAAGAACATCTGGACACGTTGGAGCCGCCCGTGGGACTCTTAATGGCGGTAGCTTGCCCGAGAAACGGCTAAACCCTTTCGGTGTTAGCGAGTACATATATGCGCAGACGCGGCGGCGACGCAGCGGTCTGACGGTTCGGCCCTTGCGATTCAGTCACAGTCTTCCCGAATCGATGCTAGACGTGGGTAGCGAAGGGGGTATCACGGCTTAGTTCGCTAGAAAGGCCAAAGTTGGAAGAAAAAGGCTTGTTGTGGTTTTTGGATTGGCGGGCGCTGCGGCCGCTATCCCAACTCCGTTCTGGTTGTTCCCAGCAGGAGAACACCGAAATCAGCGGTTTGTCACTCAGATGAAGAAAACGGTCATCGTAACTGGTTCGGAGGGATTCATCGGATCCCACATGGTCAAGTTCCTCCACGCCCGGGGCTGGAATGTGATCGGATCTTATCTCTCGGAGGGCTCTGCTCCATTTCCGAAACTTCCGAATCTGCAGTTCATGCACTGTGATTTGCGTAACGGCCAGCGCATAACGCAGATCTTAGCCAAGTATCAGCCAACGCACATCCTTCACCTCGGGGCACAAAGCTTGCCCACTGTCTCTTGGGCCGATCCAGTAAAGACCTTTGAAGCAAACATCATGGGGTCGTTGCACCTGTTCGAAGCCGCACGCTATATGAAACGCAGGCCAGTCATCGTCTCGGCCTGCTCGAGCGCCGAGTACGGAAACGTACCAGCCTCGGCCATTCCAGTGAAAGAAGAGCAACCGTTGCAACCGTTGCATCCGTATGGAATTAGCAAGGTATGTCTCGATTTGGTGGCGCGAGAATACTTTCTCGACTATAAGATCCCGGCTGTCAACATTCGTCTATTCAACACTACTGGCCCGGGAAAAACTGACGATGCACCCTCCGATTTTGTGCGGCAACTAGTGCGGATCAAAAAAGGCTTGCAGGCCCCCGTGATCGAGGTTGGAAATTTGAAGCCTAGCCGCGCGTTTCTGGATGTTCAAGATACCGTAAGAGGATTTTATCTTGCGGCGATGAAGGGAAAACGCGGTGAGGCGTACAATCTGTGTGCGAGCCGAACTCATCAAATCTACGAAGTGTTGGACATTGCGGTTCGATTATCGGGCGTCAAGGCGGAGATTCGACCCGTATCCCGGTTAATGCGTCCGTCGGATGAAAAAATCATTTTTGGCAGCACAAAGAAGTTCCAGAAGGATACGGGCTGGACACCTCTGAAATCCATCGAGCAGACATTGAAGTCAATGTTGGACTACTGGCAAGCGGTACTCTGAGAACCGCCACTGACCGCTAATTCCGAGTGCAGCTACAAGGTCACTGAAATCACTTGATGGAAAACGCTAATTCACCTACACGAGTGGAGAGTCCCTTCGTAGATGTGCCGGTCTTGCTCCTAGTCGGAGGCATGGGGACACGGCTGTGGTCGGTACTTTCCGATAAGCCAAAGCCACTGGCTCCCATCGGCGACATCTCCTTCCTCGAATTGCTTGTACTGCAGCTTCGTGCGCAAGGGCTACACCACCTTGTTATGTGCACGGGTTTTCAAGCAAGCCAGATACAGCAAAAGTTTGGAGGTGGCAGTAAATGGAATGTCAAGATTGACTATTCCGAGGAAACGCGTCCACTCGGCACGGCAGGAGCGATGAAGTTAGCCGGGCGCTTCGTTTTGAAGGCGGCTGACTTTGTGGTCATGAATGGCGACTCATTTCTTGAACTCGATTTTGGCCAGTTAATTCGATTCCACCGTGAACATGGTGGCTTGGCCAGTATTGCGGTGCGCCGGGAGCCTGACGCCGCGAGGTATGGGACTGTCCACATTGGCGCGGAAAATCGCGTCGTGCGCTTCAGCGAAAAAATGGGGATCCCGGAACCCGGCGTTATCAACGGCGGTGTTTACATATTCAATCGGGACGTTCTCCACCACATTCAAGACGAACCATCCAGCCTGGAAAAGGATGTACTCCCCGGTCTTCTGAGTCACGGGGTTTTTGCTCTCGAACAGAATGGAATGTTCATCGACATTGGGACACCCGAAGACTATGCCCAGGCCCAGGCCCTTTACGAGAGTCTTTCCCAGGCAGCTCTTTTGGATTCTCATGTTAGATCCTCGAAGCAACTGCAGCACTGACGCGGATAATTGAAATCGAGAGTTTCGTTTGACGGAAAGACACGCATGAAGATAATTTCCAAAGGGAATACCGTTCCATTCGGTAGAGGACATGACTAAAGCAGTATTTTTGGACCGCGACGGTGTCATCATTCAAAAAGCTCCGGAAGGGGGATATGTGACCCGTTGGGAAGATTTTCATTTTCTGCTGGGAGTAACAGAGGGGATCACTCAGTTAAATCGAGCTGGGTTTCACGTCATCGTCGTTACAAACCAGCGCTGTGTCGCGAAAGGATTGCTGAGTGAGATCGAGCTGAAGGACTTGCACCGGCGTATATCCGAGCATCTCGCGCGAGACGGCGCCAGAATTGAAGCGATCTATTACTGCCCGCACGAAGTTGAACCGCCCTGCAGTTGCCGGAAACCGGCGCCTGGATTGTTGTTGGAGGCTGCGCGTTCCTGTGACCTTGACCTCTCATCCTCTTGGATGATCGGCGATTCTGACGCTGATATTCAAGCTGGTAAGAGTGCTGGTTGCAAGACCGCTCGTGTTTCGGTAGGAGAAGCAGCAGAGAGAGAGCCAGAAAAAGTTCGAGCCATGGAGTTTGTCGCGGATATAACTGCGCCATCTCTGTTGGAAGCAGTTCCCCGGATTCTTGAATTTCGAAATTCCTGAAAAGGAAAGCTAAAGCATGATCATCACCCGCACCCCACTCCGCGTCTCATTTTTTGGCGGGGGCACCGACTACCCCATCTGGTATCAGGAGCACGGCGGCGCAGTGCTTTCAACGACTATTGATAAATGCTGTTACATCACCTGCCGGCATCTTCCGCCATTTTTTGATTACCACAGCCGCGTTTCCTACTCGAAAGTTGAGAATGTCGTCCGCAACAGCGCGATCGAACATCCCTCAGTCCGCGGATGCCTGCAATTCCTTGGCGTCGACGAAGGAGTCGAGATTCACCACGTTGCGGATCTGCCTGCTCGAACCGGATTGGGGACGAGTTCCGCCTTCACCGTCGGATTTTTGCTCGGCCTCTATGCACTCAGAGAGCAGATGCGCAACAAACATGCTCTGGCACTCGATGCCATCCATGTGGAGCAAGAAATTCTCAAAGAGGCCGTTGGCTCACAAGATCAGATCAGTGCCGCTTACGGGGGATTTAATCGGATCAATTTTCATACCGACGGCAGTTTTGAAGTTAAACAGATGATCGCTCCTGCCGCCAGACTGGCTGCGCTCCAGCAACACTGTGCTTTGTTCTTTACGGGATTTTCCCGGATTGCTTCTGATGTTGCTAAAGAGCAGATTAAAGTCACACCGCAAAAGAAGCGCGAATTGGAGACGATGTACCAAATGGTGGACGAAGCCGAAGCCATCGTAAACAATCCAAATCGCCCACTTGATGAGTTCGGCCGGCTTTTGAACGAATCATGGCAGATTAAGAGAACACTCACGCAAAACATCACGAACAGCAGCCTCGATGAAATCTATGAGGCAGGCCGCGGCGCCGGCGCCATGGGTGGCAAGTTGCTCGGTGCAGGGGGTGGCGGCTTTATGCTCTTCTTCGTGCCACCTGAACGGCGAAAAGAATTGCGCGTGCGGCTCAAGAATCTTTTGTGCGTCCCGTTCTCTTTCTCAAACCGGGGAAGCCACGTTGTCGTACACGAACCGGACCAGACCTACGATAAGTCGCTCACGACAGAGCGGTGCGAGGTGTACGCGCAGAACGGCGCCCGCAGCGAAGACTGATCATGTCGAAACCTCAAGCGGATCGGAAGTCAACGGTGAGCGCAGCGGCAGAGCATTTGGATCGAACATCCACTCTGCCGGCGTACGTTCTGATCACGCCTTCACGCAATGAAGAGGCGTTGATCGAGAAGACCATCCAGTCAGTCATTCAGCAGACCGTTCTCCCATTGAAATGGGTAATTGTGAACGATGGCTCAACGGACTCAACCGGGGCGATCGCGGAACGCTATGCCGCTGAGCACGACTGGATCGAAGTGGTGAATCAGCCGGTGCGAAAAGAGCGCAATTTTGCAGCGAAAGTCCACGCATTCAATGCCGGCCAGGAACGCCTCAAGAATATAAATTATGAAATCATCGGCAACCTGGATTCGGATGTTTTGTTGGACAAGGATCATTTTGAATTCCTGCTTGGAAAGTTCCGCGACGAGCCGAGGCTCGGGGTCGCTGGGACGGTTTTTCGCGAGGAGGGTGGTTACAACTCAGGGACCGATAGTTTTGAGGGGCAAAACTACGTTTCTGGACAGTGCCAGGTGTTCCGTCGTGAGTGTTTTGAAGAGATTGGCGGGTACTTCGCAAACAAAGCGGGCGGGATCGACTGGATCGCGGTGGAAACGGCGCGCTTGAAAGGTTGGAAGACCCGGTCGTTCAGAGAGAAGTCGTTTTTCCACCACCGACCCCTGGGAACAGCAGACCGCGGTGTATTGGCCGCGTCATTCTCCTACGGCCAAAAAGACTATTTTCTCGGTGGGCATCCATTGTGGGAACTGTTCCGAGTTTCGTATCGAATGACCAAACGGCCCTACGTGGTAGACGGACTCGCTCTTGGGTTGGGGTATGGTTTGGCCGCCGTGCGAAGGCTCAAAAGGCCCGTTTCCAAGGAGCTCGTGGCCTTCCATCGCTGGGAACAGATGCGGAAGTTAAGAGCCATTGTTAGACGGGTTCTGACATTCAAACCGATCGATAAATTTACGTTGCTTTCCGAATAGTGATCTCTGAAGGGTCCAAGCGGGCACCATCATCGAATCGCAAATCGCTTATCTCACAGCCAGAGTTGAAATCGTAAAAGGCTAATAGGTTCCTATGTGCGGAATTTGCGGACAATATAATTTTGAAACCTTAGCGCCGGTCCGACGCGCGGATATCGAAGTGATGGCGGAGTCCATCAGGCATCGTGGGCCGGATGACGAGGGCTATTTCATCGCTGGGCCGCTGGGTTTCGGATTTCGCAGGCTTTCGATCATTGACCTCGCCGGTGGGCATCAACCCATGTCGGATCAGGAAGAGTCGGTTTGGGTCATCTTCAACGGCGAGATTTACAATTTCCCCGAACTCAAGCGCGAACTCCAGAGCCACGGGCACGTTTTTCGCACCAACTGCGACACCGAGGTCATTATCCACGGCTACAAGCAGTGGGGCGACGAAGTGCTTAACCGCCTGAATGGAATGTTTGGGCTTGCCATCTGGGATGTACGTCAGAAGCGGTTGGTTTTGGCCCGCGACCCGTTTGGGATCAAGTTGATTTACTACCGCATAGACGGCGGCAGCTTGTATTTCGGTTCGGAAATGCACCCCATACGCGCGATGATGCGGGGGAAAGCGGAGATTGATACCACCTCTCTCAATCTTTTCCTCCGTTACCGGTTTACGCCCTCGCCTTACACGATCCTCAAAGGAGTTCGCAAACTCGCGCCGGGCACCAAGCTGAAGGTCCAGAATGGCGCTTGCGAAGTGAGTCGCTGGTACAGATTCAAGCCAGAACCTTTCACACCGGCCAAGTCTCCCGCCGAAGCCAGGGAGGAGCTGCTTTCCCTGTATAAGGATGCAATCAAGCGTCAACTTATAAGCGACGTCCCGGTTGGCTTGCTGCTGAGCGGCGGAATCGATTCCGGGCTGTTGCTTGCGTTGATGAATTTGAACGGGAGTTCCTGGCCGACTTACACAGTGGGCTATGGCTCGTCCTTTGACGATGACGAACTGGGGGATGCCGCGCAAACCGCTCGAGTGCTGGGATCAAAGCACACGAGCGTCATGATTACGCAATCAACTTTCAAGGAAGTGCTTCCCAAGATCGTGGCTGCATTGGAAGAGCCCATCGCCACATCTTCGATTGTTCCGATGTATTTCGTCTGCCAACGAGCGCGCCAGGACGTGAAAGTAGCCCTGGTCGGACAAGGGCCGGACGAGTTGTTTGGGGGCTACCGCCGCCATCTGGGCGTACGCTATAGCGCATTCTGGGCCGGCTTGCCAGGCTGGATGCGTGCGCCAATTACTTCAACTATCGGCGCCCTTCCAAGGAATGAAACCCTCAAACGGGGAGTTTATTCCCTGGCGATTGCTGATCGGATGCGCAGATATCAGCACGTACTCTCACTACTGCCGGGAGAGCAAGTCGAAGGGCTTTTTCAGGATGGGGTGCTCGCACCTAATTCCGGTGACACAATATTGGACTGCTGGTCGGAACTTGCCGGCCTTATGTCCGGGACAGATGAACTAGGTGGGCTCCAATTTTTGGAAGTACGATCTACTCTTCCGGACGAACTCCTGATGTATGCGGACAAACTCTCCATGGCTCATGGCCTCGAACTTCGTGTGCCGTTTGTCGACAAAGAGGTTGTGGAATATGTGGAACGACTGCCGGCCAGTTTTAAAGTGAGGAATGGCACACGGAAATGGTTGCATCGGCAAGTCTGCGGCAGCTTCCTACCTGAATCGATTTTGAGGCGGCCCAAGCGGGGCTTTGCAAGTAATATCGTGGATGATTGGTTTCGCGATGCGATCGATAACAAAATGGCGGACACTCTCCTTGATCCGGAATCCAGGATCTATCAATACCTTCGCGCCTCTTCCGTCCACGAACTATTTGATCTACATGTATCTGGCCGACAGGACAATCACAAGATCTTGTTTAGTTTAGCCCTTTTCGAGGAATGGCTTCGAACAAACGAGGCAGCCGTCGCAGCTTTTAACTGAAAGCGTTTTTAGAGAAAAGAGATCGTACCACTCCAAAGCCAAGTGAGGTTCCAATGTCCGGAATTGGCAATAGCGTTGAAATCAGAGTGAGGGGGCGATGGGTCACCGTCCCTTCATTGGATGTGAATGGCAACAAGCTCTACGCGACCGGCGGGTGGCTCAGGACAGCAAGGGTCCGCGGCGACGAGATGATGGAGTATGACCTGGAGAATCCGGAACTATATATCGAGACACTAAAGGGTAGCGGCAACCAATTGCTAAAGGCCGACATTTTTACTTTCACTCAGAAGCCTCCCACAACGCAACCCAAGTATGGATATCCATTTGAATATGAGAGCGTTGCGGCTATCCGCTTGGCTAGTTTCAAGGAGTGGTGGGAGAGCCTCCCTCAGGAAACGCGGAAAAACGTGAGGCGGTCCTCTAAGCGTGGTGTGGTGGTGAAGACTGAAGAATTTAATGACCAGTTGATAGCCCAAATACGGGAAGTGAACGACGAGTCTCCGCTTCGACAGGGAATGCCGAATGCTTATTACGGAAGAAGTTTCGACGAGACCAAAAAACTCTATGGTGAGTTCTCGGGCCGATGCGACTTTATCTGTGCATACCACGGCGACCAGTTGATTGGCTTTTTGCATCTAGTCTATCGCGCAGGGATCGCATCAATCCTGAATTTGACTACGAAACCGAGTCATTTCGATAAGAGACCAGCAAACAGCTTGATGGCCGCTGCCGTCGAAATTTGCGAAGCGAAAGGTATTTCACACATCACATATGGTCTCTACAATTACGGAAATAAGCGACACAGCCCTCTCCGGGAATTCAAAATCCGATGCGGCTTTGGGGAGATCCTGGTACCAAGGTTTTTCGTTCCTGTGACAGGATGGGGGGCGCTGTGCGTGAGAGCGAAACTTCACAGAGGCCTGATCGGCATTCTGCCTCATTCAGCTCTCACCGCAGCCGTGCGCGTGCGTGCACTGTGGTATAACTTTATAGCTTTTCTAAGCCGGTGTAGCTCAATGACAGAGCAGCCGAATCGTATTCGGCAGACGGAGCGTTCAAATCCTCCCGCCGGCTCCAGAACTTAGCCGATACAGCCAACTGCTCCTCCGTAACGTAGCCCTACATACATATATCCAATACCTCTATCTGAGTAAGGGAGACACATGCCGGGTCTAGTTGGTCTGATAAGCAAAATGCCGCGAGAACGGGCGGAAGCGCAACTATTCCGAATGCTGGGGACTCTGTGCCACGAATCCTTTTATCTGAGTGGTACGTGGACCGACGAATCTCTGGGTTTGTACGTAGGCTGGGTTGCACAAAAAGCGTCGTTTGCCGAAGCGATGCCGTTGCAGAATGAACGTGGTGACGTCACCTTGATATTTTCGGGCGAGGAATTCCCCGAACCCGGGATCATCACGACGCTGAAGCAGCGAGGCCACGCGGTTGAACCCGATGCGGCTTCCTATTTGGTGCATCGGTACGAGGATGAGCCTGATTTTCCCAAACAGCTAAACGGGAGATTTCACGGGTTAGTTGCAGACCGGAGGCACGACACGGCGATTCTCTTCAACGACCGTTTTGGTCTGCAGCGGCTCTATTACTACGAAGGACAGGATGCCTTTTACTTTGCAGCGGAAGCAAAGGCCATTCTTAAAGTTCGGCCCGAACTGCGCAATACTGATCCGCGCGGCCTTGGAGAATTCATCGTTTGCGGCTGCGTGCTGGAGAATCGAACATTATTTCCGGGTATTCATGTTTTGCCTCCGGGCTCGGCTTGGGTGTTCCGTGGAGGAGAACTCGAAAGGAAAAACGCCTATTTCCAGCCGCGAGAGTGGGAAGAAGAAGAGCCGCTCAAGCCAGAGACCTACTACGCTAACCTGCGTGATGTTTTTGCGAGGAATCTGCCGCGCTATTTCAACGGGAAGGAGCGCGTGGGTGTTTCGCTCACTGGCGGGCTGGATACACGCATCATCATGGCCTGGCGGAAGGCTCCGCCTGATTCCTTGCCGTGCTACACCTTCGGCAGCATGTACCGAGACAACCAGGATGTACAATTGGCGCGCCGGGTGGCAAAGATTTGCGGCCAGCAGCATCAGGTTATCACCACTGGAAAAGAGTTCCTGCAACAATTCCCCCATTACGCCGAAAGATCCGTCTATCTCACAGACGCTTGTGTGGATCTGAACCGTTCTCCGGATCTCTACGTAAACGAGAAAGTACGGGAGATTGCGCCGGTGCGGGTGGTGGGCACATACGGCAGCGAAATGCTTTTGCACGCCGTGATGTTCAAGGCGGAAAAACCTGCTGCAGGATTGTACAAACAGGAATTCGAAACACAAATCGAGGCTGCCAAAAAGACCTACGATGCCAGCCGCCAGGTCCATCCGATGACGTTTGTCGCGTTCCGCCAGTCGCCTTGGCATCACTATGGCGTTCTTGGATTGGAGCAGACCCAGGTAACTGTACGTTCGCCTTATCTGGACAATGATTTAGTCAAAACCATCTATAAAGCTCCTGGCACGATAGCGGCTAACGAAGAGGCCAGGCTGCGGTTGATTCGAGAGGGCAACCCTGCCCTTGCCGAGTTGCGCACCGATCGCGGCGTTGGCGGACTCAATAGCAGGTTGACCCGGGGCTTTCTTGAGTTCTTTTTCAAGGCGGAATACGCCTATGACTACGGTATGCCACAGTGGATCGCTCAAGTGGACCACCTGTTCGCTCCGCTTCACTTGGAGCGCATCTGGTTGGGTCGTCACAAGGTGTTTCATTTCCGGGTCTGGTATCGCGACGAACTTGCCAACTACGTCCGCGAAATGCTATTCGACCAGCGGTCGCTGTCGCGCCCGTACATCAATGCGAAATCTGTCCGAAACATTGTAAACGGGCACCTGAAGGGCAATCGAAACTACACTACTGAGATCCACAGGCTCCTGACGCTGGAACTCACACACCGACTGTTTCTGGATGCGAGCTGAACGCCTTAACCTTGCAAGTTTCTCGCTGACAGCCCTTTAGCCAGCTAATTCTTTGACGAATTGCTCTCCCCCTCACCAGTCGGCTTCCAAAATCGTGATGAACGAGAGGATGGCGTGAATCTACAGATAACATTCCCAACTGACCTTTCCACAGGCGTAAAAGCCAGCTCGCTGCCTATCCAAAGTATTCAGGCGGCTATCCTGAAAGTTGTCCGATGGTTAGAAAAGTACGGCGAGACTTCCCATGACTTTCAGAGTTTCTATGCGGGCGGTGTAGGACAATGGGCCAAAGCAACTTACTACAAAAGACCGCTGTTGGGGATATTGGCGGTGGCTCCGATGGTATTTTCCGAGGCGTTTGTGCCGTCGGCCAGAAGCATATTTTGGAAACGCCAGCGATTTCCGATCGCTGATGCTCACTATACAATGGGGTTTGCTTTTCTCGCGAAGCTCACGAAAAAAGAATGTTATTACGAGAAAGCATTGCACTTTCTTGAGGTTCTCAAGAGTACTCGATGCTCCGGTTATGACAATTATTGTTGGGGATACCCATTCAACTGGGTGACACTACGCGGCACAATCAAAGAAGGGACCCCTCTCATCACAACTGTTCCTTACGTTTACGAAGCCTTTAAACAAGTTTGGGAAATAGACAATGCTGACGAATGGTTGAAGATAATGAACTCGATAGCGCAGCATGCTCTTCAGGACTATAAGGATTTCCAAACCTCCCCGGGCGCGTCCACGTGTTCCTACACGCCCGACCCCGAACAATCTGTCAGCGTAGTAAATGCAAACGCTTATCGGGCCTTCCTTCCGATGGCCGCGGCGCACGATTTCTCAGAGGATAAATTCCGGAAAGTGGCTGAGAGAAATCTGAACTTCGTTATCGAGGCTCAAAATGAGGATGGGTCTTGGTATTACGCCAAAGACGGGAAGCGAAATTTTATCGACCACTTTCATACCTGTTTTGTTCTAAAAGCACTGGTAAAAATCGAGGCAATAACAAAACACCCCGGGTGCACCGAAGCTATCGATCGGGGAATTGGATATTATGTAAGAAATCTGTTCGACGACACGGGTTCCCCGAAGCCATTTTCGAGCCGCCCCCGGCTCACGGTATACCGGAGCGAACTGTATGACTACGCCGAGTGCATCAACCTGGCAGTTCTACTCCAGGGGCATTACCCGGCATTGGACAATGGGTTATCCGTCGCTTTGAATGAGCTCCTGACCGTGTGGCAAAAGCCGGACGGTTCCTTTCGCAGCCGACGCCTTCTTCTAGGCTGGGACAACACGCCCATGCATCGTTGGGCGCAAGCCCAATTGTTTCGAAGTCTTTGCTTCCTCATCTTTAGAAACGAAAAGAGTTCCAAGTTCGAGAGCCTGACAGAGGCTTAGTTCAACTCATAAAGAAACCCACCAGGATCAAAAGAAGGAGCATATCTTGAAAGTCAGCATATTCGGTTTGGGTTACGTCGGCACAGTGTCTGCGGGCTGCCTCGCGAAGGAAGGTCATGAAATCATCGGTGTCGATCCGGTAAAGACAAAAGTGCAGTTAATCAATGCCGGAAAATCTCCCATTATCGAAAGGGATATCGATGAAATCATCTGCGAGGCGGTCAAGACGGGACGACTTCGCGCGACCGACGACACAGTTCAGGCTATCCGGGACACCGAGCTTTCTTTTGTTTGCGTAGGTACACCTAGTCAGATCAACGGCAACCTTGACCTGACGCACGTGAGGCATGTTTGCGAGCAAATTGGCCACGCGCTTAAGAGTAAATCGGCGCGACATATTGTGGTGATCCGCAGCACGATCCTGCCTGGAACAATGCGCCGGGTGGTCATGCCAGTACTCGAGGAAACTTCTGGAAAGAAGGCCGGTACCGACTTCGGGGTTTGCAACAATCCCGAGTTTCTCCGCGAAGGTTCGGCGGTGATGGATTTCGCTTTTCCTTCCAAGACCGTAATTGGCGAACTTGACCAGGCTGGCGGGAATATGTTGGCTGCGCTGTATGCAAAACTCGATGCTCCCTTGATTAGGACGGACGTCGAAACAGCCGAGATGATCAAATATATCGATAACAGCTGGCACGCCCTAAAAATCGGCTTCGCTAATGAAATAGGGAATCTCTGCAAATCCTTCTCAATTGACGCCCATAAAGCTATGGAGATTTTCTGTCACGACAAGAAACTCAACATCTCGCCAGCCTACCTTAAACCCGGATTTGCATTTGGAGGCTCATGCTTACCCAAGGATCTTCGAGCCTTGGCTTATTCGGCCAAGTTGCACGACCTGGAATTGCCAATTCTAAATGCAATTCTCCCGAGTAACGAATTGCAGGTTGCCAGGGGTCTTCAGTTGATCATGGGAAAGGACCGCAAGCGCATTGGGATTTTGGGGTTCAGCTTTAAAGAGGGAACGGACGATTTACGCGAGAGCCCCATGATCGAAATCATCGAACGGCTTACAGGGAAAGGTTACGACGTACGCATCTACGACAAAAACGTGCAGGTGGCGAGATTGGTTGGTGCGAATCGGGATTTCATCCTGAATCGCATTCCGCATATCTCCAGACTGATGGTGGACAATATCGACGCAGTTTTGCAACACGCCGAGACCATTGTAATCGGTAATAAATCCACTGAGTTCGAAACTGTTCCCCAAAGACTGCACACAGGCCAGTGCTTGGTGGATTTTGTGCGCATTTCGAATTCCAGGAGCAATAATGGCGAGTACAGCGGCATCTGCTGGTAGAAGCTCCGGAACCCAGCAGGACGATGGATCAATGAAAGTACAAGAGTGTTCAGTTCGGTCGGGGAATTCGACGAGTAAGCCCGAGTCGATAAGCGGTCCGTCTCCGAGGCGGCGAGTACTAATTATTGTCGAAAATCAGGCGGTGCCACTCGATCCGCGAGTCTGGAGAGAGGCTCGCTCGCTCAGTGATAACGGCTATGACGTGACAGTTCTGTGCCCCAAGCGCAAAAGTTGCTCGCTGGGATATGAGGTTATCGATCAGGTGCGCGTCTACCGGCATCCCATGCCTTTAGAGGGAAGCACACCGTTAGGCTATCTGTCCGAATATGCCTGCGCATTCGCTCTGGAATTCTTGTACACGCTGTGGATCTATCTGCGGCATGGCTTCGACGTCATTCAGGGATGCAACCCACCGGACAACATTTTTCTGGTCGCCCTGCCATTTAAGATACTCGGAGTCAAATATATTTTTGATCATCACGACGCGAACCCGGAACTGTATGTCTCAAAGTATGGAAGGCAGGGCGCGCTCTACAAAATCCTGCTCGGCTTAGAGAAGTTGTGCTATCGGCACAGTGACGTTGTTATGGCAACGAACGCGAGCTACAGAAACATGGCAATAAGCAGGGGGTGCATTCGTCCAGAAAATGTATTTATTGTGCGGAATGGACCTGATCTGCCGACTTTCAAACCCGTTCCCCCGAATCCTGCGCGGAAGCATGGGAAGCGCTACCTGATCGGATACGTCGGCAACATGAATTCTCAAGATGGTCTGGACCTACTGCTCGGGGTTGCGAAGCACGTTAAAGACATGGGACGGCGTGATGTTCATTTCACGTGCGTCGGCCGGGGCCCTGAACTGAAAAAGCTGCAGCAGATGGTTCAGCAGATGGGCTTGGAGGATACCGTTGATTTCACCGGAAGAGTCTCCGACCAAGACCTCATCGAGATACTTTCTACAGCGGACGTCTGCGTAAACCCGGACCGGCCGAGTGAGATGAATGACATCTCTACAATGATTAAGATTATGGAATATATGGCTCTCAGCAAGCCGATCGTTCAATTCGAGTCCAGGGAGGGCAAATTCAGCGCCGGAGAAGCGTCCCTGTATGCTGACAAGAAAAATCAGGTGCCGGATTTCGCGAACAAAATCATACAGTTACTCGATCAACCCGAAGAGAGACAGCGGATGGGCGAATTTGGAAGGAAGAGGGTCGAACAAGAGCTGGCTTGGGAACATTCGGTCACGAATTTGCTCGCTGCCTACAATCGGGCCTTCGACAAGCGGTCACTTCGAGCATTTGGAACGAAAAGAAAAGATGTAGTGGCACGCTGAGGATCTTCCTGACACAAACCCTGACTACAGCGATGGTGACGCAGCAAAGAATTCTGAGTGAATTGAGCGAGCATTCGTTGCTTCTCCGGTCGTAACGCGTGCTTTTGTCTTCGGATGACCCCTTCATCAGCAAACCTAGCCTATGCGTGTGGCATTGCCGGACTCTTCTATCTCAATCGCGACACATCCCTCCGGACCTCAAAGGCCTTGTGGCTGCCGGTGATCTATATCTGGACGATTGGATCGAGGCCGGTATCAGCCTGGTTGGATATCTCACCTCCTGCTGGAAGCGACATCCAGCTTGACGGCAGCCCCGTCGATCGGGCTTTCTTCACGGTATTGTTGTTTTTGGCTTTGTGTGTCCTTATCCGCCGCGGACACCGGACAACCAGCTTCCTGACAGTAAATTTGCCGATTCTGCTCTACTTCTCTTTCTGCTTGTTCAGTGTTTATTGGTCCGATTTCCCGGCCGTGTCCTTCAAACGATGGATCAAGGCCATCGGGGATCTGGCGATGGTTCTCATTGTCGTGACCGATGAACAACCGATAGCCGCTCTCTCTCGTCTGTTATCTCGTGCGGGCTTCATCCTGTTGCCGCTTTCCATGCTGCTGATCAAGTACTATCCAGTTCTCGGCCGGGACTATGATCCCTGGACCGGTGATCAGTTCAACAACGGCGTAACACTGAACAAAAACATGTTAGGCGTAATTACATTCGTACTCTTGCTGGGAGCGCTTTGGCGTGTCCTTAGACTGCTCCGGTCGGACGAAGAACCCGCTCACCGTGGCAGACAGCTCCTGGCACAAAGTACTCTGCTTGCCATTGGAATCTGGCTCCTGATAACCGCGAATTCGGTTACCTCGAGCGTTTGTTTCGCTTTTGGCGCCGGATTGATGTTGGCAACCAGGGTGCGATTCCTGAAGCGTCACCCGGCTGCCGTACACGTACTTGTTCTAGTGCTGATTGGGACCGCCATTTCAGTGATGTTACTCGGCGGCGGCGCAAGCGCGGCCCATGCCTTGGGGCGGAACTCGAACCTCACTGGGCGCACCGAAATCTGGCAGGCTATTCTCCCGATGACACCTAACCCATTGCTTGGAGCAGGGTACGAAAGCTTTTGGCTCGGCCCGCGTGTCCAGAGGCTGGCGCAGGTGTTCCCGAATCTCGGTCTCAATGAGGCTCACGACGGGTATATAGAAATCTACAGAAGCCGGCTTCCGGATGCTGGATGCCATTTGGATCTTTCTCCTCCTCGCAATCACAGAAGCGAACAGCATCGCTGGGACATCAGAGTCCCTTGATGTTCCCGCTGGCAAGTTGGCCAATTGGCGCTCAGAAACGCTCTTGCTCTGAAACCTGCGGGGCGAATAGTTGGAGTCAGCGGCCAAACGCAATCTGCTTCACTGAAAGCCAGCGGCTTGGGTCCGCGGTTCTGCCTTGGGTTGTAGCCGACGATCGTGCCACGAGCAAACGACTCCCCAAAGGTACACAGGATTCAGGTTTATTAGTGGCACTGTACAAATAGTCTTGGATCTCATCCTCGGCATCCTTCGTCAACATTTTTCTGGTCAGCAGGCGTTTCCGCACTTGATTGTTACGCGCCATTTGGAATGCTGAGGATACAGATATTTCGTAAGGAGGACCCGTGCGCGGACTACGCATCTTGGTGCTGGGGCCGGACTGTAATCCGGAGGGCATCAGTATTCCGTACGTTACCTATTCTCATGCTGCGGCGCTCGCCAAACTCAATGATGTGACTCTGGTTGTCAGGTCGACCGTAGAGGATCCTGTGCGCCGTGCAGAGGCGCCGTTCCGCTCGGTTGAGGTGGTCCGGACGCCCTGGCTTGAACGTATCTACAGTTGGAGTTTTCGACGGATCTTCAAGTCTAACTTTGCCAGCCAGGCGGTGACCGCCTTCGGCTATCCTTTCGCCATCGCTTTTGAGTGGTACGCCTGGCGGCAGCTGCGGCAGCGGATCTTCACGGGCGAGTTCGATGTTATTTTACGCTTGGTGCCGATGACAGCCGTACTACCTAGTCCCTTCGCTTTCTTTCTACGCCAAGGCCCTGTGCCATTCGTAATCGGGCCAATCAATGGTGGCCTCCCGTTTGTGAAGGGTTTCAGCCAGGCCGCCAATCAGCGGGAATGGATCTCCAGTCTCAGGAATCTATACCGGTTCCTGCCTTTTGCCCGATCCACTTATCGCCAGGCGACAGCGATCATAGTCGCTTCGTCTCAAACGTACGCCGAATTTGCCGAGTATCGCGACAAGCTCTTTTTTGTCCCAGAGCCCGGCATCGCTCGTTCCTTGTGTTGCGAAGACACGCGCAGCGCGCAACCCGGGGCCAAGCTTGAGTTGATTTTCGTCGGGGGATTGATTCCCTGCAAAGCTTGCGATCTCGCCCTGCGCGCCGCCGCGCCACTGTTGCGAAGTGAGTCGGCACGTTTCACCGTACTCGGTGATGGTCCGGAGCGGAACCGGCTTGAGCAGCTTGTGAAATCACTCGGGATCGAGAAAGATGTTTCCTTCTGTGGTTGGGTCAGCCATGCGGAAGCTCTCACGCGGTTACGATCGGCGGATGTCATGGTGTTTCCATCGGTGCGCGACTTCGGTGCAGGCGTAGTCTTTGAAGCACTGGCCAGTGGCGCTGTACCGGTCGTCGCGGACTTCGGCGGGCCCGGCGATATCGTTCATCCAGAGGTAGGGTACAAGGTGCCCCTCACCAATGAGAGCGATTTCGTGGCGCGGATGGAAAAGATTCTCGCGGAACTGGCTAATGATCGCGATCGCCTCGAGCAATTACGCCGTCGAGGCATGGCTTATGTGCGGGAATCCTTGACCTGGGAGGCGAAGGCCCAGGCCACTACTCGGATTCTTCGGTGGGCTGTGAGGCGAGGTCCGAGGCCGGATTTTCCCCCGCCAAAGATGCTAGCGCCCGATGTTGGTTCTACCCAGCAAAAAGCCGCGCCGTATGCCAGAGCCTAGTGTACGGTTACACCGTTTCTTCCGAGAGGTACAGGCCACCGCGTAAGGATTTAGTTTTGAGAGGCGTTTCAGCCCTGAAACGCCGTGAGCCTGGTACCATCCGGTGGCCGAAGAAGGGAAGGTCAAACCTCGCAGATGAGAAAACAACTGAAGCACAGCGTCTATAAGTTACTCAACAGATCTGGCCTCCGATCTGTTCTGACGGCGTCGGCTGCAACCATTGCCACCGTCCGAGTAGGAAAACTATGCAGGGTGTCTTATGAGGGCGAGTGGGTTCACAGATTTCCATCGTGCACGCTTGTCGAGCCGAGGCTCACGCTCTGGACACCCAACGAAATTGAAACACAGACCTCGGATTTGTTCATGCATCAGTATCGTCCTAAAGAGGGAGATACGATCGTGGACGTCGGTGCGGGTACTGGATGGGAGACATTGTTTTTTTCGCGGAGCGTGGGCATGTCTGGTCGCGTCATATCGATAGAGGCTCACCCCACAGTATTTCGTTGTCTGTCGAAGATGCGTGCGGAAAATCGACTAGAAAATGTGACGCTTATTCAAGCGGCCGTGGCCGATCAAGAGCGAGAAGTACAACTCAGCGATTCTCCCGAACATGAAGCAAATGGCATCATTGGAGTAGTTTCAGGAATTCGAGTGGCTTGCACGACACTGGATCACATCTTCCGATCAATCGAGTTGTCACGGGTAGACCTCCTCAAGATGAACATTGAGGGTGCTGAGAGGCTTGCGCTCTATGGCATGCGAGAAATGGTGCAAAAGACCAGGAATGTTTGCATTTCATGTCATGATTTTCTTGCAAACGAGGGCGGCCCGAATGAGTTGAGAACGAAGGCCGAGGTCGTCGCCTTTCTAAAGCAGAACGGCTTCGTTGTATTGCTTCGTGAATCTGACGGGCGGTGCAACGTCCGAGATTTTGTGTACGGGCTGAATAAGAAGTTGCTCACCAACCATGAAGCTCTGACTGATCGCCTTGCTGAAACGTCGCCCTGAGGTTCCTTGGGGCGGTAAGCGGTGGCAGACCACCACTACCAGGTCAGTTCACAATCACCGCGAGGTTCGTCGGCGGGGCAACTGTTGTTCCCGAAGACTGCGTGAGCGGATGCGGGTACGTATAAGGCGTATAGTAAATTGTCCAAGTGTTCGTCGGATTGCAGACGTAAAGCGTATTCGTGTCGGTGGCCCAATAGCCGACACCCGGAGTGTTGCCGCCGGGACCAGCCGTGCATGTCGAGGGCCGCGCCGATAGCGCCCCTTGTCCGATTCCTTTTGTTCCATTGAAACTCCCAGGCTCACCAAAAGTTCCGAACTGCTGGTAGTAATCGCGATTGTCGGCCAAAATTCCGGTACCCTCGCCTACGATGATACTGTCGCTATTGTTGGCCCATACATAGAGAGGGGTGAGAGCCTGGCGCGGCCAGTGCCCAGTAAGGATGTTGCATGCTGGGTTGAGAGTAAGGTTACAAATGCCTGGGCCATTCGGAGGAAAGTTCCCGGATAAAAGGTCGCCAGCTCCGCGTGTTGGCTGGTCAAGGCAGGGGTAGCCGTTGTTAGTGGTGTTCTGGTCCCAGGCGCTCGTCACGCCAGTCTGGGCATTGCCGCAGTATCCCCATCCGTTCGGAGGCGCGGGTTCATCATAAGTGACGTTGCTCTGCCGCACGATGCCAGTATCCACCACATTGTTGTAACCAGTGGAGTTGTTACCCCAAACGAGAGCAGCGCCAGAATTAAAATGCTGGAAACCGCCCGACGACCTTGGCGGGAAAGCGAAGGTAAAAGTATTCTGGTAAACCTCGGCCGAACGGCAGCCGCGATATTGGGTGTG
>WNFA01001336.1_pt1 | contig 31230 bp, 29 predicted proteins | sample 5400481 | NCBI WGS metagenome assembly WNFA01 (sample SAMN13153340, study PRJNA577476) | soil metagenome | isolation source: 120 cm saprolite under Douglas fir tree site 2 hole 1 replicate 2 | place: USA:California | collected 2015-04-18 | reverse complement strand
GTGATCGACTCCGGCGCCACCGAGCGTCCGAGGCGCGCAGCCTCGTAGATCGCCAGCGGCACCTGGAGGATGTGCTTCGCGGCCTGGACGTCCTGCGCCGGCTGGCGCCCGGCGAGCAGGCCGTCGATGAAATCCACGGCCGCCCCATCGAAGCCGAGACGCCAGTCGGCCGGCACCTGATAGCTGACGATTTCCCCGCCGCGGATCACCACCACAGCCGGCAGGTCGAGCATCTCGCCGGTGCACCGGGTTACCCAGATGATGCCGCGGCTGCCGTGGATCTCGAAGAACTCGTCCGCGGGGTAGTAGCGGGAACGGATGGTCATCTCGGGAGCGTAGGTGTAATCGATGACGCCCAGGCAATCGCGACCCTTGAAGCGCCACATGGCCGCGGCCGGTGTTTCCATGAGGAGGTCGTTGCCCCGAGTCACGATGGCGGAGATGTCGCCGATCTCGCCGATCCAGTACGCGGCGGTGGCATACTTGTGCACGCCGTCGTCATAGAGCGCGCCGCCCGGATTCCGCCCAGGATCGCGGCGCCACACCATGGCGTCGGGCTCGAGCTCCAGTGTCTGCCCCGTGACGTGCTGGGCGCGCGTGGTGTGGATGCGCACCAGCGACGGCTCGCCGATGGCGCCGGCGTCGAGCAGCTCCTTGGCTTTCACGATGGGCGGGTAATAGAGGAAGTTCTCGGTGACGCGGAACGTCGTCCGCGCCCGGGCCACGGCGGCCGCGATGCGGTCGGCTTCGGCGATGGTGGTCGCGAGCGGCTTCTGACACGAGACGTGCTTGCCTGCCTCGAGGGCCGCCACGATCTGGTCGGCATGGAGCCAGGTGGGCGTGAGGAGCTCCACCGCGTCGACCGAGGCGTCGTTGAGCACCTGCGCGAAGTCCGAGTACACGCGGGGCGAGATGCCCCACTCCCGGGCCCGCCGCTTCGCCCGCTCGGACGCGGTGTCGCACAGGGCCACCACGTCGCACCGCGGGTGCTGCAGATATCCGGGCGCGTTGAGCTGAGAGATGTTGCCGCAGCCGACGATCGCCAAACGTACCCGGTCGAGGAGGCGGCTCACCACGCGACTGTAGCGTGAGGGCGTGCAGGGAGCAAGGCGACGCCGAAGGGCTCCGACCTACTTCGCGGGAGCGCTCGGCGCCGGCGTCGGCACCACGACGCCTGGAGCCAATGGGATCTCCTCCACGAGCGTCACTTTCGTGACGAAGTATCGGGTGTCGCCGAAGCAACTCGTCGGGAGCCCGACCTTCTGCTCGTAGTGCAGCGCGACGCGTCGGCCCATCAGCTTGTTGATCTGCGCCCCCACGTCGTTCTCCCGCACCGTGAAGGCGAACGTCTCGGTCGCCGCGCCGGGCATCGACACCATCGCCATCTCGCCTTCCCAGGTCTTGCAGATCCAGCCCTTGCGGGAAAATTTCTGCACCCATCCGGCGCGCTCGCCGACCGCATAGCTCCAGGTCAACGTGGCCCGGAAGTAGGCCGCGACCAGCGCCACGATCAGCAGCAAGCCGATCAGCACGCGGAGCTTGCCGATGCCACGTTCACCACGCGCAGTCATTTCGCGTTCCTCCCGGGTCGAGGCATCGGGGCTTCGACCCGATGATCATAAGCCTGCTCGGGGAGCTTGCGGGCAAGGGGCGTTCGGCAGAAGATGGCGTGCCGAAGATGACGTCACCCCTGAGCGTGCTGCGACCGGGTGTGCGCCGACTCCCCCTGCGTGGTGCCGATCTCGTCCTGATGGCGCGGCACCCACGCTGGAAGGGCATCGGGCGGAGCCACAACACCATTCTCGTGGTCGAGTGTGATGGCCCCATCGCCTCCGAGCGGATCAGCCGCGCCCTCGATCGATTCCTCGACGTGTGCCCGTGGCCGGCGGCGCGGCTGCGGCGGCCGTTCCCATGGGGAAAGTTCCACTGGGTCGCGGGCGCGCGCGCGGCGCTGACCCGTCCGCCGGTACGGCGCGTGACGCTCGCCGCGAGGGAGCAGCTCGAGCGGGAGCTGGTGGCCGAGCTCGACGCGAGCATTGACCCTCGACGGGAGGCGCCGATCCGTGCCCTGCTCCTGGACGGCGAACGCGAGGCGACGAGCTTCCTCGTGCTGACGTGGTTCCATCCCCTCATGGACGCACGAGGTGGGCAGAACCTCGTGGCGCACCTGGACCATCTGGACCGGCACGCGGGCGAAGCGCCCTGGGGCGGCACCCCTCCGGCCTTCGTACCCGAGCGCGATCCGCGGCCGCTCAGGGAGCGCAGTCGTATCGCCAGAGGGAGCTTGAAATACATCCGGACTGTCGCGCCCGTGCCGCCGGTCTCGCCGGGGACCGGGCTGGTGCCGCAGGGGCGAACTTGCTTCAGGCAAGAGAGCTTCGTCGATTTGAGCCCCACCGCGGGCCAGCGCGCCACCCGGGAGATCACCTGGCGCCTGGCCGTAGTCGGCAAAGCGATGGCCGAGCTGTGGGACCGGCGGGGTCTCGCGAATGTTCCCTTCCTGCTTCCCATTTCGGTGGACTTGCGGCCGAAGGGGGATCTGGGACCCACCTTCGGGAACCAGCTCGGATTTCACTTCGCGCGGTTCCTGCCTTCCGACACGGCCGACGTGCCAGCGTTGGCTCGAGCGTTGCGCCGCCAGATGGCCGATGCCGTCCGCGACGGGCAGATCGACGCCAACGCGGTGTCCCTGGAGTTCCTCCACTACCGTCCGCTCTCGATGATGCTGCGCGTGCTGCCGTGGACGGCAGGCGGCGAGCTGTTTTCCTTCAACTGCGCGGACCTTGCGGACTGGCCGCCAGCCCTCGAGGAATGCTTCGGGCGCCGCGTCGTGAACGCCTATCACGTCCCCGTCGTTCCTCCCAGGCCTGGGATCGGTGTATTCTTCAACCGCTGTGAGAGCCGGAACAACCTCGTTGTATCCTGGATCGAGGGCGTCGTGAGCGACGCCGAGGCGGCACGGATCATCGAGGTGGTTCGCGACGGAATGGGATGGACCAGGACACCATGAATTCCAGCACCGGGCAGCCAGAGCGTCTGCGAGTCGCAATTGTCGGGGCGGGGCCCGCGGGATCCGCCCTCGCGATCCTGCTCGCCCGCCAGGGCGGCGACGTCACTCTCTTCGACGATGGCCGTCGTCCGGAGCTGCTCGTCGGGGAATCGCTCGTCCCTGCCGTGGTCCCGATTCTGCGACGTCTCGGCCTCGAAGAGGAGACCGCGAGCTTCAGCCGCGTCAAGCCCGGCGTGTCTTTCATCTGGTCGCCCACCGACCGTCTCAGCGTCACGTTCAAACGCTTCGCCCCCGCCGTGTTCCCGTACGCCTACAACATCCCGCGCCCGCACTTTGACGAGGCCTTGTTCACCAAGGCGATCGCCGCCGGAGTACGACACGTGCCGGTCCGAGCCCGGCTACAACCGGCCAGCGAGCAGGGGGCGGGCGCGGAGCTGGCACTCGCTCCCGAGACACTGGCCGCGGCGCCAGCGATGGAGGGCCGCCCGCCCCACCTCATCGTTGACGCCACAGGGCGGGCCCGCCACGCGGCCCGCGTGCTGGGGATTCCGGCCCGTCTGGGGCCGCGAAAGGATGTGGCGCATTTCGCTCATTTCGAGGGCTTCAGCTGGGACGACGCGCCCGGGCAGGTGCTGATCGCGCGCGGTGAGGCCGGCGGCTGGAGCTGGTGTATCCCGCTCCAGGAGCGGCTCTCGGTTGGCATCGTGTTGGGGCAAGACGACGCGGCTCGCCTCGGGCGCACTCCGGAAGAGCGGCTCGAGCGCGCCATCGCGACCGACCCCTGGCTCTCTTCCGTCGTCGGCGACGGAAAGCGGATGACCGACGTGGCAACCTACGCCAACTATCAGCTCATCTCCGAGCGCGGCTATGGCCGCGGCTGGGTCATGGCGGGGGACGCCTTCGGCTTCATCGACCCCATGCTCTCACCCGGGGTCTTCCTCGCACTCCGCTCGGCCGAGCTATTGGCCGATGGCCTGGCCCCGTGGCTGAGACGGAGGGCGGCGCCGTCGCCAGCCGAGATGCATCCGGTACTAGCCTCGTACGCTGCGACCCAGAACGAGATGTTGTCCGCCTGGTTCGAGCTGGTGGCCTATCTCTACGATGGGCGGCTGGCGACGATGGTCCGAGTCGGGCGCACCTGGATGGCGAGGCCGGGGCCGGGCTTCCTCAAGAATGCGGTGGAGCAATATATCGCGCGCCACGTCGGCGTGCTGGCCAGCGGGGCTGCGACGACGTCCCGCTACAGCCGCGGCCTGCTCCGCTTCTTGAGCCGCCACACGCTGCGGGGCGTGGACCCGGCTCAGCTCGCCATCCGGTGAAGGCCGGAGGCTTCTACTGCGGCGGCTTCGCAGCCACGTACTCGTTGATAAGTCCGTAGAACACGCGCAGATCGACTGCGGCGAAGCCCGTCCGCCGTAACACGTCGAGAATCGTCTCCGGTGGCACGCACTGGTCGATCGTGTCCCAGTAGAACTTCATGAGGAGCTGGGCTGGCTCGCTCCTGGTACTGACTCGCGCCATCAGGGGCAGAATGCGCTGGAAATGCGTCCGGACGAGCCAGCGGGAAACAGGCGAGGACGGGCGGACCACCTCGAGGAGGAGGAGGCGACCACCGGGCTTCAAGACACGCCAGTACTCCCGGAACGCCACCTCGAGATCGGGCACGTGGCGCAAGGCGAAGCCCATGCTGAGCATGTCGAAGCGATCGTTGCGGAATGGCAGCGCCTCCGCCCTGCCCTGCACGAGGGGTCCGGAGAGCGCCTTCCGCGCCTCCTGCAGCATTCCGCGGCTCGGATCGACGCCGATGACTCCACCGGGTTTGCCGAGGATATCTGCCGCCCCGCGTGCCACCAGACCGGTGCCGACCGCGACGTCGAGAAGCCGCATCCCGGGACGCAGACCGCCGCGCCGAAGGGCGTCGCGGCGATACCACGGGCCGGAGCCAAAGTCGAGCATCTTGCCGATGCGGTTGTAGTGTCGCGCCGCGCCGTCGAACAGCGCGCCGACGAACGGTTGCCGGTCCGCGGCGCGCGTATAGTACTGCTCGAGGACGGGATGCGGCGGTGTCGCGGCGGTCTCATCACCCCGACCGTGAGGATCCTCTCGCCGGCCCTCTCGCTCGATCACGTCAGGCTCGTCACGGGCCCCGTCAGAATCTCACCGGGAGCGTCTTCAATCCCCTCAGCGTGAGACTCTGGCGGTACTCCGGCTCGTTCGTGACGAGCTCGAGCTTCGGGAACCGCCGCACGAGGGTGTCGATGGCAATCTGCCCTTCCACGCGCGCGAGGGGAGCGCCGAGGCAGAAGTGTATGCCCCAGCCGAAGGCGATGTGGCGGTTGTCGGTACGGGCAAGGTCGAGACGATCAGGGTCGGCGAACTGGGCAGGATCGCGATCGGCGGCGCCGATGAAGGGCATCACCATCTCACCCTTGCCGATCGTCCGGCCGCCGATCGTGACGTCCGTGCTTGGGATGCGCGCGGTGCGCTGTACGGGACCATCGTAGCGCAGCAGCTCCTCGACGGCACTCGCGATGAGCCCGGGAGTCTCGCGGAGCCGACGGAGCTCTCCGGGATGACGCAGGAGTGCCAGGGTCCCGTTGCCGATCAGGTTGACCGTCGTCTCGTGGCCGGCGATGAGCAGGAGGATGCACGTCGCGAGCAGCTCGTCCTCGCTCAGTTTGTCGCCCGCCTCTTCGGCGGCGATGAGCGCCGACAGGAGATCGCCGCGCGGCGAGGCCCGGCGCTCCGCGACGAGTCCCCGGAAGTAGTCGGTCATGGCGTGGCGGGCGGCGCCGCTCCGCCGCGGCACCTCGGACTCCGGGGGCAGCAAGATCGAATCGAGCCCGCGTGCGATGTCGAGGCTCCATCCCTTGAATCGTTCGTGATCTTCGACGGGAACGCCCAGCATCTCGCAGATGACGTTGACCGGGAGCGGGTAGGCGAGCTCCTCGATCAGATCCATCGAGCCGGCCGCCTCGGCGCGCGTGATGAGGCTGTCGACGATCTCCTGGATGCGCGGCCGCAGCCCCTCCACGACGCGCGGGGTGAACGCCTTGCTCACGAGGCTGCGCAGCCGCGTGTGATCCGGCGGGTCGCGATCGAGCATCGAGACTCCGACGCCCGGCGGCACCGCCGCACCGAAGCGGGCCGCCACGAACGCCACGAGCGGCTCCTTGATGAAGCGCGGATCGCGAAGCACCGCCACCACGTCCTCGTACCGGGTGAGCACCCAGAAGTCGAGGGGGCTGTGATGGACAGGATCCTCCGTACGCAGGCGGCGGTATGTCGGATAGGGATCCGCCAAGAACTCGGGGTCCATCGGGTTGAAGCTGTTCATGTGACGGGTGAGGGCAGAAGATGGCGCTTGCCGGGGGCAAAGTCAAGGCCCTGGGGGCACGGGGGCCTCGTCGTTCAACGGACGCTTGGTGACGCCTGGCATCGGTTAGAGTAGGAGCCGGAGAGGACCTACGGCATGGCCGACCGCAAATACCGCCAGCAAGGCTACCGGAACCCGGGCACGGAGTCGGGCAGACGAGAGCCTCCGGCCGCGGAAGCGCCGCGAAGCGGCGGGATGCTCGCCAGGCACACCGTCTCCCGGTGTGGGGCGTGCGGCGCGGTGCTACCGATCGCCACCGCGTCGCTCGAGCAGTGCCCGAACTGCCGGGCTGCCATTCGGGCATGCCGCCAGTGCACCCATTTCGACACGAGCCGGCGCTTCGAGTGTGCGCAGCCCATCCCCGAGCGGCTGGCGGACAAGAACGCGCGCAACGACTGCGCCACGTTCTCGCTCCGCGTGACGGTCGAGCGCGACGCCTCGCCCGACTCGACCCGCCCCGGCGATATCCGCCGCGGGTTCGACAACCTCTTCAAGAAGTAGTCGGGCCGTGGCCGCGCTCCTCCTCGCGACGGTCCTCGTGGCGACTGCAGCGGCCGACGAACGCGCCGCGACGCCCAGCCGCCGCGCGCTCACGGGCCGCCTGCTCGTCGCGACCGACGCGCTCCGCGATCCGCGGTTCGCCCGGACGGTGATCTACCTCGTGCGGCACGACGCGGACGGGGCATTCGGGCTGGTCGTCAACTGGCCCATCGCCGAGGTTCCGTTCGAGCGGGCGCTGCAGCCGTTCGGCCTCGAGGTGCCGCCCGGCAGCGGCGACGTCCGAGTCCACTACGGCGGGCCGGTCCAGGAGCGACGCGGCTTCGTCCTGCACACGCCGGACTGGACAGGCGAGGGCACAACCGTGGTGGACGGTCGCTTCGCGGTCACCGAGGATCCAACGGTGCTTCAAGCGATGGCCCGGGGCACCGGTCCACGACGGGCGCTGTTCTTCTTGGGCTACGCCGGGTGGGGACCGGGCCAGCTCGAAGCCGAGCTGGCCACCGGCGCATGGGGCATCGCCCCCGCCGACGAGCGGCTCGTGTTCGACGAGGACCCGCAGCAGAAATGGATCGAGGCGACGACCCGCCGGCTCCTCGATCTCTAGGGAGGACGCGCTCATGAAGACCATCGACATCCACGCGCATCTGGTACCGCGGTCCCTGTGGCAGGCCGCCGACGCCCGCAGGGATTGGTACGGCTTTCGCCACGAGCCCGGCGACGGCCTCGGCACCGTGATGGGCGGGGGCAAGCGCACGGCCTTCACCTCGCCCAAGGTGCGCTTCACACCGGAAGAGCGGCTGAAGGACATGGACGCGCAAGGCGTGGATGTGCAGGTGATCTCCATCCACACGCCGTTCTTCGGCTATCACCTCGACCCGGCCCAGGGACGGGCGCTGGCGCGCGACGTCAACGACGAGATCGCCGCGATGGCCCGGCAGTGGCCCCAGAGATTCGCGGGCCTTGCCACCCTGCCCGTGCAGGACGTCAAGACGGCGATCGACGAGCTCGAGCGCGCGGTGACCGTCCTCGGCCTGAAAGGCGCCGAGCTCGACACGGTGGTCAACGGCGAGAACTGGGACGAGCCCAGGTTCCGGCCGCTGTTCAAGGCGGCGGAGGCCATGGGGGCCGTGCTCTTCTTCCATCCGCAGCCGCAGCACAACTTCATGATGCAGCGTACGACCCGCTACGGGCTCTTCAACAGCCTCGGCGTCATCGTCGAGGACGCGATCGTCGTCGCGGTGCTGATCTTCGGCGGCGTCCTCGACGCGTGCCCCGACCTGAAGGTGTGCATCGCCCACGGCGGCGGGCCGGCCTGCTTCGCGATGGGGCGCTTGGACCGGGGGTGGCAGGGGACCGCCGACGCGCTTCGCATCATCAAGCAGGCGCCGAGCACGTACCAGCGCCGCCTCTACTACGACACTGTGGTCGGCAACGAGAAGGCGCTGCGCTTCCTGCTCGACGAGGTCGGCGCCGACCGCGTGGTGCTCGGCAGTGACTGGCCCTTCGTGCCGTGGCATCCCTCGCCCGTCGCCTGGATACAAAGTCTGAAAACCCTGACCGACGGCGAGAGGGAGAAGATCCTCTGGCGCAATCTAGAATCGCTGCTGAAGCTCTAGCGGGCTATCTCTCTCACGCCGGTCGGGCCTCGCCTTGACCGCTCGGCCGCGGCCACATACACTCCGCCCATGACGCCCGAGCGCTTCGCCAAGGGAATGACGTTCGACGACTACGTGAAGTTCACCGGCTCGCCCGAGAACCTCGGCCGCGAAGGGTTCGACGTCCGGCGGTTCAGCCTGGTCCGCCCGCGCGTCGACTGGAGCGGGTTCCTGCGCGAGCGTCACGCGAAGGCGCGACTGACCAACGAGCAGGCGGCCGCCATCAAGTGGCTGGCCGCGCAACCGGGCGGCCCCGCGAAAATCCTGGTCCTGTCGGAGGACTGGTCGTCCGACTGCCGGCGCGACGTGCCGTACCTGGCACGCCTCGCGGAGGCCGGCGGCCTCGAGCTGCGCATCTTCGTCCGTGACGCCGATACGATGCTGCGCACGGGCCTGCCCGATCGAGGCTCGCACGGCAACGCTGACCTCGTCCTGGACTACGCGAACGAGAAAAACGGCCAGAAGTGGGCGTCAATCCCCGTCGCCGTCTTCTTCACGAAGGACTTCGTCGAGCTCTACCGCTACGTCGAGTATCCGGCCGTCTACCGCAAGGACCGCGTGATCGGTCACTTGCGCGCGGCGCGCGCGGGCGAGACGGAGGAGCAGTCGAAGGCGCGCGGCGGCCGCGACATCGCCGCGCTGCTCGACTCGCCCTTCGTGGACGTTTGGGCAGGCGCCGGAATCGCCGAGATCCTCAGCGCGCTCCACGAGCGGCGGCTGTCGAGCCATACCGCTACGGGGACGTGATGAGCTGGTCGGGTTCGACGGCGTAGCCCGCCTGTATCCAGGCCTCGAGGCCTCCGGCGAGCGGCCGAACCGGCCGATATCCCCGATCGATCAGCATGCGGGCCACCCGGGCCGCCGAAGCCTCGTTGGGTCACGTGCAGTAGAGGATGATCTCCTGGTCTCGTGCAAGCGCTTGGAGCTCCGCGTCGAGGTTGTCGACGTCGAGGGCGGCTGCGCCCTTGATGCGCCGGGGATCGCGAAGGCGTCCGGCCCTGGTGCGGACGTCGAGCACGATCGGGCTCTGCCCCTCGTCCATCAAGCGGCGTAGCTCTTCGACGGAGATTCGAGCCATTCGGAGGAACTTGTAGAACTGGCGCCGCTGCCACCACTTGAACGCGACGAAGACCACCAGTCCCGCGACGAGCAGGACAAGCGCCCAGCCGCCGGACGAGGCCAGGGCCGCGAGGACCCGGTCGATCGCCCGATAGAACAACATTCCGCCGGCCACGCCGGCGCCCGCCCACAGAAGGGCTCCGCCCGCGTCATAGAGCAGGAAGGACGCGATGCGGCCGCGCATCGCTCCCGCCAGAGGCGGGGCCACCGTCGAGAAGCCAGGAATGAATTTCGCGATGAGCAGCGCGGGCATTCCCCATCGCTCGAAGAGCGACTCCGTCTGCCGCACGCAGGAGTCGGGCGACAGCGAGATCCGGCAGAGCGTCTTGAGAACACGCTGTCCCCGCAGGCGCCCGAGAACGTACCAGACCGAATCCGCCAGCAGCGAGGCGACGACTGCGACGGTGAGGATCTGGACGGCCGAAAGGTTTCGATCAACGGCGAGCGCACCCGCGACGATGAGTACCGGCAGCGCCGGGATCGGCGCGCCGAGCTGCTCGAGCAGAACGATGCCGAAGATGAGCGGCAGACCATACGCGATGACGTACGGAGTGAGCTCGGCCACCGCTATCTCGCCCGGTACGTCAATTGCCACACCTCGAGACCGTACGGCCCGCGGCCCTGGCCGTCGCCCGGACGAAGAAACGCCACGAGGCTCGCCGGGACCGTGATCGCCATCGCCTTGTCGAAGGGCCCGTCGCGTCGAGGGAGGAGGTGACTCCGCTACTCGCCCTTGAGGCGGGGGTCGAGCAGGTCGCGCAGAGCGTCACCTACCAGGTTGAAGGCCAGCACCGCCACCATGATCGCGAGCCCCGAGAACGTCGTGATCCATGGGCAGCATTTGATGTACTGGCGGCCCTCGCTCAGGATGTTGCCCCAGCTCGGGGTGGGCGGCGGGATGCCGAGCCCGAGGAACGACAGACCCGCCTCGGTGCGGATGGCGGTGGCGATGTAGAGGGTGGCCACGACCACCAGCGCGTAGAGGGCGTTGGGGAACACGTGGCGGGCCATCACGCGGAGCTGCCCGCTGCCAAGGGCGCGCGCGGCCAGGATGTAGTCCTGCTCGCGGATCGTCAAGGCCAGGCCCCGCGCCAACCGCACGAAGTTCGGCGTCAGCGCCACGCCGATGGCCAGGATCTCGTTCACCAGCGAGCCGCCCAGCGCCGTCACGATGATCAGCGCCAGCAACAGCGTTGGAAACGCCATGAGCATGTCGGCGCACCGCATGATGAGGGTCTCCACCCTGCCGCCACGGACGCCGGCGAGGATGCCCAGCGGCACGCCGAGCACGAAGCCGAAAACCACCGAGGCGAGGCCGACTTCGAGCGAGACGCGCGCGCCCCAGATGATGCGGCTCAAGATGTCCCGTCCGAACTCGTCCGTCCCAAGGAGGTGTCGCTCGACCACCCCCGGGCCCTTGAGCACCGAGTCGGAAAACTGCGCCGACGGGCTCAGCGGCGCGATGAGAGGAGCGGCGGCGGCGACCACGACCATGGCCGCCGCCATCAAAAGCCCGATGCCGATGGGAAGCCACCGGCGCAGGCGGCCGCGCGTCTTGCCGGGCGACTCCTCCCCGGCACGGGCGATGGACAGGTCGACTGGATCAGCCCGGCGAACGACGGCCATTGGGCTCTCTCGCTTACCGGTAGGTGATCCGCGGGTCCACGACGGCGTAGAGCATGTCGACGACCAGGTTGACCACGATGATGATCATGGTGAAGACGGTGATGGCCCCCTGGGCCAGCGGGTAGTCGCGCGCGCCGATGGCGTCGACCAGCATCTTGCCCAGCCCCGGCCGCGTGAAGACAGTCTCGGTGAGCACGGTCCCCGTGAGGGCGATGGCGATGAAGATCCCGATGATGGTGAGCAGCGGGACCATCATGTTGCGGAGCGCGTGCTTGTAGACCACGAGGCGCTCCCGCTGGCCCTTGGCGCGGGCGGTGCGAATGTAGTCCTGGCTGATCACCTCCAGCATGGCCGAGCGCGACAGCCGACTCACCGTGGCCGCCAGGGTGAACCCGAGCGCCAGAGCCGGGAGCGTCAGGTGGTGGAGCACGTCACCCACCCCCGCCAGGAAGTCCCGTGGCTGCGAGAAGACTTCGCCGGAGCGGATCATGGCGAGGACACCGTCCAGGTCGCCGCCGCCGATCAGCGGGAAGAGATTCAAGTGGAGCGAGAACACGATGAGCAGCAGAATTCCCAGCCAGAAGACGGGCATGGAGAGTCCCAGGAGCGCGATGATGCGCAGCGGATAGTCGACGAGCGGATTGCGGCGCTTGAGCGCCGAGACGATCCCGATTGGAATACCGACCAGGGCCGCCACGATTGCGCTCGCCATGACCAGCACGAACGTGTGGGGAAACATGCGGGCGATGTACTCACTGACCGGGTAACCCTGCCGGAACGAGTTGCCGAAGTCGAACTGGATCGAGCGCCAGAGGTAGTCCACGTACTGCACCGCGAGGGGCCGGTTCAGCCCGAGGTTCTTGGTGCAGTCGGCGAGCGCCTCGGTGGTCGCCTGGTCGCCCATCATCGCGACGCACGGGTCGCCGGGCAAGATACGCATCGCGAGGAAGACGATGCTCATGGCCCCGAGCAGCATGGGGACCGCGACGAGGAGACGGCGCAGCACGTACTGGAACATGGCCCTAGGCCCGTGTGATCAGGCGCCCGCTCAGTTGAGCACCTTGAGCAACTCGGGATAGTTGTAGCTGTAGTGCAGTGAGAACTCCCCGTACTCGGGATCGAAGGGAGTGCTCACCCGCTTGGGATTGCGCGCCCATTGCCCCGGGACGTCGCTGATCGGCAGGCACACCAGGTCGCGCTGCATGCGCTTCTGGGCGTCGTGGTAGATCGCGGCCCGCTTCTTCACGTCCCGCTCGATCCTCCCCGCCACCAGCAGGTCGTCGATCGCTCGGTAGTGGGCGAAGTTGGTGCCCTTGTTGCCGGTGGCTGGATCGGGGATCTCCTTGGAGTCGAAGAACAGCGAGAGCCAGGGGTCGGCGTCCGTGATGCGGGTGCCGCCGTAGAGCACGAAGGGGTCCAGGTTCTTCCGGATGTTCTCGTGGAAGGTCGCGTGCTCGACGACCTGGAGCTCCACGATGATGCCGACCTTCTTGAGCTGCTCCTGGGCCAGCGTCAGCACCTTCGGGTAGAAGAAGGACTTGCTGATGAAGTAGTTCTTGATCGTGAAGCCGTTCGGATGGCCCGCCTCGGCCAGGAGCTTCTTCGCCAACTCCGGGTTGTGCTCCGGGAACTCCATCGGGATATGGCCGAAGTAGCCGGACGGCAGGCAGCTCGTCGCCACACGCGCCAGACCGCCAGGATACATGGTCTCCTTGATGGCTTTGCGGTCGATCGCGTGCATGAAGGCCTTCCGGACGCGGATGTCGTCGAAGGGCGGCTTGGTCATATTGATGTAGAAGCGCTCCTGCCCGCCCGGGCCCCGGCGATCGATGACGGCGCCCATCTTCTTCACCTGGTCGGCGAAGTCGGCGGTGACCGCCTCCGGATACAGCAGGTCGAACGTCCCCTTCTCGAGGCCGATGAGCTTGGTCGCGTCCTCGGGCACGTCGAACCAGTACACCTCATCGATCTGCGGGCGGCCGGCGTGGTACTTGTCGAATGCTTTGAGGACGATCTTCTCCCGCGGGGAGTTTCGCTCGAAATAGAACGGGCCGGTGCCGACGGGGTTCCACTTGAACTGCTCGCCGTACTTCTCGATCGCCTTCTTCGACAGGATGTAGCCCTGCTGGTAGCCCACCATGCGCAGGAGCAAGATCGGATCGAAGGATTTGAGGGCGATCTGCACGGTGTGGGGGTTGACGACCTCGATGGACTTGATCACGTCGAGGTTGACGCCGTAGCGTGTGCCCGGGGCCTTGTTGATCTGACGCTCGAAGCTGAACTTGACGTCCTCGGCGGTGAGCTCGCCGAAGCCCTTGTGGAACTGCACACCCTTCTTGAGCTTGAACGTCCACACCGTGCCGTCGGGCGAGATCGTCCAGCTCTCGGCCAGGTCCGGCTCCACCTCGGCCGTGGTGACCTTGCCATCCTTGATGGCGAAGCGCGTGAGCCCGCGGAACATGAAGCGCGCGATGGCCTGGCTCTGCCCAAGGGTGCTCGAGTGGGGGTCGAGGGTGTCCGGCTCCTTGGCGGCGATGTTCACCACCTTCTTCTGCGCCTCTGCGACCGGCGTCTCGACGAGACTGGCGGCCGCGAATACCGACAGGAGCACGAGGGATACGGGAAGCCAGACGGAGCGTGACATAGACCTCTCCCCTTTCGCCGAGCGGACCACGAACATTGCCACCTTCGCTGAATCGAATCAGGACGCGAGAATGGCCGATACCATATACGAATCGCCCCCCTGCGACAAGGGACGGAGCGTCGCGCTCGGCGGCGGTCTCAGACGCGCGCCTGACGCATCAGCCCGGTGCAGCGGTCGAGCACCGGCAACACCTCGTCGGCCTTCGCCGGCGACAGATTGAAGACGAGGCGGGCCACACCGGCGTCGCGGTAGCGCTTGACGAGGTCCCCGTCTTCCGGCACGCCGAAGATCGTGATCGGCAGCGCCGCCGGGTCGCGCCCGGCCTCGGCGACGAGCTTCCGGAAATCCGGGAGAAGACCGAGCACGTCGCCGTATTCCGGCCGGCGCGCGTGCGGCATCCAGCCGTCACCGAAGGCGATCGCCCGCCGCGCGCCGTAGGGGAACGCGCCGCCCACGATCACCGGAGGGTGCGGCTTCTGCGCCGGCTTCGGCCAGGTCATCATCGGCGGGAACTTGACGAACTCGCCGTCGTATTCCGGTTTCGACTTCGTCCAGATCGCCCTCATCGCCTCGACGCGCTCCCGCATCACCCTGAAGCGCGACTTGAAGTCCGTCCCGTGGTCGGCCATCTCCTCGGCGTTCCAGCCGGCGCCGATGCCGAAGAGGAACCGTCCGCCCGAGATCTGGTCGAGGCTCGCGACTTGCTTGGCGGTCTGGATCGGATCGCGCTGCACGACGAGGCACACCCCGGTGGCGACCTGCAACCGGGTGGTGGCCGCGGCGGCGGCCGCGAGCGTCACGAAGGGGTCCATCACGTCGTAGTACTTCTTCGGCAGCTCACCGCCCTGTGGAAACGGTGAGCGGCGCGACAGCGGGATGTGCGAGTGCTCCGGCGCCCAGAGCGAGCCGAACCCGCGCTCCTCCAGCGCCCGGCCGAGCTCGGCCGGTCCCATCGAGTAGTCCGTGAAAAAGATCGCAGCGCCGAAATCCATCGCCTAGTCCCGCCCGACCGGCGGCCAGGACACGAAGCCGCACCCGGTCTGGGTGCAATGCGCCGCCACGTACTCGACCACCGTCGCCGGCCGCTTCATCGCCGCGGCCACGCTGATCCACGCGCGCACCTCGCCCGTGCCCGAGCGCATGTTGTCCGAGTCAAAGGTGAAGAGGTGCTGCAGGGCGTCGAGGTCGTTCCGCTCGAGACGCTCGAGGATCCAGTGGTCGAGGGGCTGGTCGATCCAGCCGGCGTTGTACATGCCCGGATAGTGGGAGAGGCCGCCGGACGCGTAGATCGCCACGCGCTCCGGACGGTCGCGAAGGGCGTCCGCGATCGCCTCGCCCAGCTGCGCGCACCGCGCGGCGCTGGGTAGCGGCGGGTAATACTCGTTGAGGAACACGCAGACCAGCGGAATCTCCAGGCCGGGGTCCACCTCGGGTACGAGGTTGGAGACCATGTGCGACACCCCGCGGGCGGGATTACCACGCGGCTCGAACCGGGCGAGGTTGGCGACGTCGAATCCCCGCTTGACCAGCCCGCGCAGCAGGTGACGGGCGAGCTCGCCGTGCTGGCGGAAGACGACCTTCGTGCGCTCCTGCGGCGCGATGCCGAAGGGATCGCGGGCGCTCCGCCCCCACAGTGGCTCGTCGCCGGTGTAGACGGAAAACGTGGGATTGTTGGCCGTGTCGAACATGTCACCCTGATCGTCGCCGATCATGATCAAGGCGTCCGGCCGGAACGCCTTCAATTGCTCGCGCAGGACGGCGAACGCGGCCTCGATCCGCTGGATGTGCCCATCGATGATCGCCGGCGTCGCGATCTCCACCCGGGCGCTGTGCGGCAGGTGCTCCCGCGCTTCCGCCGGGATCCGCTCGACCACCCGCGGCCAGTATTGCGCCTTCTGGAACATCATCGGCGCGTGTGATGACGCCATCCCCATTCCCAGCATGGTCGGCCTCCTCGCCGGCTCCGCGATCCGACACGAAGCGCGTGCTACGCGAATTTACCGCCTCGGGCCCAACGGGACAACCACCGTTTGCATCAGGAAAATCCGCGTCGATGAGCGCGGACCAGTCCCGCCCCCGGCTACACATGGCCCGCCGCCCGGAGCCAGTCGAGCGTCGGAGCAAGAGTGTCGCGCGCCGATCGGAAGCTGACGCCTAGTTCCTCCCGCGCCTTGCGGTTGTCCATGAACCAGTAGAGCGTCGCGTAGGGGATCACCGCCGGTTCGAACGGCAGCGGCACGCCGAACCGCCCGGCTCCGGCCAGCAGGCGGACCATCGGGTTCGGCACTGTCCAGATGGGCTTGCGCTGCCCGAGAATCGACAAGGTCAGCTCGGCCAGCTGGCGGATCGTCAGGTTGTCGCCGCCCAGGATGTACCGCTCCCCGGGCCGCCCCTTCTCGAGCGCCGCGACGATTCCGGCCGCAACGTCGCCAACGTGAGCGACGCTCGTGCCGCCGTTGCAGACCAGCACCACCGGACTCCGCGCAAAGTCCACGAGATTGGCGGCCGTCACGAGATCCGTGTCGTCGGGACCGTAGACCTCGCCGGGACTGACGATGACGACCGGGACGCCGTCGGCCCCTGCCCGCCGGCAGCGCGCCTCGGCCTCGCGCTTCGCCCTCGCGTAGACGTACCGACCGAGGTCCAGCGTGGAGGGACTGACCTCGGTGTGCACGACGGGCCGACGACTACCGTTGACGGCGATCGCGCTCGAGACGAACACCGTGCGCGGGCCGCCCGCCGCGCGGGCGGCCTCGAGCACGTTCGTGGTGCCGCCGACCACCACGCGCTCCATCCGCGGCGAGTGGATCTCCGTCCAGCGGGAGATCCCGGCGAGGTGCACCACGGACCCGCAGCCCTGGATCGCGGCGCGCACGGACGCCGCGTCGCAGACGTCACCCCGCACCCGCTCGATCGGCAGCCCGTCGATGCGCTCGGTCCGGCTGTGCTCTCGAACCAGGCACCGCACGCGATATCCCTTGCCCAGGAGCGCCCGGACCACGACGGAGCCGATGAATCCGTTGCCGCCCGTCACAAGGGCACGAAAGGCGTCGCCCGCAGGCATTTAGAGCTGCAACGGCCGCATTGGCCACCTCGCCAACGTCCGAAGAACGTAACGGATTCAGCCGATCTTCACGCCGTACTTCTCCAGGGTCTCGTCGCGAAGCTCGAGCCCGAGCCCCGGCGCCTCGGGCAGCGCCATGAAGCCGTCGATGATCGGCGGGCGCTCGCGGAACAGCTCGAACCACAAGGGATCACGGGTCGGGTCCGCGAAGGACTCCAGAATGAACCCGGTCGGGCTCGCCGCTACCGCATGCACGTGGATCTGAGGATCGTGATGCGCGGCGAGTGGGATCTGATACAGCTCGGCCATCACCGCCGCCTTGCGCCAGGTCGTCAGCCCGCCGGCCCAGGTCGAGTCGATGATCAAGTAGTCGACCAACCCCTCCGCCACCATCGTGCGCAAGCCGAACGGGCTGTACTCCGTCTCGCCGGCGGCGATCGGGATGTCGACCTCGGCCTTCAGCCGCTGCAGCGTGTGGCGCTCGTCGTACCAGGGCATCGGATCTTCGAGCCAGAAGATATCGTACGGCGCGCAGAGCTTCGCCGCGCGCACCGCGGTCGGCAGGTTCCACCCCTGGTTCGCGTCGAGCATGAGCGCGACCTCGCTCCCTACCGCTTTCCGGATCACGCCCACTCGCTCGGCATCCGCCTCCGGCGTCAGCCCTCCAACCTTCACCTTCAGCGTCCGATAGCCCTGCTCGAGGTACATCGCCGCCTCGCGCACGAGGTCGTCCGGCCGCTCGCCGTCCCGGTAGTAGAAGCCCGTCACGTACGCGGGCACGCGCCGGCGAAGTGCGCCGCCCAGCAGGGCGTAGACCGGCCGGCCGATCGCCTTCCCCTTGAGGTCCCAGAGGGCGATGTCGATGGCGCTGATGGCCGTCACCAGCTGGCGTTGCTGCCGCGCCAGGGCGGGAATGCCGCGCACGCTGGTGTAGGTCAACGCGAACAGCTCCTGCCAGATCCGCTCGGCGTCGAACGGATCCTGGCCGACGACGAGCGGCGTGATCGTTCTGAGAATTTCGTTCACGCTGCGCAGGCCGTCCGGACCCTGCTGGAAGAGAAACGGGCCGTGGGCCTCGCCGATGCCCACGAGACCCGCGTCCGTCGTGAGCTTGACGATGACCTCGCTCACCCGGCTGATCGTGCTGGTCGACGTGCGGACCGCCTGGGGCAAGGGCGCGGACAGGAGGTAGGTCTCGAGCGTGGTAACCTTCATCGGATCGGCATCATAGCGCATCCCGGGAGGACGACATGGACGTTCGTGACCTGTTCCTGGATCAGCACGCCGCGATGCACTCGGCGGCCGTCGGCGGCAACAAGATGTCGGCGGCGGAGCGCACCTTCACCGGCCTGACCGACGAGCAGATGCGCGTGCGCCCGCGCGAGGACCTCAACTCGCTGGCGTGGCTCATGTGGCACATCGCCCGCGCCGAGGACATCATGGTCAACACCGTGCTGGCCGGGCGTCCTCAGGTCTTCGACGACCCGTGGAAGAAGCGGCTCGGCATCACTCGCCCAGATTTCGGTATCGGCATGACCGGCGCCGAGGTCACGCAGTTGACGGGGCAGATCGACCCCGGCGCGCTCCGCGCGTACCGCGACGCGGTCGGGCTCCGCACGCGCGAGGTGGTCGGTGGCTTCAAGCCCCAGGACTGGGAAGGCCCGGTCGCTGCCGAGGCCGTCGAACGGGCCGCTGCCGAGGGGGCCTTCGGCGCCCGGACCGAGCAACTGGTGAAGGCGTTCCCCGGCCGGCCGCGCTCGGCGGTGCTCAGCGGGATCGCCCTGTTTCATTCCGCGGGACACATGGGCGAGGCGGCGACCGTTCGCACCGCCGGCGGGTTCGGCACCGGCGTCTGATCGTCGTGAAGCCTAGGGGTGGATCACCGTTTCCGTGCGGCTGATGACGAACGCCTCGTGGCGTTCGAGGAAGTCGACCACGACCTCGGCGAACGCCTCCGGGCGATCAGTGCTGATCCCGTGCCCGGCATCGTAGACGAACACGAGGTGGCAGCCGGGCATCAGGTCCTTGTAGACGCGTCCCATCGCCGGCGCGATCACGCGGTCCAGGGTGCCGAATAGCACCAGGGTCGGCGTGACGAGGCTCGGGAGCCGACTCTCGAGATCAGCGTCGCGGTCGGGTCCGCGCAGTCGCTGGACCAGCGGCTGCGTCTTCGCCCGTATGGCCGGGTCGGGCGCCGGGATGGCGTCGAGCCGCTCGGGGTGAGCGTACAGGCGGCGCGCAATCTCTTCGGGGGAGCCGGAGGGAGATTCGGCGCCCTCCTGACGAATCGCGGCGGGAGCCTCGAGCACGAGGGCGAGCACGCGCTCCGGCGCCTGGAGCGCCAGCCACAGGGCCGTCTTCCCACCGAAGGACGTGCCCATGAGATTGAAGGTGTCGAGGCCGAGGTTCTTGACCGCCTGGGCCATGGTCGATGCGAGCTCGGGCATGCTCCGCGTCCGGCTGTTCTCGGGCGACTGACCGAACCCGGGCATCTCGAAAGCCACCACTCGGAAGTGGCGAGCCAGGAGGTCGTGCGCGGGGGTGAGGCGCAGCCCGCCCGCCCCATGCAAATGCACCAGCGAGGCGCCCTGCCCGGCTTCCATATACCGGATCCGAAAGCCGTCCGCCTCGACGTAGCGTTCGCTGAACACTACCCCGGCCCCCTCAGATGTCGCGAATGCGCGGCAGCACCTTCTTCCCGAACAGCTCGAGCGAGCGCATGAGCGGCTCTAGATCGCCTGAGGCCGATGAACGTCGTCGGGAGCGCGCCGCTCACGATCGGTGCCCGCGCTTCTCCGGCGATGTTGCGGGAATCGAGCTTCATGAGGGCGTCGCTGACGCCCGGCCGCATGGAGAACGGCCTCTGGTTCGGCTGCTCGCGCAGTGACGCCTGGGCTTCCTCGTCGGTCTCGGCCAGGAGCATGTTCGCCCGATAGATGATCTGCTCCGGCGCCGGCTGCCAGCCGTAGCGCGCGCACTGCTCGCGGTAGTACCGCGTGGCCTTGCCGACGGCCTCGAACGAGCCGTAGGAAACGCCGCAGCCGAGGTGGTTGCGCGCGGCGAACTCGCAGGACTCGCGGCTCGTGCCGAGGGCATAGGTGGGCGGATGGGGCTGCTGCAGCGGACGCGGCCAGATGGACACGGTGCGGTACTGGAAGTGGCGGCCCTGCCAGCCGAACGGCTGCGGCTCCGTCCACGCTCGGAGGATGAGCTCCATGCCTTCGTCGGTTCGCTCCCGCGCCTCCGCCGGGTTGAGGTCGTAGGTCAGGTACTCGTTCGTCGTTCCCCGCAGCAGCCCGACGACCAGGCGCCCCTGGGCCAGGGTGTCGAGCATCGCCAGCTCCTCGGCCACGCGCACCGGATTGCTCTGCGGGACGATCGGGCCGAGCAGGGCGATCTTGATCTTGTGCAGGCGCGCAGCGATGTAGGACGCCGAGACGATCGGGGCCGGGGTCAGGATCCGCGGGGAGTAGTGATGCTCGGAGACGCTGATCCAGTCAAAGCCGAGCTCCTCGACGTACTCGAGACGCTCGATCATGCCCCGATAGGCCCGGACCCCGGCGTCACGGTCGTACGCCCCGGACGGCACCGGCCACTCGGACGGCAGCGTCTGAGGCGAGCAGTAGCGCGCGGTTTCGAAGAACGAAACCTTCATGGCCGCAGGCGTCACTTCATCGGCGAGAAGGCCGTCGGGCGCAGGATCGTGTTGGCCACCTGCTGCACGATGGGGCCGTTCTTCTCGCTCTCGGCGAACACGCGGGCACGTTCGGGGTCCTTGGCGAAGGTGTCGAACTTGGCCACGCGCTCGTCCAGGCTCTCCCAGGCCAGCAGGTAGATGAGCTGGTGATCGTTACCGCCCATGCGGTTCAGCCAGTAGCCCACCTGGCGGAAGCCGTGCTTCTTGAACGCGCCGCACGTGAAGCCGCCGAACCGGTCGCTGATGTTGGTGATCTTCCCCGGCATCGCCTGGTACTCGCGCAGCTCGAAGATGTACGGGCTGCGGGTCGCCGCGTCCGGTCCATACGCCTCGCCCCGGTCGAACTGCGAATACGCAGTCGGCTCCATGAGCTGGTTGTACACGCGGTTCACCAGGGGCCCGTCCTTCTCGGTCTCCGCCCACTTCTTGGCGCGCTCGGGGTCGGCGCGCCAGGCGGCATTCTTCTTGGTCCGCTCCTCGTAGCTTTCCCAGCCCCAGATGTAGACCACCTGGTTGCTCTTCTCGCTCACGATGGGCGTCCAGAAGCCGATCAAGCGGAAGCCGTACTCCTTCCACTTGTGCACGGTGAAGCTGCCGAAGCGGTCGACGAGCGCGGGCAGCTTGCTGGCGGCGACATCGTAGCGACGCAGTTCGTAGAGCATGAGGCACCTCGCGAAGGATATTCGGACGGCGGTAGGATACCATCTACGCGGGGCGAGTCGAGTCGCCCCGATATCCCCAACGAAGAGGAGATCTCCGCATGACCGAGCCTGCCCAGACCGCTGTCACCCGGCGCGGTTTCCTGAAAGCCGGGGCGCTCGCGGCCGCCGCGCCCCTGCTGGCCGACGTGCCGTTCGCCGCGGCCCAGAGCCCGGCGCGCGGCGTCACCAAGGTGCACGACTTCCAGACGTCCGCCGACGTCGCCAAGGCCGAGCAGGAGGGCGAGGTTGTCTACTACGGCCACGACGGCGAAGCCGGGATCGGCGTCCTGCTCGATTCGTTCAAGAAGGACTTCCCGAAGATCAAGACCAGCTACGTGCGGCTCCAGACCGGCGCGCTCTACGCGAAGATCACCGCGGAGCGGTCGGCCGGGCGCTTCGGGGTCGACGTGCTGCAGCTCTCCGACATCTCGCCCGCCATCGACTTCCAGAAGAAGGGCGGGTGGGAGCAGTATGCTTCACCGGAGTACGCCGGGTACAAAGCCGAGCACCAGTCGACTCCCGCCGGCTACTACGGCTGGGGCGGCGTCTCGTTCGCCGGCATCTCCTACAACCGCACCAAGGTGAAGCCCGAACAGGCGCCGAAGTCGTGGAAGGACATTCTCAACCCGGCCTTCAAGGATGGAATCAGCGCGAAGCTCGCCACCTCGGGCATGCAGCACGCCCAGTGGTACATGCTCCGCAAGCTCTACGGCAACGACTTCTGGCAGGAGTTCGCCAAGCAGCGTCCCCGCGGATTCGACTCGCGCGCCCAGCTCTTCGATCGGCTGTCCAAGGGCGATGACCGCATGTGCGCGCTGGCCGAGTACGCGGGATACACGCTCTTCCAGGAAAAAGGCGCCGACATCGAGTTCGTGGCGCCGGCCGACGGGTTGCCGGCGACATCGCTCCTCATCGGGGTGGTCAACCGCGCCCCCCACCCCGAGGCCGCCAAGCTCTTCATGGACTGGGCCCTCTCCAGGCGCGGCCAGATGGTGTACCAGAACCAGAAGATCCTGCTCTACGGGTCGCTGCGCGCCGACGCGGGGCCGATGCCCACGGGCAAGCGGCTGGCGGACTTCAAGCTCCTTTTCCCCTCGGACTGGGCCGACTACGTGGCCAGCCATCCAGTGTTCGTGAAGGAGTGGAACGCGATCATGGGGCTTTAGGGACATGGGGGGCTCCGGGCGCTGGTCCTGGCGGCCGGGCCCGCGGCTCGTCAGCCTGCTCGTCGGTGGCGCCGCCGCCGTCCTCGTCCTCTATCCAATTGCCTACCTCATCCAGGCCTCGCTGAGCGTGGGCGATCCGCAGGCGCGCCCACCGGAGGCCTACGGGCTCGCCAACTATGCGGACCTCGGCCGCTACGCCCACATCTTCGGCAACACGCTGCTCGTCGCAGTCGTGGCGACCGTCCTGGCTATCGTGTTGCGGCGTTCGAGCAGCTCATGGCCCTGCCCTACTACGTGACGCCGCTCATGGGGGCGCTGGCCTGGGCGCTCATCGGCTCGCCCAGCGGCGGCTTCGTCAACCAGATCTGGCGGGCGCTCGGGGGCGACGGTCACCTCATCGACATCAACACGCCCTGGGGGATCGCCTGGGTGATGGCGCTCTTCGAGGGCTCCGTCGCCTTCGTGATGATCGGGGCCGTGATGAAATCCATGGACCCCGCGCTGGAGGAGGCTTCCCAGGTCGTCGGCGCCGGCCGCATGCGGACGATGCTGCGCATCACTCTGCCGCTCGTCCTGCCCGGCGTGCTCGGGGCGACCATCTTCGTCTTCGCCGAGATGCTGGGCTCGTTCTCGGCCGCGCTGGTCCTGGGGCTCCCCAACCGCTTCTACGTCGTGACCACGGCCATGTACCAGCTCGTGTCCCAGTACCCGCCGCGCTTCCCGACGGCGGCGGCCATGGGGGTGTCGCTGTTCGCCGTGATGTTCGCGATGGTGTGGGCTTACCGGCGCATCGTGAGCGCGGGCAGCTACGTCACCATCACGGGCAAGGCCTTCCGGCCTCGCGTCATGGACGTCGGACGCCTGCGCTGGCCGTTCCTCGGAATCTGCGCGGCATATCTGGGCGTGGCCGTGATCCTGCCCGTGCTGACGATCGTGTACGCCTCGCTCCAGCGCCTGACGACCGTCTTCCCCCGCGCCGACAACTTCACGCTGGCCAACTACGCGACCGCGCTGTCCCTGGATGCCGTGCGCTCGGCGCTCTGGAACAGCCTGCTCCTCGGCTTCGCCACCGCGAGTATCGGCGTGTTCCTGATGGGGTTCCTCTCCTGGCTGATCTATCGCTCCCGGCTGCCGGGCGCCGGTGTCATCGAATACCTATTGATGTTCCCGCAGGCGGTGCCACGCCTCGTCTTCGCCTTCGGGATGCTGTGGGCGTGGCTGGTCTTCCCGATCCCGATCTACGGCACCCTATGGCTGCTCCTGATCGCCTACCTCACGGTGTTCCTGCCTCTCGGGCTCCGGACGATTTCCGGGGTAATCTTACAGATCGACCGCTCGCTCGAGGAGTCCGCCCAGATGTGCGGGGCGACGTGGGGTTATCGCCTGCGCACGGTCACCATGCCGCTGCTCAAGCCCGGCCTGGTCGCGGCGTGGCTCCTGCTGTTCATCGCCAGCGTCCGCGAGCTGGGCGCGTCGATCTTGTTGATGGGGCCGAAGTCCAAGGTCATCACCCCGGCCATCGTCGAGTCGTGGTTCTCGACCAGCACGGAGCTCACCGCGGCCATGGCCCTCTTACAGACGCTGGCGGTGGCCGCAGCCCTGGCGATCATGTTCGCAGTGGCCCGCCGCGCCGTCCAGGCCGTGGGAGAGTGAGCGTGAGCAAGGCGTCGATCGAGGTGCGCGACCTGGTCGTTCGCTACGGCGCGGTCGCTGCGGTTCGCGGCGTAACGTTCACCGTCGGCGCAGGCGAGCACCTCACCCTGCTCGGCCCCTCAGGCTGCGGCAAGACTACGACGCTACGGGCGATCGCCGGGCTGGAGCGGCCGACGTCGGGCGAGATTCGGATCGGCGGAAGCCCGGTGTTCTCGTCCTCGCCTGACGTGAACGTCCCCGCCGAGCGTCGCGGGCTTTCCATGGTCTTCCAGTCCTACGCCATCTGGCCCCACATGACGGTGTTCGACAACGTCGCCTATGGCCTCCGCGTGCGGCGGCGTCCGGTCGCCGAGGTGACGACCCGCGTGCGTGAGGCTCTCGACCTGGTCCAGCTCGGCGAGCTCGGCGCCCGCAGCGCGTCCAAGCTTTCCGGCGGCCAGCAGCAGCGCGTGGCCCTCGCCCGGGCCTTCGTGTTCTCGCCCTCGGTGCTCCTCTTCGACGAACCGCTGTCGAACCTCGACGCCAAGCTGCGCGCCGAGATGCGGGTCGAGCTGAAGGAGCTCCAGCGCCGCCTCGACATCACCTCGGTGTACGTCACGCACGATCTCGAGGAGGCGCTTGCCATCTCCGACCGGATCGTGGTGATGCGGGACGGCGTCATCGAGCAGGTGGGCACACCGGCCGAGATCTATGACCGGCCGCGCAACACGTTCGTCGCCGACTTTGTCGGGTCGGCCAACCTGATCCGGGGCCGCCGACGCCCCGACCTCGAGCGCGATGGGCTCGTGGTCATCCAGACGCCGGGAGGAGCCCTGGTCCACAGCACCTCTCCCGACCGCCGGGTCGGGGCCGAGGCGCTCATGGCCGTCCGCACCGTCCGCCTCCGCCTCGAGCGCGCGCGCCCGGAGACGGCCGTCAACGCGTGGCCGGCCCGGATCCGCCAGCGCGTGTTCCAGGGCGATTTCACGCAGTACCACGTGGACTGGGACGGCCGGCAGCTCATCGTGCGCTCGGCTTCGCCGGACCCGATGGCCGAGGGTGACGAGGTGTTCGTCAGCGCGGAGCCTCAGTATTGCGTGCTGCTCGAGGAGTAAGGGCTCCCACCTCGCCGATAGGCCTGCCCCACCTTCCATCTACTCGAGCGCGTGCGGCTCTCGCCGCGCGTCTCGAATCGCGCGCCAGACGCGCTCGGACGTCGCCGGCATCTCGATGTGCTCGACGCCCAGCTCGGCGAGCGCGTCGCAGATCGCGTTCACCACGGCGCCGAGCGCCGGGGTCGTTCCGCCTTCGCCGCCGCCGCGCAGGCCGAGCGGATGGGACGTCGAAGGCACCTCGCTGATCTCCGTCGTGAACAGTGGAAGCATGTCCGCGCGGGGCAGCGCGTAGTCCATCAGCGTCGACGACACGAGCTGCCCATTCTCGGCGTCGTACGCACACGACTCCCAGAGCGCCTGCCCCACCCCCTGGGCGATGCCGCCGTGGGTCTGGCCGTGCAGAATCATCGGATTGACGGCGCGGCCACAGTCGTCCACGGTGGTGTAGCGGGCGAGCTCGACCGCGCCGGTCTCGGGATCGACTTCCACCTCGCACACCGCGCAGCCGTAGGGAAAGGACGGCACGGGCATCGTTTCATCGCTCGTCGCGTCTAGCGGCCCGCGGCAATCCTCGGGCGCGTCGGGCCGCACTGCGGCGGCCGCCACCTCGAACAAATCGACCGAGCGGTCCGTGCCCTTCACGCCGAACCGGCGGGCGGCGAACTCGATGTCCGCGGCGGCGGCCTCCAGGAGCCACGCGGCGATCCGCCTGCCTTTCTCGACGATCTGGTCCGACGCCTTCGCCATGACCACCGCGGCGAGGCGGAGCGCGCGCGCGGAGTGGGCCCCGCCGCCGACCACGGTGACGTCGGTGTCCCCGGTGATCAGCCGCACCGCGGACAGCTCCACGCCGAGCCACTCCACCAGGAGCTGCGCAAAGCTCGTCGCGTGCCCCTGGCCGGACGAGAGCGTGCCCAGCACCAGGTCGATTCGCCCTTCCGGGCGCACCGTGATCTGCGCACGCTCGCGGGGATCTCCGGTGTTGAGCTCGAGGTAGTTCGCCACGCCGATCCCGCGATAGCGTTCGCGCCGGCGCGCCTCGGCGCGGCGAGTCTCGAACCCCGCCCAGTCTGCGAGGGCGATCGCGCGGTCCAGCGCGGCCCGGTAGTCGCCGCTATCGTAGAGCACCCCGAAGCCGTTGCGGTACGGCATCGCGCTCGCGGGCACGAGGTTCTTCCGCCGGAGCTCGACGCGATCGAATCCGTGACGACGCGCGGCAAGGTCGATCAGCCGCTCCATCACGAACATGACCTCCGGGCGCCCCGCGCTGCGGTACGGCGTGGTTGGCGAGGTGTTCGTCACGACGGCGCGCCCGCGTAGCGCCACGGCCGGAATGCGGTAGACCGTGGTCGCGATCGCCATGCCCTTGTTGAGCGGGTTGAACGAGACGGCGTGCGCCCCGACGTTGCTGGTGTTGACGCCGCGAAAGGCAAGGAAGGCCCCCTCGACGTCAAGCGCCAGCTCGGCGTGCGACACGAGATCGCGACCCTGATAGTCCGCCAGGAAGGCTTCGCGCCGCTCGGCCGTCCACTTCACGGGGCGGCCGAGGCGTCGCGCCGCCCAGGCGACCAGCGCGAACTCGGGATAGCAGCTGTTCCGGGTCCCGAAATTTCCGCCCACATCGCGCGCCACCACGCGCACCGCGCTCTCCGGGACGCCGAGGGCGCCGGCCACGCCGGTTCGGGTCCGTCCGAGACCCCCCGCGCCAGCGTGGATCGTGTAGCGGCCAACGGCCGGGTCCCAGACGCCGATCGCCGCGCGCGGCTCCATCGTCACGCCGGTGACGCGATGCACCCACGTCTCGAACCGCACCACGTGGGCGGCACGTGAAAATGCGAGATCCACGGCGACGGCATCGCCGACCTGGGAGTCCACGCAGACGTTCGACGCCGCCCCGTCGTAGAGGATCGGTGCGTCGGGGCCGGCGGAGGCCCGACTGGTCGTCACCGCGGGGAGCGGCGCCCAGTCCACGACGACGCTCTCGGCGCCATCACGCGCCGCGGCGGGCGTTTCCGCGATGACCATCGCCACCACCTCGCCCACGAAGCGCACGCAGTCCGGGGGCATCGGCAGATGCGGGGCGACGAAGACGATGTCGTGGGCCCGGATGATGTGCTCGTGGGGATTCGTCGGGATCGGGCTGTGCGTGAGCGGCTTCACGCCATCGGCGGCGGCGTCCTCGCCGGTCAGCACCGCGGTCACGCCCGGCGTGGAGAGCGCCGCGGCGGTCTCCATGCGCCCGATGCGCGCGTGCGCGTGCGGCGAGCGCACGAAGCACGCGTAAGCCTGGCCGGGCAGGTTGACGTCGTCGCTGTAGCAGCCCCCGCCGACGAGCAGGCGCGCGTCTTCCTTGCGTAGGACCGGCTTGCCGAAGCCTTCGCGGGCCGCCCGGGCGCGCGAGCTCAAGAACGACATGGCGGTCTCACGGTAGCGTAATCGTGAACACCTCGTAGGGGCGATTCACCCGTGGCGCCTCCGATGCTGCCCTCGTTGGGCTCGCTGATGCGATCATCGCGGATCAGCGTCTGGAGCGCGCGGTCCGGACGCATCTTGAGGACACCATCTTCGGTCACGGCGGAAAAGTATAGATTGCCCGACGCGTCAGCGGTAATGCCCGTCACGGGTGGGATGCGCCACGTCTTCGACGTGCGCGGCGATCTCCTTGTTGGTCAGACGCGGATCTTGCAAGTACTTCGTCTCCACTCGCCGCAGCATCGGCCCGAAGAGGAGCGTGAAGTACATCCACGTCCCGTCCGGGCTCAATTCGAGATGCGAGAGGTGAATCACCGGCATCTTGCCGTCCGCATACACCAGGGGTTTGCCGCGTACGACGGGCGTGATGGTCGGATCGGCGTGGACCCCATGACATTTTCATGTAGCACCAGTACACCTCGCCCCCTCCCTTGACAATCCCATACCCGACGATTCACAGTTTCGGCACCTGTCGTCCTTCCGTGTGCGCGCCCATCGCCCTGGCGGGTTCGCTCACGGTGTGGAGACCCGCGATGCGGTGTCCCCGCTGTCAAACCGAGAACCGGGAAGGGGCCCAGTCCTGCCGAGAGTGCGGAGCTCACATGGCCCTCGGTCAGAGGGTGGGCCTGGCGACCAGCCAGCTCGATTGCATCGCGACACACGACGACCATCCCGCGGAGTTCACCGAGCTGGAACACCTGGTCATCCGCTACGCCGAGCAGCTCACCGCCTCGGCAACCACCGACGAGGCTCTCGACCAGGCGTTGCGCAAGCACCTCTCGGACCGCGAGCTCGTCGAGCTCTCGGTCACGGTCGCGCTCGCCAACGCCGCCACACGCATCTGCAACGCGCTGAAGATCAAAGCAGACTGATCGTCCGGCTGGTGGAGGTCGCTCGAGCACTCGGCGCGGGCTGGCATCACCGTCCTGGAGCGTCGGCCAGGCGGCGCGTGTCGCGCCTGTCCCGAGGGCTCGCGGCCTCCGGGACGACGCGCGCCCTTCTCACCCGATGCCAACCCCGCCTGGCGTCGCTGGTCGCGCGGGAGGCCGTCGATGAACTCGACCAGAACCACCCTGATCGTCGCCCTCGCGATCGCGATCCTCGCCGCCAGGCTCGTGGCCGAGGCGCAGGAGGCGGGTCCGCCCAAGCACGACCCGCTCCAGGGGATGGAGCCCAGCGGCCGGATCCCGAAGGTCCCGCTGCCGGACGATCTGCCCAATCCGGAGCGCTGGCGCTACTTGCCCGAGGGGCGCATCAAGCCGGGGAATATCTTCGAGCGGTTCCTGGTTTCGAGCTTCATCGCCCCGCAGTTCTTCTTCGAGCAGGACATCGGTGCCGGTGCGGGAATTGCGCTCACCGATATCGACTTTCGAAGCGAGCGCCGCCGGGAGTTCCTGGGCGCGTTCTTCTCGTACACGACTGAAGGTCAGCAGAAGTACCGGCTGATCTGGCGCCGCTGGCTCCACCATCGGGATCTGCCCGAGGGCGGGGTGATCGTGGAGGAGCGAAGCCACATCGACGCGTTCGGTGGTTACGAGAAGAGCCTCACCCGGCGGTTCTTCGGGTTGGGGCCGGATACTCGGGCCCGTGATGAGACCAGTTACATCGACGAGGTCACCGACCTCGGCGCCCGTGGCGATTTCGCCGTGCCCCAGGCCGGGGGCAACTGGATCGCGACCATCCGGCCGACGACGGACGAGGTCTTCCCAGAGCTGTTCGTCGCCGGCGACGGTCACGGGAGCTTCATACTGAGCGCCGGGCTGCGCTACGACACCCGCGACAGCCAGCACCAGCCCTACGCCGGGTGGCAGGTCGGCGTGTTCGTGGATGCGCCGCTGTGGCAGAGCACCGGCGACACAGGGGCCGTGACCACTGCGTTCGGGAATGGGGCCCTGCGTCTGCCTCCGCTCCTCCACCGAGGCGGCGATGAGCGCGAAGAAAACCCGCCCACCGACACTCTCGCCCTCGGGGTGGCCGTGCAGGCCAGCACCGGAACCCTGCCGCTGTACGAGCGGCCGAGCCTCGGCGGCAGCGATACGCTGCGCGGTTACATCGCGAACCGCTTCACCGACAACTCCACCTGGCACGCGGTGGCCGAATATCGCTTCTGGATAATCTCCCGGGGGTTCGCGCTCACCGACACCATCCGTATCGAACGGGTCGGGATGGCGCTGTTCTACGAGGCTGGCACGGTCGCAGACAGCCTGGACAGACTCCCGGCCGCCCGGGTCCACACGAGCTACGGGGTCGGGCTGCGCTTCAGCCTGGAGCGTACCGCGGTCTTCCGCGCCGACGTGGGTTTCTCGAGGGAGGGCGTCAACGTCACGGTGGGCTTCGGGCTTTCTTTCTGAACTTGATCCGGAACCGAGCAGCGCAGCGTGGTGACCTTGATCAGATGATCCCCCGGTGCACCCGGTCGGCAATCTGCTGACCCAGCTTCGGCGCGCTTGTTCCCCGCCTGGGTGGGAACTTCCGGCTCATCAGCCAGCGTGGCGCGATCCGCCTCGCGATCCTGATCGCATTCCCGATCCTGAGCCTGTGGCTGCCGAGCATGACGAAGTAAGTTGACAGTCCGGGCGACGAAACGCTATGTCTATTTATTGCAGTCATTTCATTGTAGTCATTGCGCCGACGCAGGAGGACACGGCATGACGTCACCGAAGGCGGCGATCCGCTTTGGATTGGTGGTCCTGGCCTTAGTGCTCACGGGCTGCATGGAGCAGGGTGCCATCCAGACGGGAGCGGACAACCCACTGACGATCGAGGGCCTCACGCCCAGCGTGAAGGACAAGCACGCAGGGCTCGTCGCGATCACGCCGGGCTTCGAGATCACGAAGTACAAGGTCATCGCGGTCGAGAAGTTCCCGGTTACGGACACGGCCGTCAAGGACGGCGAGGACCGTCAGTTCGCCGACAAGATAACCGGGATCCTCCAGGTCGAGCTGGTGCGACGCCTGCGCGACAGCAAGCTGTTCGATCAGGTCGTGAACGTCGGTGACAGTCAATACACGGCAAGCACCGGGCAACCGACCCTGCGCTTGCAAGGTGTCGTCACGCGGCTGGGCCGCGGTGACCGGGCCCTCCGGATGTGGGTCGGTGGTGGCGCAGGCGCGGCACGCACGCAAGCCGAAATGCGTTTCGTCGACGTCCAGACCGGGAAGGTCGTGATGGCGACGGCCGACCGGCGGATTGCGAAGATCGGCGGGGGCTCGTCCGACCTGATGGGCGAAGCCTACGACGATATGGCGCGCGACCTCGGCAGGTTCCTCGTGCGGCTGTCCAGGCGCGAAGCGCCGAAGGACTGAGCGTAGTTACACGCTCGACGTCTCCGTCCGGACGTGTCTCCGGGCGCAGACGTTGAGTGCTCCTCGTGTTCCCGCCATCCCTCTGAGAACGATCGCAAGGAAGCATTCACGCAATGGCCCGATGTCGTCGTCGTCCGGGGCGGACCT
>WNFA01000869.1_pt1 | contig 31345 bp, 24 predicted proteins | sample 5400481 | NCBI WGS metagenome assembly WNFA01 (sample SAMN13153340, study PRJNA577476) | soil metagenome | isolation source: 120 cm saprolite under Douglas fir tree site 2 hole 1 replicate 2 | place: USA:California | collected 2015-04-18 | reverse complement strand
CGCCAAACCCGCGGATTCTCAGTCTGCGCCGCCGAACGTCTTCGTCATTAAGCCTCCACCGCCTCCGCCGGACCAGCCGCAGGCAGTTGCTCCGCAGCTTAAGACCACGCAATTAGACGGCCGGACCAAACTGAGTGAAGGCAGCAAGATGCAACTCATAAAACTGCTTGACGCTGAGCTTGTGCACACGCGCAAATATCTTCCCTTGGGTGATAAAAGCACCACCATTTCTCCGGAAGGCGAGGTAAAGCCCGGCGACCAGCAGCTTTATGTACTTGCGCAGACGCACGGCGCTGCCGCCAAAATCGGCGATCGTGTGCAGATCACCAACATCGCATTCCACGAAAAGAGCGTTTACCTTGAGATCAACGGCGGTCCGAAAAAGAAAACGAAGTGGTATGACCACATCAGCATCAGCGGCGCCGGAGGATCAACGCAGCAGCAGGACCTGAATGGGAGCGCTCCCACCGGATCATGCGTTACGTTGCAGTTCGCCAAGTATGTTCCGGAGATGAATGCGGAAGAGCTGCGCAAACTTCTCAGTCCGGTACTGGATTTTGCCGTGAAGAGCGCTTCCGAAGTCTATATCGATACCATGCCACCGAAAATCAAGGCGGCATTGAAGGCGCATGAAATTCTGGTCGGTATGAACAAAGATATGGTGGTGATGGCCAAAGACCGTCCACCACAAAAAGTCCGCGAGAAAGACGATCAGGGTCAGCCGTACGAAGAATGGATATACGGGCGTCCGCCTCAGGACGTAGTGTTTGTCCGTTTCCGCGGCGACGAAGTTGTCCAGGTAAAGACGGCCAAGGTCAGCGGCGAAATGACAGTCAAAAACCAGAGGGAAGTCCAGGTACAGGATGGCGTGGCATCCATGGCGTCATTACAGGCCAGCCGGAATCCGCAGGAGGTGAAGCCGGATGACCAGCAGCCTCACGGTCCCGCCAAGCGGCCCACCTTGCGGAAAGAGGGTGAAGGGCCAGATCCCTCAATCCGTCGCGCACCAGCAAACGCAGGCGGCAACCAGCCCGATTCCAGCACCGGGTCTGACCATTCAGATGAGCCGCAATGGGGCACAAAACAGCCGGGTGGCCAACAACCACCGCAGGATCAAGAGAAGCCCTCGCAGCCTCCATTGTAGGTGGCTGACGCATATGCGACCTGAGGTTTACACTGGATAAGTGAAGATTGCGCTTGGGCAGATTAATCCCACCATTGGGGATTTCATTGGCAATTCTAAAAAGATCATAGATTTTTCCCGCAAGGCACACGCCTCCGGCGCCGAGCTTGCGATGTTTCCGGAACTCTCCGTATGCGGGTACCCGCCGCGCGATCTGCTAGAGAAGCCCGCCTTTGTCGCCCGTTGTCAGCAGGCCGTAAAAGAAATTGCTGAAGCTGTTCCGGAGATCACCGTCATCTGCGGATTTGTTTCACCGGCTGGTGTCGAAACCGGTAAGTCCGTGATGAACTCCGCAGCCGTACTGCGTGATGGCAAATTGCAATTTGTACAGTCAAAGATTCTGCTGCCCACGTATGACGTGTTCGACGAAGTCCGCTACTTTGATCCCGCTGCGTCGCAAAAAGTGCTGCCGTTGGCAGGGAAGCAGCTTGCGCTTACGATTTGCGAAGATGCGTGGAATGACAAGCACTTCTGGCATCGCAGGCTTTACAGCATCGATCCAGTCGATGACCTGCTGCATGCGGGCGGCAATCTGGTGCTCAACATCTCCGCTTCTCCCTACCATCTGGGAAAACGCGAGCTTCGCCAGAAAATGCTAGCCACCATTGCCCGCGATAACAAGGTTCCGGTGGTCCTGGTGAATCAGGTGGGAGGCAATGACAGCCTGATCTTCGACGGGTCCAGCATGGCGCTTGGCCCGGACGGAAACGTCATCGCCCAGGCAAAGTCGTTCGAAGAAGATCTGATCTTCCTGGATTCCGAAACTCTCAAGGGCGACATTCACCAGCAGACGGAACTTGGCATGCCGAGCGTGTACGCGGCGCTGGTTCTGGGCACCCGTGATTACGTCCGCAAGTGCGGATTCAGCAAAGTCCTCATCGCTCTGAGTGGTGGCATTGATTCAGCTCTTACGGCCGCCATTGCCGTGGACGCATTAGGCAAAGAAAACGTCACCGGCGTCGCCATGCCGAGCCAGTACTCGTCTGAACACAGCGTCACCGATGCAAGGGAGCTGGCGAACAACCTGGGAATACGTTTTGAAATGGTCCCGATCGGCCCAATTTTTGATTCCTACCGTAAGGCGCTGTCATGCGTGTTTGCCGGATTGCCGGAAGACGTGACGGAAGAAAACATACAGTCCCGCATACGCGGCAATATCGTAATGGCCATGTCGAACAAGTTTGGCCATCTGGTGCTCACCACGGGAAATAAATCAGAAGTCGCGGTGGGATACAGCACGCTCTATGGTGACATGGTTGGAGGGCTGGGCGTGATCTCTGACGTTCCTAAAACCATGGTTTATCAGCTTAGCCATTTCGTGAATTCACGCAAGGCCGTGATCCCGCAATCCACGCTGGATAAACCACCATCAGCGGAGCTGCGGCCGGGACAAAAAGACAGTGATACACTGCCGCCTTACGAAATCCTGGACAACATCCTGGAAGATTATGTGGAAGACTACCACTCTGCCGGTCAGATTGCTTCCGAACGCGGCTATGACATCAAGGTGGTTCGCGATGTCATTCGCATGATCGAACGAAGTGAATACAAGCGCCAGCAGGCAGCGCCCGGACTCAAGATCACGCCCAAAGCGTTTGGTATGGGCAGGCGTTTCCCAATCGCTCAGAAATCAGAAGTCTGGTAAATTTACGAAACAAATTCTATGAGAAAACTTTCTGTTATCAGTTTTATTTTTTCCATCAGCATCTGTCTGGCGTTTTCACAGACAACGGCCGGCAAAAAACAGGCGTCTGCCAAGCCCGCTCCCGCAGCCCAGCATTCTGAAGCATCAGGGCCACCGCCGATGTTGCTGCCCAGCCATGCGCAGATTGATTCAGCCATGCAGCGCAACTTTGGTTATGATCCCAGCATTACCTGGAACATCCTTGATGTGCACCAGTCACCGATTCCAGGGCTGGCTGAAGTGGTGCTGTCCATCAACAGGCAACAAACCATCCACCTTTACATGTCCACGGAGGCGCAGAGCGCAGTGGTGGGAAATCTTTTGCCATTTGGGCCGAACCCGTACGAAGCCAATCGGGAGAAGTTGAAGGCAGCGGATGGTCCCAGCCGCGGCGCTCAAAAGCCCGTGACTAACGTTGTGGAATTCAGTGATCTTGAATGCCCCTTCTGCAAAGGAGCGCATCCATTAATTGAAAAGTTGATGACGGATTTTCCCCAACTGCGCTTCACCTTTCAACAATTTCCGCTGCCTCCCACAACGCATCCCTGGGCGATCAAAGCTGCAGCCTATGCTGACTGTGCGGGAACCATGAACGCGGGAAGCAAGAACAAAGACGCATTCTGGAAATTTATTGACACCGTGTTTGAGAATCAGGGAAGCATTGCATTGGCTACTGCCGATGACAAGCTGAAGGAATATGCCACTGCCAGCGGCCTCGATGCCGGGAAGATTGCCGCCTGTGCCGCGTCGCCGGAGACGGAGGAACGCGTGAATAAGTCCATCAAACTTGGGCAATCATTGGAGGTAAACTCCACGCCATCCATCTTCGTGAATGGACGCTTGATTCCGCCCATCGGCAATAATGGGCTCAATTATGACCAGTTGAAAGCGCTGGTGCAGTTTGAAATTGAGCATGCCGGGAGATAGCGAAGTTTAATTGACGTTCCAGAAGACGCTGGCGCCTTTGTCATGGAAAGGTTTGCGCACCACGCGCGGCGTGACCACCACAATGATCTCTGTGTGTGCGCGGTCGCGATTGTTGGAGTTCAACACAGCTTGCACACCCGGTATCTGTCCAATTCCGGGATAGCCACGGGTGGATTTGGTTTCTGAATCAGTAAGCAACCCCATCACCACTGAGGGTTCGCCTTCCATCGTAGTGATATTGCCCTTGAAGGAGCGCGTGGTCAGTTCGGGGATGGAATTGATGGAGACGGCTCCCAGGCCCTGAATCTCCATCTCAAAATCCAGCTTTACGTCTCCATCAGCATGGTAATGGGGCGTGACTTTCAGAGTGAGCCCCAGATCTATATAGGTAAACTGAGGAACGCTTCCTGCGCTGATAGCTCCGCGTGCACTCACCGCAACAGTGTTGAAGTTACTGCTTACCACAGGGAACTTTGAACCTACCCGGAACGTTGCCGCTTCACCGTCAGTCGAACGAAGCTGCGCCCGCTCTGTGTTGGACGAGTATGACTTGGTCTGGGAAAGCTGTCCGCTAATGGAAGGGACGGTGAACCCAGTCAAGCTCAGCCCCTTGCCAAAGAACAAAAATGGCAGCAGCAGAGGCGAGCCCGCCAGATTGCTCAAAGCGCTTGCCGAAATCTTGGATGGGTCAATGGTGCCCGTCTTGTTCAGTTGATCGATCACTGGTTGGGCATCACTTCCCAGCACTCGCCGGATTTCTGACGGGATGTTGAAAACCTGAAAACTTGTGGGCAGGCTTAAACCATATTGGCGGAGATTGTCCGAATCAATTTCGTATTCGTTGACTTCAAGCATGATCTCAGGACGAACGTCCAGAAGGCTGTCCAGGAGGCTCGAAGCAATGGCTACTTTTTCTCTCGGCGCCCGCACTGAAATCACGTTCTTGCCGGGATCAACAATCACGAAGCGAATATCCAAAATGGTGCGCAGGATATTGGCAATGTCATTGAGATCGGCGGGCGATGAGATGCCGCCCACGTAGTACGTTCGCATGGACATACGCTCATAGGCCGCGCGATTTTCCTGGCTGTCATTGGCAACCAGTGCATCCTGCGCCGTAAGCGGTGACCAGAATGTCTTGGTCATTTTCCCCAGAAGCTGGGTGGCGAAGAAGAAATCAACGTTGTCGATATCAAACTGTACTGGCCGGCTGATGAAATTGGTGTCGAACTGAAAGGTGATGCCGAAAATCTTCCCAAGCTGCGTGTACACAGTGCGCGTATCACCCGACAAATGGATGGTCCGCTTGCCGGATTGCGGGGTCAAGTTTATGTCATCCACGGAAGCAAGCAATTCCACAACACGTTCGTGTTCAGACTTTGCTTGCGGCATCACGTCCCGCAGACGCTGCTGGAGATACGTGTTGTGTGGGTCCTGAGCCAGCCCCAATTTGAACTGGGCTGCTGCGCCTTCCCGGTCGCCGGTTTCGGCCTGGCTATTTCCACGATCGAGAAAGCCATTCACCACTTGCTGCTTCAGCACTTCGCGAAAAGTGGCGTAGCCGATATTGGAAGGCTCATAGAGCGTGGCCCGCGTGGCCGCAGCCACCGCATCGTCAAGCTGGCCCGCCTTCTGCATTTCTACGGCGTGCTTATATTCCTGTTCAGCGGCTTCGTGATCTTTTTTAGAGACACCACCGTCCTTCTTGCCGGCCGCGGAAGCCGCAGCCAGGCACAGGACGACCATCAGAATGTAAGCAAGTTGCTTCATTTGGGAAGCCTTATTGTAACCTTCCTGAGAACGCTTCTCACCCGGAATGTTTGCACTTATTACTGAAGTTTATTGGTGTTTTATTGCTGTTCTCGGAAGGGCGAGAAGGTCAGTCCCACACGCCAGACACGCGTCGGGCTGGCAGCTAAGCAGTTCGGCGAAGGAGTATGTGCCGGTTGCCATTGCGATCACCTGCAGGCCCACAGCGCGGGCAGCAGCCACATCAGCAGGTGTATCACCCACAACGTAAACAGTTGCGTTGGCTCCCAGCCTACTTGTGGCCTGCTCCAGGCCGAAGCGGAAGATGTCTGCGCGGAGTTCAAGCGGGTAAGAAAACGCTCCGAATTGAAACCTGGTCCGAAGTCCCGCCTTCTCCAGCTTTAGCCAGCCGATTGGCTCCAGATTGCCGGATGCCACGCCCAGAAGCTTGCCGGATTGGTGCAGCCGCTCGATCAATTCTGCAATCGAGGGGCACAGCTCAGGGCGAAGCGCGTCCCGATTTTGACTGACCTCGGCAATCATCTGTTGAAAAATTTGCGGCGTATGGCGATCGATGGTTGCGTCGTCCAATCCAGCGCGACTCAACACGGCACGTATGATGCCCATGTCAGTGTTGCCGTGCAGCGGAACGCCATCAATCGATGCGTCGATGCCAAGGACCTTACGAACCGCGTTGCGAAAGGAGAAGTAGTGGACAGCATCACGGCTGTTGAGCAATGTGCCGTCAATATCGAAGAGGTAGGCATCGGCGGAATCCCAGATAAATCCGGAACGGACCACGGCGCGTTGCTCGGAGCCAGCAGATTTATCTGAAACGGAGTGAGACAATTCTCTTTGCCTTGTCATCCTGAGCGGAGTCGGAGCGCATGCGACGATGTAGTCGAAGGACCTATGTATTTAGGATGCGAATTAATTCTCGCATCCACATGGCTTTAGCCTCTGCAAGGTATCAGGGAACGGCTTTAGCCGTGCCGCAAACCAGTTCATGACTCCGATCTGTGGCGCGACCTAGCGGACGGCCTTCTTGTCCAGCGGCAGTCCTTTTTCGCTGCGCACCGGACGCCGGCCTACATCACGAAATTCCTTGACATCAAGATCCAGCTCAGCAATGGTCCGGCTCAGGGTGTTGCGATGCATACCCAGCTCGCGCGCAGCCTTGCACTGGTTGCCCTTGTTTTGCTGGAGAACATTCATGATAAAACGCTTCTTGAACTCGCGGACAGCTTCGGAATAGAGAATGCCACTGCCGTGCATCTGTGCTACAAGTGCTTCGAGCTGGTCTTTCACGTGTTCTTCTCCTTCCGGCTGCGCAAACAAATCTGAAACCATCCTGCGATTTACTTTGATCCCGGTACGGGCTTGGTTGCTCCCGTCACCGGTGTTCCCGCAATTTGGCAATTCCTTCGCGGAACTTCTGGCGAATCTCTGATGGCGCCAGCCAGCTTGCCCCGCTTCCTGCAATCCGAAAATACGGTGCCAGTTGCGATTCGGTGAGCTCCGTGGAATCAGGAGCAAACGCCGTGATCGCCAGCAGTCCCGCAGTTACGACAATGAATCCGCGTAAAAATCCAAACGCAGCTCCCAATGCACGGTCCACCCATCGCAAACCGGCTTCTTTGATGAACCATCGGGCCAGCCGTGCGATAGCGCCCGCTAAAATCACCACGGACAGGAAGATCGCTAAAAAGCCCGCCAGGTCCGCAAACGCCGGCGACTTCACATACTGCAGGAACCACGGCGCCAGCCGTCCGTATCCCCATGCTGCCAGCAGGTAACCCAAAATCGCTCCTGCCAGCGAAATCACTTCGAAGAAAAATCCCTGTGCTGCCGCCAGCAGGGCTGAGAACATCATGATCAGAAGGATGAGCCAGTCCAGGGCGTTCATTCAGTTACCACGTTTTAGCCAGTCGGCAAATCACGCCGCGCAAGAATCTTGTAGGCCTGTATGTACTTTTCACTGGTCTTGTTGGCCACATCATCAGGCAGTGAAGGCGCCGGAGGCTGCTTGTTCCACTTGATTGACTCAAGGTAATCTCGAACAAATTGTTTATCAAAAGATTCCTGAGCTTTGCCCGGCTGATATTTGTCTGCCGGCCAGAAGCGCGAAGAATCCGGTGTAAGGACCTCATCGGCCAGCACCAGACCTTTGCCTGTGTGGCCGAATTCAAACTTGGTGTCCGCGATGATAATGCCCAGTCCGGCAGCGTAGTCAGCCGCTTTCTGGTAAATCCGGATTGTGAGATCACGAAGCTGCGCGGCCAGTTCTTTGCCGGTGTGCTTCACCATCTCTTCGAAAGAAATATTTTCATCGTGACCGCTAAGGGCTTTGGTCGCCGGAGTAAAGATCGGCTGGGGCAGTTTGTCTGACTCGCGCAGTCCCGCCGGCAGTTTGATCCCACACACGGCGCCGGTCTGCTGATACTCCTTCCAGCCGGAGCCGGAGAGATAGCCGCGGGCCACGCATTCAATCTCCACCATCTGTGCTTTCTGCACCAGCATGGAGCGGCCGCGTAGTTGGTCAGCGTACTCTTGCAGCTCCGCCGGATACTCTTCCACTTTTGCGGTGATCAGGTGATTAGCGACCGTGTCTTTCAAAAAGTCCAGCCAGAATAAAGTGAGTTGCGAAAGCACTCGTCCCTTTTCCGGAATGCCAGTACCCAGTACATAGTCGAAGGCGGAGATTCTGTCGGTGGCGACGAACAGTAATTGATCACCAACGCTATAGAGATCACGCACCTTGCCCCGGGCGTAAAGGTTCAGCTCGGGAAAATCTGTTTGCAGCAGAACTCGGTTTATTGTTGGAGGATTCATACGGATATTTAGAAGGGCGAGGCGTTATTCTAGCTGCTCAACTTTTTTTGTCAACCACATGAGAAGGCTGACAATGGGCCCCCTGCCCGGATATTTTCCAAAAATGCTTGAAAAAAAATAAAAGCCGTGAAACCCGCATAAAACGCGGATTCCACAGCATTGATTTTCGATTCGGTTTGTAGTAGCGATGACTTAAAAATTAACGGTATGTCGAAAAATATTTTTCCGGCAGGCGGGAATTTTCCTAAGCCGACGCCCTTTGCATGGTTTCATTTCCAAATTTTACCGAGACAACTTTTGACACGCCCGGCTCCTGCATGGTCACGCCATACATCACCGGCGCCACGGACATTGTCTTCTTGCTGTGCGTGATGATGATGAACTGTGTCTGTACTGCCATCTCACGCACCAGTTCGGTGAAGCGTCCCACGTTGGCTTCGTCCAGCGGAGCGTCCACTTCGTCCAGGATGCAGAACGGGCTGGGCTGATACTGGAAGATGCCGACCAGCAGTGACAGCGCCGTGAGCGCCTTTTCACCGCCGGAGAGCAGCAGCACGTTCTGCAGCTTCTTGCCCGGAGGCGACGCCACCACGTCAATGCCGCTTTCCGCCGAGTTGGCTTCGTCCGTCAGGCGCATGAACGCATGTCCACCGGCAAAAAGCTTGCGGAAGGTGAACTGGAAGTTCTCATTGATCCGTTCGAAAGCTTCCTGGAATTTCTGCTTCGAAAATTCGTCGATCTCCTTGATGGTCGCCTGCGTGTTCTCAATCGAGTCAAGCAGATCTTTGCGCTGTGTCTCCAAAAACTGGTGACGTTGCTCCGTTTCCTTGAACTCTTCCAGCGCCATCATGTTGACTGGGCCCATGTTCTCCAGCTTGGTGCGCATCTCGCGATAAGTGGTTTCTTCCGCCACCAGGAGTTCGCCCTCCACCAGAGGAATTTCCGTGTTGGCGCGAAGCTCGTCAGCGCTGACGCTGAGCTCGTTGAGGCACATCTCACTCATGTGGCCCAGGTCGGATTGCAGCTTTGCCAGTTGCTGTCCCAGTTCGGCCTTGCGGTCACGGGCTGAATCCAGCTCGAGTCGCGCAGCTTTGAGTTCCTGGTCGATCTCCGCAATACGTGCACGCACCTGGTCAGACTCATGTTGCAACTGGACACCGGTTGCTTCAGCGGCCATTTTCTCCGCAGCCAGTGCTTCCAGGCGCTGCGCGATCTGTATGTTTTCCGCTGCACGCTGTTCTTTTTCCGCGCCGGCAGAGCGGATCTGCGATTGCAGTGATTCCACCTGGCGGGCAGCTTCCGTGGACAGTGATTCAATTCTCTCCAGCGCTGCTGCAGCCGAGCGGCGACGCTCTTCCAGACCAGCCAGACGTGCTCCGGCTTCAGAGACGGATTGGGCAGCGGCGTCGCGGGCCGTTCTCATAGCGGCGAGCTGTTCCTGCGCTGCCTTCAGCTCGTCTTCGATCGTCTTGCGCTTCTGCTCCAGAGCTTCCGCTGCGTCGCGCTTTTCGGCGATCACCAGTTCTTTCTGATTACGCTCCGAACGGTTGCGATCAAATTCAAGCTGATAGGTATTCAGCCGTTGTTCGGTGCGTGCAAGCTCATTTTCAAGCTGTTTCAGCGCATGGCCGGAGGTAAGAGCTTGTTTCTCCGCCTCACGCCGTTCGTCTTCCAGCGTGCGCAGCAGCTTGGCCAATTCGCTCAGTTCATGTCCCAGAGTCTGGACCTTGCTCTGCTCATTCTGGATGGCAGCTTCCAGATCAACGCAGGCCTTCACCACGTCACGCAGTTCGCGCTTGAGTGACAGAGGGCCTTCTGCACGCTGCTTGCCGCCGGTAACGGTAACGTTGTGGAAGACCTCGCCGCTGGCGGACAGGAAATACGCATCTGGATTTTCCAGCGCCAGGCCGCGCGCCATGTGGGCGTCAGGCGCAATGTAGCCGTCACGCAGCTTGGGCAACACGACCTCAAGTGACCGTCCAAATCCATCAAGCACGCGGATGCAGCTCTTCAGCGAGATCAGCTCGTTCGGACGATGCGAAGCTGGAGGTGGATAGTCCGTGGCCGAAAAAGAGAACTTGGCCTGGGAGTCTTCAGGATGGACCAGGAACGTGGCGCGACCGTCAGCATCTGTCTGAAGAAGCCGCATGCCTTCGTTGGCCGAATCCCATGACTTCACCACCACGTAGTTCAACTCGTCGCGCAGAAATTCTTCAACCACGCTTTCATAACGAGTCTCTACTTCCAGGAAGTCAGCCAGCACCCCTGCGGGCGTAAAAGCATTCCCAACCGAGTTGGACTGAAACAGCCGCTTGACTGATTCCGTGGAGTAGCCGTGTTCGTTGATCACAGCTTCCAGCGAATTGCGTTTGCCAACGGCCGTGGCAAATTCAGCGCGCAGCGTGTCCAGGTGGCGTTTGGAAACCTCTTCTTCCTTGCGCTTGCTGTCGATCAACGAGCGGGTCTCATCAATGCGCGCGCCCAGGGCCGTCACCGATTGCGTGACTGACTCAAATTCGAAGGCGATCTGTCCGCGACGTCCGCCAAAGCCCTCAATGTCCACACGCGCGGAGGCGATCTCACGTTCCAGGCGCTGCGACTCGCGGTCCAGAGAAGTCATGTTCTCTTCTGCCTGGCTGATCTGGTTTCTCACCTGCGAAACAGAAGACATCACTTCCATGACCGATGACCGGCGAGCTTCCTGCTGGCGCTCAATGTCGGAGAGTGAACGCCCAGCGGCCTGCGCTTCCTGCTGGCGCATCTGCCATTCATGCTGGGCGGCAGCCACTTCAGCGGCAGCGGATTCAGCAAACTGACGGTTGGTCTGCAACTCCTGCGTCAGAGAAAGCAGATTGCTCTGCGCGCGCTCCAGTTCGGCGATGGCTGTGGCAGAGCGGATTTCCAGCTCAGCACAACGTTCTTCGTTCGTGTTGCGGCGCCCAACGGCGCGCTCCGTCTCCAGCGCCAGAGCATTGATGCTCTGCGTGTTCTGCGTGATCTCACTCTCAATGGCGTAACCGCGCTGCGTGCGCTCCGTGTGTTCGGTTTCGCGGGTGGTCACCGACTCTGCGCGAGACAGGATCTCTTCGCTAACGGCTTCCAGAGCACCGTGCAGGGTCTGCTCTTCATTCACCATCTGGGCGAACTTGCTGGCCAGAACGATGCGAAGTTTGTCGCGCATCTCATCGCGCAGGCGCGCATAACGTTCCGCCTTGGCTGCCTGGCGCTTCAAGGAGTTCATCTGCCGCGTGACTTCTTCAAAGATGTCATTGATGCGGGAGAGGTTCAGCCTGGACTGTTCCAGTCTGGCTTCCGCCAGCCGCTTCTTGGTCTTGAACTTGGTGATGCCGGCTGCCTCTTCAATAATGGCGCGACGGTCATGCGGCTTGCTGCTCAGGATCTGGCCAATGCGTCCCTGTTCGATGATGGCGTAGGATTCCGGCCCCAGACCGGTGCCCATGAAGATGTCCTGTATGTCGCGCAGGCGGCAGAGTTTCCCGTTGAGCAGGTATTCGCTTTCACCGGTGCGAAACAAACGGCGCGTCACTACAATTTCGCCTTTGGCCAGTTGCATCGGCTTCAGCTTGCGGCGGCGGATCTTCAGGACGACGCTGCCCGGCGCGGCAATGCTGGCTTCTGCGTTTTCAGTTTCTGTTGCCTCCGTGGCGCTTGCGACTAACGGAGCCTCTGCGGCGGCAACTTCGGGCGTTGCATTTTCAGCGCCCGCTTTTACGGCCTCACCTTCGACTGCGGCATTGTCATTGGTTTCGGCATGATCAGTTTCGGCGTGATTTTCGGCTGCATCCAGTGGACCGGGCTGTACCTCAGCCAGGTGAGCTTCCGTTTCTTCGCTTGCGCTGGAGCGAAGAGAGGCTTCGTCCCAATCATCACCAAGATCGTCCTGGACATCCACTTCGGGCTCGCTGCCAAGCTTGCCTTCATAAACCGTGGGGTCCACCAGCGTAAGCGACACTTCCGCCATGCCGGTGGGCTTGCGATCACGTGTTCCGGCAAAGATCACATCTTCCATGCGGACGCCGCGCAGGCTCTTGGCGGATTGCTCGCCCAGAACCCAGGAAATGGAGTCAGAGATATTGGATTTGCCGCACCCGTTCGGCCCCACAACCGCAGCTATACCCTCGCCCGGAAATTTCAGTTCCGTACGATCACAAAAAGACTTGAATCCCAGGATTTGCAGCTTTTTTAGTTTCAGCAACGTTCCTACTCCTTCAGGAATGGCCAATTGTCACCCAACTTTTATGGGAGAAGGCGAGCGCGTTCAGCTTCGGGTATCACTGGCTGGAGTAGATGCACCCGCGTTCCAGTTAATGTACTCAGAGCGTTACTGGGGGTCAAGGCTCGGCCACAATATGTTGTGGATAAAGCGTTCGATACCCAGTATATCGCACCACCTTTGTAGCAATTAGTCCAAACACACCTGTCAGGATGAGAAAAAAGGACGGGAAAATCGCGAGAGCTACTTTGACTGTAGCGCTTTTGGTGCAGTGAATCAAGAGAGCTAAGACGCGAATTGGTACACGCCAGTGCAATAGGCGAAAGGATTAAGGTAAACAGCCCGTTGGAAGCTATGTAGTGGAAAGTTGCAGCGGCTGCGGCACGATGCCTGGCGTCGCATATTCGATATGAAGCACCCGGCGCGGAATGTGTGCCTGTGATTTCTGGGCCCGCGTTTTTGACGCCGCGTGGATCACCAACGGGCGCATGGCCAGAATGCCACCCTTGGCGATCAGGCAATCCACTGGTTCCAACTCCGCGGCAAGCCGCGACACATCGTCATCCGTAAGCACACCCATGCGATGCGTGCCTGAGAGCACGCGCAGCGGGCCATTCGTGGGCGTGCAGTCGTCAAAATGCAAACGCAGCGCCAGTACTTTATTCAGCGCGTAAGCCGGCGCGTGGGCGTAATGAAAACCTTCCTTTATTGACCATGGCCCCCAGCCGGGTGTTTCAATTTTCTCGACCAGCGGCAGCGCCGTGTCCTGATGCCAGGAGACCAGCCAGTTGGCGTCGGGTGACTTGTCAAATAGTGTGGCGCGGAAGGGAAATGCATTCTCACCCAGAACGCTCTGGGCCATGTCAATCAGGCGGCGGTCATTGGCGATCACGCTTACCACGGGATGATGCAGCACATGTCGAATCCCGGCGCGACCCGGTCGCGAAGAGAGATCAGCCAATGAGACCAGCAAGGCCAGAACTTCGCGCGCACTCCAGACATCGGGAACCAGAGCATAACCGCGCTCGTCGATCGAGCGCAGCCAGTCGGGGCGGTCGCTTGCTGCGATAGTCGAGCGGGTCGAATTCAAACCTGTCTACGTCCCATCATCTTTTCAACCAGATTTTCAAGACCAAGGCCATCACAGACAGCTGCGGATCACCCGATCACCAGATTACCCGATCACGCGATCCTTTCACGCTCCCAGCTTCTCAAAGAAGCGAATAATGCTTTCAATCCCGCGATAGAAGTTGGGGATATGAAACTTCTCGTTGGGGGCATGCAGATTGTCGTCCGGCAAGCCGAAGCCCATCATCACGCTGGGAAGTTTCATCACATCCTGAAAATCGGTAACGATGGGAATCGAACCGCCGGAACGTATGAAGACTGTCGGCTTCTTGAAGACATCATGCATGGCTTCCGTGGCGGCCTTGATAAAACGGTTGTCCGTGCTCACCACGCACGCCGGACCTTTGCTGTAGACCTTGATGTTCAGCTCAATGCCCTTGGGCGTGAGCTTCTTCACGTAATTGGTGTAACGCTTGAGAATGTCGTCCGGATCCTGATTTGGAACCAAACGCATGGATACTTTTGCGGAAGCGCGTGCCGGAATCACGGTCTTGGCGCCCGAGGCGACAAAGCCACCCGGCATGCCATGAACCTCCAGCGTCGGGCGCGCCCACGTGCGATAAAGCACTGAATATCCGGGTTCACCGGTAAGGACCTTCGATCCGACTTCCGTCTTGCGATAGTGCTCTTCTTTAAACGGCAGTTTCTTCCATGCCGCCAGCTCAGCTTTGGACGGGGCCTTTACTTTGCTGTAAAAGCCCGGAATCAGGATTTTGCCCTTGGCATCTTTGAGCTTGCTGATGATCTCAATGAGGGCGAACAGCGGATTGGGTGCCGCGCCGCCGTACATACCGGAATGCAGATCGGTTTTTGCGCCCTGCGCTTCCAGTTCCGTATAGACCAGCCCGCGCAATCCCACGCATAGCGTTGGAAGATTGGGCGCAAACAGCTCCGTATCGCAGACCAGGGCGAAGTCGGCCTTCAGCTTGGCTTTCTCCTTGCGAACGTATGCAGCAATCGATTCCCCGCCAACTTCTTCTTCACCCTCGATGATGAACTTGACATTGAGCGGCAGCTTGCCGCCATGGCCCTTCATCAGCGCTTCCACGGCCTTCAACTCCATCCAGAGCTGGCCTTTGTCGTCCACCGCGCCGCGGGCATAGATGTTGTCATTGCGTTCAGTGGGATCAAAAGGTGGAGAGATCCATTCATTCAGCGGCTCAGCCGGCTGAACGTCATAGTGCGCATAGCAAAGAACGGTCGGCTTGCCGGCAGCGTGAAGCCAGTCAGCGTAGATCAGCGGATGACCCTTAGTGGGGATAACTTCAACGTTCTCCATGCCCATGCGACGAAGGTCGTTGGCGACGAACTCGGCGGCGCGACGGACGTCATCTTTATGCTCGGGCGCGGTGCTCACGCTGGGAATGCGGAGCAGGTCTTTAAGTTCGCCCAGAAACCGCTGCTGATTCTCTTTGGCAAAGCTGACTGCGGGTGAGGCCATGAGTGATTCTCCAGGATCGTGTATGAAACCCTAGAGTATACAGCGGAGGAAGTTAGTTATTCGAGGCCGCAATTTTACAAGCACGTTCCCACTCTGATGAAAGGCGCAATTCTTTGACCCACTTCTCAACATACGAAAGGTCGGCAGCGTTTCGTTGCTTTTTGAGAACCGCCGCAACATCATCTATTTGTCGTGCGGATTCTCCCATTTTCGCCCATTCGAGTTTCGAAACGATCACATCTTCTACTGAAGACACAAACATGAGATTTTGCTGGAACGTAACCTCTTTCCGGCGCTGAAACGCCTCGCGAGCATAAGCGCTCGGCTTGCAAAAAATAAAATCGACTTTCCACCCAGTCTCGTTATCGATAGCGTTAAACATGGAATGTTCCCGCAACGCGTCTAAAGCGGAATGTAGGTCGGCATAGTAACTGCTGGAATTTAAGTTTTGTACAAGTGCCTTCAGGCTCTGCGCGGTCGGCGAAATCACAATATCGATGTCGTGGGTGGCGCGAAGTACGCCGTAGTAGGAACTGGCAAATGAACCAGTCAGCATGTAAGGAACAGAGCTTGCTTGAAGGACTTCAGAAACACGTCGGAACACCTCCTTGAATTCCATGGCTACAAGCCTGACGGCGCTGTGCCCGGCGGGAACAAAGAAAGAAGGAATTCCCGACGGACCCGCTCTTCGGACCAATCAGGATGAGCGTCTCGTAAGCCTTGCTTCGCCAACTCGTGGGCAAAGTAGCTCATTTCAAGCGCCATCAACAGGCGCTGCTCTCCCGACATGCGCTCATGAATCTGAGATTGCATTGCCTTGATTTCCGGGCTGGTGTCACTGATCGCCATGAACCGAATCTTACCACCCCAGCATCTATAATGTATGAACGTGAGTTCTTCATCCCTAGTCCGAAAGTTAGCTGAAGCCGATTTCCCCACTCGCTGGGGGCATTTCCGTATTTTGGGTTTTGAAGGTCATGTCGGCGACGATCGCCGCAAGGAAGAGGCCGTCGCCCTGGTGATGGGCGACATTCATTCCACCCCGCCCCTCGTTCGCATACATTCCCAGTGTCTGACCGGCGATGTCTTCGGGTCACTACGTTGCGATTGCCGCCAGCAACTGGAGATGGCGTTACAGTTGATCGCTGAAGCCGGAGCAGGCGTGCTGCTGTATGAACAGCAGGAAGGCCGGGGGATTGGTCTGATGCCCAAACTCCAGGCTTACGAGCTGCAGGACAATGGCCGTGACACCGTACAGGCCAATGAAGATCTTGGCTTCAAGGCGGACCATCGCGAGTTCGAGCTGCCAGCAATGATATTGAACGCCCTCGGACTGAAAGCCGTGCGACTGCTTTCCAATAATCCGCAGAAGGTGGCCGCGCTGGAGTCGGCGGGAATCAAAGTAGTGGAGCGCGTGCCCTGTGAGGTTGAGCCGAATGCCGCCTCCGAACGCTATATGAATACCAAAAGAGAAAAGATGGGGCATCTGTTCACTGGGCGATAAGAACTCTCGACCGGGCAGCAGAGAGCGTAAACATTTTCCTGCATCTTGCTCCGGCAGATTGGACCCTCTTTGAGAATGCCTCCAGCAGCTCTGCAATAAACCCTTCCGCCTATGGTTTCACCGTAGTGAATTGTGATAAGACACTCCACCGGAGGGTCAGTATGAATCCCCAGGAAAACGTAAAAATCGTGCAGCAAGCTTACGAAGATTTTAAGAACGGCAACATTCCAGCTTTGCTGGAGTCAATGGCAGACAACGTGGAATGGGAACTCCCCGAACTTGAAGGCGTACCGATTGCCGGAAAGCGCCAAGGGCGTGACCGCGTAGCAGATTTCTTCGCCACGCTCAGTGAAACCCAGGAGGTGCTGAATTTTGAGCCCACCGAGTTCGTGGCTCAGGGCGAAAAAGTTGTGGTCCTTGGGGACTACACCTGGAGAGTCAAGGCCACCGGGGGGCAGATTACCAGTGACTGGGCGCATGTGTTTACGGTGCGCAACGGCCGCATTGAACGATTCCAGGAATACACCGATACTGCCGCAATCGCCGCGGCTTACAGACAGCAGCAAACTCGCGCCGCTTGAATTGGGCAATTGAACCAGGAAATGTCGTTACTATCTTGCTGCTGCGAGCATCACCCGGTCAGAAGTGCGAGTAAATCTTTTTTGTTTTTTCCGGGTAGGTCTCTCAGCGCCGATGTGAACAAGGCTCGATAGACTTCTTGAGCAAACGGCACTCGTTTCAACTCACGTACATGCCGCCGAATCGTTTCCACGTCGCCGCGTTTGATCGGTCCGCTGAAGGCAGCAGCAGGACCGCTTTTAAGATAGTTGTTGATGGTCTGCTGAAGAATTGGCGCCATGATCTTGCGCGTCTGACTCAGGGTGAGTCCGGCAGCTTGTCCAACGCGTTCCGCGGTGACCAGAGTCGCAACCATCAGCGGAGAAGAAAAAGATCCCAGCGCATGATAGAGGACCTTCGCCGATTTTTTTATCTCAAACACTTCAGTACCCAGCCTGGCCACGATCTGTTTTCCCGCCGCGACTGCCTGCTTATCGCCTTCAACCGCGAAAGGCACAGCCGACATGTCCGGAGCGGTGCCGGGAACAAAGGTCATCATGGGATGCAGTGAAGCCGTATGAGCGCCGGCGCGCCTCAGTGCCGCCAGCACATCACTTGTCAGCGCTCCACTGGAGTGAAAGACGATCTTGCTCCGCCAGCCAGACTTGCGGGCGAGGAGCTGCGCTGTGGACTCCAGAGCGTCGTCACTATGGCAAAGCCAGATCACGTCTGACGTGGGCAGCGCATCTTCGAGTCGAACAGCGGACGCTCCCACTTTGCGCGCCAGGGCGCGCGCTCGACGCATGGATTGAGGATTATTCCGCGCCGCGATCTGCTCCAGTCGATAACCCGCCCTCTGCAATGCCGGGCCCATTGCCTGTGCCAGACTGCCAGCGCCAATCATTGTTACTGTCTGGGTCACTCTCTGGGACTTCGGGTTGGCTTTGCGGACCACGAAACGGAGAATATCAGAAGAGCACACTCAGGCCCGAGTCGCGAGCGTAAATCTACTAAACTAACAACATGCCAACATCCCAAAAATCATCAAGAGCGCCGAAGCTGGCACGTGTAGTTTCGTCCAAAAAAGTCTTTGCCGGTCCAATTTTTAGTGTGGTATCACAACAGGTAAAGGAGCCGGATGGCGTGCATGTGCGCCGTGATCTGGTCCAGCATCCGGGATCGATCGTGATCCTTGCCGTCGACGATGACGGCCCGGGCAAAGAACCACGCGTTTTGCTGGAGAGGCAATATCGCCATGCGGCTGAGGCGCGCTTATGGGAGTTGCCGGCAGGCAGCCTGGAGCCGGGGGAACATAAGTTGGAGGCAGCCAGGCGAGAGCTTCTGGAAGAAACTGGTTACACCGCTCGAAAGTGGCAGAAGGCTTTGTACTTCTATGTAAGTCCCGGATTCCTAACAGAGAGCATGCAGGTCTATCTGGCCCAAGGCCTCACAAAAGGCAAAGCGCAACCGGAAGAGGACGAAAGAATCGCCGTCCGGTTCTTCTCCCTCCGCCAGGCAGTGGAGATGGCCAGCTCTGGAAAGATCATTGACGCCAAGACCATCGCTCCCATCTTATGGCTGCAAAACCGGTGGCTTCAAAACCGGTCGTTGCAAAACAAACGAAAGAACGGTCATAAGTCGTAATCGTTTTTTCCAATTGCTATCATAAGCGTAATAGGGGAAAAGCAGCCTTTTTACAGGTAATTTGCCGCTCTTAAATGATTAAGTAATTGACATCAAACTTTAATAGAGCGAAAATAAAAACAACTTAAGCCAAAGTAGCGGGTAAACGACGTAATGCCGAGGATAACTTAATTCCCGGTGTCCTGCGTCCCTCCTTAAGCAGTGGCAACACCCAAGTCTAGAGTGAAAATTGGTCCAGGTCAGGGCCGTCGTACGGTTGTGCCCTCGGACTTTCGGAGTAAGGAACGTGTCTCGAATCAAAGGTAAAGTTAAATGGTTTAATAACGCAAAGGGTTTCGGCTTCATTGGTAGGGAAGACGGTCCTGATGTGTTCGTCCACTACAGCGCCATCCAGTCCGACGGGTATAAGAGCCTGCAAGAGGGTGATGACGTTGAGTTTGAAATCATACAAGGCCAAAAAGGGCCGCAAGCTGAAAACGTTGTGAAAGATCAAGCAGCCCAATCAGCCTGACCCTGCTAACCACTCACCGTATTCGAGACCCGGTTTCACCCCCTTGATAACCGGGTCTTTATTTTTGTCGCTTCGCTCCAAACCGCTTCAAAATCCTCTACAACCTGAAATCGAAGTGCCCTGTTGCAGCGGGCTCGGCGCGTGTTCGGCCTCGCCCTTAACGTGAGTTTTTGTCGCTGCGCTCCAAACCGCTTAGAAATCCTCTACCAACTTAAATTGAAGTGCCCTGTTACAGCGGGCTCGGCGCGTGTTCGGCCTCGGCCTTGACGTGAGTTTTGGTCGCTGCGCTCCAAACCGCTTAGAAATCCTCTACCAACTTAAATTGAAGTGCCCTGTTGCAGCGGGCTCGGCGCGTGTTGTAGATCCCTTGGTTTCACGGAGTTATTTTCCTGGATTGAAGTTCTTCCTGAGTTTCTACCCAGTCTTCGATTTTGAGGCTGATCCCAAGATTTTGGGCTGACTTCCAAATACCAAATACCAAGCGCCAAATACAAAAGACTGATTGCTGATGCTACTTACCGGCCTTAACAGTATCCATCACGATGTCGTGTTTGGCATGGCAATCAAGCAACGGATCAACGGTGGCCATGCCGACCAGTTGATCTTTAGTCGCATGGAACTCAAGCGGCGGGTTTTTGACTTTGGCCGGGATGCCGGTGAACTTTCCCTTGCCTTCCTGATTTGTGTAAACGCCCATGTCGAGTTTGTGGAAGCCGCCGAATCCATAAGCAATATGCACATTGATCAGCGTCGCAAAGAGGGGCTTACCGTCCGCGGTGGTGACGTTTAATTCCGCGGAGCACGGCCCTGCGCCGCCATCCATCACAAAGGAATTCGGACTCTGCGCCTGGGTTTGCTGGCCCGCGTCGGCCGACTCAGCAGCCACCGTCTGGGCAAATAGAGCCGTTGGCGCTGGCGCGGTTTTGCGCGTCTGGGCGCGAGTGGAGATGGTAGGCCACAGACCTGCCATTGCCAGCAGAAACAGAACCGCAAAATAGATGAACGGCTTGGGACGTCCGCTTATGAACGGGTAATGCACACATCCATTATAAAGTGAGTTTCTGCTGTGAGAAGAACCTTCAACCGGGTTAAGGCGAATTAACGTCAATAAGGCGGAGGCCGACTCGCGCGCCGAGGCACTCGAAACCAAATTGGAAGGTGGATGTTAAAGCGGTTTGGAGCGCAGTGCCATGAATAAGGCAGAGGCCGACTCGCGCGCCGAGGCCGCTGCAAACGAGGCATTCGAAACCAAATTGGAAGGTGGATGTTAAAGCGGTTTGGAGCGCCAGCGACAAAACCAAAGACCGGGTTAAAATTATCGCGGTGCAAACAGACAATAAGTCCATCGCCAATATTCTCTATGAAACGGCTGACCTGCTAGAGGTGGCCGCCGAGGACTCCTTCCGCGTGCGCTCATATCGTCGTGCTGCTGAGGCCATTGAAGGCCATGACCAGCAGCTTTCCGACATATATCAGGACCAAAAAGCGCTTCTGGCAATCCCTGGCATTGGCAAGGGAATGGCTTCCAACGTCCGTGACATCTTCACCCTGGGCAAATTGCCCCTGCACGAGGAGATGCTGCAGCGCTTTCGCCCCTCCATGCTGGAACTGTTGAAGATCTCTGGATTGGGACCTAAGACGATTGCTCTAATCTGGGACGCGTTTCAGGTGTGCGACGTCGAAGGTGTCGCCAAGCTGGCCAGTGAAGGTAAGCTGCGTACCCTGCCTCGACTCAGCGAGAAATCTGAACAGAAGATTCTGAAATCAATTGAGAGCTATCGCCAGTTGACCGGCCGGTTTCTTCTCGATGTCGCCGACGAGATTGCAGAGAAGATGATCGCTTTGCTCAGCAAACTTCCGGGCGTGGAAAAAGTCACGCCTGCCGGCTCTTTGCGGCGTGGTCGCGAAACCGTCGGTGACCTTGATCTGCTGGTGACAGGGAAGTGCTGCGAAAGTGAATCGCAACGCGACAAAGTGATCGAGGAGATCGTGAACTTTCCCGGCATCCTGGAAGTACTGGCCAAAGGCGATAACAAGGTCAGCGTGAAGCTGCGCAGCGGCATGCAGGTGGACGTAAGAATTCTGCATCCGGATTCGTTTGGCGCGGCATTGCAATACTTCACCGGCTCCAAACACCACAACGTTTCGCTGCGGCAGCGCGCTCTCAAGCAGGGCTATACGTTGAACGAATATGGTCTGGTCCGCATGGAAGATGAACAACGCGTGGCCGGCAAAACGGAAGAGGAGATATACAAAACGCTGGGATTGGATTGGATTTCTCCCGAGCTGCGCGAAAACAATGGCGAGATTGACGCGGCGGAAAAAGGCAAACTGCCGCAGCTAATTGAAGTGAGGGACATACAGGGCGACGTTCACATGCATACCGTGGAAACGGACGGTAAGTGCACCATTGAAGAAATGGCGCTGGCGGCGCGTGACCGCGGTTACAAATACATGGCTATCACCGACCATTCGAAGAACCTTGCGTTCGCGAACGGGCTCGATGATAAGCGCGCGGAAGCTCATATCAAACGCATCCGGGAAGTGGGAAAGACCGTTGAGGGCATTACAGTGTTTGCCGGAATTGAAGTGGACATTCTTGCCGACGGCGAACTGGATCTCTCCGACTCCGTGCTGGAGCAGATGGACATTGTCATCGCCAGCATTCATTCCCATTTCAACCAGGACACACAGCAAGTCACGGACCGGCTGCTGCGTGTGATCGCGAACCCGCACACCTCTGTGATCGGGCATCCCACCGGACGAATGCTGTTGCGGCGCGAAGGCTACAACTTCGATTGCGACAAGGTATTTGCCGCTGCGGCCAAAGCGGGCGTGGCCATGGAACACAATGCGTATCCCGACCGTCTTGATTTGCGCGACGTACATCTCCGCATGGCCAAAGCCAAAGGCGTGAAGTTCGTCATTAACACTGACGCGCACCACACGTCGCATATGGAGAAGATCCGCTATGGCATCCTGCAAATGCGGCGGGCGTGGCTGACCAAAGAGGACGTGCTGAACACTTTGCCGGTAAAAGACTTCGCAAAAATAATGCGCAGAGGCAAACCGGTACTCGCCTAATGCTCACGGACTTGGCCACTTAACATTCTTATTCCGGTCCATCCTCAAGCGCTCACATCGGTCCCAGAAAATGCGGGAAGGTGTCTGAAATTGTCATGCCGGAGAGGGTGCTTGTTAGGGAAATGGCCGTGGAAACACCCTAGATCGCCGGTGACTCCACCTCAGTTGTAGTTTTCTGTAAGTCTTAAGTCATAAACAGAGTTATTATCTGACCCGACCAGCTACTCACAAATTCAGCCTGGAATTTCAGTAGGCATCGCCGATGCCGGGGAACGAAGCATGCGCTTGCAGGGAACACTTTGTCGGGTCAGAGTTCGCACCATTCTTGTTGTTTCCATCACATTCTTCCTGCTTTTGGCAGCGCCGAATCGTGGATTTTCGCAACAGCCCGGAGTGGCTTCCTCACAGGACACATCGGCCGCTCAGCCTTCCAGGGCTGAGAGCGGGACCAAGGCGTCAGCCGCGACTGTGGTTGTCTCGGTGCAGCCACCGCTTCAATCTCCCATCCATATCGTGCCATTTCGCGAGCCCGGTACTGTAACTCCAAAGCTGAACTTTTTTCCGGTGGGCTCGCACGTGACTTACTTTGGCGGGCCGGTGATTTCGAATGTTCACATTGTGCTGGTTCTGTATGGGCCAGGAGCTTACCTGCCAAACATCGCTGGAACCGCCACGCCTACGATGGCGAATTTTTACAACGACATCACCCAGAGTTCGCTCTTTGACATGCTGAGTGAATACAACACCGTGGGCGTAACTGCTGCGGACGGAACAGCAGGCACGAACCAGACCATTGGACACGGCTTCTTTGACGGACAAGTCACCATTACTCCCGCCACGGCAAATAATGGCACCATCATCATCGACAATCAGATTCAGGCTGAACTGCTGAACCAGGTCAATGCAGGGACTCTGCCTGCGCCAGTCATTGACGCGCAGGGAAACAGCAACACCCTTTACATGATTTTCTTTCCGCCGGGAAAAACGATTACTGACGGCACCAGCAGCAGTTGCGTGCGTGGCGGGTTCTGCGCTTATCACAACAGCACAACCGCGTCATTTGGTACGCATAGACTTTTTTACGGCGTGATGCCTGACCTGCAGCCGCCCAGCGGATGCAGCACGGGATGTGGTGCCGGTACAACGTTTGACATGGCGACGAATGTCACCAGCCACGAACTTTCAGAAGCCGTCACCGACGCCGACGTAGGCCCTGCAACCGCGTTCGCCCCTCCATTAGCATGGCTTGATCAAAGCGACCAGTTCGAGATTGGTGATATCTGCGTGGCGCAGGAAGCGGCAGTACTGGCAAACGGAACCACGTACACGATCCAGCAGGAATTTTCGAATTTGCAGAACAACTGCGTTTCCGCGCCTCCTAGATTCCTGATTACGGCCGGTCCAAACGTGAGTGGCGGGCAAATCTTTGACCTTGATTTGAGGATCGCGGACAGCGTCGTCGGATTCACGGTACCTTACATTGGAACCGTGCATTTCACCAGTAGTGACAATGCCGCCGTTCTTCCCGCAGATTACACTTTTACCTCCGCCGACGCAGGGCTTCACCATTTTGTCGCGACCCTGAACACCAGCGGCCAACAGACGGTGACCATTACCGATACCAGGCTTCCTGGTTTTGCGGGAACGTCCACGTTACAGGTCAACGTGCCGAATGTAGCGCTGTTAAGAATCGCCGCACCGGCTAACGCAACCACTGGGACTGCGGTCGGCTTATCTATCATCGCGCTAGACTCACTTGCCACGCCCGTCACTAACTATAACGGCACCATCCACTTTACGAGCTCGGACGGAACGGCGGTTCTGCCGGCAAATTCGCCCATGGTCAACGGTGCTGGCAGCTTCAGTGCTACCTTCAATTCGCCTGGGACCCAGACGCTTCAAGCCACTGAGCAATGCGGCGGCCGGCGCGAATCCCACCACCACCACGCTCACGGGCGGCACAAGTCCCGTTGTTTTTGGCCAGTTCGTGAATTACGTAATGACAGTGACCGGCAACGGCGTGACCACAAATTTCGGTACCATGAACGCGACGCTCGATGGGGTTCCCTTTGTCAGCGGAGGAATAACCAACATTTCAAATGTAGGTGTGAATGCGCCGGGTGGAACGCACATCATTTATGCCAACTACTTTGGCGATGGCATTCGCGGCTCCAGCAGCTCCGGGCCGGTTACTCTGGTGGTCAATCCCGCGCCGTCCTCAATGTCTGTATCTTCGTCTCAATCGAGCGCCCCGCAAGGGGCACGGGTAACATTCACTGCCACCATCAGCCCGTTTGTTCTATCAAGAGGATCGGTCACTTTCTTTGACGGTACCTCGCCGCTCGGAATTATCCCGGTCAGCCAGGCTTTCAGCACCGGCCTCACGGTAACGGCGCTGACCGTTGGCACCCACTCAATCACTGCAGCCTTTTCCGGCAGCCCAGACTTGCTGCCTTCGAGCTCAGCTTCCATTCAACAGGTCATTACGGCGCCATTAATTCCTGACTACTCCGTTGTTCCTGACAAGACTTCGGCGACCATATTGGCGGGACAGGCGGCTACGTTCAACATAACCACCAACTCGGTTAACGGATTTACCGGCAGTGTCAAATTTAGTTGCGGAAACCTTCCCTCGCTTACCACGTGCGCCTTTAATCCAGCCACGGTCTTCGTGAGTGCAGGTTCACCCACCATAAGTACGGTTCTCACGGTCAAAACTACCGGTCCACATGCCGCGTTGTTTGCTCCGCAATCAGAGCGTTCTGTTTACGCCATGCTTTGGACGTTGAGTCCGTTCACGCTGGGTTTTGTGTTCCTCATCGGCAGAAAACGCAATCTGCGGCGAACAGGTATGGTCAGTGGTTTATTAGTTCTCGCAATGGTCTCCGGACTGGCAAGTTGCGGAGGCGGTGGCGGCACCGCTACGCAGACGGCGATCATCCCGAGCACGACACCCGCAGGTACGACCGCCATGTCGATCAAAGCCGCGGCCACTACACCCGCCGGAGGGACAGCTCCGGCCAATCCTGCACAGGCGCTCAATATCAGCATTACCGTGCAGCCATAACAGAGTTCATCGCCATCAGGCCCGGCCTTTATGGCTGGGCCTTGTTTCCCTCTTTAACGCCCCACCTTCAAGCCTCATCAAAGACCCAACCGGCTACTCTCGCATCGGCATCTCAGGTAGTATCCTTAGCTTGAGGGATTGCCATGCCTGATGATCCGAAACCACCTCAGCAGCCAAACGCACCGAATCCATCTATTCCATCCGCTGCGCCCGCAGCTGCTCCTGCCCAGCAACCCGGTATCGGGCACACGCCGATGTCTGAAGAATTTGACAGCGCCAAGTGGACCCTGCCTCCGGTTGTGCCGGTATTGATTGCGGCTGTTGCCGTAGCCGTGATTGTGGCCATCATTGCGTTCACCAATCGCCCATCGCCAACCATGAGCGGATCAATTGCCAAAATCGCCGCAGCGGACATGGATGGCAATACACTGGTGGCCGTCAAGCTGCAACTCAACAACGTGATTCAAAAACAGATTTGGATCAAAGGCATCAGTTCAGAGCTGGAAACAGCCGACGGCAAGAAATTCAAGGATGGCGCTGCGCCGTCGGGCGATGTGTCCCGTTATATGCAAGCGGCCCCAGGACTGGCCGAAGCCGAGGCCGAGCCGATCAAAGCAGAATTAAAGATACCGGCCAGAACGTCTTACGTCGGTGGCACCGTGTTTTCTTATCCGGTGGACAAGAAGATTTTTGATGCGCGCAAGGCACTTACGATCCGAATTCAGATCTACGATCAACCGACGCTGGTGCTCAGGCAGCCTTAGCAGGTCCTGAAATTCCAACCCAACCGTCGAGCGCGCGCCCCCGCTCACTTTCGTGATCTTCAGGCGTCTCATACTCAGGCCCTATTCTTGATGTAATCGTGAGTTTGCTCCAATCCATGGCAAGGTAAGAGAGGACGATATGAAAGTACTTGTTGTCATGCGCACATTCATCGTGGTCGCGGTGTTGTCTTTCGCGTCGCTTTGCTGGGCCGGTGACGGCGCTGCTGCTCATCCCGAAATGGTGGTGACTGCACAATGGCTTGCAGAACACCTCAAGGATCCAAAGGTAGTCATATTGCACGTGGCGGACAAAAAGTCCGATTATGTCCGCGGCCACATTCCGGGCGCTAAATTCCTTTTAACCGATGATTTTGTAGAAGGCGATGATGCTGAGTTGCCGCCCGTGGACAAATTGAAAGACGTCTTTGAAAAGCTCGGTATCAGCGATGACACGCGCGTGGTGATCTATACCACCGCCTGGTATCCGATGGCGGGCCGAGCCTACTACACGTTGGATTATCTGGGCCATGGCGACAAAACGTCTCTTCTGGATGGCGGCATTGAGCACTGGATGCTGGAGAAGCGGCCGGTTGCCGCGCAGGAAGACACGCAAGCCACCAGGGGACATTTAACGCCGAAGGTCCACTCTGAAGTCCGCGCGCAGCTCGCAGAGGCGAAGCAAATTACCGAGGACACGGAGAAATCAAAAATCCTGGTAGATGCACGGCCGGAGCAAGGCTATAAAGCCGGCCATCTTGCGGGATCGACTCATGTTTACTGGCAGGAGACGCTGGTTGATCCAAAGCAGGACCCTGTGTTCCTTTCGCCGGACAAGCTGCGTGCATTGTTCGATTCGCGAGGAATCAAGAAGGACCAAAAAGTGGTGACGTACTGTGTAATCGGGTTGCAGGCCTCACATCTCTATTTCGTTGCCAAGTATCTTGGTTACGATGTGGCGATGTATGACGGCTCAGTGCATGAGTGGAGCATGGTTAATAATCTGCCGATGGTTAAGGGCAGTTCGCCAAAGTGATTCCATGAAGAGGCAGCGACGCAATGAGAAGTTTGTACACCGGACTGATTATTTCCATGTGCATCACACTCACGGTGGTGGCTGCGGGCCAATGCGGACGGGACAAAGAAGTAAGTGAACCTCAAGTCCGGTCAGCGATGCTGGTCTCAACGGACTGGCTAGGCCAACATCTGCATGATCCCGATCTGGTGGTGCTGTGCATTGCCACCGCAGCCGAGTTTTGTGACAAAGGCAGAATTCCCGGCGCCCATTTTATCGCTCTGAGCGCCATCGCCATCACACGTGATGGTGTGCCCAATGAACTTCCGTCTGCGGACGATCTGCAACGCATATTTGAATCGGCGGGTGTCAACGACCGGTCTCTGGTAGTGCTCTATGGCGAAAGATACGGCCTCTTCGCGGCGCGCGCTTACTACACGCTGGACTACATGGGCCTTGCGGGACAGGCGTTGTTGAACGGTGGTCTGGAAAAATGGATGGCCGAGGGTCGCCCGTTGTCAGCCGAGCCGCCGAAGATTCAGCGCGGCAAGCTCGCCGTAAAACCGAGGCCTGAGATTCTTATCGACCTGAATGACATGGAGGCCATTGCCCAGAATGCGCCTGCATCCGCGGCGATCATCGATGCGCGTCCGGCAGACGAGTTTTCCGGCGCAAAAATCTCCGAAGATGTTCCTGTTGCCGGCCACATACCCCATGCGGCAGGACTTTACTGGATGCGATTGCTGGAGAGCCCTACGAATCCGGTGCTGCGTCCGGAAGCCGAGCTGCGTGAATTGTTCAGTCACGCAGGAGCAGTCGCGAGCAGAAAAGTTGTTACTTACTGCCGCAGCGGCATGCAATCGTCTTACGATTACTTTGTCGCAAAGTATCTTGGCTATAACGTTGCAATGTATGACGGATCATTCTACGAATGGAGCCGCAAGGGCTTGCCGGTGGAGAAAGACTCAAAGCGGTGATTCCGGCTATCTTGACCAGGAAAGCAACTGATGACCATTCTGCGCCGGCGCTGAAGCCTGGGTAGGTACAATCATCTCAGGCGCCTTGGCAACTTCTTCATGGGTACGGAATGGAAGATGCAACTTATGGGCAATTTCCGGCCAGAATTCACGCAACACATCCCAAGCCACGTCATTGCCCACGTTGAAGCCAACCCGGCCGGCCGTGGGTCCGAAGCCGCGCAGGTTTCCTGGATGATACAGATTGCCCAGCGCGGTTGAACTGACAGTTCCAAACCATTCTGAGTAATTGGGCATGCGTTTGCCCGAATCACTTTGCGCAATGAGGCGGTGGACAAGAGCATGTCCTAATCGGGACTTCACACTGCCGGATCCCAGACGGTAGTACCGCGGGTCCTGATGAAAGAGTGACGGATACAGGAATGTGCTGAAAAACTCGCCGGTCAGATTGTCCGTTACGGCAGCCGAGTAGCGCTTACCAAAACCCGATGCGCCCATGCGATAAGGCTTGTCGTCATGATCGAGCTGAGCCGTGCCGGCCGTCCAGGCCGCGCCAACAAAGCTGAGTGGATCGGCACTATTGGCAAGGAAGAGCTGAAACTTATCATGCGCATCCATGGCGCAGGGTCTGAGTGAGTGCCGGCGCGGCGCTCGGACTGTGGCGCTGTCAACGCGCTGCGAAATTCTTGCAATCATCTTGTTCATGGGACCGCTGTAATCATCCACGGCAAACGGTTCTACAAACTTCACGCATGGCTGCGGAACGGGTTTGATCATGATGGGCTGAAACGTGAACATCGGAGCGGTAATGGAGGGTGCCGGCGCTAAGTAAGAGACTGCAGGGGATGCAAATCCATATCCGGCGGGAGCGACATAGGTAGGAGGACTCAGGTTCGGCAGCCGGGGTAGCTGCTGGCATACGGCCAGGCTCCCTGCACACCAAAAGCCAACCAGCGCGATTTTCCGTAAAAGATGCCGCATCTTTAAGTAAGCCACTTCAGTAAGCCGCTTCGGAGGGAGCCCTGGTCTGACCTCAGGTAATGTACCTAAGGCAGAAAGGTGTGGTTAGTTACTTTCGTCGCAGGACTTTTCCCCGTTCCTTCAACACATAGATAAGACACAAGTTGTTCCCATTCAGAACAGACGGATTGTCAATAAACAGGCGATTCTGGGCTATTTGGATGCAAACGGATCGTTTGCGGCGGCATATGGTTTTTGCAGATCAGGCAAGAATCATGCGATTGCGAAAGGGATATATCGCAATTCGACGTATGACCGCGGACCATCTACTTGCCGTTGCATGAAACGCCCATCGCGCGCCCGCATGTATCCACCGCGGTTGTGCTTAGCGAAGTGGGTTGGAAAATCCACAGTACAAATGTATAACCTTAGTTTCTCTCAAGGAGCCTCAATGCAACGTGCCGCCCGTTTGCTGGTGATTTCGCTCATGTTTGTGACTGCGATCGTCGCTTTTGCACAGAAACGTTCAATCACTGAGAAAGACATCTTTCAGTTCAACTGGATCGGCGACCCGCAAATCTCGCCCGACGGCGCACGTGTCGCGTTCGTGAAAGTCTCCGTCAACGAAAAGAGAGACGGCTATGACACTTCAATCTGGGCGGTCAGCACGCGCGGCGACGAATCTCCACGGCGCATGACCGACAGCAAGCACGACGCTTCACCACGCTTCTCGCCAGACGGCAAGTGGCTGGCTTTTGTTCGTTCCCCTGAGCCCACTGGAGGCCCAGGTGGCGGTGGGGCTGGCGCTGGCGGTGGCGCGGCTTCGCGTACTGCGGGTCCACAGTTATACGTTTTGCCTTTGGGTGGAGGCGAATCATGGAAGCTGACTGACGTTCCTCGGGGAGCAGGCAGCCCCGTCTGGTCGCCCGACAGTAAGTGGATTGCTTTTACCAGCGATGCGAACCCCGAAGATCTGGCTAAACAGAAAAAGGGTAAAGGTCCGGCAGACGCGAAAGCAAAGTCGGACGACAAAACTCCAGACGACAAGAAGCCTGAATCCGGCCCGGCAATCAAGGCTGAGGCCGCACAAAGTGACTCTGCTGATTCTGAGCACGAAAGTGACGTTCGCGTGATTACACATTCCGTGTATCGCCTGAACGGCGCCGGGTATATGGACGAAAAGCATCCACAGCACCTGTGGGTGATTGCGGCGCCGCAAAGCTCTGAAGACGCCGTCACTCCAAAACAACTTACCAGCGGCAAGTTTCAGGAAGACGGGGCTTTCTGGGCCAAAGATTCCAGCAAAGTCTTCTTTACCTCCACCAAGGTTGATGATCCCTCGTATGAGTTGCCGCGCGCGGATATTTACTCCGTACCCGTCAGCGGCGGAGAAGCCCAGAAAGTAGCGGGCATGAACATGGCGCCGCGTTCGTTGTCACTCAGTCCGGATGGCAGGCGCATCGCCTTCTGCGCGTCAGTGAATGAGCCGGTCCACTCTTACACTCAACCCGATCTCTGGGTGATGGACCTAGCCGAAAACGCCAAGCCCCGCAACCTGACCGCAAACTATGATTTTGACGTGTGCAGCGGCGTGGGCGGCGATCAGGGCACGCCACGCGCCGGCGGCGGCGACAAAATTGTCTGGTCGCGTGACGGCAACAGTCTTTACACCGTCACCGCTGAGCAAGGCCGGGCGAACCTTGAGCAATTCGACGTTGCGTCCGGCAAAATCACACCAGTCACCAAAGGCAACCAGGCAGTGGAAAGATATCGCGCTACGGAAGATGGGTCAAAGTTCGCGGTCCTGATCTCCACGCCCACCAACATCGGCGATCTCTACTGGATTGATTCGCCCGCTGCGCAGCCCAGACAGCTCACGCATATGAATGAAAAGCTTCTCTCGCAACTGAATCTCACCGCGCCGGAAGAGATCTGGTACACCAGCTTTGACGGTAAGAAGATCCACGGGTGGATACAGAAACCGCCGGACTTTGATGCCACAAAAAAATATCCGTTCATTCTCAACATTCACGGTGGCCCGCACGCTGCCTATGGCTGGGTTTTTGATCACGAATTTCAGTGGATG
>WNFA01000494.1_pt1 | contig 31352 bp, 24 predicted proteins | sample 5400481 | NCBI WGS metagenome assembly WNFA01 (sample SAMN13153340, study PRJNA577476) | soil metagenome | isolation source: 120 cm saprolite under Douglas fir tree site 2 hole 1 replicate 2 | place: USA:California | collected 2015-04-18 | reverse complement strand
CCTGACGGATGCGGAGAGGGCTACCGCCGCGCCGAACGCGACAATGACGGCCATTTTGAATTTAGGCATGCGGATTTCTCCCCCGCGATAGGCAGTTCAATCGATTGCAAAATGTGCGCAACGCAATTTAGTCGCGCGTGGATTGTATCAAGAGAGGAGCGTTTGACCAGAATCAATCTTGTGCAAGGCGAATCTTCAGAGAGGCGGGAAAGAAGGCTTCTAGCCGGTTAGGAATTGCTCATTTCGTGGGGAACAACTTGCACTAAGAGATTGGATCGGTGGCGCCGGCGTCTCGCCGGCGGTTTTACACTGCGATGGGCACGCAGAATTCGCCAGCGGGACGCTGGCGCCACCGACCCCCCGCGATCCTCTACAAATAGATTGTCGTTAAGAGCATCAATCTTGCGGTGGTTGCGGCGGGCCTCCGGCACCTCCCGGTCCACCCCGGCGGTCTCGCATTCTTTGTTGGCGCTCCCGTTCCTGTTTGTCGAACTGTTCCTTTTGCTTGTCGTCGAGCAAGTCGCGGACCTGCTTGCTCGCGTCCTTCTGGATCTCCTGCATTTTGGCACGCATGGATTCCCGGTCGCCGCTCGTGTCGTTCATCAGGTCCTGCATCTTCTTCTGCTCGGCTTCGAGAATCGGTTTGATCATTGTCTGCTGGTTGGCCGTCAGATTGAAATCCTTTGTCATTTGCTTCAAGCGCTCATCAGGAGACATCGGCCCTCGGCGGCCGCCCTGTCCCATCTGCCCTCGGGGCCCTCCCTCTATTCCCTGCCTCTGCGCGGTAACAGCGCTGCTGGCTACAAGAGGCACGGCAAGCAGAAGCGCCAGCAACCAAGTACTTCGACGTTCGGAAATCATTTCAGAATTCCTCCTTTAGAATAGCCACTTCGCAAGAAAAACCTGGGGCTGGACCCCCTCGGGCCCACTCTGCCCTGCAACCCCCCTTTGGTATTCCTTGCAGACCACCAATAGGTTCCACAAGCTGAGGGCAATCCGGGGAATCAGAAGAGAAGCCAATAGAGGCAAAGAGGTTGTCCCGGCGTTCAAGCCTGTGTGGTAAACCGTTCTTCGTTGTTATGATGAGTGCGTCTCAGGTCTTGAGACTGATCGGATTCCTTGATCTCAATGATTTCGGTTAAGATCGCGCGGATGACTGATGTGGAAGCCATAGTCCGGCTGATTAACACTGCATTTCTTGTGGAGCGGTTCTTCATCGAGCGCGACCGCACCAACTCTGAAATTGTGCGCAGTCTGATGGGGAAGGGCAAATTCCTGCTCGTGGACGACGGACCGAACCTCGCAGGTTGTGTCTATGTTGAGGTGCGCGGGGAGCGTGGGTATCTCGGTCTGTTGTCAGTCGATCCAGCGCACCAGCGTTCGGGCCTGGGCCGCCAACTGGTTGCCGCTGCGGAAGATTTCTTCCGTGCCGCGGGATGCCGGTTCAGCGACCTGCGAATCGTCAATGTTCGCGCGGAACTTCCAACCTTCTATCGCAGGTTAGGGTACGTCGAGACCGGCACAACTCCGTTCGTGGCCGACGCGCCGCCAAAGTTGCCAGCCCATTTCATCACGATGTCGAAGGCGCTTGTATAGGGATGGCCGCAACGATTTCGCGGAGCGCCATCCCTGCCGGCTTTCTACCTGCTCAACGTGAAGTCGTAATTCACGACATAGAATGGCTTGGACGAAATTTCTCCCGTGGGAGTTTTTCCCGCGGGCTGCTGCTTGAATTCCGCGATGAGTTTTTCCTTTACGCCGAAAACGACATCCGAATCGATATACCGCGCGTCCTTCTTGAACAAGTGCGTGATGAGCGGCTGATATCCTGGCGCGGAAATGTAGAAGTGAATGTGCGCGGGCCGGTAGTGGGAAATGTCCGTCTCTCTCATGAGGTCGCCGACCGTCCCGTCCATGGGAATGGAATACCCCGGCGGCGCGATGGTTCGGATCAGGTACTTGCCATCGGGCCCTGTGCGGAAAATAGCGCGCAAGAACGGCTCCTCCATGCCCAGCTGAGATTCGTACATGCCATCCGCGTCGGCTTGCCAGATATCGAGCTTCGCACAAGCGATTGGTTTTCCGTCGAGGTCGCGAATGGTTCCGACCACGTAGCATGGGTCTCCCGCGAGCCCCGCGGCCATATCGGCGCCCATGGGCATCTCCGGGGAGCCTTCAATGTGAAAGGGTCCCATCACTGTCGAAGGCGTTGCGCCCGTGGGAAATCGATGGTTGATCGCATCTACGAGCATGCTGACGCCTAGGACGTCGGAAAGGAGGATGAATTCATGCCGCTTCTCCGAGGTGAATTGCCCCGTCTTCGCGAGCCAGTTGGCGGCCATCAGCCACTCGCTTTCCGTCAGATCCACTTCGCGGACAAAGCCATGCAGATGCTTAATCAGCGACTGCATGATCTGGCGAAGCCGTGGCGAGTGGCATGCTTCCCAGCGTTTCAGGGCAAGACCGGTGAGATTTTCCTCGGTGGCGTATTGCATGGCATCCTCCGCAAACTCGCTGCGCCCGCGATCCCGTGGCATTGCGGCTGGCAACCGCCGTAATCATACCAACAGGAGCGCCTTGCGCGTCCAAAACTTTCCAGGCGATCGAGCGGACTGATTTGTTTTCAGGCCGCGGCGATGCGCGGTCCGGCGAGCATCGCAGAAAACGAAAAGCCTTGCGCGGATGGGGACAAATAAGAGAGTCACCCAATCGTGTTGAGGTAGACTCTCCCATTGCTCGTTTTACCTGGAAGATGTTGCTGTAGCCCGCCTCTTTAGAGGCGGGGCTTTCTGCGAGGTGATCCAACAACTTCTAGTTTGATGGATGAGAAATCTCTGTCGCCGTCCCGCGAGCAAATGAGTTTGCGTGTGGGACACTGGAAGGAACGTAAAACGCGAGGGAACTGTGGCGATCCTTGTAACGGGTGGGGCAGGCTACATCGGCAGCGTGACGGTGGAACGCCTGCGAGCAAAAGGAGAACAGGTCGTGGTGCTGGATGATCTGGCTCGCGGCCACCGCCCCTTGTTGGACGATGATACGCCGCTCTATCACGGGGAAATTGGTGACCGCGCCCTCTTGGCACGCATCGCCCGCGAGCACAACCTGGAGTCCTGCATCCATTTCGCCGGCTTGATCGAAGTGGGAGAATCGGTCGCCGATCCAGCCAAGTATTTTGAGAACAATGTCGCGCAAGGGATCTCGCTCATGGGCGCGCTCGTGGAGGCGGGCGTGCGTCGCGTGGTATTTTCCTCGACTGCCGCCGTCTACGGTGACCCGGAACAAATTCCCATCGCCGAGCAAAGCCGGCAATGGCCCAAGAATCCGTACGGCTGGTCAAAGTTCTTCATGGAGCGTTTGCTTGATTGTTACGACGCGGCCTATGGAGTGAAGTTCATGGCATTGCGCTATTTCAATGCCGCTGGGGCAACCGAGAAGTGCGGAGAACGGCACGAACCGGAAACGCACTTGATCCCAAACGTGATCTCAGCAGCCCTGGGCGAACTGCCGGTAGTCCGGGTCTTCGGCAACAACTATCCGACGCCTGACGGAACGCCGATCCGCGACTATATTCATGTCATCGATTTGGCTGACGCGCATATCCGCGCGCTTGAGCACCTTCATCAGGATGGCAAATCTGATTTTCTGAATCTGGGAACGGGGCGTGGTTTTTCCGTTCTCGAAGTGATCGATTGCGTTCGCGAAGTTACGGGCCGGGAGATTCCCGTGCGGATCGAATCGCCGCGGCCCGGTGATCCTTCCAGATTGATTGCTGATCCGGCCAAAGCGAAGGCCGTGCTCGGCTGGGAGCCGGTCGTGTCCGACCTGCGCTCCATCGTGCGTTCCGCATGGGTGTGGCGGGTGCGACTCTCGTCGGCTGAAAAATAGCGACCGGGAAGGCGAGCTCCCGGTTACTAGACAGGCGTCTGGACCGGCCGCGTTTCTTCTTTCGCTACGTGCACATCCACGGCGCGTCCCGAAGGGTCCACCATTTTTTGAAACGCCGCGTCCCACTTGAGCGCTATTTCCGTGCTGCAGGCGACACTGCGTTCCCAAGGCACGCAATTGATGGCGGTGGCGAAGGGGAAGTGGCTTTCGAAAATCTGGCGATACAGATAGGCTTCCTTCGTCTCCGGCGTCTTCACCGGAAAACGCTCCCCTGCGCCGCGCATCATTCCGTCAGTAATCTCCCGCTCGGCAGTTGCTTTCAGGCTGTTAATCCAGCTATATCCTACGCCGTCTGAAAACTGCTCTTTCTGCCGCCACAGCACATCTTCGGGAATATAACCCTCAAAGGCTTTGCGCAGCGGCCACTTCTCGATAGGTTGCGCGTGAACGGCGTTTCTAGGCAGCTTGACGTCGGGATTTAAGGCCATGGCCACATCTAGAAATTCCCGGTCCAGAAACGGCACACGGGCCTCCACGCCCCACGCGGCACAAGATTTATTCGCACGGGCGCAGTCGTAGAGATGGAGCTTGTGGATCTTGCGAATGGTTTCTTCATGCAGTTCATGCCCGTTGGGAGCCTTGTGGAAGTAGAGATAGCCTCCGAATATCTCGTCGGCGCCTTCTCCCGAGAGAACCATTTTGATGCCCATGGCGCGGATCTTCCGCATGAGCAGGTACATGGGCGTGGAGGCACGGATGGTCGTGATGTCAAAAGATTCGATGTGATAAATGACGTCCGAGAGGGCGTCAAGCCCCTCTTGCACCGTGAAGTGTATTTCGTGATGAGCGGAGCCGATGTGTTCGGCCACTTTCCGGGCAGGAGTGAGATCCGGCGCGCCTTCGAGACCGATCGCAAAAGAGTGCAAGCGCGGCCACCAGGCCGGAGCCTGATCGTTCTCATCCACGCGCTTGGCGCTGTATTTTGACGCCACCGCCGCCACAATCGAAGAATCGATGCCGCCAGAAATGAGAACGCCATAGGGAACATCACACATCAGCTGACGGTGAACGGCGGCTTCCAGGGCCGACCGAAGACGAGATGGGTCATACGGCTCGGAGGGAGTGAATCCGGGTTCGGCCCAAGTGGGCTCGTAATACTTCTGAAATCCTTTCTCCGCCTCATGGCCGAGGAAATAGTGGCCGGGTGGGAACTCACGAATGCGCTCGCAAAATCCTACAAGGGCTTTCATCTCGGAAGCAACGTAGAGGTTCTCCTGACGGTCCCAGCCCACGTAGAGTGGATTGACACCGATGGGATCCCGGGCGATGAGGAATGTTTTGCGTTTTGGGTCGTAAAGAACGAACGCAAATATGCCGTTCACCCGGTTGAGGAACTCCTTGGGATGGCTTTCGGCGTAGAGATAGAGAAGCACCTCGCAGTCCGATGATGTTTGGAATTCGTGGGGTTCCTTCAGTTCACTGCGCAGTTCTTTATGGTTATAGATCTCACCGTTCACGGCGAGGGCGTTGCCGTTGAGACGATCGAGAAGAGGCTGCGCACCGTGCTCCACATCCACGATGCAGAGCCGCTCGTGCAAGAGGATCGCCCCTTCATCACTATAAATGCCGCTCCAGTCGGGTCCCCGGTGACGGATCTTCTTGGCCATGGCCAGGCCCTGGTTTCGGAGTGCCGTATAATTGGTGCGTGTGGGGTCAAGACCGAGAATAGCGAGAATGCCGCACATTAGGAGGCCCCTCCTTCCGCAGGTTACCAGCGCTTGTGTTCGTTACTTTATTGCAGGCTGGCTTAATTCTATAGATGTAGTTATCTAACTTAATAATGAAAACCGTAAAATATAAAGTCGCTCCGGGTCTATCGATTCACTTCGATTCCGGCAGCCAGTAAGCGTCAATTCTCCTGACCTATGCGGAGAACATGACTCCCTGGACGTTCGGGGAGGCTGTGCGCATGCGGTCTTCAACGGGATTTCGCTGCTGAGCAGCTTTCAACCGGCTGGAGAGTTCCTTGGAGAGCCGCGAAACATTCGGCTCAAGCATAAGATTTTGCTGACGTCCGGGAATCTCACAAACCTCCAATTTCCCATGGAGAACGCGTTTCCAACCCAGGAATTCATCAGAATCTAATCCAGGTAGTTGCCTGCTGGCACGAAATAGAAGAACGTCACCCCCATATGGACGCGGCACGTACTTCTCCATCGCCTTCCTGAGTTCAATCCCCAGGGCCTCAAAGATATACAGCAAGGGTAGCTGTGATGGATTCGAGGGTTTTTTACCGTTCCGATTATCGAGTGCGATTGCAAATCTGGCCCGGCCGACCTCCCAGGCACGGCGACTCCTCTCTGCAATGTAACCATTCCCTCTTTGGTATAGATTCTCCATTTCCAGCTTGATTCGCCATATCGCTCGATACCACCACCGTTGGAATACCGTAGTATTCCGTTTGAAACGGTTTGCCTCAGGGTGCATCGACTGGATCATGACGACTAGCGCAACTTCCTGTCCTGCCGCCGTGAGTTGCTGTGCAGCCTCCAAAGCGAGCAATCCACCCAGGCAAAAGCCCCCAAGGTAATAGGGGCCTTGCGGTTGGAAACTTCTCAATTCGTCGATGTAATTCGAAGCCATCTCTTCAAACGTGGGGTCCTTGGTGATATTGCCATCTAGCCCTTTGGCTTGAAAGGCGTACAAGGGCTGATCGGGTTCAAGCCCGTTCACCAGGGCGTGGTACTCCAGAACATTGCCGCCGTGGGAATGCATGAGAAACAGAGATGGTTTAGATCCCCCCTGCCGTATCCGAACCAGGGAAGACCACGAGGGCACCCAATCTTCCTTGCGTACTATCTTTGAAAGACCGGCAATCGTCGGGGCCTCTAACAATGTTGCGAGTGGCAGATCCACTCCGAATACTTCCCGGATCTTCGAAATCATTTTGACCGCCATCAGCGAGTGGCCGCCTAAATCGAAAAAGTCGTCATGGATCCCGATACGCTCCACTTTTAGCAGTTCGGTATAAATGGCCGCGAGCGCCTTCTCAGTATCGGTGCCGGGGGCGGCAAATTTCCGCGCATCCGAAATATTTGTGTGAGACGGAGCAGGCAGAGCCTTTTGGTCGATCTTGCCGTTCAGGGTGAGAGGCAGGGAATCGAGAATGACAAACTGAGCCGGCACCATGTATTCGGGCAACTTTTCTCTCAGATACAGCCGCAACTCTTCGATCGTCGTAGGTTTGTTTCCCGGAGTGACCACATAGCCGACCATTTGCTTGTTTCCTGGCTCATCCTCCCGCGCCAGGACCGCGCAGGACGTCACTCCCGGATGATCGGCCAGCGTCGCCTCGATTTCTCCCAACTCGATGCGGTACCCGCGCACCTTCACCTGGTTATCCACACGAGCCAGGTATTCCAGAGTCCCATCCCTGTGGTAGCGGGCAAGATCTCCGGTCTTGTACAGACGCGCTCCAGTGACGCCGGAAAACGGATCAGCGATGAACTTTTCACGCGTCAGTTCCGGCCTGTTCAAATATCCACGCGCCACGCCGGCCCCGCCAATGTACAACTCACCTGTTACGCCGGGCGGTACCGGATTCCCGTAGCGGTCTAGGATGTAAAGCTGCGTGTTGGCAATGGGCCGGCCGATGGGAACGGAGCCGCTTCGAGGATCGTCAGGCCGAACCTCGTATACGCAGCAGCCCACTACCGTTTCCGTAGGCCCGTACTCGTTGATCAGGCGTGTCGCGGGAGCAGAGTCTCTCCAAAAGAGCAGGCTCTCGGCCAGCAGGTTCTCGCCGCCGATGACGAATAGCTTCGTCCTGCATGCCGCCTCTTCGGGAGTGAGTTGCTGGCTCAATAGCGCCAAATGAGCCGGAGTGATCTTGACCAAGCTGCGGTCTTTACCTTGCCGCAGCGCTGCCACCAGGTTTTGCCCGCCCACATCCTCTGGCAGAATCTCTACTCGTCCCCCATCCACCAGGGGTGTGTATAACGCGGTGACCGTCAGATCAAAAGAAATCGAAGTATGTATGGGGACTGGGTCTCCGGCTTTCACTGCATACGCTTTGACGGCCCAGCAGAGATAGTTCGACAAGCCGCCGTGAAGAACCATCACTCCCTTGGGTTCCCCCGTTGATCCAGACGTATACAAGACATAGGCCAGATTCGAAGGGCTCGCTGCCGGGTCGGGATTGTTGGTGCGTTCCTTAGCGATCGCCGGCCAATCGGAGTCCATGCATATTGTCTTGGCTTTCGCGGAAGGGAATAAGGAAGTGTGCTTGCTGTCCGTCAGCAGAAACTTCGCAGCCGCGTCTCGTAGCATGAACGACAGCCGCTCCTTCGGGTATGCGGGATCTAATGGCACGTAGGCGCCGCCGGCTTTCCAAATGCCCAGAAACGCGATCAACATTTCCGGACAGCGTTCCAAACACACGCCTACTAGCACCTCGGGCTTAACCCCTCGTTTCCGGAGAAAGTGCGCTACCTGGTTGGCACGCTCATTCACTTCTCGATAGCTCAGTTGCTGCTGTTCAAAACCAAGAGCGATTGCGTCAGGATCGCGGGCCACCTGTTTCTCGAACAATTCGTGTACGCAAGCCGTGGGGTATTCCGCGCGAGTCTCATTCCATTCGTACAGGATCCGCGCCCGTTCGCCCTCGGAGAGCATCGGCAACTTTGAAATTTTCTGATCCGGATCGCGGGCGACCCCCTCCAGGATCGTTCCGTAATGTCCGCACAAGCGCTTGATGGTATGCGTCTCGAATAAATCGGTGCTGTACTCAATTAGTCCTTCGAGGCCATCTTCGGTCTCGGAAATAGAAACCGTGAGATCATACTTGGATGTCCCGGTTTCCGGTGACCGTCTGCCGGATGACTTGGATACCCGCGAAACTCTCTCTGCGTCGTTGAAGACGAACATCACCTGGAACAGCGGCGCGTGACTTGGGTCCGGCTCCGGCGCCAATTCAGCCACGAGCTGCTCCAGGGAAAGGTCCGAATGGGCGTAAGCGTCACCGGCACGTTCCCGCACTTGTTGCAGCAGGGAGCGAAAACTTAGATCGTCAGTGAAACGCGAGCGCAAAACGACGGTGTTGACCACGCAACCGATTACGCTCTCGATTTCGATGGGGGTCCCAACGAGGATATCGTCCTGGCCCGTATAGCGATGCAGCAAGGCGATGAAACCGGACACCAGAGTCATGAAGAGGGTGACTTGCTCGGGAGCCCCGATGGACTTTAGTTGTTCCAGCAGTTCCTTGGGCAACGCAAAATTCTCCGTGGAGCTGCGAAAGCTCTGCAAGGCAGGGCGGGGCTTGTCGGCCGGGAGTTCCAACCTGGTTGGCGCCCCCGCCAATTCTTCCTTCCAGTAGGAAATCTGCCTTTCGAGCATTTCCCCTTGCATATTCATAGCGACCAACCGATTACTTCCTTCATGATTTCATTCGTGCCGGCGTAGATGCGTTCCACGCGGCTGTCGGCCCACATGCGGGCGATCGGATACTCCGTCATATAGCCGTAACCACCGTGCAACTGAAGGCATTCATCGACGATGCGGCACTCGCCGTCAGTGAGCCAATATTTTGCCATGGCGGCGGTGACAGGGTCGAGCTGGCCGGCGAGGAATCGTTCGATACAATTATCGAGAAAGACGCGCCCGATATGCGCTTCGGTCTTGCATTCGGCCAGCTTGAAGCGCGTATTCTGGAAATCGATCAGCGGCTTGCCGAACGCCATGCGCTCTTTCACATATTTAATGGTGATGGTAACAGCTTGTTCGGCCGTTGCGATTGCGCCCACGCCAATCTGGAGCCGCTCGTAGGGCAATTGTTCCATCATCTGCGAGAACCCTTTACCTTCAGCGGAACCGAGGAGATTCGAAGCCGGAACATGCACATCGTCGAAGAAAATCTCGCAGGTATCCTGCGCGTGCCTGCCAACTTTTTCGAGCGACCGGCCAACGCGGTAACCCGGAAGATTCTTCGCTTCGACGATGATGAGCGACATGCCCTTGAGCCCGGCAGCTTTGGGGTCGGTCTTCACGGCGACACAGATGATGCTGCCGAGCGATCCGTTGGTGACGAACGTCTTCGAGCCATTTATGACGTAGTGGTCGCCTTCTCGTCGAGCGGTGGTCTTGATGCCCGCCAAGTCTGAACCTGCGGCGGGTTCGGTCATGGCGATTGCACCTACCAGCTCGCCGCGCGCCAATCGGGGCAGCCACTTACACTTTTGCTCCTGGTTGCCGTAGGCCTGGACGTAGTGCGCCACTATGCTGTGGACACCGGAACCGAAGTTGATCCCTGCCTGAGCCAGCTCCTCGATCACGATGGCCTCGTGGGCGAAAGTCCCTCCTGCTCCGCCGTATTCTTCGGGTACGTCCGCCAGCAGGACGCCCACCCGGCCAGCCGCCGTCCATGCTTCGGCATCGGGCCGATGCTGCTGGCACCAGCGGTCGTGGTGCGGAGCGAATTCCTCTAATATGAATTGGCGGACAGATTTGCGGAATATCCGCAATTCGTCATTCATCCAGGGCGATTGGTAAGTCACAGTCGACATTTTAAAGCAACCGGCAGGTTCGGTCCGCAATCATTGAGTCGAAATGTTCTACCGAGAGCAAATCCACCGCTTCTTGATACCCCACTCTTCTAGCTACCGCGCCGATAGTCAGTCCAAACTCTGGGCGCTAGACACGACAGGTGTCTCTGTACATTTTGGCCTGGAGAATCCGGCCAAAGCTGTCGAAGTTGTTGGTTCCAGTCACTCTTTTCTTCCATGACCCATGGACAAGAGTGCGCTTTTTGGGCCGGCTCCGCCGGAACGATGGCAGTTCGGCTGCCAAAGGAAAGTTCTAGTCTAAATCCATTTGTATATGTTGTTTGGCAGAGAGTTTGAGGTATGCGAACCAAGAGTAATCCGGAAAGAGTGGTTACGGAATGCCACCAAACACGAGTTGGATTCCATCGTTCCCAGTCCACGTACCGGAACTTGAGCAGTGCGTTGAACTAGAAGGAGAATCGCAACAAGCCAGAGGCGATTGCACCGCTGTGTATCAACATTTTGCGATTCCCGATACAATCATCCAGTTCGTAACGGCAGATCAGGGTACTCTCACTGCGATTTTCAGCGCGTATAGCAGAAATCAATTCTGGCAGGGGGACCAGGTGATGGTGCGATTCAGTATTTTGATGCCGGTTTACAACAGGGAGAAGTATGTCCGGCAGGCGGTAGACTCCGTCCTGGGCCAAACTTTTACTGATTATGAGATGTTCGCGATTGACGACGGATCCACCGATGGATCGGCCGAATTGCTGAAATCTTACGGGTCTCGCATCAAATTTATCCAACAACGCAACCAAGGTCCGGAAGTCGCTCGCAATAAAGCGGCGGCGTCGGCGCAGGGGGAGTACCTCTTGCTGCTGGACAGTGACGACTTCTTTTTTCCTCATGCTTTCGCAACATATGATCGGGTCATTCGGGCGTTTGATTCACCACCGTTGGTCCTCGGCGCCGAGATCTATTATCGGGACGGACAAATCGTTCCGCCGAAAGCAATCGTGCCGTCTCCCGTGGAGGTGATCAAATTAAAAGATTATTTGTCCAAGAGGGTTTCCCTCACTTCGCAATGCAGCCAACTTGTAATCCGGAAGTCCGCTTTCGACAAGGTCGGCGGTATGCGAAGCAGCACCCCCCAAAATTGGCATAATGACGACATGAATCTTCTGCTGAGGCTTGGAACTGAAAGCCCGTGTATTGTCATCCGAAAACCCTCCAGCTTCGCGTACCGCTTGCACTCGGAAAACAGCGTCAAGAATGTGAAAGCAATCGCCGACGGATTGATTGAGCTAGCGCGTTTGGAACGTCAAGGCCACTACCCTGGAGGGAGAGAGCGCCGCTCCGAAAGGTACGCCATCATCGGCGGACGTGCCTCAACCTGGGCTCTCAGATACTGTTGGCGGGGAGGGCAGAAAAAACTGGCGCTTCGACTGCTTCTGAAGACTGCCCCAATGGTATTTGCCGCTCTATGGAATAAAGCATTACGATACTTCAGCAAACCTGCTGCGCCTGTCGTTTTGCCTGAATAGCAATTCCGAGCGATTTTCGAAGTTGAATGGTGAACCCCGGCAAGTTCCGGACCATCCCACCGCGCTCGCCGTGTGATTCTGGGCCGCCTTGCGGGCGGTGCGCAAACTAGCGCCCTCTGTATCGCGACCGGTAAAGCCTGTCTAAATGGTTTAAATTCTTAGAGTAACACCAACTCCTGCTCCGCACTCACAGGGCAAAGAGGTCCCGAGCAATGTCCCCTGGACTTGGAAACCCTAATAAACAAAGAACAATGCAAGAACAATGGGGTAATAGTTTTCCCAAATACGCCCAAAATTCTTCAAATCCTCTCTCTGAACTTCCCCGGCTATACACGACTTATTCAGTAACCCACTATCTTTCAACGAGATGTAAGTAATTGGACCACCATTTGGCTTGCTCGAGCGGACGATCTTCTGGCCCCATGATTGCTGAATGAAGGTGGCTTCCTAGTTCTAGTCCGCCCGTTGTCATGCCCGCAGCATGCTTGCGCCCGAGATGCCTAGGAAGGCAGCTCTTCGAGACGCATAACCTAAACACACGAATCTGGCAGGAGTGCCTGATGATACATAACCTTTCAAGAATAGCGCCCCCGGATGAACTTGAGTCGACCCGTGCTGGGGATTCGAAATACTCTCATGATCTCGACCTGGCGTCGGCGCGAAGCGATGCCGCACTCCCGGAGAACCTCTTTCACTCGATGTTGACACTGGAGCGCCGACGGGCGGAGCGTTCCCGCAAGCCGTTCGTTCTAATGCTACTCGATGCGAATCTGGAAAATGGCTCGGCTGCGGAGATTCTGAGACAGGCCGTCGACGTCATTCTGACCTCTAAGCGGGAGACTGACATAATCGGCTGGTACAAAGAGAGCGCCATCCTGGGAGTCATCTTCGCGGAAGTCAACATCGAGGGAGAATGCCTCGTCACTGAAACTCTGCGAACCAAGATCGAAACATTGCTTGCCAAGCATCTCGGCAGGGGAAAAGCAGCCAAAATCGCGATTTCGCTTCATGTTTTTCCTGAAAGTTGGGACAGAAATCAATCCGGCTGGGTGGCAGACACCAAGCTTTATCCAGACATTGATCGAAGAACAGCCCGAAAGCGGCTGCCTCTGGTGATCAAGCGAGTGATGGACGTTCTCGGTAGCGGGGCCCTTTTGTTGGCTCTGTCCCCTCTGCTGGCGGCGATCGCTGCGATTATCAAGCTGACCTCAAAAGGTCCGGTCATATTCGAACAGGAACGTCTGGGTCAGTTTGGCAACCGCTTTAAGTGTCTGAAATTCCGCACCATGTTTACGAATAATGATCCGAAGATTCATCAGGAATACATCCAGCAATTTATTGCCGGTAAGGAAGAATGCGGGAATAATACCGGATCCCAACAGCCAGTATACAAGATCATGAACGACCCCCGAGTGACCCCCATCGGCGGATTCCTCAGGAAAACCAGTCTGGATGAGCTTCCTCAGTTTTGGAACGTTCTGCGCGGGGAGATGTCCCTTGTCGGGCCGCGGCCTCCGGTTCCTTACGAGTTTGAAATTTACGACATCTGGCATCGCCGGAGAGTTTTGGACGTCAAGCCGGGCGTTACCGGATTGTGGCAGGTGAGCGGCCGGAGCCGAACGCGATTCGATGAAATGGTGCGCTTGGACCTCCGCTATTGCCGGACCTGGTCGTTGTGGCTCGATCTGAAAATTCTCATCTCGACTCCCCGCGCCGTCTTTACCGGCGATGGTGCGTACTGAAGTTGATTCGGTTTGTCGCCAGCCTGCACGATTTTTGCGCACCTGGGATCAACTGCAAACGATGATCTAATACTTTTAAGATCAACCGATTGGTGGTCGAGGGAGCAGGTGAATTTGTTCCAACAGGTGGGACTTGATTAGAAGCCCCTAGGACTGATTGGTGACCAGAATTTCCAGGAGCTCTTGCATTCGACACATAACAAAAGGTTTAATATACAAAAGTTTTTCGGTGTCCGAATTGCGAAGTCCTTATCGGTCTGGTTGGGGTGTATCATGGTTGGTCGCTCGTGGCTGTTCGCAGACGTCACACGTTGTGACTTGGCTCCAGCTGTGAATGATTTTTGTAGCGCGTCCGATTACATGGGCTTAGTCTGCGGATAGAAGGTGAGCAAGAAATGTTGCGCCAAGACATCAGTGCCAGCGATGTAATTGCCATCCTTAGGCGGCGGTGGTTACTGATCACCCTGATTACTGTGTTCGGCGGTGCATCAGGATATATCGTATCGCGGATTCTGCCGAAACGCTTCCTATCGCAGACTCTAGTTCTAGTGCAACAGCCGGCTGTCTCGCCGGGTCTTGTACCTGCCCTGGTTTCAGACGACATCAACCAACGAATGGCAGCGATGCAGCAGCAAATTCTGAGCAGGTCCCGTCTCGAGCCGGTAATTCAGGAGCTCGGTCTCTATCCCGAGGATATCGGCCGTGTATCGATGGAAGACTTGGTAGACCGTCTTCGCCGCGCGATCACGATTACGCCGATCCAGGCCATGGCGGAGACCCGAGCGCAGAATCTTCCGGGATTTACCATTAGTGTCGTATTTGACGACCCCCATTCCGCGCAGCAAATTTGCGCCAAGATTACTTCCATGTTTTTGGACGAAAATCTTCAAAGCCGCCGTAAGTATGTTGATAACACGACTGAATTTCTGGGCAAGCAGGTCGAGGACGCCAAAGCCAAGCTCGACGAGCAGGATGCCAAACTTGCGGCGTTCCAGCGCCGGTATCTCGGATCGCTTCCAGACCAAAATCAAACGAATTTAAATCTTCTGACGGGCCTGACGTCGCAGCTCGAAGCCTCCACTCAAGCGTTGAGCCGCGCACAACAGGATAAGAGCTTCGCCGAATCCGTCTTGGCGCAGCAAATGTCCGCGTGGCAGGCAACTCAGACGGGAGCAAATCCCGAAACGTTTGACCAGCAGCTTGCGGCTCTGCAAGCCCAGCTGCTCGCGCTGCAATCCAAATACACGGCCAATCATCCCGATGTCATCAAGGCAAAGAACGATATCGCCGCGCTGAAGCAGAAGATTGCCGATAGCGAGCAACAGCAAAAAAATGCGCCGCCTGAAAAGACCGTAAGAGTATTGGCTGAGCCGGCCCAGATCCAGCAGTTGCGAGCACAAATTCACCAATACGATCAGGTGATCAAGGAACGGACGCAGCAGCAGGAAGATATTCAAAAACAAATTGCTCTGTATCAAAGCCGGGTGCAATCCAGCCCCACCGTGGAGCAGGAATACAAGCTGATAACCCGCGATCACCAGACAGCGCTCGATTTTTACAATGATTTGCTGAAAAAACACGATCAATCGTCCATGTCGCAGGGACTCGAGGAAAGCGAACAGGCCGAGAAGTTCAGAGTTCTGGATCCGGCGAATTTTTCCGACAAGCCTTCTTTCCCGAAGGTGCCGTACTTCTTGGGCGGAGGGTTCGCCGGCGGACTGGCTCTGGGGCTTGGTCTCACGCTTCTATTGGAAATGCAGGACACGTCGATGCGGTCCGAACGTGACGTCGAACTAGCTCTCCGTTTACCGGTTCTCGTCTCCATTCCAGTGATTGAACACGACGCGAAAGCCGGGAAGACACCTACCGCCACTTTGGAACCGGGAAGACCAACCGCGAGCACCGGAGCAAGAGCTTAAGACCCGAGACGAAGCAAATCGTTCCCTGACAAAAGGAATTTCATGAGTCGGATTCACGAAGCACTAAAGAAGGCAGAGCAAGAGAGAGCGGCGAGCCAGTCGGACCGGAAGTTTGAGGAACCGGTCAAGCCACTCGGTTCGGGTCAGGCGGTCAAGATCGCCATCCAGGAAGAGAAAGTTCCGGCTCCTTCGGTCCTGCCGGATTCCAAGACCCCAGCAGATTCCAAGGATCTTCAACTAGATGAGCTGCGGGCGAAATGTCACAAAACCGTTTGGAATCCCGACCCAAATTTCATGTTGTTCTCCAGCTCACAGGCCTTTCCCGTGGGAGCCGAACAGTTCCGCACCCTGCGCTCCCGGCTTTACCGCATTCGCGAGAGTAAGCCCTTGAGCACTCTCTTGATCTCCAGCGCGACGCCGGCGGAAGGCAAGACCTTCGTATCAGCGAATCTGGCTCAAGTTTTGGTTCGCCAACGTGGCTGCCGGGTTTTATTGATTGACGCCGATATGCGCGCGCCAAGGCTCCATAAGCTTTTGGGGGTTCCTCTGGGACCAGGCCTTGCGGAGTACCTGCAGGGTGGAAGCAGTGAATTAGAAGTCATACAAAAAGGCCGAGAGGACGAGTTTTATTTTGTGCAGGCAGGACAACATCTCACCCATCCGTCAGAATTGATTTCGAACGGACGATTCAAACAACTTCTAGCCCGTGTCTCGGGCCTTTTCGATTGGATCATTGTGGACTCCCCGCCAATCCTTCCTGTTTCGGATGCGGCGGTCCTGGCCACGATGTGTCATGGCGTACTCTTCGTGGTCCGCGCGGGAAGTACACCCGCGGCAGTCTCTCAAAAGGCCTGCCGGGAATTGCAAGATGCAAACATCGTTGGGGTGGTGTTGAATAGTGTGGAGAGATCTGCCGGGTCTGGTTCTTATTACCAGTATACTGGCTACGGTCTAGGTCAATCCTCACCGTCTCAAAGGTAACCCTCATCACCGGGAAATTCTGCGAGTCGCGAACGGAAACTGACAAAATCTGACGTTCACTAACAAAATTTGGAACACCTCCTCCGCCGAATAACGGCGTTTGTGCTGATGTGTCCTGGCATTAGGGCGTTCACTTTTGCGACATCTTGCTGATCCGCTTCAATGAACTGTCTTTCAGACTGTTCTAAGTGGTTTGGTATCAATACAGAGATTGGGAAGACCGGGAGCGATTCGGATGCTTGCGCAACCCCGGCGATGGGACTTCTTGGAAACGTTATGGCACATCGTGGAAGTAGTTTTCTCCGTATTCCGAGAGTTTCAATCTGAATGCCACTTTTTGCCTCCCGAACTACCCACAAGGGTCAATAACCTGCTTTCATTGAGCAAGTTACGTGTGTACCACTTCCGTCCTCATTCCAAGTACTAGGACCCCTTTGGCAGGCTGATTGCACCCTTGCCAGCGTGAGTTTGAGCGCATTAATGGCGGTAGCCTAGCCAGAGATCGTCTCAATCTCAAAACTTTGCGCGAAATTAGCAAATGCATAGGTGAACGGCGAGCCAATCGTGGATTGGGTCTTGAATCTTCCTGAAGATTTTCCCGCAGACAGGACGGTTCCCTTGACCCGGAATGGTCAGAAGCGGTGGTTCGCATGATAGACAGAAGTGATGTGCAGTCTGTTCGCGTTTTTAGTCAAAATCCTTAGGTTCCTTGCGGGAGAGCCATGATCAGAGTCGGAGTGATTGGATACGGATATTGGGGTCCCAACATCGTGCGGAATTTTCACGGACAAGATAACACTCGCGTCGAGATGCTGTGTGACAAGAACCTGCATGCGCTGGCGCGGGCCAACCGCAGCTACCCTTCGATCGAAGTAACGACCGATCCTTACGCGGTTCTAAAATCGCCCAACGTTGACGCCGTGGCGGTGATTACTCCCGTATGGACTCACTACGAGATCGCCAAGGCCGCGCTTGAACATGGGAAACACGTGTTCGTCGAAAAACCGTTCACTTCAACCTCCGACCAGGCAGCGGAACTCATCGACCTGGCCGCGCGCAAGAACTTGAAAATCATGGTGGACCATACGTTCTTGTTCACCGGTGCGGTTCGAAAAATCCGCGAGTTGAATGATAGCGGGGCACTGGGTGATTTGTACTACTACGATTCGTGGCGTGTGAACCTGGGCCTTTTTCAGCACGACGTTAGCGTCATCTGGGACCTGGCTCCTCACGACCTTTCCATCATGGACCATTTGATCAAAGGCGAGCCCGAGGCCATCGTCGCCACAGGAGAAAAGCACCTGAATGGCGTCGAAGACATCGCATTCATGACGATTTATTTCCCGAACAACGTAATCGCGCACATCAACGTCAATTGGCTCTCTCCCGTCAAGATCCGCACGACGCTCATTGGCGGTGAAAAGAAAATGCTGGTTTGGAATGACTTGGTCGCCGATGAAAAGGTGCGCGTGTACGACAAGGGAGTTGAATTCACTTCGGATGATAAGGTTCACGAACTGCTGGTCAATTACCGGTCAGGCGATATGTGGGCTCCGCGGATCGAGCAATTGGAAGCCCTGCGCGTCGAAAGCGAGTATTTCGCCGATTGCATCATGAACGACAAGACGCCCTTCAATGACGGAGAAGCCGGCTTACGCATCGTGCGGATGCTGGAAGCGGCTGACTGTTCCATTCAGAAGAGGGGAGAGTTGGTGCGCCTGTGAACGAATTCTGCTCGATTGCATCCGATGTGAAACTGGGGAAGGGCGTCCGGCTTTCCAAGTTCATCAACTTATATGGATGCGAGATCGGCGATGAAACGAAGATTGGAGCCTTTGTCGAAATCCAGAAAAACGCCAAAGTGGGGCGGCGCTGCAAGATCTCAAGCCATACATTTATCTGCGAAGGCGTGGCGATTGAGGACAATGTTTTCATCGGTCATGGCGTGACTTTTATCAACGATTCATACCCGCGCGCGACCACACCGGAAGGCGAATTGCAAACCGAAAGCGATTGGCGCGTCGAGACGACAGTCATCAAGCGGGGAGCATCCATCGGGTCCGGAGCTACCGTCCTTTCCAAAGTAGTCGTTGGGGAAAACTCCGTCGTTGGAGCCGGCAGCGTTGTGACTCGTGACGTGCCGCCCAACGTCATCGTAGCCGGGAATCCTGCAAAAATACTGCGCTCAATTACATCAAAAGCGAGGACCAAAGAATGATTCAGAATGGAAATATTCCATTTGTTGATCTCGTAACACCTCATATTGAACTTGAGGATGAGCTCGTAGCCGTCTTCAAGACAGCCATCCGAACCGCTGCGTTCATCGGTGGTCCCGCTGTGGAGGGATTCGAGCGGGAATTTGCCGAGTATTGTGATACCAAGCATTGCATCGCCGTCAGTAGCGGCACAGACGCATTGCGATTTGCCCTCACGGGCGCCGGCGTCCAGCCGGGCGACATCGTCCTCACGGTTCCCCACACATTCATCGCCACAACAGAGGCGATTTCCCAAGCCGGAGCTCGTCCAGATTTTGTGGATGTGGACGCTCGCACCTATACGATGGATCCGTCGAAATTGCGCCTGTACTTGGAAACGAAGTGTGAACTCGATGCCAGCACGGGCCGCTATATCCACCGTAGGCTCGGCAAGCCTGTGACCGCGGTGATCCCTGTTCATCTGTACGGACAGACCGCGGATATGGATCCCATCCTGGAGCTGGCTGACCGCTTTAAGCTTGTCGTTATTGAAGACGCATGCCAGGCGCACGGAGCCGAGTATTTCTCGAAGAAAGAGAATCGCTGGCGCAAGGCTGGTTCGATGGGACGCGCGGCGGCATTCAGCTTTTACCCCGGCAAGAATCTGGGCGCCTGCGGTGAAGGCGGCGCGATCACGACCAATGACGAGATTGTTGCGCGGCACTCCAAAATGCTACGCGACCATGGACAGTCCCAAAAGTACTACCATGACATTGAAGGCTACAATGGGCGGCTCGATGCTATCCAGGCAGGCATCTTGAGCGTGAAGCTCCGGCACCTGACTGAGTGGAATCGGCGCCGGCAGGAAGTCGCGCGAATATATGACGGAATGCTCACTTCGTTCGAAGAGGTCGTAGCTCCTTGTCAGCCCGAGTGGTCCCGTTCCGTATATCACTTATATGTTATCCGCGTGCAGGACCGCGAAGGTCTTCAGAAGCATCTTGCCGAGGCCAAAATCTCCACCGGGATTCACTATCCCGTAGCGCTTCATCTCCAGCACGCCTACAAACAACTCGGATACAAGCAGGGGGATTTCCCGGTTGCCGAAAAAGTCGCTTCTGAAATTCTTTCGCTTCCCATGTATCCCCAGCTCGAACCGAGAGATCAAACCAGGGTCGTTCAGGCCATTTTGGAGTTCCTAGCGCAAAGCGCGAACCTGCGCGAGTCCAACGCGATGTTGCCATCTCGCTCATCGTAACCAGACATTGTATTTCCTAGACGATTGTAATCGCGGCTTAGAGGTTCCTGAACATGGCGAGCTCTCAGACAATCAGCGTTGAAAATATGCCGTCCCAGGCGAATGAAAAATCCGGAGTCCTCCGCAAGAAGATCTGGATTGACCTTGACAATTCGCCGCATATCCCATTTTTTGCGCCGATTATCCCGAAACTTGAAGCACTTGGCTACTCAGTGGTCATGACCGGACGGGACGCTTACCAGGTTTCAGAATTGGTTGAGTTGTTCGATCTGGACTGCAAAATCATCGGCCGTCATTACGGTAAGAACAAACTCTTAAAGGTATGGGGCGTCATGCTTCGCGCGCTTCGGCTCATTCCGTTCATAGTCCGGGAGAAGCCGGACCTCGCGGTTGCGCACGGATCGCGCACCCAACTCCTTGCGTCATTTCTCCTTGGCATCACCGTGCTGCAAATCGGTGACTACGAACATTCCAGCCGCGGCTTCCTGAGGCTTGCAGCCGATTGGGAGATCGTTCCGGATGTGATTCCCGCCGATGCTATTCATCTCGACCCGAAGCGCGTTCTGCGATACCAGGGAATCAAAGAGGACGTGTATGCCCCTGGTTTCAAGCCCGATCCGGCGATCAAGGCCCAACTCGGGCTCCTCGAATCGGACCTGGTTGTGACCATCCGGCCTCCCGCGAGTGAAGCGCACTATCATAATCCACAGAGCGACGAGCTGTTTCATGCGGTGATAGAACACCTTGCAAAACAACCCGACGTGAAGATGATCGTGCTGCCGCGAAATGGACGGCAGGCCGGTCAGATACGCGAGCTCTGGCCCGAACTCATTTCCAACGGAAGAATACTCATCCCGGAACGAGTCGTCGATGGCCTGAACATTATCTGGTATTCCGATCTTGTGATCAGCGGTGGCGGCACGATGAATCGTGAAGCAGCGGCGCTCGGGGTTCCCGTCTATAGCATCTTCCGCGGCAAGATAGGAGCCGTGGATCGCTACCTGGCCGGCCAAGGCCGCATGATTCTCATCGAAAATGCTGAAGAGATTCGAACGAAGATCAACCTGGCTCGCAGAAACGGCGCCGTCAGACATGGAAATGACAATCACTCGGCTCTGCAAACCATAGTGAACTTGATTGTTGGTGTCCTGAACCAGGAACACCAGGTTCCCGGCCAGAATTTCGGGTGATCGTATCGAGTGCGAGTCAGGGTGTTACGCTTCCAGTAAATGGTTGAACCTTCTGAGTGTATCCTTAAATGCAGCAGGAAACAGAGAGCACAGGCAGGAAAGGTCAAGGGTCCCAAGATCACCATATGAAGATTCTGACGATTGTAGGCGCCCGCCCGAATTTCATGAAGGTCGCGCCCATTATTGCGGCTATCAACAAGCACAATGACCGGATTGCGGCTGGCGCTGCCGGGCAAAGCGAGTCCTCAACGGAAATGATCCAGCACATTCTGGTTCATACCGGCCAGCATTACGATGAGCTGATGTCGGGCTCCTTCTTCAACGATTTGAATCTCCCGAAGCCGGATGTTCACCTGGGTGTGGGCTCCGGTTCGCACGCGGCGCAGACCGCGGAAATCATGAAGAAATTCGAAGGGGTTATCCTGGCTGAAAAACCGGACGTCGTCGTGGTAGTTGGCGATGTGAATTCGACGATCGGCTGCGCCTTGGTTACCTCCAAGATCTCATTCGATTCGTCCGGTTCCCGGCCACTGATCGCGCACGTGGAATCAGGATTGCGCTCTTTCGATCGATCCATGCCCGAAGAGATCAATCGCATTGTTACCGACCACGTTTCCGACCTGCTCTTCGTGACGGAAGAGAGTGGGATTCGGAATTTGAGTAAAGAAGGAGTTTCGCTCGACCGGGTGCACCTGGTCGGCAACACGATGATCGACTCTCTCCTCACTTTCAAGGACAAGGCTGAGGAATCGACGGTATGTGAAAAATTGGGGCTGAGGACAGGGTCCGGGAAGAACGGGGACAGCAACTCAATTCGACCTTACGCGCTGCTGACTCTGCATCGTCCCTCGAATGTGGACACTCGAGATGGTTTTCTGAGCATCCTTGCGGGTTTGGAGGAATTGGCGAAGGATTTTCCAGTTGTTTTTCCCGTTCATCCCCGAACGCGGCAGCGAATTAAGGAATTCGGATTGGATTTTCACGCTGGGCCGCATGCAGCCAAATCGAATGGAGATCGGAAAATTCCCGGGAACCACGGCGCGGGAATCATGCTGACCGATCCCCTGGGATATCTGGACTTTCTCTGTTTGATGAAGCACGCTGCGATCGTCGTAACCGATTCAGGCGGCATTCAAGAGGAAACAACGTGTTTGGGCATTCCCTGCGTCACGGTAAGAGAAAATACGGAGAGGCCCGTCACGGTGGAGAGCGGAACGAATGTCGTTGCCGGGACAAAAAAAGAGAAGGTCCGGGAAGCCATCCGGCGCCAGTTGCGGAGAAAAAGCAGCGCTGCCATGCCAAAGAACTGGGACGGCAAAGCCGCCGCACGCATCGTGGAAATTTTGATCCAGACTCACTGCTCAAGAAACCCATCCCATCAACCCCTCATCCCGCTGTCTTGTGTCTGAGGCCAACGGCGATGGCGACCTCCCACCCAGCAGTCACGGATAATGAAATCAGGATCGCGGCCCTGAAGCTGCTGGATTATTGTCGAGCGAACGATTGGGCCGGGTATGACCCTTACGATGCTCTGAACAGCGGAATCTTCAAGGCGCTGCCATTTTTGAACTTCAGACTTCCGCGTCTCGTTCTTACGCAAGCTTTGAAGCGGAGCCCCATCAACATCCGTCCCCTCGCGCTTGTTCCGAAGACGCAGAATCCCAAAGCCATCGGGCTGTTTCTCTCGGCGTTTGTGAATCTCTCGAAGGTGGGGATTGCCGATCAGGATGGTCTTGTCGAATCAATGATCGAACGGCTGGTGGCCCTTCGATCGCAAGATGTTCCTTACTGGTGCTGGGGATACAGCTTTCCCTGGCAAATGCGCCAGAAAATTGTGCCCAGCAGAGCGCCCAATTTGGTGTGCACGACATTTGCCGCCACAGGCTTGCTCGACGCCTATGAGCAGCGGCGGGACCCGCGGTGTTTGGAGATGGCGGCGAGCGCGGCTGAGTACATCCTGAACGACCTCTACTGGACCGAGAGCGAATCTTCCGCCGGCTTCAGCTATCCTCTCCGCTCCATTCGTGTGCTTGTGTACAACGCGAATTTTCTTGCGTCCGCCCTGTTGTGCCGCGTGTACAAGCACACGGGCGAAAAGAAATTCCTGGGCGCCGCCCTTCGCGCTGCGCGCTGCTCGGCTGCAAAACAGAATGCGGATGGCTCGTGGTTCTACGGGGACGCGCGGGCGCAAGGATGGATTGACAACTTCCATACCGGATTCAACCTGTGCGCCTTGCAATCGATTGGCCGGTATGCTGAAACATCGGAGTTCGATTCGTCGATCCACCGCGGTTTTGAGTTCTACCGGGCTCACTTTTTCCGTAAAGACGGCGCCGCGCGATACTTTCACAACTCCACTTACCCCATCGACATTCACGCCGTGGCGCAAAGCATTATCACGCCTCTCGCGCTCAATCGTCTCGACCCAGCCAATATCCAACTCTCGCGCACGGCATTCCGATGGGCCATGGATCACATGTGGGACGAGCGGGGATTCTTCTACTACCGGGTTCTTCGACTGTGCACGATCCGGACTTCCTACATGAGGTGGTCCCAGGCGTGGATGCTTCTGGCGCTCTCCACGATGCTCAGTGAATCGGATGAAATGATGAAACATCAACAGGTCCAAACGTCCCGCGCTCTAGCCGAGGCCCGATGAAACTCCCCGCGTACGTCCTGGTTACCCCGGCACGCAATGAGGCGGCGTTCATTGAATTGACCATCAAGTCGATGGTGGCGCAGACAGTCCGCCCGGCAAAATGGGTGATCGTCAGCGACGGCTCAACCGATGGCACCGACGACATCGTAATGAAATATGCCGTTGACCACGATTGGATTGAACTGCTCCGAATGCCGGAGCGTCGTGAACGCCATTTCGCCGGAAAAGTTTTTGCCTTCAACGCCGGCTACGCCAGGATGAAAGATTTGGGCTACGAAGTGATCGGCCTCGTCGATGCCGACATCTCATTTGACGAAGAGTACTTTTTATTCTTGCTCGGAAAGCTGGTTGGCGATCCCAAGCTCGGACTGGTTGGAACGCCTTTTCAGGAATCCTCAAGGCCCGCCTACGACTATCGCTTCGTCAGTATTGAGCATGTGTCGGGCTGCTGTCAGCTATTCCGGCGGGAGTGCTTTGAAGACATTGGCGGGTACGTGCCCGTAAAGAATGGCGGCATCGATCATATTGCTGTACTCACCGCGAGGATGAAGGGTTGGAAAACCAGGACGTTCACGGAGAAGGTAGTTCAGCACCATCGGAAAATAGGGACCGCCCAGCACAGTCGATTCAAGGCGGGATTCAGGACCGGCGCTCAAGACTACGCTCTCGGGGGCCATCCGCTCTGGGAAATTTGCAGAACACTTTATCAAATGACGAAGAGACCTTTCGTCGTGGGCGGGCTGGTCCTGGGCGCCGGCTATTTCTGGTCGATGATCCGCCGCGAAGAGAGGCCCATTTCCCCGGAAATGATTGCGTTCCGCAGGCGTGAGCAGATGCAGCGATTGCGAGAGTTTTTCGCCGGCAACAAATCTCCTCGCGACCCTGCTCCGCAGCGGCATTCAGAGAGTGCCTAACCGCGAGAACGCTGGACATCCGCAAGACGCAAGAATTGAATTCGAGACTTGAGCCAGATGGAACACAAATTATTGTTATCGGGTCAAACGCCACGGATGGTAAGGGAGACGATTGCTTTTGCTCCGCCCGATTTCTTCCGTGGCCTTTTGCCGTATCGGAAAAGCCGATGAATCGGGAGGCAAATCCTGTCGTGCTGCCAGAGAGCAGCTATGCGGCTTTGGAAGAGAAATCTTCAGGCGCGGATGCTGGGTGGGTTCCGGCGAATGACCAAGAGTCACACGCAGGTCTCCTCATCATAAACGCCGACGATTGGGGTCTGGACCGCGGGACGACCGACCGGATTTTTCAACCCGCCCTTCGGAAGACGGTGTCCTCGGTCAGTGCCATGGTTTTCATGGAGGATTCGGAACGAGCCGCCGCAATGGCACGGGAATCGGGAATCGACGCTGGTCTTCACCTCAATCTTACGACACCGTTCTCCGCATCGAATTGCCCCGCCCGCCTGGCGGAACGCCAACAGGAAATTACCGCATGCTTGCGGCGCCATTCGTTCAGTCGAGTGGTTTTTCATCCGCGGCTGGCGCGCTCCTTCCAATACGTCGTGGAGGCTCAGCTCGAAGAGTTTCGCCGTCTCTATGCGGCGGCCCCGGAGAGAATCGACGGCCACCATCATATGCACCTCTGCTCGAACGTGATATTCGGCGGACTACTGCCGCCAGGAATCCTTGTCCGGCGGAACTTCTCGTTTCTGCGGGGCGAGAAGAGCCTTTGGAACCGGTTCTATCGCAATTTTGTGGATTCGGTGCTGGCGAAGCGCCACGGTATAGCCGACTATTTTTTCTCGCTGCCGCCGCTTACTCCACGGAGCCGTCTGGAACGAATTTTTTCACTGGCAAACGCCTACACGGTGGAAGTAGAGACACATCCAGCGCGCTCCGAAGAATATGCTTTCCTCATGGGGAATGAAATTCTCAGACTAGCCGAAAACGTCAAGGTGGCGCCCCGCTACGCGATACATTCGTCTTTACATCCGGGAAAGAGCGGCCGTTCCTGAACAATGAGCAATCACATGAAACACATTGCCGTGTGCGTCTGCACGTATAAGCGGCCCGATTACCTGAAGCGATTGTTGAGAGAACTGGCAGGCCAGGAGACCGGCGGTCTCTTCACCTACTCGATCGTGGTTGCCGACAACGATCAGTCAGAATCCGCCCGGGCCGTCGTGTCCCACTTTGCATCTTCGTCGCCCATTCAGATCAAGTACTGCGCGGAGCCCCGGCAAAACATAGCCTTGGCGCGGAACAAAGCGATTGAGAACGCCAGCGGAGATTTCATCGCCTGCATCGATGATGATGAATTTCCGCAACAGGATTGGCTGCTGAATATGTTCAAGACCTGTACCCAATATGGCGTGGCCGGTGTGCTCGGACCCGTGAAACGTCATTTCGACAATAAGCCGCCAGATTGGGTCATCAAGGGCAACTTCTACGAGCGGCCGGCGCATGAGACGGGTTTCGTGATGCAGTGGGGCGAGTCGCGGACGGGCAACTTGTTGCTGAATTCGCAACTTTTTGCGGACGGTGAGCCCCCATTCCGGCCGGAGTTTCGGGCCGGAGAGGACCAGGATTTTTTTCGGAGGATGACCGGAAAGGGGCATGTATTTATCTGGTGTAATGAGGCAGTGGTGTTTGAAACTGTTCCTCCCATCCGCTGGAATCGTACGGTCCTGTTGAAAAGAGCGTTGCTCCGCGGCGCAACCGCGGCGCTGCATCCTACCTGTCGCAGGACGGGGATCACAAAATCGATCATCGCCGTACCACTCTATACGGCCGCTCTGCCATTCGCGTTTCTGTTGGGGCAGCACAGATTCATGCCTCTTCTTGTTAGCCTTTTTGACCATTTAGGCAAGCTCCTGGCAATCCTGGGTATTAACCCAATCAAGGAGCAATACGTGACGGAGTAGCGAAGAGGGGAGGCTCACCGGGCAACGGCTGAACGATCTTTTTGGACCGCTCACTTCTCGCAGCAGATGCGGTCGTTTTGCTTGACGCCTGTTGATCTTCCAATATCATGGATATTATAGAAGCGCTGCTCGAAGATTCACTGCTGCCGCGGAAAGTTCGAAGCGGAAGCTGTGTTACTTACAGCATTAATTGTGTGGAGAGGTCGCCGTTGGCTAAGGCAGCAGCCGGCTTGCCGGCTGTGGTGGGTAAAACCACCCGGGGGTTCGAATCCCTTCCCTCTCCGCCACATTCTCGGAAGCGCTATCCGTCGATTTTGGCTTTGTTCATTGCCTGTTCCCAAACAGGTTTTTCCGCGGGGAGGCATAAGGGGCCTGGGTCGTATCCCTTTTCGATGATTTCCCACATCGGACGCCCGCGTTTGAAGGAGGCAATTTGTTGAACGTTTGTGGTAGAGACATTAGGATTCATGGACGGCTCGTCCGAATCGCCGCGCTGGACGCGGACAAATACCAATACTTGGATGACCCAGAGCCATTTCTGGATGGCTTGAGGAAGTGTGGGAGGCGCATCGACCTTTTCACATTTCTGCAAAGACTGCCGGCGGCCGCGCCCAAGTATCCGTATCCCATGGAGTTGGATAACTTGGCAGCCATACCCATCTCCACCTTTGAGCATTGGTGGACGCAACAAATTGGCTTCAAGGCCCGAAACAAGGCCAAGCAAGCTGAAAAGAAGGGTGTAAGTGTTCGGGAAGTCCCATTCGATGATGCCCTCGTTCGCGGGATATGGACCATCTATAATGAGTGCCCCATCCGCCAGGGGAAACCGTTCGGCCACTACGGCAAGAGCCTTGAAACAGTCTACAAGGAGGAGGCTACGTTCCTTGAGAGTAGCGTCTTCATAGGGGCGTTTCTCGGCGAAGAAATGATCGGCTTCATCAAGCTGGTACATGACGAAACTCGAATGCAGGCGGGTTTGATGAACATCGTTTCCATGGTGCGGGAGAGGGACAAAGCTCCCACCAATGCGCTGGTCGCCCAGGCCGTCAAATCTTGCGCCCAACGCGGGATTTCTTTTCTCGTGTACTCGAACTTCGCTTACGGAAAAAAGCAGCGAGACACCTTGAGCGACTTTAAGGAGCGCAATGCGTTCCAGAAGATGGATCTGCCTCGCTACTATGTTCCTTTGACGGGGCTGGGAACGCTCGCCTTGCGTCTGGGTCTGCACAAGAAATTGACCGACCATGTTCCCGAGCCCGTACTCGCGAAAATTCGTGTTCTCAGGAACGCTTGGTACAGCCGCAAGTTTCAGTCTGCTACGGAAGCTTCTTAGGAGAAAGAGCCATGCCCGGAATCGTTGGTCTCATCACGAAATTGCCCCGCGAGCGAGCCGAGCGGGAACTCCTGCGAATGGTGGAGACTCTTCGGCATGAGTCCTCCTACGTAACGGGAACGTGGATCGATGAGTCTTTAGGAATTTATGTAGGCTGGGCTGCGCGCAGGAATTCGTTCTCTGACGGAATGCCGCTCTACAACGGGCGGGGAGATGTCGTCCTGGTATTTTCCGGAGAGGAGTACCCCGACCCCGCGACTGCTCGCCGTCTCCAGGAACACACGTCCGGGATAGAGACCCAGGGGCCCTCCTATCTAGTTGGCCTGTATGAAGAGGATCCTGCGTTTCCGGCGTGCTTGAACGGACGATTTCATGGACTCCTGGCGGATCAGTCCCGTGGGATCGCGGGGCTCTTTAACGACCGGTACGGGATGCACCGGATCTACTATCATGAATCCAAGGACTCCTTCTACTTCGCCGCGGAAGCCAAAGCCATTCTTGCTGTTCGTCCTGAACTCCGGACCATAGACCCCCGCGGCTTGGGGGAGTACCTTGCATGCGGCTGTGTGATGGAAAACCGGACGCTTTTCGAAGGCGTTCATGTGCTGCCGCCCGGCTCGGCCTGGATCTTTCGGAACCGTTCCCTCGAGCAAAGAGGAGCGTACTTCGATCCCAAGGAGTGGGAGGAGCAACCTCCACTGGAACCGGAGGCTTACTACCAGGAACTCTGGCAAGTTTTTTCGTGGAAGCTGCCCCGGTATTTCCAAGCGCGGGAAAAAATTGGCGTCTCCCTCACGGGTGGGCTGGACACCCGAATGATCATGGCTTGGCACAAGGCCTACCCGGACTCGCTGCCCTGTTACTCGTTCGGGGGAATGTTTCGTGATTGCCAGGATGTTCAGATCGCGCGCCGCGTGGCCAGCGCCTGCAGGCAGCCGCACCAGGTAATTCCGGTAGCAGACGAATTCCTCTCGCGCTTTGCGAACTATGCGGAGCGCACTGTATACCTTACCGACGGAACTTCCGACGTAAGTCACGCCGCCGACCTCTACGCAAACGAGCGGGCCGCCAAAATTGCGCCCGTCAGGATCACGGGAAACTATGGGGGCGAGGTGCTCCGTCGCATCCGGGCGTTCAAGCCGGGAATGCCCTCCATTAAGCTATATAGCCCTGAGATTCTCTCGAGCATCCATGCGGCCAGAGACACCTACAATCGGATCATTCAAGTGCATCCCCTTTCCTTTTCTGTGTTTCGGCAGGCCCCGTGGCACCATTACGGTCTTCAGATGCTGGAACAGACGCAGATATCCCTGCGGTCTCCGTACCTCGACAATGACCTCGTCCGGACAGTTTTCCGGGCGCCGATGTCGGCTCTTTCGAGCAACGATGTTTCCTTGCGGTTGATCGCGGATGGGAATCCGGCGCTGAGCAGGATTCGCACCGACCGGGGTTTGGCCGGAGCCGCCAACAATCTGTCGTCTGCGATCACCCGCGGCGCTCTCGAGTTCTTGTTCAAGGCGGAATACGCTTACGACTACGGTATGCCGCAATGGGTCGCTCAAGTCGACCATTTCTTCGCGCCACTCCACCTCGAACGGCTCTTTCTCGGCAGACACAAGTTTTATCATTTCAGGGTGTGGTACCGGGATGCCCTCTCCAACTACGTTAAAGAGATGCTGCTCGATCCTCAATCACTCTCCCGGCCGTATCTTGAACGGGACGGACTGGAAACCATGGTGCGTGGCCACCTCAAAGGGGATCGGAATTTTACGAGCGAGATCCACAAGGTGCTCACGTTGGAAATCCTCCACCGGCTTTTCATCGACGCGAAAGCGCCTTCGACAGAAATCAACTTAGTACCTGCCATGGAAGTTCACAGTGTGGTTCCGTAGGCGGTAAATGTCCCCGAATCTAGCCACTCTCGCGTTCACCCTCGGGATTCTGACCCTTTTCTTTCTGAATCGGGACAAAGAGGCGCGGACCTCCAAGGCCCTTTGGCTTCCCGTGGTGTGGTTGTGTATCGCCGGCTCACGCATGGTGTCTGAGTGGATGGCGCCAACGGCTGTGTCCACATCAGTCACTGGTAGCCGGTACCTTGACGGAAGCCCCTTTGACCGGAACCTTCTAACCATCCTGTTGCTGATCGGCGTCGTCGTGCTCCTGCTCAGGGGGGCGCGTGTTTGGTCGATTCTCCGTGCGAATTGGCCAATCCTTTTATTTTTCTTCTACTGCCTCTTGAGTATCGCCTGGTCTGACTTTCCTGATGTGGCGTTCAAGCGATGGGTCAAAGCCCTGGGCGATGTCGTGATGGTCCTCGTGGTGCTGACCGATGTGAATCCGTCGGCCGCCATAAGGCGTTTCCTCGCGCGCGTGGGGTTTGTGCTCATACCCGTGTCGATTCTATTCATCAAGTATTACCCTGACTTTGGGCGAGCCTACGAACCTGGCTTTGGGTTCTGGAAGCCGATGTATACCGGCGTCACGACCACAAAGAATCTGTTAGGTATGATCACCCTGGTAACCGGACTTGGAGCTCTGTGGCGTTTTATTCATATGAAACGAGCCGAGGACGGCGCCCGCAAGAAGGGGCAGCTCCTGGCCGAGGGCGCTCTTTTCGCGATGGTGTTTTGGCTCCTGTATATGGCCAACTCCGCTACATCCTTGTCTTGCTTCCTCATGGCTGGGACATTAATTTTGGTTACCAGCTGGGCCTGGGTCCGTCGAATGCCAGCGTTGGTGCATGCTCTTGTATTCGCCATGGTGGCCGTTTCCTCATTTGCTCTGTTCTCCGGTTCTGGAGGGGGCCTTCTCGGAACTCTGGGAAGGAACTCGACTCTCACCGGCCGCACGGACATCTGGAACCAGGTTCTAAGCATGGCCGAGAGCCCGTTCTTGGGGACTGGTTTTGAGAGCTTCTGGCTAGGGCCACGCCTCCAGAAAATATGGAACATATGGTGGTGGCACCCGAACGAGGCCCACAACGGCTACATTGAGACCTACTTGAACCTGGGATGGGTGGGACTCACACTGCTCGGAGTGGTCCTGGTTGCCGGCTACAGAAGCATCTTCGCGACGTTTCGCACGAAACCTGACCTGGCCGAAATTAAACTCGCGTATTTCTTCGTTGCGATCGTCTATAACTTTACGGAATCCGCCTTCAGGACTATGAACCCCGTATGGATCGTTTTCCTTCTATCAGTGATGGCGGTTCCGGACGCACCTG
>WNFA01002103.1_pt1 | contig 31382 bp, 22 predicted proteins | sample 5400481 | NCBI WGS metagenome assembly WNFA01 (sample SAMN13153340, study PRJNA577476) | soil metagenome | isolation source: 120 cm saprolite under Douglas fir tree site 2 hole 1 replicate 2 | place: USA:California | collected 2015-04-18 | reverse complement strand
AAGAGCGGGGTGAATATCGCGGGAGCGACGGCGACGGGCTACACGATGCCGGTGACGACGACGGCGGACAGCGGAGCGAGTTTCGATGTGGTGGTGAGCAACACGGCCGGGACAGTGACCAGCGCGGCAGCGACGCTGACGGTGAACCCCGCTCCGGTGGCGCCGACGATTACCACACAGCCCGGGAACCAGACGGTGACGGCGGGACAGGCGGCGACGTTCACGGTCGTGGCAGCAGGCACGGCACCGTTGGGCTATCAGTGGCAGAAGAGCGGGGTGAATATCGCGGGAGCCACGGCGGCGAGTTACACGACGCCGGTGACGACGACGGCGGACAGCGGAGCGAGTTTCGATGTGGTGGTGAGCAACACGGCCGGGACAGTGACCAGCAGCGCGGCGACGCTGACGGTGAACCCGGCGCCAGCTCCGGCCATTCAGGTGAATCCGACGTCCATCAGCTTTGGGGACGACGTGGTCGGCACTAATTTGTCGCAACCCTTGATCATCAAGAACACCGGCACGGCCAGCTTGACCATTTCTCAAGTAACTCCAACTGGGTCCGTGTTCAGCGTCAGTGGTTTCTCACTTCCATTGAACGTCGGGGCGGGCCTACAGACCACAATCACCGTGGCCTTCCTGCCGACGGCTATTGGCCCGGCTTCCGGCAACCTCTCGATCGCGAGCAACGCGGCCGGCTCGCCGACTTTCGTCGGCCTCAGCGGCACGGGAATCGCCGCCACTTTTACGCTGGGCATTAACCCGACGAGCCTAAGCTTCGGCAATATCACGACGGGCACTTCGTCCGCCGCGCAAAACATCACCATTACTAACATCGGTAATTCCAACGTGGCGATCTCGCAGATCACCTTGAGCGGAGCAGGTTACACGATGACCGGTGGGAGCGCACCCGCGACACTAACTCCGTCGCAAAGCATCACCCTGTCTGTGCAATTCAGTCCCACGGCAACAGGGAGCGTGAGCGGGAGCATCTCGATTGTCAGCAACGCAACAGGATCGCCTGCGACAGTTTCACTGTCGGGTACGGGGATTGTCCAGCACTCGGTGGCGCTGACGTGGGATGCGAGTACTTCAACGGTCGCGGGATACAACGTCTACCGCGGCACGGTGAGCGGGGGACCGTATGTGAAGATCAACTCATCGCTGGTTGCTGCTCTCAACTACACGGATTCTACCGTACAGAGCGGAACAACGTATTACTACGTAGCGACGGCAGTCGATTCCACTGGCGGCGAGAGCGTGTACTCTAATGAGATTTCCGCTCTAATACCATAGGTGAGAACCTGCGAGATAATTCAGACGCTTTGAGTCGCAAATGAGGAACCGGAGGCACAATTCCCGGGAGGTCCAAGGGAGGGAATCTCCAAGGTGGCCAGCCTCTGGAAAACTAATCGTCGACTGGCGATGAGAAAAACCGGGGAGTATACTACGCCATCCAGTGCAGTTCGGGAGCGGAAGATTCCCCGGCTTTTGAGAGGTGCCATGGTGTCAGCCCCAAGTAGCCGGAGACTGATGGACCTAAGGGGCAGGTTAATACCTGTACTTAAACTACCCTCACATTCAGTATCGCCAGCTTTGCTATAGCAGTACTCTACGTCCAGCAAAGATCTGAGGGCTTGGACGATGAGGTTTGAACAAAACAAGAATGCCGGAAGCGCGCTTGCTGATCTACCGGCGCCGACTTCTCGAGCAAGGCGGGCTTTGTTATGCGTGGTGACGCTTCTGCCCGCCGTACTCGTGTGGGGGTGCTCCGGTATTGTTAGTGGCCAGAACTCCGCGGCGACTCAGCCGCCCCCGCAAATCTATAGCATCTCCGGGACGATTGGTCCGGTCACGGGCGGAAGCGGAGCGACGGTCACGCTGGGTGGAGCAGCAACTGCCACGACGACCGCCGACGGCGCGGGCAATTACACTTTTACCGGATTGGCCAACGGGACGTACGCAGTTACTGCTAGCCGCACGGGCTACACATTCAACCCGAGCAGCCAAGCAGCGACGGTCAGCGGAGCCAACGTCCCCGGATTGAATTTCACAGCCACGGTGCAGGTGCCACATTTGGTGGCGCTGGCCTGGATTGCAAGCACCACTTCAACGGTGACCGGATACAACGTCTACAGGACCACGGTGAGCGGGTCTTCCTACACGCTAATCAATTCTTCGCCCGTTCTCGCTCCTGTTGTCACTTACACCGACACGACCGCGCAGAGCGCAACTACCTATTATTATGTGACGACGGCTCTGGACGCTAGCGGCATCGAGAGCGCCTATTCTAACGAAGTCCTGGCAGTGATTCCGTAATCTCAGACGGGATTCCATACAGTTCATGGCGATGATCTAGCCCGAGTGTAGAGAATTTGTAGGATAATGTGGATAGAATATTTCCACTCTTTCGTCGTGTGTTCTTCGGGAAAGCATGTTCGGGCCCAAGGGAAAGGAGCCTTGTGCTGTCATAAGATGTTGAAATCAAACGGATTACCTCAATTCTGAGAGTCGGCACATGACCCGTTTTCCTGGCAAGAGGCGTGCTTCAACTCAATAGTGGGAATTTCTCTCTGGTCACCATTGCTTGATTATGGCGATGGCAGATTTCGGGCCTAGGAATGCACTAGGAACGGCAGGGAAGGAATCTGTAGCGAGGCGGGTTATGGTTCGAAATGGAGAGCTTGCTCCTGAAGACGCAAAGCGGGTTTTTCGCCGGTACTGGTGGATTCTTCCGATTGCAGTCGTGGGTTGCGGAACGATCGCGATGTTGCTCGCAATGGTTCTGCCAAAGCAGTACATATCGCAAACCCTCATACTCGTGCAACAGCCCACTGTCCCGAGCGATATTGTGAAGCCTGTCGTCACCGAAGATTTGAATCATCGCCTCGCATCGATGCAAGAACAGATTCTGAGCCGCACGCGTCTGGAACCTATCATTGAAAAATTCGGGCTGTACCCGGAACTTCGTGGAAAAGTACACATCGAAGATTTAGTTGAGCGGCTTCGGACCTCCATTGTGATCACACCGCTTGTTTCCATGCCGGGCACCCAAAACCAAAGCCTGCCCGGTTTTTATGTGAACGTAACTTTCAATAATCCACAACTCGGGCAACAAATCTGCACGGAAATCACGTCCATGTTCATGGAACAGAATGCGCACGCCCTGGAACAGCAAGCGGCACGGACGACTTCTTTCCTGAGTCAACAACTGGATGAGGCCAAGACGAAACTTGACGCGCAAGATGCGAAACTGGCCCAGTTCAAGCGCCAATATCTTGGTTCATTGCCAGAAGAGGAACAGACAAACCTGAGCTTGCTAATGGGGATGAATTCACAGCTCGAAGCGAATACCCAAGCGCTAAGCCGAGCGCAGCAGGATAAAGTCTTCAATGAGTCATTGCTGAATCAGCAGCAAGCCAACCTGGAGGCCGCGCGACATCAGCCGGGCAAGAATCCGGAAACGATGGAACAACAGCTCATTACACTGCAAGACCAGCTGACGGTGCTGCAGGCACGTTATACCGCGGAACACCCAGACATCATCAAGATCAAAAACAGTATCGAAGAAGTGAAGAAGCGGATGGCTGAAGAACCAAAAACAAATCCCTCGGGAAGCGAAAACGCCCAAACTACAAGAAGCGAGCCTCCGCAGATGCAGCAGCTCCGTGCAAAACAGCGCCAAGACGAACTAAATATTGCAGATTTGACTAAACGACAGGCTCAAATCCAGAATCAGATCGGAGTCTTGCAGGCGCGTGTGCAGGCTAGCCCTGTGGTCGAGCAGCAGTTCAAAGAGATGACGCGTAACCACCAAAGCGCGCTCGACTTCTATAATGAATTGCTGAAAAAAAGTAACAACTCAGAGATGGCCAGCGATCTCCAGCACCAGCAGGAGGGCGAACAATTCCGTGTGCTTGACCCGCCTAGTCTCCCGGACAAGCCTTCTTTCCCGAAAAAGTCATATTTCCTGGGTGCGGGGCTCGGCGCAGGCTTTGCGCTGGGTGTGGGAATTTTGGCGTTGATCGCTTTTAACGATAGATCGATCTATACGGAACGTGACGTCGAGCGTTGCCTTCAGCTTCCGGTCCTCGGACTGATTCCAAAACTCAAAGTAGATGCAATCACCGAAAAGAGCACCCTGGGAACAGAAAATGGCTATTTGCCATTTAGTACGAGAGCCTGAGGGTCCTGCTAGAATGGATCCGAGGGGAAAATGAGCCGGATACACGAGGCACTCAAGAAAGCAGCGCTGGAAAGATCATCACAAGTGGTCGCCGGGACAGTGCCGGACCTTGCGGATGTCGCGACAGCGTTTGAGTCTCCGTCCGGTGGCAAAATGCAAGTAGGTGGGCCAGCCGCTCACCGCGCTTGTACTTCCGAAAGTTCGTCCTTCCTTGGTTTTGATGACCTTATAAGACGTTGTGCTCACCCGAACTGGCACTTGGACTCTCGCATGAATATCTTCCTGAAAACGGAGGAGGGGAGGATTGGTAGGGAGCGATTTCGTACGCTGCGTTCGAGGCTGTATCAAATCGCGGCGACCCGTCCGCTCAAGCGGGTGCTCGTGACCAGCAGCGTTCCAGCTGAAGGGAAAACGACAATTGCCGCAAACCTGGCACATTCGATCATGTGTCAGCCGGACCGTCGCGTGCTTCTGATCGACGCCGATCTGCGCGCCTCGCGCATGCATCAATTGCTGGGTGCTCCGAGTGGTCCGGGGCTTACCGACTATCTACGAGGGAAAGCAGAGAAAGATGAAGTAATTCAGAACGGTCTAGAGGGGAACCTATGTTTTATCCCTAGTGGAAGCATAGTTTCGAACCCGAGTGAATTGCTACTTGGTGACCGCATGAAGAAGCTGCTCGACCTCGTTGCGCCTGTCTTTGATTGGATCATTTTGGATTCACCCCCGACCCTGGCAGTCCATGATGCTAGCAGCCTGGCAGATCTCTGCGATGGTGTGCTTCTTGTTGTGAAGGCCGGAGATACCGATTACGAATTGGCGGAGAAGGCATCTTCAGAATTTCTGAAAAAGAATCTCCTAGGTGTGGTGCTTAACGGTGTCGAAAAGGATGCGTCCTACGGCGGATATTACGAACGCTACGCGGGTCAAGATCAAGAAGATAGGGACAAGTAGTCCCACACGCTGGGCCGCAGGCGTGAATTTCCGTTTCCACTCTACGGCTAGTGGTCAAAGGTGTTGTAACTCTTCAAGGCAGCAGACCAGGTTTAAAAGTCCTACGGAGCGCGTTATCTCTAAGCGAATTCTCCAATTTGGAGTCGGAATAAATCAAAGGTTCAAGCGCGATTCAACCATTATTTTCTGCGGTGCGCGCAACCCAGAGTTTGCCCGGGTTCTCAATCCCGCACTGCAGAGCTTCGAGGAGTGACTCTCCCAAGACAAGAACAGCATCCTGCTGAAACAGGCTACGGCTATCGCCTACTATCGGGCCACCAAATCGGTCACACTGGAGGTCAGAACATCGGCATCGTGATGTCACCCCAAAAGCTGCGACGCGGCGGGATCACTACCTTCACAAGAGTAGGATGTTCGCCATCGATATCGGCGATGGCCACGGGTGTCATCTTCGCCTCAAGGCCGGTAATGCTCGAAAGCGGAACGGAAGTCCGATTTGGTCCATCCACACGGGAGAAGATCACCCTGTAGTTGTCCTGAGGCGTGCCCATGATGCTGTCGTTACGATGGGGCTTGAAAAAAGGGAAGACGTATCCGAGCAAATACCTGAACCGGCGCGGGGAGAGGTGGCTAAACATGCGGTGATCCGTATCCACGTCCGCGAACATCTCGACCATGCCGTAGTCAGCCGGAAGGATGTGCGCAGTGAACACTGCTCCCGGTTCCTCTTCGAGCGCTAACCGAACGCGGTCGTCGCGGAACGCGACCGAAACGACCTGCTGAATCTTGGCCTTCGGCATCGGCCAAATCGCGATCGCCAGAGTGCGGTCCTCCGGTAAAAGCTCTGTGGCTGCGTGACTGATCGTATAGTGCCGCAAGAACAGCCCAATTCCAATTACAAGTATTGTCACAACTGCGGCCGAAACAGCGAGGGCCGCCGAACGATTCGTAATCCACGCGAAAAAAATCCGGAAAAGCTTGCCACCTGGGTTTCCCGGTATGAACATCGCCGTGTGTTGACGATACGCCGCGTATTCTGGGTGCTGCGCTTCCATTTTCTCTTGTTCGAACCGCGCCAGAAAGTAATAGCTGAAGAGCATCCCAGTGTACAGAACCAGGATAATAATCCGGGGCCACATGGTCAGCAGGCCAAAACCCGCAACTGACAGGCACACGTATTGAGGATGTCGGATCCGCGAATAGATCCACGAGTGGACTACGCCCCGGCGACGCAGCTTAGATCTATAGACTTGCACGGCACAAACCAAGAAGCCAATGATGCCCCCGCTAAGACAGTAGGGCCCCAGGTGCCAGCGCAGGAATTCCAACACGGGGCTTGTAGTAATGACGGAGTGCGGAAGAAAGAAAGCTTCGAGCCAGGCCGTTGCTCTCCAGCGATACAATCCCTGGAGAGCAGGCGCATAAAGCGAGTACCAGTAAAAAGCGAACGGGCTGACCATAACAATGATTTCGATCATCACCAGGCCGTACAGAGCAGAAATCAGCCACTTCAACAACTTCTTCATGGTTTCCTGTCCTTCATCTTTCGTTTTCTTCCATGGATTTCAGGCCCTTGACGACCGGTGACTAACTCGAAGGAGCAGCAGACCGTCATCCGGATTCACCCGCGATTCTTGAAAATGGACGCGCAAAAACCTGTTGAAGGTGAGTCCAACTTCGGAAGGCTTTTGCGTACTCGGCTCACGCGTGAACGAAGGCGATGCATGTCTTCTACACTCTTATCACCGAGGTTTAAATCGGAAATCCGGGTTGAAACCTCAGATGCGCAGCTTACATCCTTCTCAATCACTCGCTTAAAGACTGCCATTTCTCGTTCGGTCTCCGTGGTGACTACAAGCAAGCGCACCGCGGAGCTCGCAACCTAGAGTTGTTCGAAGCCCTATTCCATAATCAGCAATCAACTCGCCGACGCTATCGAACGATCGGTTCACGGGGGAAAATATTCTTCAAGGCGATTTCGGAGGCGATCCAGCAGGGCTTGCCGTAACCTCAGACTCAGCGGTACCTTTCGCTCCCCCCATATCCGCGCATTGGCTGCAGCTTCAAAAGCGCATCCATATGCTTTTCGACATTTCTGCTGTAGTGCTCCCTGCTAATTTAGACAGTTAGGGTCTCCGAATTTAGCACAGTTGTGAAAGCCAAGAAGGCCTCGTGCGGCGCAATCTCCGACTCCGCGATGAGGCCCAGTCGCAATTGTACTCCTCGATCCAGCGAGAGCTTCTCCGATTATTTAAGTAGCTTCAGTGTGCAGTTGATGCTTAATTGTTTTCGACCGACGATAGTGTGGCAAATGGAGGAAACACCATCAAACTGAGGCCGATGGCTTGCCTTTCGGAATTCGCGGTCGAGGGAGTATATGTCTATGTTTGTAGCGAATGCCATGAGGAAAATATTTGCAACTACTGGTCAGCAATGTTCACTCGACTGGGTCTTCAGGGACTGATGAACGTCAGGTGGTTACCCTTCAACGATGTAAGTCCTTTAGAATAAGTAGCATACATAGTTGGACCAGTCATCTTCCGGTGGCATCCTTCGTGCAGCCACTTCATACATCCTGGAGAGAGGGTTTCCTGTGACTCCAATGGCGGTAGCTCGTGCTGCTTAGCGCGGAAGTGGCAAATCAGCTAGATCGCAGGGAAGCCAGTGTTGATGGGGGTCTATGCGCCATCACCCATCCCTGGTTTGCTCTTCATGTGCGGGGGCGTCGTGAACTGGCGGTAGCGGAACACCTACGTGGCCAGGGATATGAGTGGTTTCTGCCGCTCTATAAGTGCAAGAAACGCTGGTCGGATCGAATCAAGGAAGTAGAGTCCCCTCTTTTCCCAGGTTATCTGTTTTGTCGATTCGATCCCCAGTGGCGTCTGCCAATTCTCAAAACTCCAGGCGTCATTCAGATTGTCGGTAATCATCGAGAACCAACTCCCGTTCCCGAACACGAGATTACGGCGATTCAAACCTTGATAGCCACGGCGGTTCGGAATCAACCGTGGCCCTTCTTAGAAGTTGGTGACAAAGTGCGAATTGAATCTGGTCCCCTGAGTGGCCTGGAAGGGCTTCTGGTCGAGTTCAGAGGCAGTCACCGCCTGGTTCTTTCTGTCACCCTGCTTCAGCGTTCCGTGGCTGTGGAGCTTGACTCTTCGGTCGTGACATCGCTCCGTTCAACTAAGGTGCCGCTTATGGATAAAGATGTACTGCACGCCTAGTACGATTTAGCCGGCTCTGTAGCATTTCTGTTCACCATTTTTTTGGATCCCGTTTTGCGAGAACATCGAAGACGAGGGCACTCTTTCATGAGTCTCAGTTCTATGGCCATGCCAAGCTACAAAGCTAACACCAAGAGTCCCGCAGTGACCGGCGACGGCGCTGCTGCCAAAGCAGTGGGATTCCTTTCTGAGGAACTGTTCCGACGTATGCTCTGCAGAGAGAGGAAGCGGTCGGAGCGTTCTCGGAAGCGCCTCCTGCTAATGCTGATTGACGACAAGGGCGCTACGCATCGGAATGGCGATGTTTCTGTTCTGCCGCAGGTTGGAGGGGTCCTGTGCCAGAGCATTCGCGAGACAGATCTCGCCGGGTGGTTCGAAACAAATTCTGTTCTCGGTGTCATCTTCACCGAATTGGGGGAAACGGGCATAAGTACGGCGGTCAAGGTCATCGAATCCAACGCCAGAGCGGGACTCCAGAACGCTTTCAAAGCGGATCAGATCGAGAAAATCCAGATCTCTTTCTTCGCGTTTCCCGACGGTTTGGAGGGCGACGGACAGAAACCTTCACTGGACTGGGCATTCTACCCTGATCTCTGCGAAGAGGAAAAAAGAAAAAAGTTGCCGCTCTTGGCCAAACGAGTTATGGACATACTCGGCAGCGCGTGTGCGCTTATTCTACTGGCGCCTATCTTTCTGATTCTAGCGACAATCATCAAGCTGACTTCGAAAGGACCGGTTTTGTTCTGCCAGCAGCGCGTCGGTCAATTTGGTGTGCCATTCGCGTTCCTGAAATTCCGGTCGATGCGCGTTTCAAGTGATGCTGAGATCCACAAGGGGTACGTGCGAGATTTCATTGCCGGAAAGACAGGACCAGGGTCCAACGGATCGCATGAGAAGGTGGTCTATAAAATCACGAACGATCCGCGAGTCACCTGGATCGGCAAATTCATGCGGCGTACCAGCCTTGACGAGGTTCCTCAGTTCTGGAACGTCCTAAAGGGTGAAATGTCACTTGTAGGGCCACGTCCACCGGTCCTCTACGAATTTGAAGCCTATGACATCTGGCACCAGCGGCGATTGCTTGAGGCCAAACCGGGTATCACGGGCCTCTGGCAGGTCTACGGGCGAAGCAAGATGACATTCGACGAGATGGTCCGTCTGGATTTGGAGTACGCGAGAACTTGGTCTTTTCAGTTGGATATGAAGATTTTGCTTCTGACTCCGCGCGCAGTTTTTTCTGCCGATGGTGCCTACTAGAAGTCGATGAGCCCCGCTCTAGGGCATTCCTGTCCTTCGGTTGTTTGGATGTATCGCATCTGATTTCTTAGCACCCCTTTGAAATTATCTGCCCCGAGCTTTCCCCGACTCGAGGCTTGTGTTCTGAAATCACTCCCTCAGTCTGAGAAAGGTGGAGAAAAATGGCTACTGCTGTAAGCGTAGGTTCTTCCCCGAGTCTTCCTATCAAGGTGGACTTTCGCGAAGATGTGATTCGAATCGGAGTGATCGGTTACGGGTACTGGGGCCCCAACATAGTCCGGAATTTTCATGGGAACGGCCGATCGCGTGTCGTTACCGTGTGTGACAAGATCCCGAAGTCCCTCGAACGAGTGCGACAGTCCTACCCGGAGATGCCGGTCACCGGCGATTGCAACGATTTGCTGAAGGCAACCGACATCGATGCAGTTGCAATAGTTACGCCCGTCTGGACCCATTATGAACTGGCCAAGGCCGCTCTTGAAAACGGCAAACACGTGTTCGTCGAGAAGCCGTTTACTTCCTCAACGGCGCAGGCGGAAGAGCTGATCGAACTGGCGGAACGCAAGAACCTGAAGATCATGGTTGACCACACATTCTTGTTTACTGGCGCGGTCAACCGGATCCGAGAACTCATAGACAACGGAACGCTCGGAGATCTGTACTACTACGACTCGACGCGAGTGAACCTGGGTTTGTTCCAGCACGATGTGAACGTCATTTGGGATCTGGCACCTCACGATCTTTCCATTATGGATTATCTGATTCGGGAGAAACCGGAGGCAGTTGTTGCGACCGGTGAACACCATCTGAATGGGACTGCTGATATGGCGTTCATCACTTTGTATTATCCGAACAAGGTCATCGGACATATCAATGTGAACTGGCTCTCTCCCGTCAAAGTACGCACGACGCTGATCGGCGGCGAAAAGAAGATGCTGGTGTGGAATGATCTCGATCCAGACGAGAAGATCAAGGTGTATGACAAGGGGGTGCAAATGTCGAACGGAGACGGCCGATATCAGCTGCTCGTCAGCTACCGTTCGGGAGACATGTGGGCGCCCCGTGTCGAGCAGGTGGAAGCACTCAAGGCTGAGGCAGCCTACTTCGCGGATTGCATTCTGAACAACAAAAAGCCATTCAACGACGGGGCTGCTGGATTGCGTGTGGTGAAGATGCTCGAGGCGGCTGATCAGTCGCTACAGCAGAAAGGCAAACTCATCCAGCTATGACGGAGCATTTATCGATCGCCCCCGATGTGAAACTCGGCAAGGATGTCAAGTTGTCGAAATTCATCAATCTGTACGGCTGTGAAATCGGCGACAACACGAAGATTGGAGCATTCGTAGAGATCCAGAAGAACGCAAAGGTGGGCAAGAACTGCAAGATTTCAAGCCACACGTTTATCTGTGAGGGCGTGGACATCGAAGACAACGCCTTCATAGGTCACAGCGTCACTTTTATCAACGATCTCTATCCTCGTGCCACCACGGCGGACGGACACTTGCAAACCGCAGAAGACTGGGAAGTTCAACGGACGCTTGTGAAGAAGGGTGCTTCGATCGGTTCAGGAGCAACGATTCTCTCAGGCGTCGTCATCGGCGAAAACGCCATCGTTGGTGCCGGCAGCATCGTGACTAAAGATGTGCCTCCGAACGCGGTTGTGGCAGGAAACCCTGCAAGAGTGTTGCGTTATATCGCGGAAGAATCGAGGATTGCCTGATGCCAAACAATGGGAAAATTCCGTTTCTCGATCTGATTAGCCTGCACGAGGAGCTCGAGCCTGAATTAGTCGCGGTATTTCAGAAGGCGCTAAGAACCGCGGGCTTCATCGGCGGGCCTATGGTGGATGAATTCGAGCGCGAATTCGCCTGCTTCTGCAATGCGGCCCACTGTGTCGGCCTCTCCAGCGGCACCGACGCGGTTCGATTTGCTCTAATGGCGGCGGGCGTCCAGCCTGGCGATATCGTCGTCACCGTCCCGCACACCTTTATCGCGACCACTGAAGCGATCACGCAGGCGGGCGCTCGTCCGGATTTCGTCGATATCGATGAGCGCACTTACTGCCTCAATCCAGCGAAGCTTCAGGAATACCTCGAGCAGAAATGCATTTTGGATCGTGAGACTGGGAGACCGTACCACAAGGAATTGAGGGCCCCAGTCACCGCTGTCATCCCGGTGCACATTTACGGACAGACTGCGGACATGGATCCGATTCTTGAACTGGCCCGGCGCTATAATTTGATTGTTATCGAGGACGCCTGCCAGGCTCACGGAGCGGAATACTTCTCCAGAACGGAGAATCGTTGGAGAAAAGCAGGTTCGATGGGTCACGCAGCCGCGTTCAGTTTTTATCCTGGTAAAAACCTTGGCGCGTGCGGTGAAGCTGGAGCAGTTACAACGAACGATGAAGAGATTGCGCGCAAAATCCGGATATTACGCGACCACGGTCAGACGCAGAAGTATTACCATGAAGTAGAAGGCTACAACGGGCGACTCGACGCGATCCAAGCTGGAATCTTGCAAGCCAAACTCAAGCATCTTCCCGAGTGGACCGAGATGCGCCGCTCGGCGGCGTCTCGTTACCGTGAGTTGTTTTGCGCAAATGGCGTCGACAAAGTAGCTGTTCCATACGAATCGGAATGGACCAAGTGTGCGTATCACCTCTTCGTGGTGAGGGTTGAGAATCGAGACGAAGTTATGAAGCATCTTGCTTCAATCGGCATCGGCACCGGGATCCACTATCCGATTCCTCTTCACCTTCAGAATGCTTACAGAGCCCTGGGGTACAAGAGAGGTGATTTTCCCATCGGAGAAAAGGTCGCTGCAGAAATCCTCTCCCTTCCCATGTATCCGCATCTGCGAGAGGATCAGCAAAGCAGGGTTGTAAGAGAACTTACGAAGTTTGTATCAGCGGAAGGACAATTGCGATTGGAGCCCAAGATCGCCTGATTGCTTACCATGCGGGACAGAACACAAGAGCCGATCAGCCGTGTAGAAGGGAGCGAAACACAGTGGAGAAAAACAAGCAAGTAGTTGTCGTCGGACTCGGCGAGGTCGGCAAGCCCCTGCTTCAACTCGTCAGCCACCATTGCCAGGCCGTTGGAGTGGATGTCGCCCCGCCCCAAGAGCGGGTCGAAAAGGTGGATGTCCTGCACGTTTGCTATCCGTTCGCCATTAAGGATTTTGTCGGGGAGACGGTCCGTTACATCGGGTTGTTTAAGCCCGAGCTGACTATCATCAATAGCACTGTAGCGGTGGGCACAACTCGAGCAATAGCTGAGCGGACGGGAGCTGCCGTCGTATACAGTCCAGTGCGCGGAAAACACGCGCGCATGCTGGAAGACCTTCGTCACTACGTGAAATTCATCGGTCCTGTGGATCCCGGAGCGGGACAAAAGGCCGCTGCACATTTCCAGTCTCTTGGCCTGAAGACAAAACTACTGTGCTCTCCAGAAGCGACCGAACTTGCCAAATTGACAGAAACGACATACTTCGGACTGTTGATCGCATGGGCCCAGGAAGTTGAGAGATATTGCGACCAATGGAATCAAGACTACGACGAAGTCGCCTCCTTCTGGGAAGAAATAAAGTATCTCTCCCCCGTCACCTACTTTCCGGGGATTATCGGCGGGCACTGCGTGATGCCCAACATTGAGATTTTGAGCAAATTTGACCATTCCCCGATTCTCAAGGCCATCCAAGACTCCAATCAAAAGAAGGTGGAGCGAGAGGGCAGCAAAGAACAGAAACCTTCTACCATAAAAAACAAACAGGTGTCGGGGAAGGACACCCAATTGGCGTCGTCGCATCTTTCGCGGACGCCGCGAACACGAACCACTTCCTGCGGCTCATGATTGCCATCATTGCCAACCCGTCGGAACGCCCCGTCATTTCTGAGTTCTTCGAGCTGTTCAAGACTCCCTGGGAGTTCTATCGGCAGGGACACCGCTATGAAGTTGTGCTCTGCGCCGGAGATAGCCAGTTCGACGAAAGCGCCGCAAAGCTGGTGCTGACCTATGCCGGCCGACCTCTGTCCTGTGACTGTCAGGAAAACGTTCGGGTCGCCCCCCGGGGCGAATACGCTCGCATCCTTTCTTACCAGGGGACGCGCATCCCGATCTATGGCGATTGCGTCACTTTTCCGCAAAAGACTGCCGAAGTCCTGCTTGATGAAGCGACTCGCCAGCCGGCAGCCTGTCTGGACATCGTCGGTGAAAGCATGCGAGCGCGAATAGGTTATGACCTTTTTAGTGAGGTTCGTACTCTGCTCACCACGGGCCAGCCTCCCGACCATGCCGGCATTCCGACGCTGGAGTTGCACATCGCTTTGCTGCGCGACTTCATCATTGCCAGCGGAGCTCCGCTGGCGGAAATTCCACCGGCCCCAGACGGTTATCCGTTCATTGCCTGCCTGACCCACGATATCGATCATCCGTCCATCCGCCAGCATAAGTTTGACCACACGATGTTCGGTTTTCTGTTCCGGGCCATTTTCGGCTCATTGCTCGAGCTGGTCAGAGGGCGGGTGTCGGTATCTGATCTGTTGAGCAATTGGACAGCGGCATTAAAACTTCCGCTGGTTTATCTGGGTCTCGCAGATGACTTCTGGCATCGGTTTCAGGATTACCCCAAGATGGAAAAGGGATTGCCCTCTTCATTTTTCGTCATTCCTTTCAAGGGCCGTCCCGGACGAAGCGGGCGAGGCCCGGCGCCCAGCCGCCGAGCTGCCGGCTATGGCGCTGCCGACATTGCCGCCCAAATCCGAAACTTGATGGCCGCCGGCTGCGAAATCGGGTTACACGGGATCGATGCATGGCGCGACAGCTCCTGCGGGCGTGAAGAACTGGATGAGATTCGGCAGATCACCGGGGCGAGAGAAGTCGGCGTGCGAATGCATTGGCTCTATTTTGATGAACGATCGCCCCTTAGCCTCGAGAACGCAGGAGCCACCTACGATTCGACGGTTGGCTACAACGAGACGGTTGGCTATCGTGCGGGAACGACTCAAGCCTACAAGCCCTTGCAAGCCACCCGGCTGCTCGAATTGCCATTACATGTCATGGACACGGCGCTGTTCTACCCCGACCGTCTCAACCTCTCCCCGCGAGAAGCCAGAAAGCGAGTGGGCAATATTATTGACCAAGTTAGTAAGTTCGGAGGCGGCATCATAGTCAATTGGCATGACCGGAGCATAGCGCCAGAAAGACAGTGGGGCAGGTTTTATGAGGACCTTGTGGATGAGCTGAAGAGCAAAGGCGCGTGGTTCTCGACCGCGGCCCAAGCTGTCGCCTGGTTCCAGAAGCGTCGTTCGGTAGTATTCGAAAGCATAAGCTGGGAGGCGGACACGCTGCGGGTAAAGGTTGCGGTTCAGGGGAGCGACAATGTGCCTAGCTTGCGGCTACGCATCCACAACCCAAGAAGGTCCGGCCAAGTCACCGCGATCGGCTCCCCTGCTTCCGTGGGGGACATCAACATCAGTCTGAACAGCAGCATTGATGTCCGCATACCTCTCGGCTCTTCGAAAGAAATGATTCTGCCAACAAAAATAATCGTGAATAGCTGGGTCACAACATATGGCACCTAAGAGCGTCGGTGGCCAGAGAGTGGCGATGCTGGCCCACACTCTGTACCTGTTTGATCCGCGGGTTCGTCGAGAAGCTGAGGCACTAGCAGAAAAGGGTGTCGAGGTTCACGTCATCGGCCTTTCGGAGGAAGGCTACACAGCGCAGCCTCAACTGAGCAATGCGATCGTCAATGGAGTGCACATACATCGACTCCCGATCAAGAAAAAGAGAGGGAATTCCCTTAGGTACTTATACGAGTATTTCATGACGGGATTCCTGGGCGGCCTGAAACTCGCTGCTTTGCACTTTCGCGGCAAGGTGAACGTCGTTCATATTCACAACATGCCAGATATCTTGATTTTGTCTGCGGTCGTTCCCCGCCTGGGTGGAAGTAAGCTCGTCTTGGATATCCATGATCCCATGCCGGAACTATCCATGAATTCCAGCACCGGCATCTCAGGTAAGTTACTGGTCAGGTTCCTCCGCCTGCAGGAGAAGGTAAGTTGCTGGCTTGCTGATCGCGTGATCTCTGTAAATGAAAGCATGAGAGAGAATCTTCGAGCCAAGGGGGTTTCCGACGACAAGATTTTCATCGTCCACAACTTTCCGGATCAACGGGTTTTTCCAATTTGTGACATCCCAGTGTCCTGGCCTCGAAATGCGAACGGTCTTACTCTTTTGTATTGCGGGACGGTGACCAAGGACTATGACCTTAGCTTGGTAGTCAAGGCCATCGCCAGGCTTGCGGGTGAGGTTCCGATAAAGCTCAGAATTGCGGGCGCTGGGACGACGCTTGCCGAGGTTCTCAACCTGGCCCGCAGCCTTGGGGTCGCGGACTCGATTGAGGTCATCGGTGTGATCCCCCTTGAGAGAGTCCACGAGGAGATGAGGAAGGCAGACGTGGGGATCTCTTGCCAACGGGGAAGCGTCTTTGGTGATCTGTGTTTTTCGACGAAAATAGTCGAGTATCTGACCCAAGGTCTTCCCGTGCTTACGCCGCAGACATACACCGTCAGCAAGCAGCTGTTGCCTAGCCTTTCCTGGCAGGCAGAAAAGGACAGGTTTCTTGCCTTCTATACCGATCTGATAAATGACACACGCCCCGCAGTTCGCATCGGAGCAGGAAATGAAAGTTGCGACCAACACCCGATTGATCTGCGAGAGCGAAGAAAGTGCAGTTTGTCGCTGGCGCAGAGTAACGAACGGGTACAGAGATGGGTCGAATCGCGTGACTATAAAGCCTACGAGCCGTTCGACGGGTTGTCCTCCTATCTGCGCCCGCTTACCTTCGGAAATCTCTTTCTGGACCGGATCTTGCTGCAGGTGGTTCGCCAAAGCCCCATCAACCTGCGCCCACTATTGGGCATCAAGCCGCTCGAGTCCACCAAAGGTCGAGGCTACATGGCCTGGGGCTATCTCGCGTTATTCGAGCTAACCGGCACTGAGGAGTACAAGGAAAAGGCAATCGCGTGTCTGGAGTGGCTGACACGGAAAAAGTCTCCGCTCTATCCAGACCACAGTTGGGCAAACCATTTTGATTTTGCGAGTCGAGCCGGAAGATACTCCAAGCATGAGTCCATCATCGTCTGGACCGCTCTAATAGGCCAGGCGTTTCTGGACGGCTATGAGATTTTGCGTGAGGAGCGATACCTTGAAATCGCGAAGAGCATCTGCAACTGGATTCTGAAACTGCCTCGCGAAAGAACGGACGCAGGAACATGCTTGAGCTATATGGCCACCACGATGAGTTCCATCCACAACTCCAATATGTTGGGAGCGGCAATGCTTGCCCGCACGGCGAAGCACACCGGGGAGGCAGAACTGTTCCATGTGGCCAAGGCGTCCATGGAATACAGTTGTTCCCGACAGTTACCCGACGGAGGCTGGTTCTACGCAGAGAGTGCGCAATGCCACTGGATTGACAACTTTCATACGGGATACAACCTGGATAGTCTCAAGTGCTATATCGAGAGCAGTGGCGATGAAACGTTCAGGCCACAACTGGATCTCGGATTCCGGTACTTCAAGACCACCTTCTTCGATGCGTTCGGACGTCCCAGTTACTATCACAACCGGTCATATCCTATAGACATTCAGTGCGCGTCGCAGGCCATTGAAACCTTCGCTAATTTCGCCGACTATGACCACGACGCCCTCCCCATGGCATTGAAGGTCGCACAGTGGACGATCGAACACATGCAAGATTCGGCCGGCTACTTCTACTACCGGAGATATCCTCTGACGGTGGCTAGGACTCCTATGCTTCACTGGGGGCAGGCGACCATGTTTCGGGCGCTTGCCTTGCTGCAACTGAAACTCGCGCAACAACAAACGTCACGGGAAGCCAATGCTTCCGAGGTTCCGGACCGCCCGCTGCGCGAAGTTGCAAGCCTCTGATGCATCCTTCTTGCTCAAAGGCCATCGTCAAAAGAACGCCGCGCAGTGCCCGGTAACGGCGACTGATGACCGGTAATCCAGCTACCCATGAACCGGTGCCTCGCGTTTTCTTGCCAATGAACCGACTCTCATCGAATTCCGCATCTGAGACTCTCTCCAAGTGCACTCAAAAAAGAGTACTGCTGATCTCCAATGAAGTAATGCACTACAGAGTTTCAGTCTATAACTATTTCCACCGGAGATTTCATGAATCAGGCTTTGAGTTCTCGGTAATTGCAGACCGCCTTCAAGAGAAGAACCAGAGGCCGCTTGAGTTTCAGTTGCGCGAGCTGCCATTCGATTTTTTCCAATATCGAAAAGCCATCGCCGCTGCACAGCCGGCTGCGGTTATCCTTTTTCTCCGAATGAAGGAATTAATGATCTGGCCGCTGATGCATTGGCTCAAGATGTGCAGGATTCCTTTCGCAATCTGGACCAAGGGAGGAAACTGGGATGCAAAGGACAGCAAGCTACGCTACGAGATGTTCAATTACACCCATGCGTTGAGTGACGCCTTGATTCTTTACGCCGAGGCCTGCCGCCAGTTCATTAAGCCCCGCTTTCAGTCGAAAGCGTTTGTGGCGAACAACACCATTAACTTCGAAGATTTTCCAGTCGTTTACCAAAGCAAAGAAGAGATCAAGAAGGAGTTTGGAATTCCTTTTGACAAAACCGTGATCTTCATGGGCCGGATGGACGTGGGCAACGGTCGGAAACGCGTGGATCAGCTGGTCGAAATGTTCCGGGATGTCGAGCGCCGGGACGTCGGCCTCGTGTTGGTGGGATCTGGCTTGAGTCCGGAGCTGAAAGCGCGCATGAACCCTCGCAACACGGTATATCTCGGCGAGGTCCACGACGCTCTGGATTTGCAAATCAGCAAACTATGCAAAATGGCAGATGTTTGTGCCATTCCGGGCCACGTGGGCCTCGGACTGAACCAGGCTCTCTACTGGGGGTTGCCGGTCGTGACGCAAGAAGGCGATCACCCGCCCGAGGTGTTTTACCTCAAGCCCGGGCGGAACGGCTTTATGGTCCCTCGGAATGATCTCGCGTCACTGAAGAACCGCATCTTCTTCCTCCTGGACAACGATGATGTGCGGGCAGAGTTCTCCAAGTATGCTCGCCAGGACATCCTCAGGGAGGCATCCATTGAAGGGATGTTCTCCGGCTTCAAGCAATGTGTGGACTATTTGACCACCTAATCAGTGCACAGGCGCTTGGCCCATAAGGGGTTGTCATTCCGTCTACTGTCGAATAGTTAGGAGGTTTTTTGAGAATCAGCATCTTCGGTACTGGGTATGTGGGTTGCGTGACAGCGGGGTGCCTTGCTGAGATGGGGCACCAAATTATCGCCGTAGAGCCCAACACAACAAAAGTGAACATGGTCAATCTGGGCAGGAGCCCGATTATTGAAAAAGGGATGGAACAGCTCATCGGCACGGCTGTCTCCTCCGGGCGGCTCAGGGCCTCAGCTGACTGGTCGGCGGCGGTTGCCGAGACGGAATTGGCCATGGTATGCGTGGGCACACCCAGCCAAGACAATGGGAACATCGATCTCGGCTCTATCCAGCGGGTATGTGAACAGATCGGCCAGGCTCTTGCCTCCAAACAGGAGTACTTCACCGTAGTGATTCGCAGCACCGTCGTTCCCGGCACAATGCTGGAAACCGTACTGCCCACACTGGAAAAGTGTTCCGGGAAGAGGGCCGGAGCTGATTTTGGCGTTTGCATAAACCCGGAGTTCCTGCGTGAAGGCACATCCATCTATGACTTCTACAATCCACCTAAGACCGTCATCGGGGAATGGAACAAGAAATCCGGGGACAAAGTGGCGGAATTGTACAAGGGCTTACCCGGACCAGTGGTCCGCACCGAAATCAAAGTAGCGGAGATGGTCAAGTACGCCGACAACGCCTTTCATGCGCTCAAGGTTTGTTTCGCCAATGAGATCGGCAACATTGCCCAGGCGATGGGCGTTGACAGCCACAAACTCATGGAGATCTTCTGCCTAGACACCAAGCTCAACCTCTCGCCTTACTACCTGAAGCCAGGTTTCGCGTTTGGAGGATCCTGCCTGCCGAAGGACCTGCGGGCCCTCACATATATTGCCAAGACCCGGGACGTAGCCGTGCCGGTTCTGAATTCAATTCTTGAAAGCAACGAATACCAGATCAAGAAGGTAGTCAGGAAACTGATGTCTTACAAGCGACAGTCGCTCGGCTTCCTCGGACTGAGTTTTAAGGAAGGCACCGACGACCTGCGGGAGAGTCCGATCGTGGAGCTTGTCGAGACGATGATCGGCAAGGGATACAATGTCCGTATTCATGACCATAACGTTTCCCTCGCCAAACTCATGGGCGCCAACAAGAAGTATATCGAGAAAGAGATACCACACATTTCCGAGCTGCTCTGCTCCTCGGCGGAAGAACTGGTCGCTCAGAGCGACGTGCTGGTGCTTGCCAGCAAAGAAGAATCCTATGCCAAGCTGCTGCACGGCGTGAACGGGAACAAGAAGATTGTTGATCTGGTGAGATTCTTCACTCCTGAGCAGCATCCACCTTCGGAATACTATGGAGTCTGCTGGTAGTGGCGCTCGGGGCCACGTTGTCCATTTGCCGGTACTGCAAGTCCTTCCGAACATGCATTTTGTTGGACAAGAGCGGCGCTGGTCAAGACCAGCGGACTTGGTTTTGAATCAATGAGCACGGAAACACCACATATTTCAGTCTGCATCTGCACGTATAAGCGGCCGCAGTTTCTGAAGCGCCTCTTGCGGGGGCTCGCGAAGCAAGATACCGGTGGATTGTTCACCTTTTCCACAGTAGTGGCGGATAACGACCATGCCCTATCGGCCGAACCGGTCGTTCGAGAGTTCACGGCTACGTCCGATATTCGCGTCACGTATTGCGTGGAGCCCCGGCAGAATATCGCCCTGGCGCGCAACAAGGCGGTGGAGAACGCCGAGGGAGACCTCGTAGCGTCCATCGACGATGATGAGTTTCCAGCGACCGATTGGCTCTTGCATCTCTTCAACGCTCGTCTTAACTATGGCGTCGACGGCGTTCTTGGACCCGTCAAGCCTTATTACGAGTGCCCTCCTCCGGACTGGGTAATAAAGGGCGGATTCTTCGAGCGCCCCTGTTACGCCACCGGGTATAAACTGAACTGGGGGGAAACTCGCACTGGCAACGCGCTCTTCAACAGACAAATTCTGGACTCGGAGGAAATGCCGTTCCGAGCGGATTTTGATACTGGCGGGGAGGACCTAGACTTCTTCCGGCGGATGATAAGCAAGGGGTGCACGTTTATCTGGTGTAATGAGGCCCTCGTATATGAAGCCGTCCCGTCGTCGCGCTGCAACCGCGCTTACCTTCTGAAACGAGCCTTACTCCGTGGCAGCGATTTTCCCAAACATCCGACTCATCGCATTCGGAACGCAATCAAATCCTTGATTGCAGTGCCATGCTATACCCTGGCCCTGCCTTTTCTTGCGCTTTTTGGACAGCACGTTGTTTTCACTTATACCATTAAACTATGTGATCATAGTAGCCGGCTTCTTGCGCTTCTTGGGTGGCGTTTGATGACGCGCCGAAACGAACTCGCCTCATAGCAATCTCGTCGATTTGAGACAGGGGCATGCCTCGCAGGGACGCCAAAAACATGCAACGATTGGTTTGCGGTAATGAGATTAGAGTAGAAGGTCGGCTGCTTCGCATTGCCCGCCTCGACGCAGAGAAGTATTTATTCGTTGACGATCCCGAACCGTTGCTTCGAGATCTGAGGAACTGCGGAAAGCGAATCGACCTTTTCACCTTTTTGCAAAGGTTGCCGCACAGCTCTCCCAAGTTCTCTTACCCCATGGTCCGGGACAACCTGGCGGCCATGCCGATCTCAAGCTTTGATGCCTGGCGGACACAGCAGGTGGATAGCAAGACGCGCAACATGGTCCGCAAAGCCGAGAAGAACGGAGTTGTAGTCCGCGAAGTTCCGTTCGACGACGCTCTGGTGGAGGCAATCTGGGAGATCTACAATGAATCTCCCGTTCGCCAAGGCAGAAGGTTTCCCCACTACGGAAAGGACCTCGAGACGGTCCGCAGGGAAGAGGCTACGTATCTCGACTACAGCATCTTCATCGGAGCATTTCTTGAGCAGAAGATGATAGGTTTCACCAAGCTGGTAAGCGATCAAACTCGAACCCAGGCCGGCCTGATGAATTTCGTCGCCATGACGAAGCACCGGGACAAGGCCCCGACAAACGCGCTGATCGCGCATGCGGTTCGCGTCTGTGCCGAACGCGGCATCTCTTACCTCGTGTACTCGAATTTCGCTTACGGCAAAAAACAGCGGGACAGCCTCAGCGATTTCAAAGAGCACAACGGCTTCCGGCGGATCGATCTGCCCCGCTATTACGTTCCATTGACGCGCCTGGGCCAGGTCGCGTTCCAACTGGGCCTGCATAAGAAGTTCAGCGAGCACCTGCCTGAGCCCGTGTTGGCAAAGCTCCGCGACCTTCGGTACGGTTGGAACAGCCGGAGACTTCAGCGAGTGGCGCAGGGTTAAAATACGTATATGCCTGGGATTGTTGGTCTCATTACGCGGAAACCGCGCCAGCGTGCAGAACAAGAGCTGCTGGAAATGCTGGCGACCATGTCCCACGAGTCCTTTTATGTAAGCGGGACGTGGATTGACGAGTCTCTGGGCGTTTACGTTGGGTGGGTCGCGCGCAGAAACTCCTTTTCTGATCGCATGCCTTTGCGGAACGAACATGGTGACGTGGTTCTCGTCTTTTCCGGCGAGGATTTTTCCGAACCCAGCGTTGCTGACCTCCTAAAGCAGCGAGGGCATGTGCTCGGCGAACAAGGGGCCTCGTACCTCGTTCATCTTTACGAGGAGGATGCTTCCTTTCCCGAATCCCTGAATGGACGCTTCCAGGGCCTGCTGGTCGACCGTAAAGAGGGAATCGCTTCGCTGTTTAACGACCGCTACGGGATGCACCGCCTCTACTACCATGAAAGCCAGCAGGCGTTCTACTTCGCCGCCGAAGCGAAGGCGATCCTTGCGGTTCGACCACAACTTCGCACCATTGATTCCAGGGGATTGGGTGAATATATCGCCTGCGGGTGCGTGCTGGAGAACCGAACCCTTTTCAGCGGGATCCAGGTCCTGCCACCCGCAGCCAGCTGGGTGTTTCGCAATGCTTCGATCGAGCGAAAGGGAAACTACTTCAGCCCCAAGCAGTGGGAACAGCAAACGCCACTGGAACCGGAGGCTTATTACCGGGAGCTCCGGGAAGTTTTCTTGCGCAACCTGCCTCGGTACTTCAAAGGCGGGGAACCCGTCGCCATGTCTCTGACAGGCGGACTGGATACGCGCATGATCATGGCATGGAAGAAGTCACCGCCGGGCTCCCTCTCTTGCTACTCCTTCGGCGGAGTCTTCCGTGACTCCCGGGACGTGGTTGTCGCGCGCGAAGTAGCAAGCGCTTGCGGGCAGTCATACGAGGTCATCCCAGTCGGAGATGAATTCTTGAGGGAGTATCCTTACTGGGCCGAACGCGCAGTTTATGCCACCGATGGCTGCGCGTCGGTCGCCCAAGCCGCTGACCTCTATCTCAACCAACGCGCACGCCAGGTCGCTCCCGTGCGGATGACGGGAAACTATGGCGGCGAAGTGCTCCGCCGCGTACGGGCCTTCAAGCCCGTCCAGCCGGCAGCCGAATTGTTCGATCCGGAGTTAATGAAGTACATTCACCAGGCATTCCAGACCTACACCAAGATAGCTGACGGCCATCCTCTTTCCTTCGCGGCTTTCCGGCAGGCCCCGTGGCACCATTATGGTTTGCTCGCGCTTGAAGAAACGAAACTGTCGGTCCGCACACCCTACCTTGACAATGACCTCGTGCGGACCGTTTTCCGCGCACCTGAGTCCTCGTGTACAAACGACGTCTGTCTTCGGCTCATCGAGGAAGGCGACCCTGCCCTTCGGATGATTGCGACCGACCGCGGCCTCGCCGGCCGTCGCCTGGGCGCGACGGCTCGGCGAATGCTTCTGGAGTTCACGTTCAAGGCGGAGTACGCCTTCGACTATGGCATGCCTCAATGGCTGGCCCGGGTCGATGATCTAGTGGCTCCTTTTCGCATGGAGAGGCTCTTCCTCGGGAGGCATAAGTTCAAGCACTATCGCGTTTGGTACCGGGACACGCTCTCGAAATACGTAAAGGAGATGCTGCTCGACCGGCAGACGCTCTCCCGTCCTTACCTTCAAGCGAAGACGGTTGAGACCATGGTAAAGGGACACCTAAGGGGAGACCGTAACTACACTTCGCAAATCCATCAAATGCTCACGCTCGACCTCCTCAACCGCAAGCTTCTGGATTCCCCCCCACCATTGTCGCGCCAGCCCGGTACTGCGCTGGCGGCTTGTACATGACTCGTCAAATTGCGTTAATCGCCTATTCGCTAGTAATCATTGGGTTGTTCCTTTTGGACCGCGATCGGAAGGCGCGGACTTCGCCCGCCCTTTGGCTTGCAGTCATCTGGCTGTTCCTGGGGGCTTCGCGGGCGGTCTCCTTGTGGTTTGGAAGCGCGCCCATCATGGCGTCGCCCAGCGATTACTTGGAGGGCAGCCCAGTTGATCGAGGCGTCTACGCCGTCCTCCTCGGTGCCGCGATATTTGTGCTGGTGAGGCGGAGCTCGCGCACCTGGGCATTTCTACGCGCGAACTCCTTGATTCTCCTGTTCCTTCTTTATTGTGCAGCCAGCGTGCTGTGGTCCGACTTTCCGTTCGTGGCGTTCAAGCGCTGGACGAAGACGTTGGGGAACGTCGCCATGGTTCTCATCGTGCTGACGGACGCCGAGCCACTTGCAGCATTCAAGCGCGTATTTGCCCGCACGGGTTTCCTGCTAATTCCCATTTCTGTACTGTTCATCAAGTATTACCCGGAATTGAGCCGCGGTTATTTGCCGGGTCCGGCGGGCTGGCGGACTTTTTACTCTGGAGTCGCCAACGAGAAAAACGGACTGGGTATTATTTGGCTGATCTGGGGTCTCGTCTCTGTTTGGCGGTTCGCGGAAGCGTATAGCGTCAAGAACACCCCCGGCCGTACCCGAATCCTAGTGGCCCATGTCGCCGTCCTAGGCATGGTTTACTGGCTGCTCAAAATAGCTGATTCCTCCACATCTTCTGCATGCCTGGCGCTGGGAAGCGTTCTGCTGCTCGTCAGCCCACGACTCGCAAGGCGACGGCCAGCGGCCATTCACGCCCTCGTTGCCACGCTTGCGTGCATGGCTCTTACCGCTTACATCTTTGAGGACGTGTGGACATCCCTTGTTCATTCGCTCGGTCGGCAAACTGACCTCACGGGCCGAACCGATCTTTGGAAAGAGCTGTTTCATTTTAACGTAAATCCATTGGTGGGGACTGGCTTCGAGAGCTTCTGGTTAGGCCAGAGGGCCAGCCATTTCTGGGCAGAGTACTGGTGGCATCCAAATCAAGCGCATAACGGTTATCTCGAAACCTATCTGAACCTGGGGTGGATCGGGGTCGCTCTCCTCGCGCTGTTAATGGCGATGGCATACCGGAACGTCGTCCAGGCGTTTCGGCGAAACCTTCCGTGGGCTCCTGTCTTGCTTTCCTTCGTGGTGACCGTCGCCGTCTACAACATGACTGAGGCCGCGTTCAAGGTTACGCATCCTGTATATATAGCTTTCCTGTTTGCCGCTATCGCTCCGCCGGCGATCCGAACTTACACGGAAAAGCATGCCCTTGCTGCTCCGGGTCGGCTGGGGGCGGATCCGACGACACAAATCGAGGTTCACGCATTTGAAGTCTACGGGCATCGTAAAACGGCGCGGAGGAGTCCCGAAGTGGCTCCAGCGTCTCGGCATTGCCTCGAGACAAGACAAGAGCGGCGCGCCGTCGGCGAGCTTTTTTCAGCGTCTCCGAAGTCAGGAGAAGGCGGTGCCGTCTGTTTTTCCGAAGGGTATTCACGATCCAAACGCAGCGGCACGTGATCTCATGTACCTTCGATGATTTTTAGGAAGCCTACTCCATACTGATGCACTCCAGTATTCTTCGAGTAAATTGTACAATAGGCTATGCTGTCCTCTCGGGCGGGCGATCTTGGGCCACGATTCTAGCGCACCCCGCGGGCTCATATGCGCGCTGCACCGTTAGCCGGGGCTACTTGCGCGTCGAGTTCGCACACATGGCAAGGATCGAGAGGAGGCCTTCATTGGATTGCGATGATTGAGCAGCCGGAAGCAGTTGGTGTTGTCTGCGAGTACTGGAACCGTTTCATGGAACGGGAAGGTGAGCGCGAGGCAATCGTACATTGGGTCGCTGGCGAGCAACCGTTTCGGTGGACCTGGGGTGCGCTGGGGCGTGCCGCCTACTCCTACGCCGCAAGGCTAAAGGAGCAGGGTGTTGGCAGAGGTCACGTCTGCGCCCTTATCCTTCGTCACAATAAGGATTTTTACCCGATCTACATGGCGGTCAGTTCGCTCGGCGCCCTCCCCTCAGTTCTTGCGTACCCAAACTCAAGGCTTCACCCCGATAAGTTTCGGCATGGCCTCGAAGGCATGGCTCGGCGCTCGGGCCTCGATTGGATCGTGACCGAAAGGGATCTCGAAGCTACCATACGTCCGCTCGTCTCGAATCCCGATAGTACGATTCGTGGCATCTTTTTTCCCCTCGAATGGGGAGAGCAGGCGTTGGTTGGACGTTTTGAGCCTCACTCCGGTGTGTCAACTGATGACCCGTGCCTGCTGCAGCACTCGTCAGGAACAACCGGACTCCAGAAAGCGGTGATGTTGTCACATCGCTCTATTCTCGAGCATGTGCGGCGTTATGGTAAGGCCATTCAGGCTTCCCAGAAGGATAAGGTGGTGAGCTGGTTGCCGCTCTACCATGATATGGGGCTAATTGCAGCGTTCTACCTTCCCCTCACATTAGGTATGCCGCTGGTTCAACTTAACCCGTTCGAGTGGGTTTCTGCTCCGATCATTCTGCTGGAAGCCATTTCCAGAGAAAAGGCCACGCTCTGCTGGCTTCCTAATTTCGCCTATAACTTATTGGCAGACCGCGTCAGCGCGGATGACGTGGATGGGATACGGCTGGACAGCGTCCGTATGTTCGTGAATTGCAGTGAGCCGATCCGCAACGAGAGCCACGAGCGATTTTTCTCCCGCTTTGAGTCGTTGGGACTGAGACGCAATGCGCTGGGTGCTTGTTACGCGATGGCGGAAACAACGTTTGCAGTCACCCAGACGGTCCCAGGCCCGGAGGTAAAATGTTTGTGGGTAGCCCGTGAGGAGATCGCGAAGGGAAATGTTCGCTTGGTCGATAGCCAGGCGGCGAACAGCCGGGCATGTGTTTCCTCGGGGGTGCCAATTTCCGCTTGTGAAGTGAGAATAGTAGATGAGAGAGGAAATAACCTTGCCCCAGACCGCGTGGGGGAGATCGCAGTACGATCGGTTTCCCTCTTCAACGGTTATCGCAATGATCCCGAAAAGACGAGCGCGGTTTTAAGAGACGGCTGGTACTTTACAGGCGACTACGGTTTTGTCTTTGAAGGCGAGTGTTTTGTCATAGGCCGAAAAAAGGATGTCATCATTAGCGCGGGGAATAACATTTATCCTGAAGACATCGAAGACGCCGTGGGACAGGTAAAAGATGTGTTGCCTGGCAGGGTGATCGCATTTGGAATTGAGGATGCGCGCTCCGGGACGGAACAGATTTGTGTTGTCGCCGAGACGCCATTATTCTCCGCCGCTGAAGTGGAAAAGAAGACGTTGAGAAAACACATCAAAGAAGCCGGCATGGCGGTCGACATCACCGTATCGCGTGTTTACCTCTCGCCCCCGCGTTGGCTCATCAAAAGCTCTGCCGGAAAGCCTTCTCGAAGTGCGAACAAGGAGCGCGCACTTGCCGAGCTGAAATACAACTGAGGAATACTATGATATCAGAACGTCTGAAGGACGTAATTTTGACGGAACTCCAGATCGATGAGAGCCCCATGGATGAGTCAACCACAGCGGAGATGGTTCCCGGGTGGGACTCGTTGAGTCATGCTCGCGTCATTGCTGCAGTTGAGGCGGAATACGGGATTCGTTTCACGACGCTCGAGGTAATTGGGCTGAAGAATGTGGGTGCGTTGCAGGCCCTGATTGATAGGAAGTTGGCTTCGCAGAATCCACGCTGACGCGGCCGGACAGGCGGGGATGCCAGCATGTGCCCGCTGCGGCCAATCGCCAGAATGGTTGGTAACGATGTTTTTTCATTCTTTTAACTTCCTAGTGTTTCTAGGCGCTGTCTGGGTCCTGTACCAGTTCACTCCGGACCGTTGGCGGTGGCTTGTTCTTCTATCGTCGAGCATGGGTTTCTACGCTCTTCTGCGAGGGCCTCTGCTGATCGTCGCGTTGGTACTAGTGATCACCGTGGCTCACATTGTTGGTCGGCGAATCGCCGCACAGGAGGACGAAGCAAATCGGCGCGGTTGGCTTTGGGCGGGAATTGCCGTCAACGCAATCATCTTATGCTCAATTAAGTATGCATCTGCCGTTGCAAGTGTACTGCTGCCGTCGCGAGTTACTGCAGCAACCGACGCAGGTTTATTTCTCACGCTTGGGGTCTCGTACTTCACGCTCCAGGCCGTAGGTTATCTTGTAGATATCTTTTTAAAGGAGATAGCCCCGGAAGACCACCTGGGTCGACTAGCACTATACCTGAGCTTCTTTCCGAAGTTGTTGCAGGGGCCCATTGAGCGAGGCGCCGACCTTCTTCCGCAGTTGAAGGTGCCTTACGAATGCAGCCGCGAGAATATGCGGAACGGCGCACTGTTGTTTGCCTGGGGCCTGTTCAAGAAGGCGGCAGTGGCCAACAGATTGGCTCCGTACGTCGCCATGGTTTACAGCGACGTGCACGCGTATAAGGGGGTTTCGCTTATCCTGGCAACTTGTATCTACTCTATTCAGATTTATGCCGATTTCTCGGGCTACACAGACATGGCTCTTGGTGCTGCACTTTTTTTTAATATCAAACTCACGCAGAATTTCCATGCCCCGTACCTGGCCACATCCGTGGTTGAGTTCTGGCGGCGATGGCACATTTCGTTCTCGCGGTGGATTCTGCACTACATATTCGAGCCGCTCCAGATGTCATGGCGCAGCTGGAAAACATATGGCACTGTCGCGGCGCTGCTCATCACTTTTTTGTTCTCCGGTCTCTGGCATGGCGTTTCCTGGGGATTCCTCGTCTGGGGACTCTTGCATGGCACCTACCTTTCGGCATTTATCATGTGGCGCGCCTGGAAACCAAGGCATAATGTGTCGTGGCTTCAGAGACATGCATGGCTGTCGCGATGCGTGCAGGTGTGTATCACCTTCAGCCTTATTACGTTTGCATGGATTTTTTTTCGAGCAAACACCTTGGGCGATGCGTGGTACGTCGTGACGCACCTATTCTCGGGAACGGCGCAATATAGCAAGGCATTGGTAAGCCATCTGCGGCATTTGGGTGAGCATGGAGAGCTGCTTCAACCAATTCTTGTTGGGACCGGCAAGGAGCAATTTGTCCTTATGCTGCTTTCGGCGGCCATTCTCCTAGTTCCGACGGTATTCAAGCATCGCCTTGTGTTTTACCAATGGCCAGCATCGTTTCGCTTTGGCGTGTATTACCTGTTGTTTCTGGCTATTGCATTGCTCTCGGTTTACGACGACAAAGGCTTTGTTTACTTCCAGTTCTGAGCGACAAAGACCGCCCATGTTATCTCAGGGAGCCAGGTGGTTCATTGTAAAGGGGTTCGCACTGCTGGCGTCATTTTATGCGCTTACGCTGGCAGGCAGCTTTCTATTTACCCGGGTCGTGGACTGGCGCGCTTGGCAGGACCCCCGGAAGCGCCTCCTGTGGGACGGAGTTGATCCAACGGCGGAGATCATCATCCTCGGTGATTCGGCTTTCGTGTCGGGATACGTGGACAGGGAAGACCAGAGTCTATGGAAGGTGCTGGAACAACGGACCGGGCGGCACGTATTTAATGGCACTCTGACCGGTGCGGAGCCGGCCGACTTTGTCAATGCCGCCAAATTGTTGGCGCAATTTGACGGCACAGGGAAGATTGTGCTGCTGGATATAATTCCCGACCGCTTCTTGCGGAACGGTGCTCCTCCTCAAGAGTCCGGCAACTACCCAACCGAATTCAGTCGAAGAATCGGCGAGAATATTATCAGACGGTTAGTTATAAAGTTGGTTAAGCCTCTGAAAGTTCTGGATGTGGACATTCTAGTGAACGTTGTGAAGCGGAAGCGATTTTTTGGGACGAAGGAGTACAGAGATGTCGTGTGGTCTAGGGATGGCGGTCACGCGCTGACGAAGTTCAAGACCTTTGAAAAATATTGGCTTGCTACGGGCGACCTCAAGAACTTCCGATGGCTTGAAGAGGTTGAGTCCATATTAAAGGCTAGAGGATACCGGCTCACCGTAGTCTTGACACCGGCGAACGACGCTCTTCTAAATGAGTACGCCAGGGAGCCGAGGGTATACGAAAAAAGGCTGGCGGCCGCTCACGAAGCCCTCCTCGGGTATCTAGAAGAAACGGGTGAATCCTACATCGACGCCTACGGGAAGTTTGAGTCGGAAGAATTTGCCGACCTGATTCATTTTAATGCCAGCGGTGACCGCCATATGGCGGAGCTGATTGCAGCGCACTTAGCGCAGCCACTCAAATCCAATCTTGCATCGAAACCAGCCGGCAATGAGATCGGACCCGCAAACCTAGGACGTCAATGCCCATAGTCAGCGTAACACCGGTTGCCGACGACACCCGCGATAGAAGGTTCATCGATGCTGCGGCGCCAGTCCATCCGGTAATTTCTCCGCCGCCCCGTTTCGAGAAGGTCAGCTTTTACCGACCAGAACTTGATTCGCTGCGTTTTGTTGCGTTCCTCGGGGTGCTTATATTTCATGCCATGCCGCTCAGCCTGGATTTTTATACCGGTTCCGGCGTCCCCTCGCTCGTTGGGGCGGCCATTTGCGGAGCAGTTACCTCGGGAGCGTTCGGCGTTGACCTATTCTTCGCCCTGTCCGCGTTCCTGATTACCACCCTGCTTTTGCGGGAACGGGAAACAAACGGTAGAGTGGACGTGCGCAGTTTTTACATTCGCCGCATTCTGCGAATCTGGCCTCTTTATTTCGCTTTTATTCTGTTCGCCGTTGCGTTGCAACTGGTCGTAAAGTCCCAGCATCTTGGGTTGCCATACGTTGCCGGATTTTTTCTACTCGCAGGCAACTGGATTTATGTGCTCTACGGGTTGCCGCACTCCATTGCCATACCGCTTTGGAGCATATCGATCGAGGAGCAGTTCTACCTAACTTGGCCTCTCATTGTCCGGGGCGTCTCACGGCGTCGGATGGCTGGTTTCGCGGTTGCGGTGCTGGTCATCGCAACGGTCGCTCGGCTGGCGCTTGTCTTAGGACGATATCCGCAGGCCGCAATTGAATACAACACTCTAGCCCGCCTTGATCCGATTGCGTTGGGTATCTTGCTGGCCCTGGGCGCTGATCGACTGCCGCAATTTACCGACTTGCAACGCCTAGCGCTGGCCATTGGAAGCGTTGTCACCTCAGTTTTGGTCGGAACGTGCTGCGGGTTACAGCCACTGGATAATTCTACGGTGAGCCCGGTGGGCACGATCGTGGGCCGGCCTCTGATCGCACTGGCCAGCACGGCGCTGCTGCTGGCCATTTTGGGCTTGCGCGCTAACTGGA
>WNFA01000492.1_pt1 | contig 31416 bp, 23 predicted proteins | sample 5400481 | NCBI WGS metagenome assembly WNFA01 (sample SAMN13153340, study PRJNA577476) | soil metagenome | isolation source: 120 cm saprolite under Douglas fir tree site 2 hole 1 replicate 2 | place: USA:California | collected 2015-04-18 | reverse complement strand
GTCGCCACCAGGTTCGCCAGCGGAAACACCAGGTGCCGTTCAATCGCGCGCTTCAGGTGCCGCGCCCCGTACTTTGGATCGGTGCCCTCCGCCAGCAGGAAGCTCTTCACCTGCGGCGTGCAGTTGAAAACGAACTGATGAGCGCCCGCCGCCATCAGCACGCGCTGTTGCACCATCCCCAATTCGATTTCCAGGATCTGCTGCAGGTGCTCGGCACGCAGCGTCTTGAACACGACGACTTTGTCGATGCGGTTCATGAACTCCGGCGCAAACTTGCGCCGTGCCGCATCCACTGCCGAGCGGTTAATCTTGTCGTCGAGAGCGTTATCCACCTGCACCGCTTTCGGCGCGAAGCCCAGTCCGCCATCCACCAACCCATTCATCTCCGCGGCGCCCAGGTTCGAGGTCATGATAATGATGCAGTTCGAAAGATCCACGCGCCGGTTATCGCCCAGGGTCAGAGTCGCTTTGTCCAGAATTCCGAGCAACAGCTGCCACAGCGAGTCGGACGCCTTTTCGATTTCGTCGAACAGCAGGATCGACAGCTTCAGCTTCTCCGTATGCCACTGGTTCAGCGCTTCCTGCGTCAGCAACGGATGCGTCTCCCGGTGTCCCAGGTATCCCGGAGGCGAGCCAATCAACTTGGCAATCTCGTGCGAGTGCTGGAACTCGGCGCAATCGATCTTGATGCAGGCCCGGGCGTCACCGAACAGCGACTCGGCCACCGCTTCCACCACCCGCGTCTTGCCGGAACCGGTCGGCCCCAGAAACAGCAGATTGCCCACTGGACGGCCCGGCGCATTCAGCCCGGCCAGAAACATCTGATAGATTTCCGCCACCTTCTCGATCGCCTGGTCCTGCCCTACAATCTTCCGGCGCAAGGCGGTCTCAAAGTCACGGGCGTCGTTGCTGCGGCGGCTCGGATCAAGCACGGTTGCCAAGTTCGTTCTCATCGCTTCGGGCCCTTGTTTCCTTTCCGGGAACTGCTTGTTTTCTGGGAAACTATTTGCTGCCAAACTGCTCATTTTTATCACTTTCTTGTCGGTCGCCTGCCACTCCGGATGAAGGTTGCATTCCTCAGCCTCCCTTCCTTGTGCAAGCCGCTCGCCATCCTCCGGAAGGGCCGTACTCTCCCACTTTCCATCGTTTTAGATGCGGCTAGGCCACCTCATGTCACAAAGGTCCGGTTACGCGCAGCCTCCGCAGGAGCAATTGTTTGCAGACTTGCAGGAACTTCCCCTAGCGCCCTGCTACCCTGCCGCCCATGTCCGGTAAGCTTAGCCAACTTGGCCCGACGTAACTGGCAGCGCAGGTTACTTCCGGTGCACAATAGAAGCAGATTTCCTCTCTGGAGAATGCGCTTGTCCCAATTCAGACTCTCGAAGCCCGGACTCTCGATCGTGAGCGTTGCCGCCTTCCTGTTCCGACTAGCCCTGACGGGCTTCGGCCTCTTTTCTCCTCCGGCGGCCGCCGTACAAAATCCGCACGGCGTGCAATTAGTCCAGGTGAAGGCCGACGCCACCAAGAAGCCCGAACCCCCGGCACCGGTTATCGCGCCCCCCGGCTCCGATCTATATCTCGCCCAGCGCGGAGACAGCATCCCGTCCGTCGCCCGCAAATATCTGAAGCGAACCAAGTACCTGACCTCAACGGAACTGGCTGGAGCCATTCGAGAAGCTAATCACAACCGCCAGGGCGTCTTCCTGAAATCCGGAGAGCAGATCATTATCCCCGGAATTCTTGAAGGGCCTATTGTAGAGAAGACTGTCCCAGTTGCAAGAGATTTCGAAGTCCGCGCCATTTATCTGACCGGGGTGATGGCGGGCAGCGATCATGGAATGCGCATTATCCGCCATTGGCGTGAAGTGGGCGGCAACGCAGTCGTTTTTGACATAAAGGATAGCGACGGCATCGTCAACATCGCGTTTGACCACCCGCTAGCCACCGGACAGCGCCACTATATTTCCGATCTGCCCAAGCTCATCCACTTCCTGCACTCCGAAAACATGCATGCCATCGCCCGCATCGCCATTTTCCGCGATGAGCATCTGGTCACCAGCCATCCCGAACTGGCCGTAAAGTCGCATCGCACCGGCGAGAGCTGGCGCGAGAACGGCAAGCTCGTCTGGACCGACCCCTCGAATCCCAAAGTCCAGGACTATGACATCGCCCTGGCCAAGTTTGTAGCCCAGGCCGGAGTCGATGAAGTGCAGTTCGACTACGTCCGCTTTCCCGCCGAAGGCGACCAGAAAGATGCCGCTTTCTACTATCAGACCGAGCATTCCGACCATCCAACGAAGATGCAGCGCTCGGAAGTGATCGCCAATTTCCTCGATCGCGCCTATACCCAGATTCACCCGACCGGCGCCCTGTTCTCGCTCGACGTCTTCGGAGTCATGGCGTGGCAACGCCCCGTCGATCTTTCGCACACCGGGCAGGACATCGTAGCCATGGCTAAGCACTGTGATGTGATCTCGCCCATGATTTATCCTTCTCACTTCTTCGGCATGGACGGCATCGCGCACCCCGGCGACGCGCCCGAGCATTTCATCGGCGAGTCAATGGACCGCTTCATGCTCATCACCAAGGACAGCGGCGTGGTGATTCGCCCCTGGCTGCAAGCCTTTGCTTGGCGCACCAAGACTTACTCACCCAAGTATGTTGAAGTTCAGATTGAGGTAGCGAAGCAAAAAGGCGGCATAGGCTTTCTCTTCTGGAACGCCAATAACGACTACTCGAAGCCCTACACTGCGATGCCGGAGATGCGAGCCGCCAAAGGCCGCTACTTCCGTGGAGATGAAGTAGGCGCCAAGCCCGAACCCGCCCCAGCTACGCCGACAGCCTCTACCGCCGCGCCCGCAACCAACACAAATGTAGAGACGGGGACTGCCTCGTCTCCCAGTGACGGCGGCCACCGCGCTCAGAAAATCTGGCGGCACTGAGCGCTTCAGGGAAAATAAACGCGTTGCCCAACGGTCGCTCTTTTCTACTTGGTAACACCGCTTGGGTGGCGGTGTTACGCGGCTGGCCCCGTTCCTGCGTCGGAAGGATATATACCTGCTCTCTCCCCCGCGCGTCCGCTGCGACTCGATTTCCAGCGGGTCCGCCTGCTCACGAACCCGCCCCCCGCGCGTCTTAGAAGACAGTCGCCATCGTTGCCGCTAGAGTAAAGAAGCCGAGCGAAAAGCGGAGTTAGAAGCAATGATCTGCAAAGCTGCATTCTTTGTCTTTTCCATTTTCGCGCTGGCCATACTCCCTTTGCCCTGTCGTGCCTCGAACGCAGGCCGGGCAGGGTTTGATCTTCCTCAACCCAATGGCTGCTACCCCGTAGGGACCAGAACGGTTGTGTTGAGAGACGTGCACCGCAGCCGGGATCTGCTCGTCACGATGTGGTATCCGGCACTGGAGGGTACGTCCGCACTTGCGCCTTACATGGACAAGCGGACTGCGGATGCGCTGGCCGAAGAGTGGAGACTGCAACCGGATTTCCAAGGCCTCGTGCGCACGCATGCCAGACTCTTGGCCCCGGTCGCTGAGGGCGGGCCTTTTCCCGTCGTTCTGCTGGAACACGGCTCGAGTGTTGTGCCAGCCGTTTATACCGTTCTGGCTGAAGGTCTGGCGAGTAATGGCTTCATCGTGGCCGCCACCAATCATCCCCCTGACTCCCTCATTTCGGTGTTCCCGGACGGGCATGAACTCAAGTTCACGCCATACTGGCCCGCCGACGCCGATCGCCGAACTCAGGGCGTCGCCATTGGTAAGTTCGCGGACGAGGTCTTGGTGGCAGACGTGAGATTCGTTCTCGACCAACTCCAGGAAATGAATTCACACGATAATTTCTGGCATGCCTACCTGGATTTGTCCAAGATTGGGATCGTAGGTCACTCGATGGGTGGAACGACGGCAGCACTCGCCACACAGGAGGAGCCCAGGATTCTGGCCGGCGTCAACCTGGACGGCTCCACTTATCCCGGCATGAATGCGGATGTTCGCCCCATTCCAGTGCACAAGCCGTTTCTGTTTCTTGCTACCGAAGAGCACGCGTCGGGTGAGGCCCGAGCTCGTGAGTACATAGGTCGCGAATCCAATACCTACTACGTGGTGGTGACGGGAGCCGATCACATGAGCTTCAGCGATGCGCGCCTCATTTCGAGCAGATTCACTCGAGACTCGAAGCCAGACGGCAATGCCTTTGAACAGGCTCTGCTCACGAACATCTTAACCCGATCTCTAGTCGGGGAATTTTTTGCCAAGTATCTGAAAGCGGCTGTTGCCCCCGATCTCGACCTGGTGGTGCGGGTAGACAAGAAGTAGGCTGATCAGACCGTTTTCTCATCAGCCTACTCCAGACAGAATCACAAGGCGTGCGGCCGCTTGAGCTCCTTCCCTTGCACCTTCGTTGCATTGGGCGGCGCCGCTTTGCTTCGGCTGTTCGCCAGCGGCGCGTTGCGCTGATGCGGCGGCGTCAACGTCGTGCCCGCGATGTTGTTGAACGGAACCGTGGCCGCAAATGTAGGCAGATTGTGTGCCCGCACCTGCGTCGCGGCTTCGAAGCCGGACGCGAGCTTGATCAAGGTAGGCTCGCTAAAAGCCGTCCCGAAGAAGCTGATTCCCATTGGCGCTCCGAACACCATGGCCGCCGGCACTTGCACGATCGGATAACCTTCCGGTGCCGCCAGGCCCGATGACCCAAAAATAAAGTGGTCACCAAAGATCAAGTCGGTAGCCCACGCCGGGTTGTCGGTGGCGGTGACCACAGCGTCGAGATTGAACTGGCTCAGCGCGGCGTCGATGCCGTTCACCCCAAAGGCTTGGTCAGCGGCAATCGCCTGGTTGTAAGTCATGCCGCCGAAAGCCGGCTGCGGATCGTCGGGTCCCGGCGCGAGAGAATCGCAGAGATCCCAAATATCCTGATTAAAGAACGGCATTTCTTCGTCGGCGTGGGCGTTGTTGAAAGCGATGGCGTCGGTCAAGGTCTTGCCGGCCATGGGAACCCCGACGCGAGTCGCGAAGTAAGCTTGCACGTCATTCCTGAAATCGAAGCACAAGATCAGGAACTCACCGGGACCCGAGCCGCCGTTGGGAAATGTGAAGCCCGCGGCATCCAGGTCTATTACGGTCGCGCCCGCATCGGTGAGCGCCTGGAAGGCGGCCTCGAACGCGTCCACCACCGGCTGCGGCGTTGGGACGAATGGATCAAAGCCAAATAATCCGATCCTCGTCAGGCCCAGCCTTGCGCCCTTCAGGCCGTTAGGATTAAGGAACTGAGTGTAGTCGGTGGGAATGTTGGTGGGGCGCGTGAAGCGGCCCTGCCATCCCAGGGGGACGCCGCCGGTCGCCGGATCGCGGCCGTCGTAGGTGCGGCTCTGCACCACGCCAAGCGCCGCCGCCGCGTCGGCCACGGTGCGGCCATGCGGACCGAAAGTGTCTTGAATGTGGGAGATCGGCACGATGCCTGCCCGGCTGGTGAGGCCCACCGTCGGCTTGAGGCCGACTACGCCGTTGGCGTTAGCGGGGCACACAATGCTGCCATCAGTCTCCGTCCCAAACGACACCGCGGAGAAGTTCGACGACACGGCGGCACCCGAGCCCGAACTAGAGCCGCAGGGATTGCGATTGATGCCATAGGGATTATTCGTTTGCCCGCCCCGGCCCGACCATCCGCTAACGGATTCGAAGGAGCGGAAGTTGGCCCACTCCGACAGGTTCGTCTTTCCGAGGATGACCGCGCCGCCAGCGCGCAGGTTGGCGGCAACCGTGGAGTCGCGAACCGCCGGCTTCCCGACCAGCGCGAACGAGCCCGCTGCGGTCTGCATCATGTCGCCGGTGTCGACGTTGTCCTTGAGCAGCACCGGGATTCCGTGCAAAGGTCCGAGCACGATGCCGCGCTTACGCAGCTTGTCGGCGTGGCGCGCCATCTCCAGCGCGTCGGGGTTCAGTTCGATCACCGAGTTGACCCCTGGACCGCTCTGGTCCAGCGCAACGATGCGGGTGATGTATTCCTTGGTCAGGTCCTCCGAGGTGAGTTTGCCTGAAGCCATTGCCGCCTGGAGATGGGCTACGGTCCATTCATTGTGATTCTTTGGAGCGTCGTTTGATTGGCTGTTTCGGGTGGCATCATTTGCTGCCGCCACGGGGAGCGCCAGCAAAGCTGTAATAAGGAGAGTGCGTAGGGCTGGGACGATCATGTTCTTGTTCCTCCTGGGAGTCTTCGGCCGGGTAACGCCGGGAATCTTGCTACTCTGGAATCGGATTGTCAAGCGATTCCCGCTAATTTCAGGCGTCAAATGTAACAACGATGTAAAAACTTTGTCCGGCGGTTGGAAAGGGGGTTAGCATGTTCGATCCCTTACTCTCGAGGGTGCCCCGTCCAAGCTCTGCTTGGGCGGGCCAGTTCCGCGCTTTGCATCGCTTTGCCGAAACCGCCCGTCATCAGCCCATTCCGGGGCAAGAGCCATCCTAGGAAACCTGCCCGGAGCGGGCAGTAACTCTTACCAACGTGCACTCATTCCACGAGATGGGCCATGTGATACAGTGCTCCCCTCACTTACTCTCATCATCAACTACCCAACTAATTGTGGGAGATCAGATGAAGCTCTTTCTCTCGATTGTTTTGCTGAGCACTGCCATGGCAGCGCAGAGTTTTGTGGCGCCCAGCAGTTCCGCGCTTCCGGATGCGCCCAGCCAGCGTCCTTTCTGGACTGTCGAGAACAGAGTTAACGTAAGCATCCTAGCCGGACTGGTCGCCGCCGACGCCTTCACTACCCAGCGCGGCCTGAACCAGGGCCTCCGCGAAGTCAATCCGGTCATGCGCCCCTTCGTGACGCGTGGTGCCCCCGGAGAGGCGGCCGGGTCAGCTTTAGGTTTTGGCGCGGGAGTCGGGATCGTGTACCTGTTGCATCGAAGCCACCACTACAATGCGGAACGCATTTCGATGCGGCTGATGGTTGCCGGTGAAGCTGGGTTCGTCGCCAACAACATCGTTGCGATTCGTTAATCGCGGCTGGGAGCAAGCCCGCTTCCACGCTATAATTCCATTCTGGAGACGAAGTTTCTTCGATCATTTAATCATTCGGAGAATCCCCGGCTCGCTTCCGCGAATCTTTATACCGAAGGAGTCTGCATGGCCATTCAGAAGACGGACAAAATCTGGCACAACGGCAAATTCATCGCCTGGGACGACGCTACTCTCCACGTGATGTCTCACGTCGTGCACTACGGCTCTTCGGTGTTTGAAGGCATTCGTTGCTACGCGCTGCCCACCGGCCCGGCGATTTTCCGTGCTACCGAACACATGCAGCGGCTCATCGACTCCGCCCGGATTTACCGCATCGACATCCCCTTCACCCACGACGAGATCGTGCGCGCAATGGTCGAACTGGTGAAACATAACGGCGTGTGGCCCTGCTACATCCGGCCGGTCGTTCTCCGCGGATATGGTGAAGCCGGCGTCAACCCCTTCAACTCCCCCACCGAGGTCTATATTTGTAACTACCCTTGGGGAAAGTATTTGGGTGCGGATGCCAGCGAAGGTGTGGACGTCTGTATTTCTTCGTGGACGCGGATCGCTCCCAATACTCTGCCCGCCATGGCCAAGTCTGGCGCGAATTATATGAATTCGCAGCTCATCAAGATGGAAGCCATCGTCAACGGTTACGCTGAAGGCATCGCGCTGGATGTGAACGGCTACGTCAGCGAAGGGTCGGGCGAGAATCTGTTCGTCGTCCGCAACGGTGTGCTGCACACGGCTCCGCTGGGGAACTCCGTGCTTCCGGGCATCACGCGCGACTCGGTGTTACAGATCGCGCGCGACCTCGGCATCAAGATTGTCGAGCAGCAGATTCCGCGGGAGTCGCTCTACATTGCCGACGAAGTTTTCTTCACTGGCACCGCCGCCGAAATCACGCCCATTCGCTCGGTCGATAAAATTACCGTGGGCAAGGGCAAGCTCGGCCCCGTGACCAAATCTTTGCAAGCAGAGTTTTACGGCATCGTTCGCGGCGAGAAGGCGGACCGCTATGACTGGCTGACGCCGGTTCCGGTGGGAGCGAAGCAACCGGTGGGTGTCTGAGGTTGTTTCGGCGGGCGCCTAAATGCGTGCGCCGATAAGAAATCGCGCTTGCGCCACAGGCTGCTAGAAGGCGTTTGCGCTTCCTGTTTTCTTCAACTATAGTGAAGGCCGCCTGATCGCAGGCGATCTCGTTTGTTCCTATCAACCCCAGCCTACAAGGAGAACTGCTATGTCTGCTCCCACCCCGGAATTTGCTCTGACCTACCGTGACATGATGCTCGATGGCTTTGCCCGAGAAGTTGAAACGACCAAAAGAGTCTTGGCTGCCGTCCCCGACGGTAAAAAGGACTACCGGCCGGATCCCTGCGCGCGCACGGCCTGGGAACTGGCCTGGCACCTCGCAAATACCGACGTCCAGTTCCTGAATGGGATTGCGGACCTGAAGTTCACAATGGCGAATCCGACGGCGGAAGACAAACCCAAGACTATCGCCGAGGTGGTGGATTGGTACGACAGGAATGTCAAGCGCGGCGCGGATCGGGTTCGCGCTTTGTCGGCTGCACAGTTGCTGACACCGATCGAATTTGCTGGCATCTTCAACTTACCGGCGGCGTTCTATCTGGCATTCCTGAACAATCACAGCATTCATCATCGCGGCGAGTTGGCGACGTATCTCCGTCCCATGGGATCGAAGGTGCCTTCGATCTATGGCGGCAGTTACGACGAGCCGTTTCGGGCAGCAGCGTGAAGTAACGAGACATCGCGAACCAGAGAGCGTGGGGCGGGCGAGCTTACCCGCCCCTACGTCTTTGACGATGAACTCTAGCCTATGACCCCAGACCCGTTTACTCGCGCCGAATCCGCAGCAGCGTTTGTGCTATCGAAAACGGCTCTTCGGCCTCAGATCGGGGTCGTGCTCGGCTCGGGCCTCGGAGCTTTTGCCGACGACCTTACCGCAGCGGTCCGCATTCCCTATGCCGATATCCCGACATTTCCGCGTTCGACGGCGATTGGGCATGCCGGACAACTCGTGGTGGGCAAGTCCGGCGACGTTCCTATTGCCGTGATGCAAGGGCGGGTGCATCTTTACGAAGGCTATTCGGCTGCCGAGGTCGCCTTTCCGACGCGAGTGCTCGGGCGAATTGGGATACGCGCTTTGATTCTCACCAATGCCGCCGGTGGTATTAACGTCGAGTACGGACAGGGCGCACTGGTTATCCTTAAAGATCACATCAATCTTCAGGGACAGAATCCGCTTTTAGGCGCGAATGACGAGCGCTTTGGCCCGCGCTTCCCCGACATGACTTATACCTACGCCAAGCGCTATCGCGAGATAGCGCTCGAGGAAGCGAAGAACCTTTCGATTCCTCCGCGCGAGGGCGTGTACGCTGCGCTGGCCGGCCCGAGTTACGAAACTCCGGCAGAGATTCGATACCTGCGCACAATCGGCGCCGATCTGGTGGGCATGTCAACCGTCCCGGAAGCAATCGTGGCACGGCATATGGGGATGAACGTCCTGACCATCTCATGCGTGACGAATATGGCTGCCGGAATTCTCGATCAGGCGCTCGACCACAAAGAAGTTCTCGAAGTGGGACGACGAGTGATGGGACAGTTCATCGCACTGCTGCGGGCAGTGCTGCCGAGGATATCGGGCGAGTTGCGCAAGGCGGGCTAGATTTGTTTCGCTCGCATAAAAGGGACGCGGCAAGCCGCGTCTCTACAGGAAAGTCTTTTATTGCTCAGTGCCCCTTGCGGGGTATGAACACCGGTTGCGGCGGATCTATTTTGTACACCGCCGCGAAGCTGGCCTGGTTGACCGCGAAGCTGGCTAGTCCCCGCGAATCGATGAACAGCAATGGCTGTTTGAGCGGCACATCGCTGAACGTCCTGACCAACGGCATCTCAACTTCGCGTCCCGCGATCGTGACCTTCAACTTATCGCCGAGCTGGTAGCCGAGCTTCATAAAATCGTCGGCGTCGATGTTCGTGATCAGATTGCCGTATGGACCATCGAGCGCGATCACTTCGCCAGTCAGACCCTTGTCATCCACGGTTGCGGGCTTCAGGTCGAGACGGACCAGTTGCTTGACTGCGGGTCCGACCTGGGTCCAGTCGTCGCCGCGCGAGATGTGCGCGCCGACGGGAGAAAAGATATCCCGGCCATGGAAAGTTGAGGAAACTTTGGCGCCAATCATCCAATCTGGATTGCTGATTTCGCGAATGGCTTCGACGCCATCCCGGTCCTCGACCATGGTCATCAGGCCGTTGTCGGGTAGCACGAAGAATTGTCCGCGCTTGGATTTCACGACCACGGCCTTGCGCGAACTACCCACGCCGGGATCGACGACCGCCACAAACACCGTTCCGGCCGGGAAGTAGGGCGTGGCGCCGAACAGGAAGCGAGCGCCGTCTCGAATCGAAAAAGCATTGACCTGATGTGTGAGATCGACAATCCGGAGGTTGGGGGTGATGCCGTACATGATGCCTTTGCAGAGAGCCACCGAATCGTCAAGGATGCCGAAATCGGTCATGAAGACGACGGTTGGCGGAGGCTGCACGGCAGGCGGCTGTGCTAGAAGAGGGCTTGCGGCCAGAAGTAGTAGGACAAACCACAAGCAGAAGGTTCGCGTCGATCTTGCAGCCAAGGTTAATGCCATTCGCATAAAGTCAAACCTTTTGGGAGTGGAGCGCCGGGCGTCCCCGCCCGGCTGGACCCTTCGACTTCGCTCAGGGCAGGCTCGCGATACGCCTGTCACTCCACCGTATGAGTCATTACGAGTACACTTTACTGCGCCATAGTTACGCTTCCGGCATCTATAATCGGGGCGGCAATAAATCAATACAGGAGAAAGCTAGCGATGTCCAACGTGATTCCTGAAAAATACCTCGACCTTTTCCAGAAGACCGCTTTTGCCAGTCTTGGCACCCTGATGCCCGACGGACGGCCACAGGTCACTCCCGTGTGGTGCGATTTCGACGGCCAACACGTCATCTTCAACTCGGCGCGCGGCCGTCAGAAGGATCGCAACGTGCGCCGCGATCCGCGGGTGGCGCTGGCCATTATCGATCCCGACAATCCCTATCGCTATCTGGAGATACGCGGCACCGTGGTTGAGATTACGGAGGACGGCGCCGCCCAACACATCGATAAGCTGGCAAAGAAGTACATGGGAGTCGACAAATATCCGTACTCGAAGCCGGGAGAGGTTCGCGTGATGTATAAAATCCGGCCGGAACATACTACCGTGATGGGCTAGAATAATGCCCGTGTGGCGCGGGCGCCCTCGCCCGCGAGCGGTGGGAACCGGTTACCGGGAGAGTCTTCTCTCCGCCGCACGGGGGCAAGAATGTCCCTGCTAAACACAATCGCCCCCTTCTTTTCTCCGATAACCTTTCCTCTCCAAACGAGTCCAATTCATGACGGAACTTTGGGGGATACCCTTCCGTATTAGAAGATGAGAGTCGAGGGATCCTGGTCAGTGTCGGTTTGCCAGGGGAGGCATTTATGGAAGTTGGGAAAAATAATCTCGATGGTTTGCACGCGATCGATGCTCAAGCCAATAGCATTTCGGCGCAGCAGGTGGTGAAGGCGGCGCACGAAGAACTTCTCCAGTTGATGCGGCAGCGTGCCGAGGTCATGAAACGTATCGGCACGGTGAAGCAGACTATTGCCGGATTGGCGAATCTTTTCGGCGAGCAGGTGCTCGGCGACGACTTGCTGGAACTGATCGACCGCAAACCGAATGGCCGTCAGCCCGGCTTTACCAAGGCGTGCCGGAGGGTGCTCATGGAAGTCCGGCGTCCGCTGGGAGCTCGCGAGGTTTGCGTGGAACTGGAGCGATATGCTCCGGCAATCCTGGCGCGGCACAAGGATCCGCTGGCCTCGGTTACAACTGTTTTGAATCGTCTGGTGGATTATGGCGAGGCGCGCAGCCTGAGCAACGACCGCGGGCGGCGAGTCTGGGAATGGATCAGCGATGCCGAGACGGAGGCGGATCCGGTGCCTACCAAGATAACGGCGTGAGCAGCGCGAGAGTCTAGACCGCCGGCGAACTGCAGATCCCTCGCTTCGCTCGGGATGACAATTTATAGAGATTAGATTATAGAGATTAAGACTACGCCGGCAACAACCGTCCCTTTTCCAGATGCCGGGTCACGTGCGCATACTGGGCCGCATGCGGATCGTGTGTCACCATCACAATCGTCTTGTTGAAGCTTTCATTCAGCCGCTTCAGGATCTCCAGGATTTCAGTCGCCGAGTTGCTGTCGAGATCGCCGGTAGGTTCGTCGGCGAGAATCAGCGTAGGATCGCTGACGATGGCGCGAGCGATGGCCACACGCTGCTCTTGTCCGCCCGATAGCTGCTTGGGCAAGTGATGGACGCGATCCTCAAGTCCAACGAGTTTGAGCGCGGTCATCACGTGATCGCGGCGCTGCTGCGTCGTCATCTTGGTCAACAGCAGCGGCAACTCGACATTCTCAAACGCGGTCAGCACCGGTATCAGATTGAAAGTCTGAAAAACGTAGCCGACGTGAGTATTGCGCCACTTGGCCGACTGCCCATCGCTCAAGCGAAAAATATTTTCGCCCATCACCAGCAGTTCGCCGGAACTGGGGCGGTCAATCGCTGCGATCATGTTGAGCAGCGTCGTTTTCCCCGATCCTGAAGGCCCCATCAGTGCCAGAAACTCGCCGCCCGCGATGTCGAGGGAGACATTGTCCAGCGCGGTGACCTGAAACGCGTCGCGCTTGAAAATCTTGCTCACCGCACGGGCCTGCACGACCTTGCTGCCCACTGCCGTCTGCGTCGTTGGTGTCGTCGTTGTTATTGCGCTCATGATTGCCCCTTGATACGAATCTTTTGCCCGTCCTGCAAATCCGAGGGCCCTGCCGTGATTACGCTTTCGCCGCCCACCAGCGAGTCCACCAGATACCCTCCCGAACGCTGGCCCTGAACATGAACAACCCGGCGGAGAGCCTTGCCGTTGAAAGTGAGCAGTACGAACTTCGTCCCATCCTTGTCGCGCACTGCGGCGGTCGGGACGAAGACATAAGTCTGCTTCAAGGCCGCGTTCTTGTCGTTACTCGAGACTTCACTCGCCTTCGCCTTGAACTGCACGGTTGCATTCATTTCCGGCCGCAGGTAGGAATCGGGTTTCAGAATCTGAACCTTGACCTGGACCGTCGCTTTCTGACGATTCGCTTCCGGCGACATTTCGGCGATCTCGCCTTTGTAGGAGCGATCCTTGAACGCATCGAGAGTGACGATGCCTTCCTGTTTGGGAGACAGTTTGGCGAAGTCATCCTGCGCGATATCGAGTTCGACCTGAATGTCTTCCAGGTCGGCGAGCGCCACCACCGATCCGCGGGGGCCTCCTTCGGCGCCACTGGCGAACTGCGCAGTGACCAGTTCACCTTTCTCCGCCGTGCGCTCCAGAATCGTGCCGCTGACGGGCGCACGAATCACCGTGGCATCGAGTTGGGACTTGGCGTATGCCATCTGGCCTTCGGCCTGTTGCAAGTCGCCGCGGGCGCGCTGAACTTCTTCCGAGCGCGGCCCGAGCTGCATCAGCCGGAAGGCCCTTTCCAGCGAATTCATTCGTTGCTGCGAAGCCTCGTACTTGGCGCCGGCATCATCCAGACTCTGTTTGGAGGTAACTCCCTGCGCAAATAAATCGCGCGCGCGCTCCAGATTGATTTTGTCGTTCATCGCCGTCGCCCGCGCCTCAGAGAGATTGTGATCCGCCTGCTGGACCTCCTCCGGGCGCGAGCCATTTTCCAGTTGCGAGAGGCGCGCTTTGTAGCTCTCGACCGCGCCTCGGGCCTGTTCATACTGAGCGCGAAATTCCTGATCCTCCAGCCGCACCAGAACTTGTCCTTCTTTTACCTTGTCGCCTTTTTCCACGCCGATCCACGCCACGCGTCCAGTGACCTTCGAATTCACGCTGATTTTATGATGAGCGACAATGTATCCGCTCGCCGAAAGCACGGTGCTGCCCGCAACGTCGCTGCCTTCCGCGGTTGCCCGCGCGACTTCTACTTCCGGTGCGTCCGAGGCGAGCAAGCGGTACGCCAGTGCGGCTAATCCCAGCAGGACGACTACTGCGATGCCACCCAGAATGATGCGACGCGACCACGCGGGTGGTTCTCCGCCTCCGTCGCGCAACGAATGATCGATGCGCAGACTCCGCAGGTCGTCGTGCTTGCTATCCGTCTGTTCGGTTTCCGTGGGCATTGGTGACAGTACGCTCCCCAGTCGCTACGGATGCGCTATCCAGTGTACGAAAAACGTACGAATAATGTTCAAAGCTACGCTCGCAGCGACGTCAGAATATCCTGCCGCGCCGCATGCCAGGCGGGCGCGAAGCCTCCCAGCAAACCCATGATCAACGCAAAGATAACCGCCGTCATCGCGACTCCCCAAGTCATGTGCAGACTGAAAACCGTTTCGCTGAACGTGAGCTGGTTGCCGATCCCGGTGCTCATGCCGTTGAAGGGCAAGATCAGGACAATTCCGACAATCGCTCCCAGCAATGAAAGCAGCAATGCCTCGATCACGAACGAGGTGAGAATGCTCGGGCGCGAAAATCCGATGATCCTCAGGGTCGCAATCTCCTTCGAGCGATATGAGACAGCGGCATACATCGTGTTCATGGCGGCGAAACTGGAACCGATCGCCATGATGACCGCCACCACCGTGCCGATGAATTTAATCACTCCGCCAGAACTGGTTTGCTTCTCGTAATAATCGGTTTCGAGCGTGCCCTCCAACTTCAACCGCTGATCGTCTGCGACGCGGTTCTTGAGCGCATCCGCTGCAACCGGGTCGGTGGCGCGCAGATAAACCGAAGCAAAGGCCCCCTGGCGGTCGAAATCCGCTGCGATCTGATTGACGTCGCCCCAGAGTTCCGAATCATAAGCGGTGCCGCCAGAATCGAAGACGCCCACGACCTTCCATTGTCCCTTGGCAAAATCAAGAGTGTCGCCGACGTTGGCGCCGGAAAAACGATTATGAATTGACTCCCCGACAACCACTTCGCGTTGTCCGGGAGTAAACCAGCGGCCTTCGACCAGCTTTGCGCTGGGACGCAGCGTGAGGCCCGCAGGCATTAGGCCGCGAACCGACACGTTCACTTCACCGGTTCCATCCTTTCGGGGCAGAACGACGACAACCACCCATTCTCCGGAGGCGAGCGGCTCCCCCTGGCCGTCCTTCGCGATGCCGGGCAACGTCTTCAGTGTCGGGAAAAGACTGGCGTCGAAGCCTCCAGAAAGTTCTGCCACGGAGCCCTTGCGCATGACGAGCACGTTCACCGGATCGCCGCTGGACATGAAGGCCTTCTTCAATCCGGCCAGCAGCGCCATCAGGAAAACCGCAGTGGTCACGGTGAGCGCAATGCCCAGAGCCGTCATGATGGTGAGGCCCTTGCGCAGCCTCAGATTGCGAAGGTTATAGCTGATAGGAATCGCCATAGTGTGTCTTTAGTCGTGCTAGTGCTACTGCTAGAGTGTCGGGGCTACCCGATGTAGCGCAAGCCCTCCACAATATCCAACTTCGCTGCGTGGTAGGCAGGCACGATCGCGCTCAGTAATCCCACCATAGCAGATACGAAAATCGCGAGCAGAAAAGTGGGTGTGGTCACTCTCATTCCGAGGAAGAAGAATCCCATGCCAGGTGCATTCGCGAGAGCTATCACCAGTCCGGCCGCCAGCAGGCAGCCCAGCGCGCCGCCAGTCAAAGCCACCAGCACGGCTTCACCAATATAGAGCTTCAAGATCGACTGTCGGGTGAATCCAAGCGTCTTCAGCACAGCCACTTCGCGGGTGCGTTCGCGGATGGACATGGCCATGGTGTTAGCGGAGACGAGCAGAGTCGCGAACACGACCGCGAAACAAATACTCAGGATGAACGCTTTCACATTGCCCATGCTGTTGATAAAGCTGAGCTGAAACGCCTTCTCGCTTTCCGTTTTCGTGGGCTCGGGAGAGTTGTGGAACATGGCATCCACGCCGGCCGCCACCTTAGGAACGTCCTCGGGAGAGTCCGCCAGAATGTTAAAAGTCCCAGAGCGGCCCTTGGCAAAGGAAACTGCCTCCTCGACATACTTCTGGTTGAAGTAGACGGTGATACTGGGCTGCGGGGCAACGAAGATTCCGCGAATCGTGAGTTCCAAATTCACGGGGAAGATGGTTCCTCTGAGAACGATGCGATCTCCGATTTTCCAGCCAAACTTCTTGGCCAATTCACTGTCCACGACGCACCCAGCTTGATCGTGCTGCCAGGCGGCCAGTTGGTCGTCGGGGATCTTGAAGTCCGTCATCACCGTAAAGATTTCGGCAGGATCAGTTCCAAACTGCGCGAAGAAGTTCTCGGGCTTTTCGTCTTTGTACAATCCGCCAAACCACTGCGTTGGAGCTACGGCCACGACTCCGGGCACGGTGCGCATTTTTTCCCGGTAATACACCGGCATATTCTGGGTCAAGGAAACGCGGTGGCGGGTAATCAGCCGCTGGGCCGACTGGGCGTCGCCCTTGTCCAAATAGAAGCGGTGCCAGACCGTCATCATGACAGTCAGCAGCAACAGCGAGAACGTGATGCTCAGCACGGTCAGGATGCTGCGCCGCTTGTTGCGAAACGCGCTCTTGGTCACGAAGCGGGTTATGGTCATATGACTCCCAGAAGGCTCACCAGATAAAGATTTCGCGAGAGGGACCGCCGACGCAATTTACGTTCGCACCGTTCGCTCCGAGGATAAAGCATCGGTCGGGGTATGGACAACTCGCCTGTTTCTTTCTTGCACACCTTTCGCCAGCGAAGCCGGCCAGACACTCTCAAGGTGTCTACTGTTGCGGAGCGACGACCCAGACGGTCTCGACCCCGCTAAACTCCCCCCTACTTGGACGACGAATGAGCAGTAGCGAAATCGACAGACTCAGAGCTTTTTTTAAGTGTTGCCTTGTTCGGAATGCGGCCCGGCCGACAAATTAGACTTTGCAGCCGGTTGCGCCAAGGAGATAATGTTTGGCGTGCTTCAGAGGCTCTCAGGAAACGATTCCCATAACAAGGAGCGAGATGCTTATGTCAGTCGAAGAAAATGTGGAGTTAATGCGGCGTTGGTTCAAAGAAGTTTGGAATGAAGGTAGGACGCAGACGATTCATGATCTCATGGCTCCAGATGGCGTCGGAATCGGCGAACATGAAGATGGCAGGCCGCTTCGTGGACCATCGGAGTTCGTGCCATTTGTAGAGCGCATTCGCGGTGCCTTTCCCGACATCAACGTGGTGGTGGAGGATGCTTTCGGGGCAGACGATAAGGTCGTCTTGCGTTGGTCGGCTACGATGACGCATCGCGGAGATCATCTAGGAATGCCCGCCAGCGGCAAGCCTGTGCGAATGACGGGGATTACCATCGCTCGTATTCGCGACAAGCAAATCGTCGAGGGATGGGATAATTGGGATCAGTTAGGAATGTTGAAGCAGATCGGAGCCTACGGGAATCCCCAAACTAGTCTCTTGAAAAGCGCTTAGTCAAGCGGGTAGTCGAGCATTCCTGCGATTTTTCAGACCCGTTGAATCTGCAACTTGCGGGAAACCCTTGGGGTAAATAAGTACTTTCGTAACTCTCAGTCGGGCACTTGAAGGCGGTATTCTAGGTTCGATTCTCCCCTTGTTTTTTGCGGATTACACATTCAGGGTGTAGTGCGGCTTGTCACCACGAGGACAACTGTAATGGCACTGATGTTTGGCCGGTTCGATATCCAGAGTGAACTTTCCCAGTCAGATACTGCCGTGATTTATAAGGCGGTCGACGCGGAAACCAACCAGGTCGTAGCGCTCAAGACGCAGAGTCTGGAGCCGCTTGGCGACCGCGCGGACGCGTTTGTGGACACGCTGATCGCCGAAGGCGAGAGCACGCGCGATCTCGCCAGCCAGAACATTGTCCTTCTCTACGGCGCCGGCGAGATCGATGGCCAGTTCTGCGCGGCGATGGAGTACATCCAGGGCAACAGCGTTGCCACCATGTTGGCTCGGAAAGAAGGCTTCTCCATCTGGGATCTGCTGGACATAACACGCCAGGTTTGCGCCGCCCTGGAGCACGCTGCCACAAAAGGTGTGGCTCACCATTCATTGGAACCCGCCAAGATCATGGTGCAATGGGACGGGATGGTCAAAATCCTCGGCTATGGCATCTCCAACATGGGCCTGATTGGAGCGGACTCGGGAAAAGGTTTGGGCCGGCTGATGCCCTACTGCTCTCCCGAACAGATCCGCGGCGAAGCCATCGATCTGCGTTCGAATGTGTTTACCTTAGGGGCGATTCTCTACGAGATGGTGGTTGGCCGGAAGGCTTTCGACGCGGCGGATCCGGTTACGCTGGTTAGCCAGATTGAAAGTCAGATTCCAGCCAGCCCGTCCGCGGTGAATTCCAAGATTCAACCGGCGGTGAGCGCGCTGATTATGAAAGCGCTGGCGAAGGATCCGGCCGAGCGTTATCAGAGCGCGCGCGAACTGGTGGATGACCTGGAGAAGTGCAAAGAAAACGGCAAGAAAGCGTCGACCGATCCCAAAAAGACGACGCAGGCGCCGAATATTACGGTGAATTCCGCAGCGCGAGCGGCGGCGGCCAGCAAGTTTGTCTCGGCAGGCTCAAGCGCGGCCAAACCTGTTTCGCCCGGAGGTGAGGCGCCGGTGCGTGCGCAAACCGCTCCGCCAGCAGGGGGAACCAAAGCCGCTGCGGCCGCTGCGGGCGCGGTTACCGGAGGGGGTGCTGCGCGCGTATCGCCTGGTAACTCTGGTTCGAAGTCTGGCGCGGGAGTTATCAGGGAATTTGAAGTAAGTGCTTCCGAATCCCAGGCGGCGCAGGCCCCGGTTTTATCGGCGGCTGTGTTGGAGCAAGAATCGGAACAGCATGCGCCCCGCGTGGCCGTTGATCCAATGATGTCCGATCCGATGATGTCCAATCCAATGATGGCTGAGCCCGTGGCGGGTTCATCCGGCACGAGTTTCTCTGAACTGGCCGAGATGCCTCCACTTAAGGAACCCGTTTTCGCGCCGCCGGTTCCCGAGCCGGCTGAGCCGCGCCCGGTGGCGCAGATCTACCCGCGGAAGGACGAAAAACCAAAGATTCAGCCGCGGGAGGTCGCACAAAAGGCAATCCACGAAATGGCCACCGTTCCGCCGCGGCTCATGATCTATTCGATCCTGGGCGCGGTTGGACTGATCCTTGTAGTTGCGATCGCGATCTTTTTTCACGTTCGCTCGGAAGACGATGGTTCCACAGCAGCTCCGCAGCCGACGAAGGCGGCGAAGCCAATCTCGTCCTCAACCCAGCCGGTGGCCCAAACTCCGGTGGCGCCGCAAATCGAGAAGGCAGCTCCGCCGATTGCGGAAGCTGAACCGAGCCTGACGGTACGCCAGGTCGAAAAGCGCAGCTCGAACGGCAGTCGGCGGGGGCATCCCCCGGCGCCGGTCGTCATCGCGGGCCAGGCGCTGATCGACTCCAGCCCGCAGGGCGCACAGTTTCAGGTCGATGGAAGAAGCGATCCGTCGTGGGTTACTCCTTTTAATGTGACGGGCCTGGGTCCTGGCAAGCACATCATATCCGCGAGCAAGTCCGGCTATTCGTCCGAGATACGGTCGGTCGATATCGCCGCCGGCAGCAAGACATCTCTGGTGCTTCATTTGTCCCCGGTCAATGCTTTGATGGTGGTGAACAGCACGCCGCCCGGCGCCACCGTCATGTTAGATGGCAAGCCTAGTGGACGACTGACTCCGGTGCAGTTCGCCGTGGAAAAAGGAAGCCACACAGTTCTATTACGCAAATCGGGATACCTCGACGAGACCGTTACTGCCGATCTCGGTCCCGCTCAGAATTTCCAGTACGCGCCCGTGCTCAGAGCGCTGGGCAATGCCGAGGAAATGCGGACTGTCGGCAAGTTCAACAAGCTGTTTGGGCAACACGGCGGAGACAGCACGGCGGGCATGGGTGCCATCAGTATTCACACCCAGCCAAAAGGCGCACAGGTCGCGATCAACCAACGCGTCCTGGATAAGATTTCGCCGGTTGACGTCATGCTGGGACCGGGGAACTACATCGTGGATATCACGCTGACCGGTTTCAAGCCGGTCCACAGAGTTGTCAGCGTCGACAGAGGCAGCAAGGCCGCAATCGACGAAATTCTTGAGCGGCAATAAGTCGCGATTCGGCGAGCTTCTTGTCACACTGCTGGTCAGGCGCGGACAGTCCCTTCGGTTACCCTCGCGAAAAACTCAAATGCAAAGCGCTACATAACTGGTAAATCGAAGGACTTTCATCAGGAATGAGCCGCCAGCCGGCCCTCATTGGGTGTAATCTGAATGTAAATCTGGAGCCAGCGATTCGCAGTCGCCGGTCCCCTTGGAGCCGCGATCCAATTCACTGCCTGCGGTTCCGGGTGTCCGCAGCATGGGCTAAAAGGCAGGAGGGAGTGACATTGTGTCGCCGCAGCCTACGCCAGGCAAGTTGAGTCCCGATCTGTTGCAGGCTCTTCACGGGATCAAATCGGTTCGGCTGTTCCCCAAAGGCGCCAAGCTGTTTCAGCAGGGCGCCGCGGCGACGGGCGTTTACCTGGTGGAGAGCGGCGAGGTGCGTGTCATGCTGCCGACCGGTCAGAGCCAAAAGCAGCTTCTGGAGGTTGTCGGTCCTGGAACGATGCTCGGGCTGAGCGAGAGCATGAGTGGGGAAAGGTATCGGATCACCGCTGAAGCGGGCGAGCAAACGACAGCAGCCTTTGTTCCGCGGGAGAAGTTCCTGGAGTTTCTCCGCGAACACGGCGATTTCTGCATGGAGGTGGTGCGGCTCTTGAGCGAAGACTTGCACGCACTTTACCACAAGTTCCGCAGCATCAGTGCTCATCCGGGGCGTCCGCGGCACCGGTCTCTGGACGAGCAGCTGAATTAGCCGTCAGCCGTCAGCCTTCAGCCTTCAGCTACTACACGCTCGCTATTGGCTTCATTCAAACGAACCCACTTGCCTCTTGGTGCTGCCTTTGCACTTCTTGGGAAAATCTCCAAAAGCCTTGAGAGCTGAGTGCTGACGGCTGAAGGCTGACGGCTGAAGGCTGACAGCTAGTTTGCTTTGAAATTGACCGTGATCTGCGTCTGGATTTCGACTGGTTCGCCATCAAGGTAGTACGGCTTGTATCTCCATTGATGGACAGCTTCCAGAGCGGCGCGCGCGAGAACTGGGTCTCCACTCAACACTTTCAGATTGGTGACGTTGCCCTCTTTGTTGATGGTTGCTTCGATCTGCACTGCACCCTGGGCACGAACCGCGAGCGCGGCGGGCGGATATTTTGGTTGTACGCGCTTGATCAGCAGTCCCTGTGACACACCCTGAGAGATTCTTACGGTTGCCAGCGTGGGCTTGGGGACATTTATAGATGCCGAAGCCATCAAGCCGCTCAAGTTGCGGTCGTTTGCGGACGCAACGGCGAGCGGGCTCGGAAGCGGAGGAGCGGACTCCTCGGCTTGGGCGTGCGTTTTGGCTCGCGTGGTCGCCTTCACGTGTATGGGCGCTGAATCGGGTTGCTTCGTTCCCGGCTCAGAATCCGCGGCGATGATCGCGGCGATCCGTGTCACTGGTGAATCACCAACGCCAGCCGACGGCTTGGTGGGCGGCACCGCTGGAGCGATCTTGGGAACTAAGCTTTGCGTTGCCGAACTTGCCCGGTCGGGTGTCCTCACCGAAGGCGCCACCGGGGAAGACGTGGGTGCCGGAGCGGGAGCGGGCTGCTCCGAGTCCCGTGGCGTGCTTACGGGCTGCGTGTTGGACTTGCCGAGCTTCCCATAACCAACGTAGCCGAGCGCGGCCAGAGCCAGGACAGCCACAGCTGCGATCAAGATTTTTTTCTTACCGCCCGATCCGCCGGAATCTTCTTCGCCCAATGCGGCAAAAGATGGGGCATCGATAGCGCTCACCATACTGAACCTTGGAGCGGGAGCGGGATCGGCGTCATGAGATGAATCGGCGGGTTCCGATTCAACCGATTTGTTTTCTTTCGGTGGCGCTGACGGAGCAGTTACTTCCTTTGCCGGAGCTGTTGCCGCGCCTGATCCCAGAGCCGACGCGAAAGCGGAACTCGGATTTTGCGCCGATACGGACGCGGCGGCGACTTTTTCTTCGCTCTTGAGTACGACATTCTTGGTTTTGTCGTTACTAACTGCCCACAGGGAAGCGGGCTGCGACGCTTTCACGCCTGGCTCGCCCGCGATCGTCATCTTGATGTTGGCTTGCGGCGCGGGCGCGGGAACAGCCGCTGGTTTGTCCTCAACATTTCCCTTAGCTCTTGCCGATGCTGTCAATTCGGGAATTGCCGCTGGACGCGTCTCCGGAATCATCTCCGGAAGCGTGTCCTCAAATTCGGGAAGCTCTTGCCGGCTTGGCGGTGGAGCACTCGCTGCCGCACCTCGACTCGGCGGTTGAAATGAATTGCCTGCGGATACAGGAGCTGTCTTCGCGGCCATTGCGGGAACTGCCGCGCTGGCGGCACTGGCGCTGGCAGCATCAGAGTTTTTCCGCAGAAGCCCTCGCGCGACTCGAAGCGTTCCCTTTGCCTGCTCGACGTTGATCGGCTTGGTCAGCACAAGGTTGGCGCCGATGCGGTAGGCCTTGGCCACTCCCGCTTGTCCTAAGACCAAAGCGATGGCAAGCGAGCTCTGATTGGAACTTGAATTTCTGGCGCTCTTGAAGAGCAGGGAAGCGTTCTGTTCGTTCTCACAGTCCACGACGATGGCGTCGTAACGCTGCGACATCAACTTCTTGACCGCGGCAAACGGCTCATGAACCGGCTCAACAGTGAAGTCCAGTTCGCTGAACACCTGACTGACGACGCGGGCCAGTTTTTCGTCGGGACAGAAGAGTAAAGCTTGGTAACCCATGATGAGGTCATCCTAGGTAATCTAGTGGGTAACCAGCAAGTTACGGGGGTAATTGAAATGGGGGTCGATGGTCGTTTGTCGTTGGTCGTTCGCAGCTTGCGGGGCACCGGCGAGCGAACGACTAACGACCTGGGACGTCCTGACTCGTCTGCCGTCAAGGCCGCTGAAAGTCGACGATCACGACCGTCTGGAAAGCCTGAGCCTTTCCGTCGCGGACATAGGGGCGATAGCGCCACTGCTTCACAGCATGAATGGCGGCGGTTGCCAGCGTAGCGTTTCCCTCGACCAATCGCAGACCCTCAACCTTACCGTTCTCATCAACCACTGCTTTGAGGACAACCGTTCCTTGGGCCGCGCCCGAGCGGGTTCCGACGGGGTATTTCGCCGGAACGCTGTGGGCCAGCCGTTTTTCCGCTCCCTTGGAAGAGAGAATGATCGCTCTGTTTTCACCGGGCAGTTGAGTGTCGGACGGAGTTGCAGCGGCCGCGTCTTTCTTGCTGTTGGTGAGCTTGTCGCTGGCCTTGTTAGCGTCAGGCTTCGTCGCGACCGGAGCCGTTGGGGTTGTGGCCGCAGAAGCCGGCGACACAACTGGCGTGTCTGGAGTCGCTGTCGGCCGGACAGGTGCAGTCGCAGTGGCCGACGCCGTTGGTGAACCAGTTGCCGAACCAGTTGCTGAACTTGTTGCTGAATCCGGCGCTTTTGATGGTGTTTGATTCGGATCGGTTGGCGATTCCTGCGCAGGCGCTGGGGTTGCGGCCGGAGCCAGTTGAGTCGAAGGTTTCGCGGGATTTGGCGCTGGAGTCGCCGGCAGCGCCATTCCGGCGAGGGCAAGCACGCGATCAATTTGCGGTTGGGCGAGGTCCCGGAATCCAGGCTGATACATCCACAGGGCATAGAAGCCTCCGCCGGCGAGCGCGAGCATCAACAACGCCACCAGGGGACCGCGTCTTTTCTGCTGGCCTTGCTGGTAGGACGAAAACACCGGGGCCCCTGATTTGGCTGCGGGCTGATTCGGCGCAGCTTTTCTCAGTCCCGAGCTTTCTAGTTTCGAACCTTCCAGTTTCGATTCTATCAGTTCCGATTCTTCGAGTTCCGCTCTCTCCAATTCAGCAAGCACTGGATCATCGGAAGGCTTCATTGGACGCGCGGGTTTCGACTTTGCCGAAGCAGCTCGATCTGGGGATGACTCTGATAAAGACGATGCTGATAAAGACGGTGCGAAAAATGATCCAGGCTGTGGCTTCAACTTTGGAAGAGCTGGTGTGGCGCCGATTTCGTCTATGGCGGAATGCATCTCCGTCGTGAGAGCTGGCGCGGAGAGCGTCGCGGTTAAAGCACCGTCGGGAACGACGGCTGGAACGAAGCTTGGAGCGGGCTCCGCAAAGCTTGTCAGTTCTGAAGAAACGGCTGTGGCAACCGCTGCCTGCGCGCGTTCTTCGCTCATGCCCGCGTCAGGAATCACCGCGCTGTGCACGTCTGCGCTCGCAAGCTGCGCGGGAACACTCTCGTTTGTCTGAGCGTCTTTTCGCACACGGCTGACAGCGGTCCGGATGGTGCTGCGAGCTTGATCCTTCGCGACCGGCTTGGTCAGAATCAGTTCTGCGCCCAGGCGAAAAGCAGTTGGCAGACCGGCGCGGCCATCGACAATGGCGATCGGGACCGGGTTGTTGCCGTTTTTTCCGCGGCGGCAAACGTCAAAGATCAGCTTGGCTGCGGGCAGATTTTCGCAATCGACCAACACCAGGTCGAAAGTTTGCGAATTGAGTTTCTGGGCAGCGGATGTTCCGTCCAATGGACGCTCGCAAGTTACTGACATTTCTTCTAAAACGCCAGTAATTGCGCTTACCGCCTGGTCATCCGGCGACAACAGCAGAGCATGGGGCATGGCTCTCCCATGCTAGGAAGCGCCGTCGAAAGCCGCAAGTTACCGGGGTAAGTGGGCCGCTCCCTATAGTTTAGGGAAGGTGCTCGTTTTTCCCGATCGCCGACTCAGGCGGAGGATAAGCAATCGAACCGCGAAAAGCTGATTTGTCGGCAGGCGCAAAATCGGGGAAGGGCAACTGGTGTTGATCCCGCCATTGCTGGACCTGCTGCTCGGCTGCCACGGCCTTCTCCTTGTCGATGCCGGAATCGCGCGAGAAATATACCGTCTGCGACGGGAAGGCGAAGCTGCTGCCCGAATTCTCGACGATCTCCATCATGCGCAGCCAGACGTCTTCGCAGATCGCCGAGAATTCGGCCTGTTCGCGGGTGATTATGTAGCTGAAAATCTCGAGGCTCAAGGCGCCTTTGTCGAACCCGGCTAGGCGGATGCGTGCGGAATCGCTTTCGACTTTCGGATGCTCATATAACATACGTCGGACTTCGGCCAGCAGATAGCGGAGCTGGTCCGCCGAGGTCTCACCCCTGATCGCGAGCGTGGGATTAAAAAGAAATTTGTCGCGACGGGTGAAGTTTTCGATGTTCATGGTGGCGAGCGATCCATTGGGGATGGAAAGCTCGGTGCGTTCGAGCGTGCGAATGCGGGTGGAGCGCAGGCTGATATCTTCCACCGTTCCGACGCGATCGCCGAAGCGGCAGAAGTCGCCGACGCGGATGACTTCGTCGGCGAGGACGGAAACTCCGCCAAAAAGATTCTCGAGTGTCTTCTGCGCGGCGAATGCGATGGCGATGCCGCCGATGCCGAGACCGGTCAGCACAGTGGTCAGGTTGAAGCCCAGTGTGCCGAGCGTCGCCAACGCGGCGGCGATTAGCACCAGCACTTTGACCAGCCGCTCACCCAACACCATCAGGCTTCCCGTGCCGGTGCGGCCCGCGCTGATGGCATGAGTCCGTAGGCGTTGCATGGTGAGGCTGGTGGCGCGGAGCAGAAACCAGAAGAAGCCGATTGTGATGAGAACGCCAATGACGCGGAAGTAATAGAGACGTGGCAGCAGCGGCAGGCCGAGGTAGGCGGTAATCACGCGGTGCGCAACCGCGCTGAATGTGACCAGCAGGGGCGCGGACATGCTGCTGTAGGAGTGCAGGTTGGGACGATTCCTTAACTTGAGCCAAAGCCGGCGCGGAATTGCCAGCAGCAGGACCACCACCCAGCCGATCGCGAACGCCAGCGGAATCGCGGCGAGGAGCGCCAGCCATTGCCAGAGCGGCATCCCGAGAAACGCGTTCTGCACCAGGCTTCGAGGGAGTTTGTTTTCGACCTGGTGAGCCTTGATGTTGTCATACAACTCAGGGACTTTGCTGAGCGTCTCGGAAGAGAAGAGCCAGATTTTTCCGGAGTTCGGATCGCTGACCCGCACGAGGACAACGGGAACCTCCGCATCGCCACTGGAAAAAGTACCGATGGTTTGCTGATCGGGCGTGCCGTACTCGGGATTGCCTTCGGGACTCGTGCTGAGCCGGCGCAGGCCGGTTACGAAGCCGCGGTCCATGAGCACTTTCAGCTTTTGGGCCAAGTCGGCGCCCTGCGACGGGCGGCGCGCGGCGCTGATCTGCAGGTAATCGGAGGCGGTCTTGTAATTTCCAAACTGAGCGGCTTGCAGGAATCCAAGCACGGTTCCGGAAGGTGTCTCGCGTCCCAGCGGATCGGCGGTCGCGGGAGTTGACTCCTGAGCCTGAGCCCGACCCTGCAGCAGGCTGGTCACGGACTGGGCCATCAGTCCGTGAAGAGAAAAAGAAACGACAAGAACCAACAGCGCCAATTTTTTCATCGATATTCCAGTAAGTGGAGAGCCGGGCGTCCCCGCCCGGCCACGATGCTCACAACTAAGGATGCTCACAGTTACGGCCAAATTTCGGACGGGCGAGACGCCCTTCGCCCCACTGCTACCTCTTTGGACGATAGATGTCGGTGGCCTGTCCGTAAAATACTTCCGCCGATTCCATCATCGTCTCCGACAGCGTTGGGTGCGGATGGATGGTCATGCCAACATCGGCCGCGAGCGCGCACATTTCGATGGCCAGCACGCCTTCGGCGATCAGTTCGCCCGCGCCCGCGCCCACGATGCCGACACCGAGCACGCGTTCCGTCTTCGGATCGATGAGCAGCTTGGTCAGGCCATCGGGCCGGTCGAGCGTGATGGCGCGACCCGAAGCGGCCCATGGAAACTTGGCGATGGCGATCTCGCGACCCTGTTCCTTGGCTTGAGTTTCCGTCAGGCCAGCCCACGCGATTTCAGGATCGGTGAAGACGACCGCCGGAATCGCATTCGGTTCGAAAGCGACTTTGTGGCCGGCGATTGCCTCAACGGCCGTGCGGCCCTCATGCATTGCCTTGTGGGCAAGCATCGGTTCACCCGCGACGTCGCCGATGGCGTAGATCGAGGGATCGGCGGTCTGCCGCTGCTCGTTGATTTCGATGAATCCCTTCTGGTTGACCTTGACTTTCGTCTTATCCAGGCCGGGGATCTCGGAATTCGGCCGGCGCCCCACCGACATCAGCACGCGGTCGAATACCTGCTCTTTTTCTTTTACATTTGGACCTTCGAGAGTTACGCGAATGCCAGTCTTCTCGTCCTTGAGCGACTTAACCGTGGTGTTGAGTAGGATGGCCGAAAAGAGTTTTTCCAGGCGCTTGTGCAGAGGCAGCACCAGGTCGCGGTCGGCTCCGGGCAGCAAGCCGGGCATCATTTCGACGCAGGTTACCTTGGTGCCGAGCGTCGCGTAAACCGATCCCAGTTCCAATCCGATGTAGCCGCCGCCGATGACGAGCAGCGTCTTTGGAACATCGGGCAGGTCGAGAGCGCTGGTCGAATCCATGAGGCGCGAGCTGTCGAGCTTGAGGCTCGGCACGACGGTCGGACGCGATCCTGTCGCGATGATGATGCGGTCGAAAGTGAGGTTCTCGTCGCCACCCGCGCTCTTCGTAACTTTCAAGGTTGTGGCATTTACGAATGCCGCTTTGCCTTGCACGAACTGAACCGAGCGTTGTTTGGATAACTGCCCTAGTCCGCCAGTAAGTTTCTTGACGACACTCTCTTTCCATCCCCGGAGTTTGTTCAAGTCAACTTTGGGCTCGCCAAATTCGATGCCCCAGTTCTTCGCCTGCTCCGCTTCTTCGAGCAACTTGGCCACATGCAGCAGGGCTTTGGAAGGGATGCAGCCGCGATAGAGACAAACGCCGCCGGGGTTTACTTCCGGATCGATCAGCGTAACTTTCATGCCCAGGTCGGCAGCTAGAAATGCAGCGGCATATCCGCCGGGACCGCCGCCAATTACAGCCACACGGAGATTGGAGTTGTTTGACATTTTCTATCGATATCCTTTGCAAGTTTACTTTTCAGATATGTGTGGCTCTCCAAGGAGATTGATGTCCATCGGCGTGCGATTTTCTCTGATGGAATGAGGGCCGTAGCATAACTTTCTGAGAATAAAGTCCGGGCGCAGGTGCCAACTTCCCCAAGTCAGAGGAGAATCTCCATTTGCATCCTGGGCATCTTTCACCGCCCCGGCATCAAGCAGAAGCTGGACGGCCTCAGCGCTGCCGCAGGCCGCTGCGCGATGAAGGGGCGTCTCGCCTTTCGTCCGGCAATCGCGCATGAATGCGCCCGTCTCAACTCCTACTTTGGTCTTCGCGTTGGGATCGGCGCCATTTGCGAGCAGCACTCTGACCACGCGATCGTGACTTGCGCTCGCCTTGCACAACGCAGCGTGCAGAGGCGTTTCTCCGGTGTCAGCTTCGGTCTGATTCACACTGGCGCCGTTTTCAATCAGAAACTGGCAGAGCCGCCAATGCCCATGGAACGCCGCTGCGTTAAGTTCTCCCGCCAGCGCAGCTAACGTTTCGCCGTTCGCCAGCAGATATCGAATGGCACTGACATCTCCATAGTAGGCACACCATTTGATCAGGGGGACGCCATTCTTATCCTTCGCCGTGGCAGGGTACCCTTGCGACAAGTAGTCGAAAACCACGTCGGTGCGTCCGTCCACGATCTTGTCGAGAAGCGCTATCATCTCGCCAACTTATCCCTGAACCGACAGCAGGAACGGCTGCTCAAAGGCCTCCGCGATCCAGCGCAGAAAACGCGCGGCGTCGGCGCCATCGATCAACCGGTGATCGTACGAGAGTGAGAGCGGCAGAATCAAGCGCGGCTCGAATTTGTTGTTCACCCACTCCGGCTCCATCCGCGAACGCGACAGGCCGAGAATCGCTACCTCGGGATGATTCACAATCGGAGAGAATCCGGTGCCGCCGATCCCACCGAGATTGGTGATGGTAAATGTGCCGCCTTCCATCTCTTCGGGAGTGAGCTTGCGCTCACGAGCTTTTTTTGACAGCTGCGTCATCTCCGCCGCCAGCTCGACGATATTTTTCTTGTCAACGTCGCGAATCACCGGCACCAGCAATCCGCGATCGGTGTCCACGGCAACGCCGATGCTGATGTACTGCTTATATATGATCTCTTCCTTCGCCATATCAATAGATGCATTGAACTGGGGAAAGACTTTCAGAGCCGACGCGCACACTTTCAGCGCGATGGCCGTGACGGTCATCTTGCCGCCCGCTTCTTCCGCACGAGGCGCGAACTTGGCGCGCAACTGTTCCAGCTCAGTGATGTCGGCGCGATCCTGCTGGGTGACATGCGGAATTGTGTTCCATGCTTGGCGGAGGTGCTGAGCAGTTTTGCGCCGCACCCCGCGCATCGAAACACGTTCCGTTTTGCCCCACTTGGCGAAGTCGGGAAGTTCGGGTTCAGCCAAGCCACCGCTCGGAGCCTGTGCCGCAGCGGCTGCCGCCGCCAGAGCATTCTTGGCGCACAGTTTCACGTCGTCTTCGCTGATGCGCCCGCCCGGACCGCTGCCGGGCACGCTGTGAATATCCACACCAATTTCGCGCGCCAGCCGACGCACATGCGGCGCAGCCGGCGCCGGATCGCGGTGTTCCGTGCCTGCAACTTTCGCCAGTTGCACGGGCATGGTGAAGTCTGGCGTCGCGGCTTGCGGTTGATCCGGTGGCAGCGCCTGTTCTTCGGTTTTGCCCTCGGCGCGCATCGCCAACTGGAAGGCGAGCCGTGCCGCCTGCTGTCCGGAGACGTGTTCCACCGGTTCATGCTTGCGAGCAGGTTCCGCCGGCGCGACCGCACCACCCTCCAGCGTGAAGATGACCTCGCCAACTTTGACCTTCTGACCCTCTTTGACCTTAACTTCGCGCACGACGCCGCTGACCGTCGAAGGAACTTCAACAACAGCTTTGTCAGTTTCGAGTTCCATGACCGGCTGCCCCTCGGCAACGCTCGCGCCCGGCGAGATCATCAACCGCACCAGATCCCCTGACTCGATGTTCTCTCCCAGTTCCGGCAGCTTGAACTCGCTGGCCATTGCGACCGAAGCTGTGGGCGTTGCTCGCCGCTCCCGCTGAGGCGCGGGCGCCCGGGCTGGCTTCGCTGTTGTTTCGGAAACTGGGATCGCGGGAGCTGATGCCGCGGGAGCTGGATTTGCAGGAGCTCGTACTGCAGGAGTTCGGCTTGCGGGAGCCGGTGCTGCGGGAGTTGGGCTGGCCTGCGCGGCAGTTTTTTCCGCTTTCGAAGCGGAACTCGTTCCAGCGCCGCTTCCGTTTTCGACGGTGAAAATGACCTGCCCGACCCGCAGCTTATCGCCTTCTTTGACGCGGACCTCCCCGATGGTGCCAGTCACCGACGAAGGCACTTCCACAACTGCTTTGTCGGTCTCGAGTTCCATCACCGGCTCGCCTTCGGTGATGCTGCCGCCGGGCTTGATCATCAAGCGGACCAGGTCTCCGCTCTCGATATTCTCGCCCAGCTCGGGCAGCTTAAATTCCGTCGCCATTCTTTCTTTTTCCCTCGCGTCCGTGCTCTAGTAGAGACGGGGCTTGCCCCGTCTTGCTTGCATCGTCTCGTTCGCTGCCGGAAACGCAGCAAGCCGCATCTCTACAGGAGATCCAATGCCCTCGGGACGGGTGAGACGCCCGTCGCTCCACTAGCTAATAGCCGGATTGCGTTTCTCCGGATCAATTCCAAGATCGCGGATTGCCTTCTCCAGCAGTTTCGCGCTGACGCCTTCGCCGTCCTTCTTCTCAGGCTTCTCCCCGGCCAGAGCATGCAGCGTGGCCAGCACAATATGCTTCGCGTCCACTTCAAAAAAGTCTCGCAGCGACGCACGATTCTCGCTGCGCCCGAACCCATCCGTGCCAAGCGACACCAGCTTGCCCGGAACCCACTGCGCCAGACTCTCCGGCAGAACCTTCATGTAATCCGATGCCGCAATAAAAGGGCCGGGACCGCTCGCACCCTTCAGCGTCTGCGTGACATACGGCACCTTCGGCTTCTGCGTCGGGTGCAGCATGTTCCAGCGCACGCAATCGTTCGCCTCGCGATAGAGTGCCTTATAACTAGTCACGCTCCAAACATCCACCGCGACGCCATAATCCTTTTCCAGAATCGCCTGCGCCTTGAGTACCTCAAACAAGATGGTCCCACTGCCCAGTAACTGGGCGCGCAGCTTCGCGCCCTTCTTTTCAGAAGTC
>WNFA01002090.1_pt1 | contig 31492 bp, 29 predicted proteins | sample 5400481 | NCBI WGS metagenome assembly WNFA01 (sample SAMN13153340, study PRJNA577476) | soil metagenome | isolation source: 120 cm saprolite under Douglas fir tree site 2 hole 1 replicate 2 | place: USA:California | collected 2015-04-18 | reverse complement strand
AGACCACGTTGCCGTAGGGCGCATTGGCGACCACCACGCCCTGGCGCGAGCACGCCTCGACGTCGATGTTGTCCACGCCCACCCCGGCGCGGCCGAGAAAGCGGAGACGGCGGGCGTGGCCGAGGAACTCCGCGTTCACGGTGGTGGACGAGCGCGTGATGATGACCTCGTAGCCCGCGATAGTGGCGAAGAGCTCCGCCCGCGGCATCTTCGACGACACCTGCTCCACCTGGAAGCCCCGCTCCTCGAGGTATGCGATCCCCTCGGGAGCGATGGCGTCGATGACAAGTACGCGCATGTTCTTATGCTAACACGCGAGTCGTTCGGAGCCCGCGCGTGAGCAGCGGGCGGGTGGCGGGCAGGCATCCCCTCGTGCGCTCAACCTCCTCGCCTCGCGCGCCACACTAGCGAAGGCGCCTCCGCCTGGCCCCCCATCCCCCGAGACGGGGGTCGCTCGCCAGCCTGCTTCGCGGGCTGGCTCGCGCGGCGGAGGCGCCCTGCGCTTCGGGGCGCGCTACGGCTCGTCGGATTCGCTCCCGAGGGGATGCCTGCCCGCCACCCGCCCTCCCGAGAGGAGAAACAACTCGCGTTGTCTCGGAGTGGCGTCATTGAACGTGTAGTAAGTCGCGCCGAGGCCGACGACGGCCGGGTGACTAAGAGGCGGGGACTTCGGCGCGGTGCTGGCGGAGGAAGCGGAGGAAGTCGCGCCCCTCGTGGAGCCGGCGGCGCATCAGCTCGCGGTCGCGCAGCATCTCCGCGCCCAGGGAGATCATCTTCCGCGGACGGAAGTAGAAGCGCCGGTACACGAGGTCCACCGACTGGAAGATCTCCGTCCGCGAGAGGTGCGGATAGCCGATGGCGCTCGTCTGCACCCCCGCCTCGTCCACGAGCGCCTCCGCCTCGATCCAGCCGTTGCGGTGCGCCTCGGCGTAGAGGGCCGTGCCCGGATACGGCGCGGCCAGCGAGACCTGGATGGTCGTGGGATCGATCTCGCAGGCGAAGCGAATCGTCTCCTGGATGGTCTCGCGCGTCTCTCCGGGCAGGCCGAGGACGAACGTGCCGTGGATGGCGATGTCGAGGGCCTTGCAGTCACGCGTGAAGCGCCGCGCCACGTCGAGACGGACGCCCTTCTTGATGTTGTTCAGGATCTGCTGGTTGCCGGATTCGTACCCGACGAGGAGGAGACGCAGGCCGTTGTCCTTGAGCACCTTCAGCGTCGCGTAGGGCACGTTGGCCTTGGCGTTCACCGACCACGTGATCCCGAGCTTGCCCAGCTCCCGCGCGATCGCCTCCGCCCGCGGCAGGTCGTCCGTGAAGGTGTCGTCGTCGAAGAAGAACTCCTTCACCTGGGGGAAGAGCCGCTGGGCCAGCGCCATTTCCTCGGCCACGTGCCCCACGCTCCGGGTCCGGTAGCGCTGGCCGCCCACCGTCTGGGGCCACAGACAGAACGTGCACTTGGACCGGCAGCCGCGCCCCGTGTACAGCGAGACGTACGGATAGCGGAGATAGCCGATGGCGTAGTGCTCCACAGTCAGGTCTCGCTTGTAGATCGGCGTGACGAAGGGCAGGAGATCCATGTTTTCCAGAACCGGCCGCTCCGCGGTGTGCTCGACGCGCCCGTTGGCCCGATAGGAGAGTCCGCTGACGTCCCCGAGGGGCCGTCCCTGCGCCACTTCCTGGATGGTGAAGTCGAACTCGCTCCCCGCCACGAAGTCCAGGGCCGGGCTGGCGCGCAAGGACGCCTCGCGCGCCACGGCCACCGCCGCGCCGACCATGCCGATGAGCAGGCGCGGATTCTCGGCCTTGAGGGCTTCGGCGACCGCCACGTCTCCCGGGAAAGACGGCGTGCTCGTGTGCAGCACGCAGAGGTCGTACTGTCGCGCGAAGGGCCGGACATCGTCCAGGGCCAACCCGTCGGGCGGCGCGTCGATCAGCCGGGAGCCTGGCACGAGCGCGGCGGGCTGGGCGAGCCAGGTCGGGTACCAGAAGGAGCGGATCTCTCGCTTGGCCTGGTAGCGGGAGCCGGCGCCGCCGTCGAAGCCGTCCAGAGACGGCGGGTGAAGGAAGAGCGTGCGGAGATAGTCGACGGTCATGTCCCCGTCACCTTAGCAAAAGCGGCGCGGCCTCACCACCCATTCCGTCGCGCCGGGCGCTTCTTCACGAACGCGTGACGGATGCTCGTGCTACCATTTTGCCGAGGTGGGTACGGCAGCTCCGCGAGTCCTCATCCTGTCGGCCAGCTACGGCTCCGGACACAATGCGGCCGCCCACGCCGTCGACGCCGCCCTCCAGGCGCTCGGCGCCGAGACGCGCATCGTCGATCACTTCCGCGATCTCGTGCATCCCGCCTTCGATCGATTGAGCCGCCGGCTCTACGGCGCCATCCTGCACCGGGCACCCGCGCTCTGGGGCTTCGGCTACTGGGTCGGTGACCGGCTCACCACCTCCTCGGGGCTCGTCTTCGGCATGGGCTCGCTGGGAACGCCGCGGCTGCGGGCCCTCCTCGAGCGGGAGCGCCCCGATCTCGTGGTCTCCACGCACCCGACGCCCGCGGGCGCCCTGTCGGTCCTGCGCCGCCGCGGTGTCACTCGGCTTCCCCACGCCCTCGTGTACAGCGATTTCGCCGTCCACAGCCAGTGGATCCCTCCCCTGGTCGATCTCCACTGCGTGCCCGCGGAGAGCATCCGCGCCGACCTCATCGCTCGCGGCATCCCCGCCGATCGCGTGCTCGCCACCGGCCTGCCCGTGCGCGTCGAGTTCGACCGGCCCGTGGACCCGCGCTCCGCGCGCCGGGCCCTCGGTCTGGATCCCGAGCGCCCGGTCGTCCTTGCCATGGCGGGCGCGTTCGGCTGGACGGGCGAGCTGCCCGCGGCGACGCGCGTGCTTCGTGACCTCCCCGTGCCGCTCCAGGCGGTGATCGTGGCAGGTCACGACGACGCGCTCCGCGCGCGGCTGCGGGAATCCGTCCGCGGCTCCGGCCGCCGCGTGCGCGTGCTCGGCTACACAGAGGAGATGCGCCACCTCATGGCCGCCGCCGATCTCCTCGTCACCAAGGCGGGAGGCGTGTCCCTCGCCGAAGCCATCGCCTGCGATCTTCCCGTCGTCTGCTTCGGGTCTCTCCCGGGCCACGAGCGGCGCAACGAGCGCTTCTTCGTCGCCGCCTCCGCCGCGCTCAGCGCCCGATCGGCCGAGGAGCTCCGTGTCGTGGTCACGCGGAGCTTGACCGAGCCCGGTCTCCTCGACGATCTCGCCAAGCGCATGCGGGAGATCCGGCGCCCCGGCGCCGCGCGCGCCGTGGCCGAGGCGTTGCTCGAGCGGCTGGCCGTCGCCCCCGCCGCTCGCTCGTGAGCCTCGGGGCATGACCGCGCTCATCCAGGTCTACCTGAGGGCGCTCGGCCTCGTGGGACAGTCCGTGGCGATAGGCGGGGCGGTCCTCGGGCTCCTCGTGCTGCGACGCTGGCTCGTCCGCGAGTCCGACGTCGAGCGCGACATGCGCCGGGCGCTCCGGCTCGTCGCCGCTGGCGCGGGGCTCGCGGCGGCCTGCCAGGTCTTCGCCTTTCTCGTGATCGTGGCCTCCACGGCCGGCCCCGAGGGCTGGCCGGTCGGCCGCGCCCTCGAGACGCCCCTCTTCTTCGCCGCCATGGCCCGCGCCCTTCTCCTGGCCTGCGTGATCGCGCTCTGCGCCGTCGTGCGCAGGAGCCCGCGCTCGCTCGGTCCCTGGATCGCGCTGGTCGCGCTGGCCGCGGCAGGGACGGTGAGCGCGGCGTGGATCAGCCATGCCGCCGGACGGCTCGCCCGTGGCCCGCTCTACCTCACCCTCGATGCCGTCCATCAGCTTGCCGCGGGCGTGTGGGTGGGCGGCCTCATCCATCTCCTCGTGCTCGCGTGGGCTCGCGCCTCTCGACCCTGGCCGGCGGAAACGCTCCGGCGATTCTCGCGGCTGGCCCAGGGCGCGGTGGCGACGCTGGCCGCGGCGGCCATCGGGCTGTGGCTCCTGTACGTCGGCGGGCTCGGCGCCGCTCTCGGGACGGCGTATGGCGCCATGACCTTGACCAAGAGTGTGCTCTTTATCGGTCTCCTCGGCCTGGGCGCGCTCAATTTCTTCGCCGTGCGTCGCCTTCGTCGCGACGCGGACGCGCCTCCGCTCACCCTCCGCCGGCTCGTCGAGGTGGAGGTGGGCGGGGCGGTGACCGTGCTCTTCCTGGCGGCGGCGCTGGGCTCCGTGCCTCCCGCCGTGGACCAGATCGCCGACCGCGCGACTCTCGCGGAGGTGGCGTTCCGCTTCACGCCGAGGTGGCCGACGCTCTCGACGCCGACCTTCACAGAGCTCGCTCAAGCATCGGATCTCACGAACAGAGAGGCGCCCCGCACCACCCAGGACAGCCTCTGGTCCGAGTACAACCACAACGTCTCCGGGCTCTTCGTGCTGGCCATGGGCCTCCTCGCCATGCTGGAGCGGACGGGCCACGCGCCGTGGGCGCGCAACTGGCCGCTCCTCTTCGTGGGGCTGGGAGCCTTTCTGCTCTTCCGCAGCGATCCAGAGAGCTGGCCCCTGGGCCCGCAGGGCTTCTGGCAGAGCTTGTGGGATCCGGAGGTGCTGCAGCACCGCCTCCTCGGCTTGCTGCCCGTGATCTTCGGCGTCTTCGAGTGGCTCGTGCGCACGGGACGGCTGCGCGACGAGCGGCTCGCTCTCGTCTTTCCGTTCGTCTGCGCGGCGGCGGGAGCGCTGCTCCTGGCCCACGCCCATACGCTCCAGAACGCCAAGGAAGCCTACTTGATGGAGGTGACTCACCTGCCCCTGGCCGTGGTGGGCATCGTCGTCGGTTGGTCTCGATGGCTCGAGCTCAGGCTCCCGGACCGGGAAGGCGCCATGGCCGGGAGGATCTGGGCGCCCTGCCTCGCCCTCATCGGGCTTCTCCTGCTCTTCTATCGGGAAATCTGACGGGCGGGAAATCTGATGGGCGGGAGAGCTGAGGCGGGAGAGCTGAAGGCGGGAGAGCTGAAGGCGGGAGAGCTGAAGGCGGGAGAGCTACGCCCGAGGCGGAACGTTGCTCCAGAGCCAGCGTCCCTGGCGGGAAGCCAGGAGATGAACGCGCCCGCGCGGCATTCTCGCCACGACGCTCCTTTCAGGCTCGCGGGTCGTCACGAGCAGGATGGGCCGGCTCGAGACCCACTCGCGCGTGAGCCGGTCGGCAGCCCAGAAGGTCTCGCCGGCCTCTGGAAAGGTCGACCCGATGCCGAGCACGCTGCGACGTCCCTCCACGAGCACCGGCCGCACGCCCGAATAGAGCTCGAGCGCGCCGGAGTTCTCGAGCGGCCCCTCGTGGACGAGCACGAGGTCAGGCCGCCAGCCGAGCCGTATCTCCGCCGCCATGCCGGAAACCGCCCGGGCCGTCGAGACGAGGGCCAGGGCCTGGCCTACGCTCGGCACGACGGCGAGCATCGTGACGGCGACGGCGACGACCGCGAGCCGGCCGGCCCGCCACACGGCCGCCGCGGCCAGCGCCGCCGCTCCCAGGGCGAACACGAGGGCGGTGCGTCCCACGAGCGGACGCAGGGCCGACCACGCGGGGAGCGGCGCGATCTGAGTCGCGACCGCCTCCTTGCGCGAGTAGACGTCGGTGGCCGAGAAGATCGTGTCCATGAAGGCGCGCCCGTCGGTGAGGGCGGCGGCTCCGAGGAACGCGGCAAGCGACGCGAACATGGCCAGATGCCAGAGGGCGGGGCGTCGGTCTCGCCCGTCTCGCCGCGACCACCATCGCGCGGCGAGGATCGCGATGGCTGGATAGGCGGGCAGGCCGTAGTGCGGCAGCTTGAAGGCCGAGAGCGTGAAGACGAGAGCGAGAGCGACCGCCCAGAGGGCGAGCGCCACCGACGGGATGTCCTCGACGATTCTCCAGGCGCGGCGCCGGGCGAGCTGCCCAATCTCGAGCACGGCGGGGATCGTCCACGGAAAAGCCCCGAGTCCGGCCACGAGGAGGAACTCGAGCGACGAGAGCGACACGTCCTCGTCGGGGAACCGGCGCAGCTGGACCGCGTTGAGAAGATGATTGTCAACGACGGTGTACCAGAGAAAGCCCGGATTGCGCATGGAGGCGAGCGCATACCAGCCCAGCCCCAGAACGACGAGCGCGGCCACGCCAGGGACAGGCAGCCAGCGGCCGATCGGACGCAGCCGCCCGGCCAGGGCGAGCGCCAGCGCGATGGCGGCGAGCGGTCCCGCGAGCCCGATGACATCCTTGGCGAGCGCGGCCACACCCAGCGCCGCACATCCGACCACCGCCCACCGCCGGCTATGGGGCGATGAGGTTAGAGGAGCGACACCGCTCCCCCCCAGACCCGGCGATAGGCTTGCGGTGGGGGGGCCTGGGGGAGGAGCGGCGCCGCTCCCCCCCAGACCCAATAGAACGCCGGTAAATCCCCACTGAATGGCGGCGACGAAGAGCGTCTCGGGCCGGACATAGCGGCCGAAGGCGGCGAAGAGCGCGCACGAGAGCAGGGCCGCGCCGGCCAGGACGCCGGGCCCGGGGCCGAGAAGGCGGACGCCGAGGAGCGTCGTCCCGGCAACGGCCGCCGCCGCTCCCAGCACGGCGGGAAGGCGCGCGGCCCACTCCGAGACACCGAAACCCTTGAACCCCGCCGCGATCAGCCAGTAGAGCAGAGGCGGCTTGTCGAAGTAGCGGACACCGGCGAGGCGGAGGGTGAGCCAGTCGCCCGAGACCGCGACCTCGCGGGCGATCTCCGCATGCTGCCCCTCGCCCGGATCATCGAATGGCGCCGCGCCCAGCCACGGCAGCAGGAGGGCGAGCGTGAGCACCGCCATCAGGCCCGCGACGCCCCCGGGCGAGCGGAGAAAGCTCATGCGGCTCGAGGAGCGCTACGGGCCGGTCCTGCCGTCATGAGGTGAAGAGCCGCCCCTGGTCGAGACGCAGCACGCGATCGGCCCGGGCGCTCGCCTCGGTCCGGTGGGTGACGAGCATCACGGCGGTGCCGCGGTCGGCGGCGAGGGCGTGGAGCTCGTCCAGGATGACCCGGGCATGGTCGTCGTCGAGATTGCCCGTCGGCTCGTCCGCGAGGACGAGGGGGGGGCGGTTCAGCACGGCGCGGCAATAGGCGACGCGCTGCTGCTCGCCGCCCGAGAGCTGCGCGGGAAGATGCGCCGCCCGGTGGGCGACGCCCAGGCGCTCCATGAGCCCGAGGGCATCCCGGCGGGCGTCGTCGCGATCGCGGCCGATGTAGCGCGCGGCGAGCAGCACATTGTCGAGCGCCGTCAAGCCCGCGAGGAGCAGGAAGGACTGGAACACGTAGCCGATGGAGGCACCGCGCACGCGACACTGGGCGCGACGCCCCAGATGGCTCACGCGCTCGTCGCCGATCCAGATCTCTCCCGCGTCGGGCGGCTCCAGCAGCCCGATCAGGTTGAGGAGCGTGGACTTGCCGGAGCCCGAAGTGCCCGAGACGGCCACGAGCTCGCCGCCCTTCACCTCGAGATCCACCCCATGGAGCACGGGGACGGGCATGCCGCCGGGGCCCGTGAAAGTCTTGCGGAGTCCCCTCGCCTTCAGCAGCATGCTCGGATTTTCTCAGCCCTCGCCTCAGGGCTTCGCCCTTCAGCTCGAACTGCCACGCCTACGGGATCCATTCAGCTCTCGCCTCGCGACGGCCAGAGGCCGCCGCTCAGCTCGAACAGCGGGCCCCGTCTCAGCTCGAACATCAGCTGCCCCGCCGGATGGCTTCGGCGGGCGAAAGCCGCGCGATGCGAAGGGTGGCGTAGGCGGCGGCGAGCCCGCCCAGCACGACCGAGAAGACGACGGCAAATGCCAGGAGACGAGGCGAGAAGAGGAAGAGCTGCTGTCCCTCGCGGATGACCCGCGTATCGATCGAAGACGGCCGCCGTCACGGTATTGGACAGCGACAGGCCGCCGATGAGAAGTCCCAGCACCCCGATGCCCAGGAGAAGGGCGGAGAAGAACGCCGTCGACTGGCGCAAGAGCCGGCTGACCTCGCCGGGAATGGTGACGTTGACCTTGGCCACCGTCGCCTGGATGCGTCGCGCCACGGCGTCGGGATCCTCGCCGTCCTTCCACCCCACCGCCGCCCCTGTGTTGAGGTCGTTGCGCCGCAGGCTGCCCGCGCCGAAGGCCTGGACGAGGAGGGGGTCGCGGCGCAGCCAGAGATCGCGCGCATCGTCGATCCCCACGAGGGCGAAGCGATCCGGGGCCGTGAACGTCTTGTCGAGGACGCCGACCACGGCGAAGTCCTGGCCTCCCAGGGAGACGGAGCTGCCCACCCCGAGCTTGCGCGAGGCCGCGAAATCGGCTCCGAGCACGGTCACGCGCCGGTCTGCTGTGCGAAGGGGGCGGCCGGCCCGCACGGGCAGCTCACGATAGTGGCGATTGGGAATGGGCACGCTCAGGTCCATGCCGAAGACCAGCTCCTGGGTGAGCGTGAGAAACTGCGAGGTGCTCGTGACGAGCGGCATCATGACCTGGGCCTGGACGCCCAAGACACCAGGCACGGCGGCGATCTCGGCGATCTTGGCGGCCGAGAGCAGGCCGCCCGCCGTGAAGCCGGTGCCCATGCCCATGCCCTCCCCGGCCACCGAGATCTGGCCGAGGACGAAGCGGTCGCCGCCATCGATGAAACGGGTGATGCGCTCGGCCATGGCGCCGAGCGCTACCAGCCCCGCCACTCCGACCGCGATGCCCACGACCGTGAAGGTGTATCCGCGGGGAAGAAGCTCGCGGAGCCTCACGCGCGCACGCGACGTCGCCCTCTCGCCCTCACCACTCGAGCCGGGACTCGATGGGCAGGTGGCGGCGCCGGCGTCCCCATCGATTGAAGCGGACGATCATGCCCTCGTCTCGCCCCGCCCAGCGCGGCGCGCCCTCGGTTCCCGCCCCGTCGCCGCGCGGGCCAGACGCTCCTGCGAATAGGCGGAGCGCACGAGGGGAGCGACGAGATCCACGCCGAGCCGGCGGAGAGCGAGGGCGGACTGGACGGCTGCGGCCAGGCCCAGGACGGGAAGCATGGCCGACGCGAAGGCGGCCCGGCGCATCACGCGCGCGCGCGGATCGCTCCACCAGCCCCGCCACGTCTCGGTGATCCTGTCGAGCGTGAAGACGCCGAGCGCCGAGGCGAAGGCGCCTGGATTGTGGCGGTACGGCGCGGTGAACCGCGCGAGCTCCGCGTGGCGCGGTCTCCGCCGCGCCGCCGTGAAGGGGCGAACGAGGGCGCGGGCCACCAAGCCCGCGTCGCGGGCCCATCGGCGCAGGCCCTGGACGACGAGATAGCCCGTGACGGCCACTCCGTCGCGAAACGGGCGGAAGCGGCTCGGCCGGCCCGCGGGGCGGAGCGAGCTGATGGGAACTTCCCGGATGGCATAGCCCGCCGCCGCGGCGCTCACGAGCACCTCTGTCTCGAACACGAAGCCGCCCCCACGGGGCGACACGCGCTCGAGAAGCTCGCGCGGATAGACGCGGAAGCCCGACTGCGTGTCCGCGACGTGCTGGCCGGTCAGCCAGTTGATGAAGAAGCCCGCCACCCGGAGGGCGTGCAGTCGCGCCGGCTCCATGAGGCCGCCGCCGTTGTTCAAGCGGCCTCCGATCACGAGGGCGTCGGGCTCGGGCTCGGACGCCGCGAGCAGTCGCGGGATATCGTCGGGATCGTGCTGGCCGTCGCCATCGAGCGTGACCACGCGCTCCGCCGCGCGGGCGAGGGCGCCGGCAAAGCCCAGGCGGAGGGCGGCGCCCTTGCCCGAGCGCCCGCCCGTCCTGAGGATGACGGCGCCGGCGGCGGCAGCCGCCTCGTCGCTCCCGTCCCACGACCCGTCGTCCACCACGATGACGGGGCCGTGGAGGGCCGCCCGCTCGACGAGGCCGCCGATGGTGGCCCCCTCGTTGAAGACGGGGATAACGGTGACGTGATCGCTCATGCCGCGCGGTCGATCAGGAGCGCGGTGCGGCAGCCACCGCGCGCGAGGCCATGGACCATGACGAGCGTCGTCGGGGAAAGAGCCGCCTTGTTCAGGCAGTCAAGGGCGGCGGCCACTCGGAGCGCGCCGAGCCCGCCGTGCTGGCCGAAGCGAGAGGCGAGCGACCGCGGCGCGGGAAGGCGATCGGCGGCGAGAAGGCCGAGCTCCCAGTCGTCGAGAGCAGGATCACCGTTGCCCGAGCCGTAGCACGTCCCGACGGCCGACGGCGCGACGCCCGCCGAGACCAGGGCCCGGAGCGCCGGCGAGCGGAGATCACGGCGGCGGCGGGGCGCGGTGTGGGGAGCCACGGGTACATTCCCCCACGCGGCCGACCGGATCTCGGCGTGGATGACCGCTCCGCGCGCGCGCGCCGATTCCAGGTCCTCCAGGACGAGAAAGGTCGCCCCTTCGCCGAGCACCACGCCGTTGTGGTCCGGCTCGTAAGGCCGGCAGCCTTCCCTGCCGCGGCCGGCCGCGGGCGACAGCATGCCCATCTCGCTCAATCGCCGGTAGACGTGCGCGACCATCTCGTCGACGCCGCCCGCCACCACGGCGAGTGCGCGGCCGTCTCTCACGAGGGCAGCCGCGCGCGCCACCGCCAGGTCTCCCGCCACCGTGGCCTGATTGACGGTGACGGAAGGGCCGCGGGCGCCGATCTCGATGGCCGCCACCGCGGCCATGCTGTTCATCACGGTATTGGGGAAGATCATCGGGGAGAGACCCGAGGGGCCGCGCTTGAGATAGCCGGTCACGAACTCCTCGCTCGACCGGAAGTCGCCATGCTCCGTGCCCACGACGAGGCCGAGCGCGGGCCCTCGCGGCACGCCGGAGTCCTCGACGGCGAGACGACACGCGGCCACGGTCAGGCGGCAGATCCGCGAGAGCCGGCGCGCCGCGGCGGGATCGAGGAGACCTTCGAGCGCGGCATCGTCGACCTCGGCCCCGAGCCGGCTCGGCCAGCCCGCGGTCTCGAAAGCGCGGACCGGACGGATGGGGCTCGCCGCGTCCGCGAGGATCCTGGCCACCACCGCGGTGCCGCCGATCCCACCTGCGCTGACCGAGCCCATCCCCGTGACGGCCACGCGGCGGGAGGCGCTCATCGGCCGAAGACCAGGCTCACGTTCTGGCCGCCGAAGCCGAAGGAATTGGACAGGACCGCGTCGAGCTCGACCGCCCGGGCCGTCTCGGGTACGCAGTCGAACGGCACGTCCGGATCGGTGACGCGCAGATTGGCGGTGGGCGGAACGAGTCCATGCTGAAGCGTGAGCACGCTCGCCACCGCTTCCAGGCTGCCCGCGGCCGCCATGGTGTGACCGACGAGCGACTTGGTCGAGCTGAGCAGCACGCGGCCCGGGCCGAAGACCCGCGCCAGGGCCAACGCCTCCACGCGGTCGTTCTGCGGCGTGCCCGTGCCGTGGGCGTTGACATAGCCGATGTCGCCGGGGGTGCGCCCGGCCGCGGTCAGCGCGCCCTCGATGGCGCGAACCATCCCGTCGGCGCTCGGCTCGGGCGACGTGACATGGTGGGCATCGGTGGTCATGCCCGCCCCCCGGAGCTCCGCGTAGGCTCGTCCGCCGCGCGCGCGACAGTGGCCGGCCTCTTCGAGGACCACGAAGGCCGCGCCCTCGCCGATCGACATGCCTTTCCGGTCGCGATCGAAGGGACGGCACGGCTCGAGGTCGAGGAGGCGCAGGGCATTGAAGCCCATGAAGCAGACGCGCGTGAGAGCATCCACGCCGCCGCAGAGAGCGAGGGGAGCCGCGCCGGAGCGTATGAGATCGAGCCCGAGCGCGAGCGAGGCCGCGCCGGAGGCGCAGGCCATGACCACGGTCTCCTTGGGCCCGCAAAGACCGAGGCGAAAGCTCAGCGTCTCGGCGTGCGTCGAGGGCAGGATGGCACGGAGGGCGCCGATCCCCGGCGAGGGACGGCCCGTGCGCGTCTCCTCCCAGTACCACGCCTCCGCCTCGAGCATGCCGCCGCCCACGGCCCCGACGAAGAGCCCCGCGCAGGCGCGATCGGTCGGCGAGAGGTCGGCGTCGGCGAGCGCCTCGCGCGCGGCCGCCATCGCCAAGCGGTCGGCGCGGGCGCGCCGTCGCGAGGGGCCAAGCGAGGCGAGCACGTCGGCGGGCACCTCCGCGCCGATCCGGGAGCGAAAGCCTTCGGTATCGATCGCGGTCAGCGGGCGGATCGCGCACGTCCCGCTCGCGAGCCCGGTCCAGAAGGTCTTGGCGCCGGTCCCGTAAGGGCTGACCACGCCCAGCCCGCTGACCACCACGCGGGTCATGCGGTCTTGGAGAGGATCCAGCGCGAGAGGCTGTCGAGGGAGCGGAACTCGTCGGCCAGATCCTGGCCCTCGTCGATGACGATGGCGAAGCGCTCCTCCATGGCCACGGAGAGCTCGATGAAATCCAGCGAGTCGAGCCCGAGGGAGCCCTCGATGCCCTTGGGCAGGGTGGTGTCAGGCGTCATCTCGGCGGCGCGCCGCGGATCGAACTTCAGCCGCTCGACGACGATGGCCTTGAGCTCGTCCAGGATTTCCTTCTGCGTCATCCGCTCTGCCTCCGATCAGGCCGCGCGTCGGCGCGCCCGGTATGGTGCGTGACTCCACCGCAAGCTCGTGGTCTCCCCGCGCCAGGCCGCGTGAAGCTCTACCGGTCCCTGTCGCCCTGACGCCCGGTGGAGGGCGAGGGCGGCCAGCGGCTCGCAAGCGAGCATCTCCCCCAATCGCCGCCGGGCGCCGTCGGCACCGCCGCGCCGGCCCCGACCCCGGCTGAGCGTCAGCGCACCCTCCCCCGGCTCGAGCCAGAGAGCGCAGGCGGCCTCGACGAGGGGTCCGTCAAGTCCGCCCGCCCGGTCATAGAGGTCCGCGCATTCCTCGAAGATCTCGACGCCGAGCACGAGCACCCGCCGGCATGTCCCCGCCTCGAGCATCTCGGCGGCGTGAGCGACGGCGTCCACGCCCGCCGTGGGCCCGCCGATCAGGATGCCGTAGGGCCCCCGGATCCCGTACTCGATGGCGACTTCCCCGGAGATCGCGGCCGGCGCGGTGTACGGGAAGTACACGCTCGCGCCGCGAGGCTCGATGTGCTGCCGGTTCGAGGCTGCATAGGCCGCGGCCGTCACGAACACGAACCCGGTGTCCTCGCCCACAATGGCCTCGGGCCCCTCTCCCGCATCTTCGAGCATCGTGGCGACGGCCGCAACTCCAAGCACGCATTCCCGGGGCGAGCGGCGGAAGCGCTCGGGATCGAGGGCGGGCCGCTCCAGGCCGAGCACGCGACGTCCCCCCGCGGCGGCCACGGCATCCGGAGGCACGGCGACCGCCCCCACGCCCCAGCCCGTGATGAGCCCGATGGCGCGGATCGCCGGCCCTCGCATCACGCCGCCCCCTGCAGCACGAGCGCCGCATTGCATCCGCCGAAGCCGAGTGACGTGCTGAGCGAGAGGCGAGGCCGGAGCGCCCGCGGCGCGCCCTGGATGAGATCGAGGTCGCAGGCGGGGTCGAGCTCTTCCAGGCCGAGGGTGGCGGGGACCTGCCCATGGCGCCCCGCGAGCAGGCAGAGGATGGCTTCGAGGGCGGCCGCAGCCCCCATGGTGTGGCCGATGGCGCCCTTGATCGAATTGACGGGGACGAGGCGCGCGCCCAGCACGCGTCGCAGCGCCTTGGCCTCGCTGGCGTCGTTGAGCGTGGTCGCCGTGCCATGAGCGCTCACGAAATCCACGTCGCCCGCGTCCACGCCCGCTTGAGCGAGCGCGCCCTGCATGGCCCGCTCGATCCCGCGGCCCTCCGGATCGGGCGCCGCGATATGCGCGGCATCGCTCGCGCTGCCATAGCCCAGCAGCGTGCCCAGACGCTTGGCGCCCGCGTCACGCTCGCGGCACAGCAAGACCAGCCCTGCCGCCTCGCCCAGCAGCAGTCCGCTCCGTCTCCGGTCGAACGGGCGAATCTTGTCCCGCGTGAGCGATCGGAGGCCGTTGAAGCCTCGCAGGACGAAGCGGCAGAGGCCGTCATAACCGCCCGCCACCACCATGTCGGCTTCCTCTCGGCGCAGGAGCTCGGCGCCGATGCTCATGGCTGTGGCCCCCGAGGCGCAGGCGGTGGCGACGGTGATGGCAGGGCCGCGGGCGCCCAGCCAGCGCTTGAGCGCATGCGCCGGCGCGTCGTAGAGGGCGCGCGGCAGCCGGCCAACCTCGCCCGCCAGCGCCCGCTCGCCCTCCTCGACACCGCCCAGCGCCGTGCCCACCACCACGGCGAGACGCTCCGAGGCCACGGGAAGAGGTCGGGCGCCCGCCTGGCTCAGGAGGTCGTCCGCGGCGGAGACGAGCAGCCGGCTGGCCCGGCAATCGGGCACGCGAGACCACTCGATGGCGCGGGTGAGCTTCTTGATCTCCCCGCCGTTGCCGACGCGGAGATCGTCCACCGGGAAGCGCTCGATGCGCGAGATGCCGTCGGCGCCCGTGAGCAGGGCGGACCAGAAGGCGTCGACATCCTGGCCGATCGGCGTGCAGACGCCGCCCGCGAGAATCGCGATCGGCTCGGACCTTGGCGTCGGTCGCCCTTTCGACGAGGTCCCGGCCAGGTCCTGGACCGCGCCCATGTTAAAGGAGAGGGGTGTGGTACATCCGGAACGCCCGTATGTCGCCCGGATTGGTGTCGAAGACTTCCGACGCGAAGAAACGGCGCGCCACGCGGTCGAAGGCAATGGAGCCGGGCTTGGAGGGGTCGTTGGGGTCATAGACGCGCAGCTCGAGGAAGCGCCCTTCGTAGACCCGGTAGTCGTAGACGATGACGGTGTGGTTGAGCTCGACGATGGGGAAGTTCGTGACGAGAAGCTGCACGGGCCGCCCCGCCTGGATCTCGGCCATGGTCTCCACGACGACGCCCTCCTGTCCCGCTGCCGTCACGGGAAAGGTGACGCGCCAGTTGGTCCAGTGCACCCATCCCCAGAGGCGGCCAGGCAGCCCCGCCTTGACCGCCTGCTCCTCCGTCTTGGAGAGCTCGTAGAGCGAGGCGAAGCCCGGAATGACCACGCGCTCCTCGAGGGGCAGCGGATCATGCCACGGCGGCCGGGACGTCGCCTGGCGCACCAGCTCCGTGTACTCGGCCGAGGTGACCCGGGGCGCCTCCGGAGCGAAGCGCGCGAAGTGGTGGAACTGTGTGATGGCGCGGTCGACGCCGAAGCGGAGGACGGGGACGGGCGCGGGGCGACCCATCGAGGACTCGAGATGCCCCGCCGAGGCGCACCCGGTGAGGGCGACTGCGAGAAGTAGCAGAAAGGGATGCCGCGCGCGTCGACGCATCGCTTTCTTCGATTCTAGCGTCACTCAGCCCTGGATGGAATAGCCTCCGTCCACGGGAATGGCCGACCCGGTCACGAAGTCGGAGGCCGGGCTCGCCAGGAACACGGCCACGCCCGCCATGTCCGCGCCCGTGCCCCAGCGCTTGGCGGGCGTCCGGCGCAGGACATTGTCGTGGAGCCCCTCCACCTCCCGGCGGGCCCGCTGGGTCAGCTCGGTATCGATCCAGCCGGGGAGCACGGCGTTGACCTGGATGTTGTCGAGCGCCCACGCCGACGCGCAGGCCTTGGTGAACTGCACGATGCCGCCCTTGGAGGCGGCATAGGCGGGGGCGAAGGAGGCCCCGAAGAGCGACATCATCGAGCCAATGTTGATGATCTTGCCGCCGCCCTGCCGCTTCATGATCGGGTGCACGGCGTGGCTGGCCATGAAGGCGCTGGTGAGATTGGTGTCGAGCACCTGGCGCCACTCGTCGAGGGAGAGCTCGTGCGGGGGCTTCCGGATGTTCGTGCCGGCATTGTTGACGAGGATGTCGAGCCGGCCGAAGCGCGCCACCGTCTCCTTGACCATCGCCCCCACCGAGGCCTCGTCTGTCACGTCGACGGTCACCGACTCGGCGTCGGCGCCGAGCGCCTTGAGCTCGGCCACGGCGCGCCCGCTCTTGTCGCGATTGCGCGCGGCGACCACGAGCGCCGCGCCCGCCTCGGCGAGTCCGCGCGCCATGCCCAGCCCGATGCCGCCGTTGCCGCCCGTCACCACCGCCACCCTGCCCTTCAGGTCAAATGCGCCCACGCCGCGGGACCTCCTCTTGGCTTGCCTTCTCGTGTTGCAGGTGGGAGGAGTGTACTTCGGGCCGAGCATCCTGTGAAGCGGCACTGGGGCAATCCCAAGCCGAACCACAACCCAGTGCCGCTTGATTCAGGGCGGCCCCTCGCCTAGCATGGCTCTCATGTGGCAAGGATCAGTGGTCTCGATCCACATCACGCGGGCGGCGGGCCAGCCCATGGAGACGGTGGCCCAGGCGCGCGCGGTGGCCGGGCGCGGCCTCGAAGGTGACCGGTACTTCCTCGGCACGGGGTATTACTCGGACAAGCCGGGTGTGGGCGGCCGTGAAGTCACCCTCATCGAGACGGAAACCCTCGACGCCTTGCCCGCCGAAGGACCCATCAAGATCTCCGCGGCGGAGAGCCGCCGCAACATCGCCACGGCCGGGGTGCCCCTCAATCACCTGGTCGGGCGCGAGTTCTGGGTGGGCGAGGTGCGCCTGCGGGGCACGCGGCTCTGCGAGCCCTGCCGCTACCTGGACGGCCTCACCCACGCCGGCCTCATGGCCACCCTCGTGCATCGCGCGGGGCTGCGCGCGCAGATCCTGAACGACGGCGTCATTCGCCCCGGCGACACCGTCAAGCCGGCCTAGCAGGCGGCTCAGATCAGGTTTTCTTTTTGTCCTTTTCGGCGTAGGAGACGGAGAGACCTGCGCCCGCGTCGCTCTGGATGCCATAGGGCGGCACGGGATAGCGAAGGCCGTTCTTGGATAGGGCGGCCAGACCTTCGAGCATCTTCGGCAGGTAGCTCGGCGGAGTCGCCATGAGCATCTCGTCGTCGGCGACGCCGCCATAGCGCCGCTCCGCGTAGCACGGGATGGTCAAGGCGGGCTCGCCGGTCTTGAGCGCCTTGCCCCATGAGTCCGCGCAGGCCGATTCACCGACCGAGGTGAAGGCCATCTTCTTGTAGCCCACCCACTGCAGGCCGTTGATCATGAAGATCATCTGCCCCGGGGTGCCGTAGAGGAGGCAGATGTCGGGGGGATCGAGCCGGTTGGAGGCGAGAGGCGCCACGGCCATGGCGCGATAGCGTCCATAGGGCACGCAGTCCATGGCGTGCTGGTGGAGGCTCGCGTCTGCCTGTGTCTTGAACCACACCCCGGCCATCCGATGGCCGGAGAGCCACTCCTCGTCCTGGGGATGGAGCCCGATCACCGCGCCGCACTGCGCCCCGATCAGATCGTCCATGGTGATGCCCACCGTCCAGCCGAGCTGGCGCGCCTGGGCCACGATCTGGTCCGTGGTGTGCTTGCTCTTCGGCCGGCGGATCTTCGGGATGGCCTCCATCTCCGCGACGGTCTCGAAGAGCTTCATCCCGATGGGAATGCTTCGGAGACGGAGGTACTGGTTCAGGCCATTGATGATCGCGTCCCAGTCATAGCTCTCGGTGGTCACCCTCGTCTCCTCTGGCATGGCGTCACGGCCTTGCCCAGCGGCGAGCGTACCACAGGCGCCCCGCCCTCACTGATGGGCGTGGAGGAACTCCCGCCAGGTCACGCGATGCCAGCTCAGGAGAGAGCCGAGCATCACGCCGGCGGCCAGGAGGTTGCCGACCAGGATGGTCCACCACGCGATGGTCTCGAGCAGCCAGTACGCGAGGGTGGCGATCATGGCGAAGACGAAAACCTCGAAGCAGCAGAACAGCATGATGAAGGCGAAGAGCAGGCGCGGCTCGCGATCGGCGAGGGCGAGCAGGCCGGCCGCCAACCAGCCGAAGAGGATGAAGGCGAGGCCGTGAAAGAATGTGTACTCGAGAACGAGGGGTGCCGTGACGATGAGGGCGGCGGGATCGCGCAGGCCATGAAAGAGGGCGGCCCCGAGAAGGGCCGGGGTCCGCAGGGGTACGCCGGCCACCGTGTCGTAGATGAGGAACCACACGGCCACCGCCGCCGCCCCGAGCAATCCCGCCACGAGGCCTTCGCGCGCGATGCGAACCCACGGCCCCATGAGGTGGCGTCCGAGCGGGCGATAGCCGACGAAGAAGTAGGCGAGCATGCCCACGGCGGCGAGAGCGTTGCCGATCAGAATGGCCCACCAGCGCACCGTCGTCATCACCGGGTGCGCCCACCAGGTGAGCACGGCGAGGAAGGCGACCTCGAAAGACAGGAGCGCGATGAAGACCATGAGCAGGCGGCTGGGCTGGCTCTGGGCCGACACGATGAGGAAGGCGATGAGAATGCCCACCATCGCGAAGACCACGCCGTGGAGCACGGTGTACTGGGCAACCAACCCCGGTGAGACCGTCACCGCCCCCGGATCGCGCAGACCCTGGATCGCCGCGGCGCCCAGGAGGGCCGGCGTGCGGAACGGATACCCGCGGGCGGCGTCGTAGATGAGGAACCAGACGGCCACGATGGCCGCCCCGATGAGACCGGCGATGATGCCGTCGCGCAGATACCTGGATCGGGAGTCCATGAGAACCCTCCTCTCCATAGAGTGGGGCCGCGAGCCGAGCCTATTGCTGTCCGTGGTACCACCCTCGGGAAGTCACCGCAAGCGAGCGTGACGCGACTCGGTGCCCTCCGCGCGCGAACGGGGGGCGGGAGCGGTGGCCGGCATGTCCTCGTACGCTCAACCTCCTCGCCCCCGGCACGCGCGTCCACTCGATCTGCAACACTCGCCACCGACACCGATTCCCGGGCGGGTGGCGCCGGCAGGCATGCCCTCGGGAGCGAATCCGACGAGCCGTAGCGCGCCCCGAAGCGCAGGGCGCCTCCGCCGCGCGAGTCGTCCCCGCCGCAGGCGGGGCGGCGAGCGACCCCCGTCTCGGGGGATGGGGGGCCAGGCGGTGGCGCCCGAGCGAGGAGGCGCGCGAGGCGAGGAGGTTTGAGCGGACGAGGGCATGCCTGCCGGCGCCACCCGCCCGCCTACGCGCAAAGGCGGCCGCTACGTCGACTCGGGGGCGAGCTTCACGACCATCTTGCCGAGATTGTCTCCCGAGAAGAGTCCGAGAAAGGCCCGCGGCGCGTTCTCGAGGCCCTCCACGATGGTCTCCTCGCGCTTGAGGCGGCCGGCCTTGAGCCATCCTCCCACCTCCGCGAGGAACTCCGGATAGAGACTCAGGTGGTCGGAGATGATGAAGCCCTGCATGAGGACGCGATTGCCGATCATGGAGAAGAGGTAGCGCGGACCGGGATCGGGCGGATCGAGGTTGTACTGCGAGATCATGCCGCAGAGAGGAATGCGGGCGTGGGGGTTCACGAGCCGCAGAATGGAATCGAGGAGCGGTCCGCCCACGTTCTCGAAATAGATGTCGATGCCGGCGGGACAGGCCGGGCGGAGCGCCTCCAGGAGATCATCCGCCTTCTTGTAGTTGATGGCGGCGTCCACGCCCAGCTCCTTGGTCAGGTAGGCGCACTTGTCGTCCGTCCCCGCCGTCCCCACCACCCGGCAGCCGACGATCTTGCCCATCTGGACCACGAGGGATCCCGTGGCCCCCGCCGCCCCCGAGACCACGAGCGTCTCGCCCGGCTTGGGCTTGCCGATCATCTTGAGCCCGTACCAGCCCGTGAAGCCCGGGATCCCGAGCACACCGAGATATGCTGCAAGGGGCAGCGACGGGTCGACGGGATTGAGTCCTTCGCCGCTCGACACGAAATACTCGCGCCAGCCCAGCATGCTGCTGACCACGGCGCCCTCCTTGAGCGAGGGATGCGTGGACCGGACGACGCGGCCGATGGCGCGGCCCTCCATCGGCTTGCCCACCTCGAAGGAGGGCGCATAGGACTTCCGGTCGCTCATGCGTCCGCGCATGTAGGGATCCACGGACATCCACAGATTGCGCACGAGAACCTGGCCCGGGGAGAGCTCGGGGACGGGAGCGCTCTCGATCCTGAAATCGCCGGGCTTGGGAAGGCCCCGCGGCCGCGCCGCGAGCACGACGTGACGACTGGTGGTCATGACAGTCTCCTCAGGAGATCGACGCCGAAGAGCTCGGCGCGCCAGCGGCCCACGCCCTCGACGCGGGCCAGGGCCTCCACGTCCTTCGGCGGATCGGCGGACAGGCGATCGATGAGCCGCTGGGGGAAGATGACGCCGGGATCGAGCCCGACCTGCTTCGACGCATCGACCCGCCAGAGGCGCAACACCTCGCGCCGCCGCTGCACGGCGCCGGAGATCGAGGGTCGCGGACGGTTCTTTCGCACGGGCAGCTCCGATTCCGGCACGCTCAGGCCACGCTCCACCGCGGCCAGGATGGCCTCCCCCGCCCGCCGCACCACGTTGGCCGTGCACCCGCGCACGGTCAGGATGGCCTCGCTGTCGCGCGGCTTGAGCGCGGCGAGTGCGATGAGAGACTCGTTGCCCAGGATCATGAAGGGCGGCCGGTCGAGCTTGACGGCGAGCGCCTCGCGGGCCAGATGGAGCTCGCGCAGCACGGCGAGCCCGCGGCCGTCGAGGTCCTTGGCGCCCTTGAGCCCCATGTAGGCGTCGGGGTCCACGCGACTCGAAGGCGCAGGCATGGCCGCCACCGCCGCGCACTCTTCCTCGACCCAGGCCAGGCGTCCCTTGCCGCGCAGCTCCTCGGCGAGGCGATCGCGCAGCGGGATCAGGTGCAGCACGTCGTTGAGGGCATACGTCTCCTGCGCGGCCGACAGCGGCCGCTTGGACCAGTCGTCCTTCTGGCGGGAGGGGCCCGGATCCACGCCGAGGAAATCGCGCAGGAGCCCCTCCAGCGACAGCGAGGTCACGCCCAGGAAGCGCGCGGCGATCGCCGTGTCGAAGATTCCCGCCGCCGTGAAGCCGTAGAGGCGCTTGAGATAACCGAGATCATTGTCGGCGGCGTGCAACACCTTGAGGACACCGGGATCGGCGAAGAACGGCCCGAGCGGGGTCAGGGTGGGCAGGGCGAGTGGATCGATGAGATGATTCTGCCCGCGGTTGTCGGCCACCTGCACGAGGCAGAGCTTGGCCGGATAGTGGTGAAGGCCATCGGCCTCGGTGTCCCATGACAGGGACTGAGCCCCGCGCAGCGATGACACGAGGGCGTCGAGCTCCTCCGTGGTCCGGATCCAGCGCGGCGGGGTCATGGGTCTCGGTTATACTACCGCGCAGTCGAACCCCCTGCCGAGGAGGATTCCATCGATGAAGATCGCGGGAAGCGTGGCGGTGATCACGGGCGGGGCCTCGGGACTGGGCCGCGCCACGGCCGAGCGATTCCTTGGAAGCGGTGGCAACGTCGCCCTCCTCGACTTGCCGAAGTCGCCGGGGGCGGACGTGGCCAAGACCCTGGGTGCCCACGCGCTCTTCACGCCGTGCGACGTGACGAGCGCGGACGAGGTGACGGGCGCGCTCGCAGAGACCGCGGCAAAATTCGGCGCCGTCCACGTGCTCGTCAACTGCGCGGGCATCGGGACGGCGGAGAAGGCGTACGGCAAGCGCGGCCCCGCGGATCTGGCCGCCTTCACGCGCACGATCCAGGTCAACCTGATCGGCACCTTCAACTGCATCCGGCTCGCCGCCGCGCACATGGCGAAGAACGAGCCCAACGAGGAAGGCGAGCGCGGCGTGGTGATCAACACCGCCTCCGTCGCCGCCTTCGACGGCCAGATCGGCCAGGCCGCCTACTCCGCCTCCAAGGGCGGCATCGTCGGCATGACGCTGCCCATCGCTCGAGATCTTGCCGAGCTCGGCATTCGCGTGGTCACCATCGCCCCCGGCCTCTTCGACACCCCGCTCCTCGCCGGCCTGCCCGAGCCCGCGCGCGTCTCGCTCGGCAAGCAGGTTCCGTTTCCCCCGCGACTTGGTCGGCCCGCCGAGTACGGGGCCCTCGCCGCGCACATCGTCGAGAACGCCATGATCAACGGCGAGACGATACGGCTCGACGGCGCCATCCGGATGCAGCCGCGCTGATCGCGCATGGCGGAGGACATTCCACGGACACCTACCGGATCATCGTCGGAGACGGCCGATCCACCGAGGAGCTCGTGGCGGCCGGAAACTACGGCTATGCGCACTCGGCCATCAATTCGGAGAATTTCCCCGCTCGGCACTTCGGCGGCCCGCGCCCGCGCGAGGTGGCTCTCCTCGAATTCGACCGCAAGGTGACGACCACGGATGCCACGACCGAGGCCGTCCGGCGACGCCTCGAGCCCCCGACGTACGAAGATGCGCTCTACTTCGGGATCGCCCATCCCGACGTCCAGGGCCAGGGGCCCGTGGTCTTCCTCCACGATCCCTGGCTCGGCTTCTTCGGTCGCCGTGACGTCCTCTGTCTCTGGAGCAACGCGGGCCGGCGCGAGCTCGGCCTCGAAGGCTTCGACGACCACTGGAGCCCGAGCTACCGCTTCGCCTTCATCGCCCCCTCGAATCCCTGAGGCTGGCGAGAAGGGTCCAGATGCGAGGCGGCGCCCGAAGGTCGCAGGTGAGGCGTAGTTCTCACTCAGCCCTCGCCTCGTGGCTCCGCCCCTCAGCTCGAACTGCCACGTACGTTGAACCTGCGGCCGAGGGCGCCGCACTCCCGCAGATGGGCCCTTATCGGCAGCCGACTAGTACAAGGTCTCGCGGACTCGCTTCGCCAGGTCGCTCGCGTACTGATCGACGGAGGTCGCGCCGAGACGGGCGTTGGGCACCTGGTCCCACAGCATCTGGGCGAAGGAGGGAAGCTTCTGCGCGTCGGCCCAGGTCGAGGCGTCCCACAGACTCGACCGGAGGAAGGCCTTCGGGCAGTGGAGGTAGGCCTCTTCGACCTCGACGCCGATCCCCACCTTGGGCAGCTTGCCGTGCATGGCGGCGCGCGAGAGGATCTCCTCGTCGCGGACGATGGCAGCACGCCCATTGACGCGGAGCGTGTCCCCGCGGCCGGGCACGAGGAAGATCAATCCCACGTGCGGGTTCTCGAGGATATTGGTGAGCCCGTCGATGCGGTTGTTCCCCGGACGGTCGGGCACCACGAGGTGCGTCTCGTCCAGCACGAGCACGAAACCGGGCTTGTCGCCCTTGGGCGACACGTCACACTGCCCGGCGGCGTTCGAGGTCGCGAGCAGGAGGAACGGCGCGGCGGCGATGAAGGCGCGCGAGTGCTCGTCGAGGGCCGCCTTGCACTTGAGCACGGCGCGCTCGTTGGGCTCTCCGAAAAGGGCTCGCAGCTCCTGCTTTGAACTCACGACGTCCTTGAACATGGCCCCACCTCCTGACGCGAGGATAGCACGCCTCACACGACGGCGGACAGCCCGCCGTCGAAGTTGATGGCGGTGCCCGTGATGTACGCCGCGCGTTCGGAGACGAGGAAGGCTACGAGATCGCCGAACTCCTCGGCCTCACCCACCCGCCCGACGGGCACCCGCTTGGCGATGTCCCTGTAGAACGCGTCCAGGTCGCCCTTGGCGCGCCGCTCCCACTGGGCGCTCTTGACGAGCCCGACGCAGATCGTGTTGACGAGGATCCGATCGGGCGCGTACTCGTTGGCGAGGGACTTGGTCAGGTTGATGCCCGCCGCCCGCGACACGCTCGTGGGCAGTCCCCGGGCCGCGGGCGCCTTCGCGCCCAGGTTGGTGATGTTGATGATGCGACCGCCCCCGCGCTTCTTCATGTGCGGGATGCACAGCCGGCAGCAGCGGATGGCCGAGAAGAGCTTGAGCTCCAGGTCGTCCCGCCACGCGGCGTCGTCCACGGCCTCGAAGGAAGCGGCGGCCGAGGTGCCGGCGTTGTTGACGAGGATGTCCACGCCGCCCCACTCGCGGGCCACCTCGCCGATGAACGCTTCGATCTGATCGGCCCTGGTCACGTCCACGGAGCACGCGAGCACCTGCCCGCCCGCCTTGCGAATGGCCGCGGCCGCGCGCTCGAGCACCTCGGGCCGGCGCGCGCAGATCGCCACGTGCGCGCCCTCCGCGGCCAGCCGCTCGGCCGTGGCTCGTCCGAGTCCTTCGCTGCCCCCCGTGATGACGGCGACTTTGCCCTTCAGTCCGAGATCGAGCATCAGGGTCTCCTCCTCGTGGGGTGGACGCAAGCTCCCCACCCCGCCCCTGGAGGCGGGGGGACGCCGATCGGCCCGATTCCGCGGCCGGCGCGCCGCCCTATCCTACACGTTCTGTTTTCTTGGTGGGGAGCGAGGACAGGCGCTATCCTGAACGAGTCCAGCTCATCGAGGGGGATTCATGACATTGCGCCTGAGCCTCGGCATTTTCCCCAAGCTCCTCCTGACCATGCTCGTGGTGACGCTGATCCCGCTCGGCGCCATCTGGTATCTCGACTACCGCACGGAGTCCGAGAGCCTCTCGCGACAGATCGAGCAGCGTCTGGGCAGCCAGGCCGACGCCATCGTCGGCTATGTCGACGCCTGGGTCGAGATGCACCTGCGCATGCTGCGGCAGAACGCGGCCCTCGAGGACATGTCATCGATGGACGGCAAGCGGCAGAAGCCCCTCCTCCGCGCCATCGCCACCGAGTACAAGTGGATCTACCTCGGCTTCACCATCGCCCCCGACGGCAACAACGTCGGGCGCAATGACGAGGAACCCCTTCGCTTCTACGGCGACCGTGGCTACTTCAAGCAGGCCATCGACGGACGGCAGATGGGCCAGGAGGTCGTGATCAGTCGCACGACGGGACAGGCCGCCGTCATCTTTTCCGTGCCCGTGTGGAGGCTCGAGCAGGTGGTGGGGGTTCTGGCCGTGGGGACGAGCATCGCGGACGTCACGAGCACCATCACCAACGTCAAGATCGGGCAGACGGGCTTCGTCTTCCTGGTGGACGATCAGGGCAAGGTCATCGCCCACCCCACCGTGCGCGAGAGCCTGAAGAGCCATCCCGCCATCGTGGCCCTGGGAGGGGAGCCCAGGAAGCAGGTCGTGTTCATCGATCCCGCCACGGGCAAGCAGGCCATCGCGCTGGCGGAGAGGACCAAGTACGGCTGGACCATGGTCGCCCAGCAGGATTTCGATGAGGCCTACCGGCCCCTGCGACAGGCCAATCGCAATGCCCTCATCCTCCTCGGCATCACCGTCGTCTTCGTGCTCCTCGTCTCCTACGTTCTGGCCGTCGGCTTCACCCGCCCCATCCGGCGGCTGACGCAGATCGCCGACGGGATCAGCCGTGGCAACCTCGGCGCCAGTATCGCCGAGGCCCGGCGCTCGGACGAGATCGGCAGCCTCGCCCGGGCCATCGAGCGTCTCCGCGCGAGCGTCAAGCTGGCCGTCGAGCGGCTCGGCACGCGGTAAGCCGCCGGGTGCTCCATGAGCCCAGAGCCCGCGCCCGTCCCCTACCGTCAGATCGTCACTGAGCTGGCCGCGCTCTGCCGCGCGCGGCGGACGGGCACGCTCTTCATCGCCACCACGGACAATCAGTCGGCGCGGATCGGGCTCCGGGAAGGCGAGATCTCCTCGCTCGCGTTCCGCAACCAGCGCGGGCTCGAGGCCCTCATCAACCTGCGCAAGATCGTGGCGGCGCGCATCAACTTCACCGACGCCGTGATGGACCGTGGACCCCGGGGTGACCTGCCCATGACCGTGGATCTCCTGGCCATGCTGGGCACCGACGATCCTCCCGTGGTCGTGCCGACCCGCCTCGACCCCGCTCCGCCGCCCTCCCCGGCCCCGGCGTCGCCGCCCCCGGCTTCCCCGGCCGACCCGCAGCTGACAAGGGTGCAGGCCGTGATCGAGGCGGAGCTGACCGAGTATCTCGGGCCGATGGCGGTGGTGATCTGCCGCGAGCACATCGCCCGCGCGGCGGCGGCGAGCCCTCCGCACGACGTGCGGCAGATCGTGGAGGCGCTGGCCCGCGAGATCGGCGATCGCGCCAAGGAGGAGCGCTTCCGCCAGCAGGTTCTATCGCGCCTGCGCGAACGCTAACCGCGGGTCAGAGGCTTGTAGCGGAGACGATGCGGCTGCTCGGCGGCGGCGCCCAGTCGCTTCTTGCGGTCGGCTTCGTAGTCCTGGTAGTTGCCCTCGAACCATTCCGCCTGGCTGTCCCCCTCGAACGCCAGCATGTGGGTGGCGATCCGGTCGAGGAACCAACGGTCGTGGCTGATGACGACGGCGCATCCCGCGAAAGCGAGGAGGGCGTCCTCGAGGGCGCGGAGGGTGTCGACGTCGAGATCGTTGGTGGGCTCGTCTAGGAGGAGCAGGTTGCCGCCCGCCTGGAGCAGCTTGGCCATGTGCAGCCGATTCCGCTCGCCGCCTGAGAGGTCGCCCACTTTCTTCTGCTGATCGCTGCCCTTGAAGTTGAAGGAGGCGACGTAGGCGCGCGAGGCCATCTGACGGCTGCCCAGCATGAGCTGCTCGGCGCCGCCCGAGATCTCCTCCCACACGTTCTTGCTCGCGTCGAGCGCGTCACGGCTCTGGTCGACGTAGGCCAGCCGCACGGTCTCCCCCACCCGCAGCGCGCCCTTGTCGGGCTTCTCCTGCCCCGTGATCATCCTGAAGAGCGTGGTCTTGCCCGCGCCGTTGGCCCCGATGACCCCGACGATGCCGCCCCGCGGGAGGCTGAAGCTCAGGTCGTCGATGAGGAGCCGGTCACCATAGCCCTTGGAGAGATGCTCGGCCTGCACGACCACGTCGCCCAGACGCGGCCCGGGAGGAATGACGATCTCGGCGGCGCCCTCGCGCTCCGCTCCGCCTTCGGCGAGGAGCGTCTCGTAGGCCTGCAGCCGCGCCTTGGACTTGGCCTGGCGGGCCCGCGGCGACATGCGCACCCATTCCAGCTCGTGCTCGAGGGTGCGCTGGCGCGCGGATTCCTGCTTCTCCTCCTGGGCGAGGCGCTGCTTCTTCTGATCGAGCCACGAGGAGTAGTTGCCTTCCCACGGGATGCCCGCGCCCCGATCGAGCTCGAGAATCCAGCCCGCGACGTTGTCGAGGAAGTAGCGGTCGTGGGTGATGGCCACCACCGTGCCCGGGTAGTCCTTGAGGAAGCGCTCGAGCCAGGCCACGCTCTCCGCGTCGAGGTGGTTGGTCGGCTCGTCGAGCAGGAGCATGTCGGGCTTGGAGAGGAGGAGCCGGCAGAGGGCCACGCGCCGCACCTCGCCCCCCGACAGCGTGGCCACGTCGGCCTCGCCGGGCGGGCATCGGAGGGCGTCCATGGCGATCTCCACGGTGCGGTCGAGATCCCATCCCCCCGCCGCCTCGATGGCGTCCTGCACGCGCGCCTGCTCCTCCAGGACCTTCTCCATCTCGTCCGGATCGAGCGGCTCGCCGAGCCGGGCGTTGATCTCGTCGAAGCGCGTGAGGAGCGCGCGGATCTCCGCCACGCCCTCCTCGACGTTTCCCCGGACGTCCTTGTCCGGATCGAGCCGAGGCTCTTGGGCGAGGTGGCCGATGCGCACGCCGTCGGCGGGCTTGGCCTCGCCGAGGAAATCCTGATCCAGCCCTGCCATGATCCTGAGCAGCGTGCTCTTGCCCGCGCCGTTGGCGCCGAGCACGCCGATCTTGGCGCCCGGGTAGAAGGAGAGCCAGATCCCCTTCAGGATCTCCCGCTTGGGCGGGACGATCTTGCGGAGGTCCTTCATGATGAAGATGAATTGAGGGGCCATGGGCTCTGGATTATACCGGGCGGTCGCTGGTTTTCATTGACAAACTACCCCGCCCTCCCTATAAACGAGCCCACCATCAACTGGCAATGACGCCCGCGTCCACCTCTTCTCTCCTCGCGGTTCAGGACCTCACGATGCGCTTCGGCGGAATCGTGGCGCTCGACGGCGTCTCCTTCGCCATGGACGCGGGCCAGATCGTGGGGCTGATCGGGCCCAACGGGGCGGGCAAGACCACGCTCTTCAATTGCCTGGGGCGGCTCTACACACCGCAGCACGGCGACATCCTCTTCGAAGGCCGCTCGATCACCGACGCCACGCCGCACGGGATCGCCGAGCTCGGCATCGGCCGTACCTTCCAGAACCTCGCCCTCTTCACCACCATGAGCGTGCTCGACAACGTGCTCGTGGGCGTCCACAGCCGCACGCGGAGCGACTTTGCGAGCAATGCTCTCCGGCTGCCCTGGGTGGGCCGTGAGGAGCGCGAGGCGCGGCAGATCGCCCGCGAGGTCATCGCCTTCCTCGATCTCGACGACGTGGCAGGGCATCCCGCCGCGGGCCTGCCCTTCGGCACCCTCAAGCGGGTGGAGCTCGCGCGAGCCCTGGCCGGCCGCCCCAAGCTCCTGCTCCTCGACGAGCCGGCGGGCGGGCTCAACCACGAGGAAGTCGCCACGCTCGCCGAGCTGCTGCGCACCATCCGTGATGCCCGCGGCGTCACCGTGCTCCTCGTCGAGCATCACATGAGCCTGGTCATGCAGGTCTCGGACAACGTCGTGGTGCTCGACTTCGGGCGCAAGATCGCCGAGGGCCCGCCCACGCAGATCCAGCGCAACCCCGACGTGATCAAGGCCTACCTGGGAGAGTGACCGCCCATGCCCGCCCTCCTCGAAGCTGAGAACCTGGAGGCGCAGTACGGCTGGACCAAGGTCCTCCACGGCCTCCGCTTCGCGGTGGAGGCGGGCGGCATCACCACGATTCTCGGCGCCAACGGCGCGGGGAAAACGACCACCCTGCGGGCGGTGTGCGGCATGGTCAAGACGGCGGGGATCGTGCGCTTCGAGGGCGCCCGCATCGACGGCAAGGCGACGGAGGAGATCGTCCGTCTCGGGATCGCCCACACCCCGGAAGGCCGCGGCACCTTCATGAACCTCACCGTGCAGGAGAACCTCCGCCTGGGCGCCTACGTCCGCAAGGATCGGGCGGCCCTCACCGCCGACTTCGAGCGCGTGTATCAGTACTTCCCCGTCCTCGCCCAGCGCCAGCGGCAGCAGGCGGGCACGCTCTCGGGCGGCGAGCAGCAGATGCTCGCGGTGGCCCGCGCCCTCATGTCACGCCCGCGCCTGCTCCTCCTCGACGAGCCGTCGCTCGGGCTCGCCCCGCTCGTGGTGCGAGAGATCTTCCGCATCGTGCGGACCATCAACCGGGAGGAAGGCGTGAGCGTGCTCCTCGTCGAGCAGAACGCGGCCATCGCCCTCGATCTCGCGGACCACGCGTATCTCCTCGAGACGGGCCGCGTCGTCATGTCAGGCCCGTCGGCCGACCTGCGCCGCAACGACGCCGTCCGCCGCTCCTACCTCGGCTACTGACCCCATGCCCAATAGAACGACAGCGAACCTGCCAACACCCCTTCCGGAGCGGTGGGGGGGGCCGGGGTTGCCGTGTGAGGCGCAGCCGAAGGCGAGCCGAGCCAACCCCCAAGAGGAGCGGCGCTCGCTCCAAGCAGATACCGCGCTTCTCGGCAATCGTTGGGGGGGCCTGGGGGAGGAGCGGCGGTCGCTCCCCCCCAGAACATAATGGACATTTTCATCCAGCAGGTTGTTTCTGGGCTGGCCACCGGTGGCATCTACGCGAGCCTCGCCCTCGCCCTCGTCATGATCTACCAGGCCACGGACGTGGTGAACTTCGCCCAGGGCGAGATGGCGATGTTCAGCACGTACCTCTGCTGGTCACTCCTCCAGGCGGGCCTGCCCTACTGGGCCGCCTTCTTCGCCACCCTCGTCATCGCCTTCGTGGGGGGCGTCCTCATCGAGCGCATCGTGATCCGGCCCGTGGAGAACGCCCCCATCCTCACCATTGTGATCGTCTGCATCGGCCTCCTCGTGATCCTCAACAGCGTGGCGGGCTGGATCTATACGTATATCCAGAAGCCTTTCCCGAGCCCGTTTCCCGGCAAGCCCATCAAGCTCGGCAATATCGTCTTCGGCGCCCATGACCTGGGGGAGATCGGCGTCACCCTGGGCGTCCTCCTGCTGCTCTTTCTCTTCTTTCGCTACACGACGCTGGGGCTTGCCATGCGCGCGGCGGCGCAGAATCCGACGTCGAGCCGTCTCGTCGGTATCCGCGTCGGCTGGATGCTCGCGCTGGGCTGGGGACTGGCCGCGACGTTCGGGGCGGTGGCGGGCATGATGATCGCCCCCATCGTCTTCCTCGACCCGTACATGATGTTCGGCATCCAGATCTACGCCTTCGCAGCGGCCACCGTGGGCGGGTTCACGAGCCCGCTCGGCGCGGTGGTGGGAGGGCTCCTTGTCGGGGTAACGGAAAATTTGGTCGGGACCTATGTGAGCTTCATCGGGACGGAGCTTAAGCTGACCGTGGCCCTCGCCATGATCATCATCGTGCTGCTGGTGCGGCCGAGCGGGCTCTTCGGCCGCTCCTTCGTCAGGAGGGTCTAGTCGGTGGGGCGCGGCAGCGGAGCGGCGAGCAAGAGCGCGGGCCTCGTGCTCATCCTGCTGTTGGCCGGTTTGCTTCCCTTCGCCCTGAGCGGCTTCCGCCTTTTCCAGTTCACCCAGGTCTACATCTACGCCATCGCCCTCCTCGGCCTCAATATCCTGACCGGCTACAACGGACAGATCTCCCTCGGCCACAGCGCCTTCTACGCGATCGGCGCGTACACCACGGCGATCATGATCGACAGATGGAACATCGCCTATGGCTGGACCATCCCCGCCGCGGGCATCGTCTGCCTCGTGATCGGCTTCCTCTTCGGGCGGCCCGCGCTCCGCCTCGAGGGCCTCTACCTTGCCCTGGCCACCTTCGCCCTGGCCCTGGCCGCGCCACAGATCCTGAAATACTTTGAGCACTGGACGGGCGGGTCCCAGGGCATCGTGCTATCCAAGCCCAAGGCGCCGCTCCGACTCCCCCTCAGCGAGGACCAGTGGCTCTACTTCCTGACCCTCGGCGTCCTCATCGTGCTTTTCGTCCTGGCGGCGAACCTGCTGCGAAGCCGCACGGGCCGGGCCATCGTGGCCATCAGGGACAACCACATCGCCGCCGAGGCCATGGGCATCAACAGCGCCCTGTACAAGTCGGTCGTCTTCGGCGTGAGCGCCGCCTATACCGGGGTGGCGGGGGCACTCAGCGGCATCACCATCGCCTTCGTCGCCCCCGACTCCTTCAGCGTCTTCCTGTCCATCACGCTCTTGACGGGCGTGGTGATCGGGGGTCTGGCGACCATCTCGGGCGCTATCTTCGGCGCCCTGTTCGTCCAGTTCGTGCCAAACTGGGCCCAGGACATCTCCAAGGCGGCGCCAGGGGCCATCTTTGGCATCTTCCTCATCGCGTTCATGTACGTGATGCCGCACGGGATTGCCGGCTTTCTCCGGCTGGCCTGGATCCGGGTGACGCGGCCGGCGGTTACAGGAGCAAAGGTAGAGACGAAAGCCCGGTGACACACAAAGCCACAATCAACCTGAACGGGAGGACATTCATGGGTCTGACGAAGCGGGTCGTAGCGCTCCTTCTCGCGCTCGGAGCGGTGACCGTGGCCGGGAGCGGCGTGGCCGCCGCCCAGACGGTGGTGGGCGTCACCGCGACTGAGATCAAGATCGGCAATACCAACCCCTACAGCGGTCCCGCCTCCGCCTACGGCACCATCGGCAAGGCCCTCGGCGCCTACTTCAAAAAGGTGAACGACGAGGGCGGGATCAACGGGCG
>WNFA01001287.1_pt1 | contig 31496 bp, 33 predicted proteins | sample 5400481 | NCBI WGS metagenome assembly WNFA01 (sample SAMN13153340, study PRJNA577476) | soil metagenome | isolation source: 120 cm saprolite under Douglas fir tree site 2 hole 1 replicate 2 | place: USA:California | collected 2015-04-18 | reverse complement strand
CCCCGAAAGCAGACATCGACTGCCACGACAGGCATGTCCGCTTAGTGCCAAAAGCGACCATTCGCACCGCAGAAAATTACAGCTTTATTCGATCACCTTGTCGGCGCGCTCGACCACTGCTGGCGGTACGGTAATGCCCAGCTCTTTTGCGGACTTTAGATTGACAATCAATTCAAACCGAACGCGCCGTATCCTCTGATGGCAAACTCAAAGCAGGCTCTAGTAGTTGGCGCGGCGGCCGAAGCGGCCAATCAAGTATCCTATGGCAAGCGCCACTGCGGCGGCCGTGTACGGGCGCTGCTCTATGGTTGTACGCAGGAAGTCGTCGGCCTCGCCGGCGGTTTCGCGGATGGCGTCGGCCGCAGTCGCCGCCGCGTCCTTTGCTTGTCCGTAGACATCCTGCAAAGCACCTTCCGCCTGCTTTGCCTTGCCCTGGAGTTGGGTTTTCACGTCGCCGGTTGCGCGTCCGAATCCCTCTTCCACTTGGCCGCCAAAGTTCTTGGCGTTGCCGGTCAGGCGATCTTCGTTCATGGGCGTATTCCTTCTGCGTGTCGCAACTTCAACGGCCGGGGCGGGCGTCGGTTCCCCGTGCGGCAGCAGATAATGGCAGCGGACGATTTTGGACTTGGCAGCTCGGGGAGGAGCGCCTTACGCCGCTCGCGCAAGCTTGCGGCGGCCGTTTCGCTCCTCGTCCTCGACCTGCGGTCTCTCGCGCCCAAACCATTCCATCCCGACGCCGGCGGCGAGCATGCCGACGGCCAGCAGCGGAACGAGCTTGCGCCAGCCGACGGCGCGGCTGGCTTGAATGGCGCCGCCCAGCACTTTGGGGTCGAGCCAAATCGCGTTCCTGCGCGCCGCCAATGCCAGCTCGGCCTGCTCAATCGTTCGGCGGCGCGACCAGAGACACGAAATCGCCGCGATAATCGTCGCGAACAAGAAAAGACCCGCGAGCACTATGGCCGCGGTCAGAGGACTGTAGCGTTCGGCCAGCCAGATGAATGCAATCAGGAGGACGAAGCCGGCGGTAAGCACGCCGAATACAACGGCAAGGAGCGCCCAAACGAAAAGCCCCGAGCTGAGGCCAGTCTTAGCTTGCGCCTGTAGCTCCAGATATCGGCGCCAACCGCCCATTCAGCGGGTCCTCCCGCCTGCTAGCGCGCCCAGATGGCCCCGAGCAGAAAGCCAAGCGCCAGCGTCAGCGCCAACGTCGTATAGGGCCGCCTCTTCAGAGACTTGTCGATCGCAACGGCCACGTTGTCGCGGACCTCGCTGACCGCCTCGACTGCTTCCCGTCCCTTGTCCTGGGCGTCGGAGACGACACTTCGGACATTCGCACGTGCCGCCATGGCTCGATCCTTTCGTACGGAATGATGTGCTGTAAAACCAAATGTGGACACAAAAGTTCCGCGCGCGAGAGGCCCATCGATCGGCTTGCCGACCATATTGGTGAGCCGCGCGGCAAGGCCAGGATGTTCAAGCTGCGACATCTCGGCCCGGAGTGAAGGCCGCCGAAGGTTACATCGGCGGCCCAGAGGTCAAGTCAGCAAGTTTTCTACCGGCGCGGCGGAGGAGCGGCAGGAGAACCCGTGGTCGCCGGGGCATTCTCCGGGAGCCAAGTCATCGCATTGCGGTCGTACTTGAATCCTGTTGCGCTCTTGAGCGTGTCCTTCGTGGAGTTCATCACGAGGTAGTACTTGTTGTTGTCCTTGGTGGTGGCCCTGACCGAATTAAAAGGAACAGCGACGTCCTTCTCGCCCGCGCCTAGGAACCCACCTACGCCGACGATGAGCGCGGTGACCTTGCCGTCGCGATCGACCAGCACATCCATGATCTCGCCGATTTTGTTGTCTGAGGGGTCATAGACGTTCTGCTTGTACCAGTGGGTGACCGTCACGCTGTCGGCGGGAAGGTTTGTGTGGATCTGGGCGGCCGGGCCAGGACTTTGTCGCGGTGCAGCTGGAACCGGCTGAGGGGCTTGTGCGCTCGCGACCGTAGTCATGAGCGCGAACAGGACTGAAGCATAGGCAAGTCTCGCCATGGGGAGTCTCCTCTGGTGAAGGGATGAGATTTTCATCCTGCCACAGCAACGTTGCAGCGCGAGCTAGGTTCCAGAGTCGGTCCCGACGGAACGGACCGATGGCGTCGGCAGACCATGGCAAGGAATCCGGACTGCGGACGGAGTACGAGTCGGCCCAGCGAGAGTTCAATGAACGGCAGATGATGCCGTAGTTAGCCCTGGAGACGCGGCCGGCGATACAGCAACAGCAACAGCAACAAAATGCAGCCTAAGAAACAAGAATGAGTCCTCCTCAAATTGGCGGAAGCCCATTAATGGAACCAAAGATAGCCGGCGACCGTTTAGGATTTGGATTTCCCGCGGATATTATTGATGTCCGGTAGAAAATCGGAGAACTTCAATGGGTAAAGGCCTATTGCTCTGGCTGATTGGAATCCCAATTCCAATCATCCTCCTACTTTGGATTTTTGGCTTTCTCCATTAGCCAAAGACGGACGATAGCGGCTTTGTTCAATCGGAGGATGTCATAACCGGAGCCATGTCGGCTTTGTGCCAAAACCGGATGTCGCCGCAGCATCAGCCGAGATCCGAGTCTTGCAAAAGAAGGGAACCGAGTTCCTCATGCAAAGCCATCAGCTCCCTGACATCCTGCTCGATTTCGAGCGCGGGATGGATCATGGTCCAATAGTGAGCAGTTCTGATGAACGCGAGAAGAGCGAGCAGATACTCAAGTCGCTTCGCACCCAATGCTTGCCGCAATACCTGTAGGGCGCGCTCGGACTTCCTCGGCTCGACAAAGATCAGAGCGGACATTGCAAATATCCAGTCTTCCGCATCGCTTTCAGGATCGGGCCAATCGATCACTGACCTGAACGCCTCCAGGCGTTCATAGATCGGGTCAAGCGGCCGTCGCCACGGTGGCGGCACCTTGAGCAGCTTGAGCGCCTGCTCGATGCTCTGTCGGGCGGCCAAAGCATCGCCGGATGCATAGCCGTAGCCGACCAGAAATCCGCAGTGACGAGCGATGCAATAGCGGACCTGGCAGAACCGCGAGAGGAAGACAAACAACCGCTCCTTGAAGAGGGCCGGGATCGGGCTGTCGAGATAGGCCGACTTGGCGAAATCCCACAGCTTCTCGACAATCTCGGGCGCATCCGGGGTCGACAGAAAGAAATTCGGTATGAGCCCGAAGCGCTGGCTTACTTCGCGGTGAAGCGGGCCCAGCAAGCCCAAAGCAATCCCCGCAAGTCGGTCTGGATCGCGCTCACCGTGTTGCGCAGCTTCAATGATCTTCTTAGCTAGTAGTTCTTGTACGACGGGCGGCTGGCCTTTGCGGTGGAGGGACCGGCAGGCAATGTCATAGGCGTTGCCCAAAATCTGCGTCGCCTCGGAATCGAATCCCCTGTCCCTAAAAATCGGTACGACCGAGGACACGAACGCCTCCCTCTTACAGCGCAACCCCACCCCGCCACCTTCCTGCGGGCAATGCCACTTGATGACTTGAATGTACCGCGTCGGCGGTTTTCCATCAGCATATCGCCCGCCAGGAGCGTCTCTCAAGGTCCGCTAGCCCTCGCCCTGCGTGCCAGGGCGTGCGCTGCCTTGCAGTGCCCCTCGTGCGCATCCAGGAATGGCTCTAGCAAGCTCAAGCCGCATCCTGAGCCTGGGCATCCTGGTTCACGACCGTTTCGGCAATCTGCGACAGCGCCTCGTCGGTTGCCTTCTCCTCTCGCAGCGTCGCCTCCAGGAGCTTCACGGCGTCCGGCAGGCCCAGTTCCTCCGCCCACGTACGAAGCGTGCCGTAGCGCGAGATTTCATAGTGCTCGACCGCCTGAGCTGCCGCGAGAAGGCCGGCATCCAGGGCCGGAGAGCCCTTGTACTCCTTCGCGATCTCCTGCCCCTCTTCGACAATGCCGATGATGGCGTGGCAGGTCTTGCCCTGCGGTTTTGCATCGATGGCGCCGAACACCTGCTCCAGGCGCGAGACATGAGTTTCGGTCTCGATACGGTGTTTCTCGAATGCGGCCTCTAGTTTCTGGTCTTGCGCGGCCTTCGCCATCTTCGGCAGGGCGGCCAAGATTTTCTTCTCGGCGAAGTAAATGTCCTTCAGCGTGTCGTGAAAAAGTTCATCCAGCTTTTTCGGTCCTTTGGCCATCGGTTTCCTCCTACTCGAACCAGGTAGTTGAGCTCTATCCCCCAACGCCGCTTCTACTGGAAAGGTCCCTGGCGAACCGCGAAAATGAAACAAACGTCTCGCTTTTCGGCTTTAGCGCAGAAGGAAGAACATCCAGCGAGGCGAGCAGCGTCGGGCAACGTTTGTCGGGTGCCAGACCAACCCCGGCGTCATCGCGTCATCAAACCCAATCCGACGCCGCCACGGCGGCAACGGGGTCGCCCGCGCGCAGTGTGGGATGCAGAGCAAAATGGAAGCGTCGCCTGCGGCGGCTATGTCTGCCTAACCTTTTGGCATCCCGAACCGTCATTCTGATCGTTTGAGGACCACAGCGTCAAAAGCCGACATCGCAGCCTGCCGAGCGGATAAACGTAGAACCCGAAAGAAAGAGGAAGGAACTTAGAACATCTTCACCTTCATCAATGGCGCGTCATCCCGTCGGGCACCTCTAAGAACGGAAGCGTGAGAACGTTTTTTCCGTCTTTATCCTTTACCAACATAGTCCAATGAGACCATCTGTGGCCTAGCATCCCCGTGCTGTTGAACATCAACTCACGCGCGACCGCCAAAGCGTGGCTCATGGCTGCGTTTTTGTCGAGCAGCACGGTTCCGTACGGGTCGGTAACGCAGCGTTTGTCGGATAAATGGAAATAGTATCGGGGCATTGAGCCTCCATATGGAGGCCAACCCGGAAAGTGGTCTGTCGTTCCTAAGCCGCAAACCGGACACTAGGGTGACGCGAGATTGACGCCGATGATTTCGGGAAGGGTTTCGTGTTGGATGATTTGGTAACACTCGCAAGCGACTTCTTCGAGGCCTGCTCGGTCAAGGATAACAATGTGACCGCGTCTATACCTGATGAGCCCGGCTTCTTGAAGCGTTCGGGCGACGAGCGTGACGGTTGTTCGGCGCACTCCGAGCATCTGGGACAGAAACTCTTGGGTCAGAGGAAGCGAGTCCAAACCAATTCGGTCCTGCACTTGCAGCAACCATCGGGCAAACCGCGCTTCCGCGCCGTGAACGGCGTTGCATGCGGCAATCTGCTGCGCTTCGACCCAAAGCACCTCCGTGTAGTGCGTGATGATGTCTTTGATGGTATCGCTTTGACCGACAGCGCGTTCAAACACTTCGGCAGAAATATGAGAAATCATTCCAGATACCTGGATGACGGCTCGCGTGAATGAGCGTCGTTTTCCCAATCCTCGATGCAACCCGACCGCCCCCTCGCGGCCTATCGAAGCGGCCTCTATGCCAACTCCTTCCTGCGTGACGACCAGGAGCGAAATCATACCAGTTTGTGGAAAGTAGATTTGGTCTACGGGCTCCCCGACCTCCTGGACAATCGCCCCTTGCTTGAACGTCGTCGCCCGAAGGCCCGGTTCAAACAGCGAAAAAGCGCTCGGGGGAAGGGCCGCGAGCAGTCGGTTCTGGAGATGTCCGTTGGACTGCTTCTGCACCATCACATTTTTCCCGGCCTAAGGGGAACAGGTTTGTTGCTTTGGCTCGATCGCTTCTTCGTTCGAACGACAGCGGCGAGAGGACCAGTCCCAATTATGCGCGACTCGAAGTGGAATGTCGGTAAGGTACCTTACCGACCTGATGAGGAAGCGCTTTTACGTGTATGTCTTGGGAAGGTGAAAAGCGACGCGTGCCCTAACTAACTGATAACATTCACACGATTCCTCGACGAGACGCTGCCGATCAACTATCCTGACTTGCCGTCGACCGTGCTCAATCGCACCTGCACGTTCCAACTCTCTGACAGCATGCGTGATGGTTGGCCGCTGGACACCCAACATTTCGGCGAGCAGGCTCTGAGTGATCGCGAGTGCGTCATCGTCACTGCGGTCACGCATCATGAGCAGCCAACGCGCTAGCTTCTCCTTGAGGCTGTGTGCACCGTTGCACGCCACCGACACCAGGACCTGCTCGAGAAAGGCGTGAATGTAAGCGGACATGAGATGTCGGAAGGACGGCATCGACTCCATCGCCCGTGCAAAGGCGGCGCGCGACATTTTGGCTGCGCTGCCCGGGATTTGGACCAGAAGCCTGACAGAGGATGACTTGGCGCCGAAGAAGGCTTGCATGCCCGTGCAACCCTCCCGACCGATCGTTGCCATCTCAATGACGCTGCCGTCCGCATAAACCGCGACCACCGAGACGACACCGCTTTCGGGAAAGAAGACATGGTCGAGCGAACTATCAGCGTCCATGAGAACCTGCTCGCGTTGGCAGCGAATGTGTTCAAGCTCCGGCATGAGTCGCTTGAGATTGCGGGAGGGCAGCGCGAGCAAAAGTCGATTGCGGGGCCAATCTGATAAAGCGTTCATGACGTTAAACCGCGCCGGGATCGCGTTAGTTCCAAGGAAACACGGTGTGACGCGACTCTATTGCCCGCCCGTTCAGCGCGAGGAGAGAATGTGTCTGCAATGGAAGCGGAACCTGCCTACCGATGGCCGCGATTCGATTAGTGGTGCGTCCGGAGCGCCTGCCGGCCGGCTTCCGTGCTCCGCATGCGGGCAACGTTGATCGGGGCGGCCGCCGGCGACAACCCCGTCGTTCTTCGCGGTCGCGAGCCCCGCTTGCACCAAGTCAACTAGGATCTCGACCGTGAACCCATGCGCCCGCAGCATTGCCTCGCCCATTCCATCAGGGCTGCGGACGAGCAATTCGAGGGCCCGGCGGCGCGTGGCGGGTGGGCTGCGTTTGCGGCTATGAAAAGGAAAACCGGCAACCGAGGTGGCCTGCCGATAGGAACATAATTGGAGCGGCGGCATTGGACTAGATGCCCCGCTATTTCTTTGATGTGACCAACGGCAGCACTCTTGCGGATGAAGTTGGGGAAGAATTCGAGCTAGTTGAAGCCGCGCGAGGGCATGCTATGGCCGTGGCACGCGAATTGTCACGCAACCGGCTGCCGCTCAGCCTCGTTGGGCGCTTCATCTCGGTCGTCGATGAACGGGGCGTCGTAATCTTCAGGACGCCCTTTTAGACGGGCTTTCGAGGGGCAGCGGGCGATCTTCCCTGGGCTCGTCCCCGAGGCCTGCTGCAGACGTTATGGCCTCCGCGCGAGCTTGCGCCCGCGTAGAGGCGAGACCGCGAGCGATGATGCTCCCGTCGCACCTAACGTCCCAATGCTCGCACGACCTGGTCGGCGTCTGAGCACTATTGATCACTTCACCAATTCATCTCGTCCTCCGCTGGCGCCGCTCCGTTGACGATGAAGCTCGCGCCGGGAACCTTTTCATCATCCAACGTCTTATCAGATGCGAGAGCCCTTTCTGGAGCCGAAGCTAAATGCGCGACAAAGCGCTATCCTTCGGCCGTAACAAGAACCCGGTGCTGCTGCGCCGGGTTCTTTTTTACTTCGTTGGAGTTATGTGTGCATGCTCGACTTCTGGCGCAATTTGATCGATGCCGGCCTCTTCGCGGCTGAAGTGCAGGGCGTGATAGCCCTGCGCCTAATTCGCCTGGCTTCCGGTGGATCGGAAACAAGCGCCGAGATACGCCGCATGGTGACTGAAAAATTCACCGCGCTCTCCGCAGGTCACGCAACCGCCACATCAGCGTTCCTCGGTGGCAACAACCCAGTACAAATTATGAATAGCGCACTTCTTCCAATCAAACGCCGCGTTCGAAAAAATCGCCATCGACTCGCTGGCCCTCGCCGCTGAGGCGTGCCGAATGCGGCATGTGAGCAAGATCGAGTAGTGCCCAAGTCTCCGAAATTGAAGCATTGAAGATGCGATATTTCCTCCGCGTCTTGGAGGCACGAGAGCGGCTTCGTTCAATCCGCGGCTGTCTGAAATGGGTCATAAGCAGACACGACACCATCTTTGGGTCATGTCTGCTTTGCCCCCGAAAGCGGACATTGACGGACGCGGCGGCCATGTCCGCTTAGTGCCAAAAGGCGACATTCGCATTGCAGCAAAGGCACCGCTATTCGATCACCTCGTCGGCGCGCGAGCAGTGGTCAGCGGCACAGTGAGGCTGAGCGCTTTGGCCGTTGAAAGACGTACTCATTGTGACTTAGGTGCAATCATCGCGGGGGCCGTCCAATCTTTCGGAAGGATCTCCACGACCAATAGGCGAAGTGGCACGTTTGTCTTATTCTGCGCGGTGTGTGCGAGATTCCCAGTTTCAAAAAAATACTCGCCAGCTTTATAGATCGTCTCCTGACCTCCCTCTGCGAATGTAAGCTCGCCGGAAATCACATATCGAATTCCGGGCCCAATGTGGTGATGGACTCCGATGTAGCCGTCTGGGGCAAAGGTGAGTTCGGTGGCGCGTAATTTGAACCTACCATTAAGCTCAGTCAGATGGCCGAAGATAACTTCGTCGATTTTTATTACCGACGTGACGCTTCGTGTCTCCACGGTTTCCTGAGCCGCCAAGCGGACTGTTCCGCCAAGCAGCGCCACGAGCACCAATAGCGTCAAGCGCCTCATTGTCTTCTCCAGACCTTTGCCGCGCCGCCGGGCGGGGTAATGGCGTGTCCGCTTAGTGCCTCTTGCCGACATAGGCTCTCTTATTCAATCACGCCGTCGGCGAGCAATTGCAGCGAGTTGGGCACGGCGAGACCGAGGGCTGCCGCGGTCTTGAGATTGATGACAAGCTCGTATCTGAGCGGGAGCTGAACCGGCAGATCGCCTGGGCTCGTGCCCCGCAATATCCTGTCAACATAGGACGCCGCCGACCGCACCAGCTCGAGCTGATTGATCCCATAGGACATTAGGCCCCCGCTCTCGGCATAGAAACCGAACGAATAGATCGCAGGCAAGCGGAGCCGGGCTGCCAGTGCGATGATGAGATCGCGCCGCGTTGCCGTCAGCGCGCTCGGTGTCACGATGAGGCCGCCGCTTTCCTCTCCGAAGGCCGACAACACGCGCTCGATATCGGCGGCATTACGAATCTCTGCCGCTGTCACAGACACGCCCAATGAAGGGGCTGCAGCCTCGACCACGTGGAGGAACGCGACATTCGGCACGATCTCTGGAACGTGCACCACTGCGACGCGGCGCAGATCGGGTGCGATCTGTTTGAGAAAAGCCAGCCACTTCCCGCCGATGGCCGGCTCGAAATTATGGAAGCCGGTGATGTTTCCGCCGGGATGCGGCAGGTTAGTCACAAATCCGCTTCCGACCGGATCGGAGACCCAGGTGAAGACGATTGGAATGGAGCGTGTCGCTTTCAGCGTTGCTGAAACGACCGAGTTGGTCGAGACCAGAATGACATCAGGCTGGAGCCCTGCCACTTCCTCGGCCATGCTGCGCATCAGCTCCTCGCTATCACCGGTGAACCGGTAGTCGAAGCGGATGTTGCGCCCGTCAGTCCAGCCGAACTCTTGTAATCCTTGTCTGAAGTTCGCGAGATAGGCCTGCCATACTTCGTCGTTCTCGGCGAATCCCATGATCACGCCGACCCGCCTTACCTGATCGCTCTTTTGCGCGTGTGCAGCGAGCGGCCATGTCGCCGCACTGCCAAGCAGCACGATGACCTCACGCCGCACCATATTGGACATGGGCCTTCCTCCGGTCTTGGCGTCGCCGGTCAGTCTACCAGAGGTTTAGAATGCCGGAGGGGGGTGGGAAGTCCTTGGGATAGACCTGAATCGTTCTGAATCGAGCCGGTCCAGCGAGCAATCGCGACCTTGCGGCAAGGCGGTCTCACTCTGGTTGGAAGTTGGCATCCTTGAGGAGCTTGGCGCTGCGGTCGAGATCGCCTGCGATAAATCTCGCGAACGCCTCCGGGGTCTCCGACACCGGTTCAATGCCGAGCGCCGCTAGGCGCCCCTCGGCGGCCAGATCTTTCACCGCGTCATTGACCCAGCCGTTGATCGTCTGGACGAGATCAGCCGCCATACCTGGCGGTCCCCACATGGCCCACCACGCGCTGAAATTGAGCTCCGGCAAGCCGACCTCCGCCATCGTCGGGATCTCCGGCGCCAGCGAACTCCGCTTCGTGCTTGTCACGGCGATTGCCCGCACGCTTCCAGCGCGCACCATCGGCAGTAGGGCCAGAATCGCCTCGATCATCATCGGCACGTGCCCGCCGACGACATCGTTGGCGGCCGGTGCGGTCCCGCGATAAACGATGATCGGCAGATTGAGGCCGTTGTATTGATTGAACGCAACGGCGGCGAGATGGCCGGGCGCGCCGAGCTGCGCCGTCGCGAACGACCACTTGTCGGGGTTTGTCTTGCCTGCGGCGACGAGTTCCGCCAGCGTCTTCTCCTGCCGGTTGTTCGAAACGATGTGCACCAGCGGCGCGTTGCCGGCGAGTGCGATCGGCGTGAAATCCGCGACGGGATCGTAGGGCACATTGCGCATGACCAACCGCGCGACATTGTGCGTCGAGGCGTGGAACAGCACCGTGTAGCCATCCGGCGCGGCGCGCTGGACGTCGAGGCCCCCGATCGTGCTATTGCCGCCGGTACGGTTCTCAACGAAGAACTGAACGTCGCGCTGGGTCTTGACCTTGGCTGCAATGAGGCGCGCGAAGGTGTCGACGCCTCCACCCGGCGATACGGGAACGACGATGCGGATTGGGCGATTGGGGAAAACCGCTTGCGCGCGCACGATACCTGGCGCGAGCACGACGCCCGCGGCCGCCAGGAGCGATGAAATTGCGTCACGACGATTCGTAGAAATGGTCCTTAACTCGATGCCGTTCCCTCTTAATACTATCGCGAGCGGCATCAATAGAGACTGGCATCAATAGAGACTATGGTCGAGCGCAGTTGCCAAGCACACGGTGGAAGGATGCACCATGGCAGCGAAGAATGCGATCCCTACAATCGACCTGTCGCCGCTCCGCGGGGCCAGCGGGACCGAGAGGCGCGAAGTGGCGCGCCAGATCGACGCGGCCTGCACCGAGATCGGATTTTTCATAGTCACCGGGCATGGCATCTCTCAGGATCTGATCACGACGGCGCGCCAGCAGGCGATCGACTTCTTCGCGCTGCCCGACGAAGAGAAGATGAAGGTGCAGCGGCCCCCCGCCAAGATCAGCCGCGGCTACAATTGGGTCGGCGACCGGTCGGTTGCATATTCGATGGGCCAGGCGGCGCCGCCCGACATTCAAGAGGCCTTTGCATTCGGGCCCGAAAGCGTCGCCGATCTGGCATCGCGGGTCGACGCCGCCAGCGCGAAAATGTACGCGCCGAACATCTGGCCGGACCGTCCGGCCGACTTCAAGAAGATCATGCTTTCCTACTACGGCGCCATGTCTGACTTGGCGTCGCATGTGCTGCGCGCCATGGCGGCGTCGCTTGGCGTGAGCGAGGCCTATTTCACCGACAAGTTCGATCGCCAAGCGAGCGTCGTCCGAATAATCCGTTATCCGGCGGTGACCCAGCCGCCGCTGCCGGGACAGCTTCGCGCGGGCACCCACACGGATTACGGAATCATGACGTTCGTGCGCGGTGACGATACGCCGGGCGGGCTGCAGGTCAAGCATCGCCAGGGCGGCTGGATCGATGTGCATATTCCGAGTGACGGGTTTTGCTGCAACATTGGCGATCTAATGGCGCGCTGGTCGAACGACCGATGGGTATCGACCCTGCATCGCGTCGCGGTGCCGCCGCTAGACGCCGTGCCGACGGATCGCATCTCGCTTGTCTTCTTTCAGAACCCAAATCCTGACACGGTCATTCGCTGCTTCGAGAGTTGCGTGAGACCGGGCGAGACAGAGAAATATCCGCCCATCACCGTTGCGGAGCACTACCTCGGCAAATTGATGAAGGCAGGCCACAGCCGGCTTGATGCCAAGGTCGAGGATGCATTGACGGATGCCAAACGGCGCGAGTCCCAAACGACCCAATAATCCCCTCGCAGCCTGGCTTCGAGCGTCAGTGTTCACGGACAAGATGCTCGAAGACCTCGGCCGGCGACTTTCCGGTCGACGCGCGTGATCTCAATGTGGATTAGGGCGTGGACTCATTAACGCGCAGCCACAGCCGTATTGAGGCGAGCTGAACGAAGGCAAGGTAGTTGGCCGCGAGCTTGTCGTAGCGTGTCGCGACCCGCCGACATTGTTTGATCTTATTGAAGAACCGTTCGACCAGGTTGCGCGCCCGGTAGAGATGCGGGCTAAAGCAGGTCGGCTCGTTGCGATTGCTTCTCGGCGGTATGTTGGCCCAAGCGCGCCGCTCCGTAACGAGCGCTCTGATCCAATCGGCGTCATAGCCCCGATCCGCAAGCAACATTGATCCAGTTTTCAAGCGGCATAACAGGCTGCCTGCAAGCCGATTGTCGTGTGCCTCACCAGCGGTCAAAGCGAGCCGGATAGGTAGGCCATTTGTATCGACCAGCGCATGAATCTTGCTGGTCAATCCGCCCCGTGACCGGCCCATGGACTGCCTTCTATTCCGAGTGATGCAGGCACCGTGCTGATGCACCCGGACAATCGATGTGTCGATCATCTGCACAGCGGTGTCATGCGCGCCGGCCAGCGCGTTCATAATCCGAGCCCAAACGCCAGCTCGTCGCCAGCGAACGATGCGATTGTAGCAGGTGGTGTATGGACCGAAGGTCTCGGGCAGGTCTCGCCAAGGCGCCCCTGACCCCAACACCCAAAAGATGCCGTTGAGGACACGCCGGTCGTTCACCCGTGCTACGCCCCGCGGCTTGTTCGGCAGCATTGGCTGGATAGTAGTCCATTCGTGGTCGGTCAGTTCATAGCGCATGATTCGAAGCTCTCCCGTTTGGAAGCTTGAATCACAGTCTTGCGGCCCAGTTCAACGTGCCTTCCAGCCTGTCGCCGCCCACCCGCAGGTCCGCTTTCAGGGCGAAGCGGACATGAGCCGGCCGGGAAGACTGGGGGGTTCAGTCGAAAATGACCCAAGCGGACTGATGCTGGAAGTAGCAGTGGCAGGCGGATCCATGTCCTACATCCTGATTGTGATGAGCCGCTGCTCCCGCGCCTTGCGGCTTGCGGCGTAGGTCGCGCAGCTTGCCGCATTGAGTCCCGGATACTTCATTATAGGGCTGACGCCATTTACCGATGCGCCCACCTACGCCCGGCAGCAATTAAACATCCCGCATCGGCGCATCGGGCGCGACCGGAACGTGAAGGACCGCCGGTAACGCCCCGACGGTCTGCCGTTGCGGGCGATGCGCGGGCCCGGCCAGTCGGGTGACGAAGTATATGCCGACGGTGATCGGTAGGATGCCAACGAGGTCGCGCAACTCGACATGCTCGCCAAGCAAAAGCCATCCAAAGAAGACGCCGAGGGGCGGCATGAGGAAGTGATAGGCACTGGCAGCACTCGGGCCGATTACGGTTAGGAGGTGAAACCAGATCACGTAGGCGAGGATCGAGACGAATAGAACTAGGAACCCGAGCGCCCACAGCAAGCGCCATGTGGGCACAACGTCGCTCACGGATTCGAAGGTAAACGCGAACGGCGCGACGGCGACGCCGGCTACCAAATTCTGGATGCCGGTACCGATCCAAAGACCGGCCGCCGGCTTCAGGCGTTTGAACAAGATCGTGCCCGCCACCAAGGCCGTCAGCGCCGCGACCGCGAATGTGATCCCGATCGGCGCATCGGCTCCAATCGCGATCCGATGCTGGACGATGATGGCCACGCCGAGGACCCCGAGCCCGAGCCCCGCGGCCTTCCGCCAGGTCATCGGCTCGGCGAGAAACGCGCTCGCGAGCACGGCAGTGAGGACGGGGTTGGCGCTGGCGATCAGCGCGGCGAGACCGGCGGCGACGGTGGTCATCGCGAGTTGGTTGAGCCCGAGATAGAGCGCATTGTTCGCAAGCCCCAGTACGACCAGTACGCCGAGATCGCGCCAGGAAATGTGCCAGGCTCCCGGGCGCGCGGCCGCTACGATCAAGGTCAGGCCCCCCGCCAGCAGGAAGCGCGCCGTAATGAGCAGAGCGGCGGACAATCGATCAGCGCCGCCTTGGCCGCCGCAAAGGCCGAGCTCCACAGCAGGCAGAAGGTGACGATGAGGACCGGGATTCGGTAGGGCTGTAGCGACATTCACGGCACCAGTCTGCGTGGCGACCCGAACGCTACGGCCAGACATTACTATTTGACAATTAAATGATATAATAGTTATCAGTGGAAACGCTAATGGATTGTGCATGCTCGATCTTCAGCTGTTGCGCAGCTTTGTGTCGGTGGTGGACGCCGGGAGCTTCACCCGCGCCGGCGAGCGGGTTCATCGCACACAATCGACGGTGAGCCAGCAGATTCAACGGCTCGAGGAGCAGCTCGGGCGACCCTTACTGCATCGCAACGGCCGCCAGGTGACGCCGACCGATGACGGCGAACGCCTCCTCCCCTATGCCCGCCGGCTCTTGGCATTGGCGGACGAAACGCACGATGTCATGGCGCAGGCCGAAGGACAGGACATTCTGCGCCTGGGCATTCCGGAAGATTTCGCGGCGAACCGGCTATCGCAACTACTCTCGCAGTTCTTTCGCGCCCATCCCAAGCTCAGATACGACGTGCGCTGCGAGCTCAGCGTTAACCTACAGCGCGACATTGAGCGCGGTGAATTAGATCTCGCCGTGCTCAAACAAGATGCCGATGATGGCGGCGCTGTCGCTACGTGGCCGGAGAATCTTCATGGGGTCACGAGCCAGCGTTATCCGATAGGATGGCAGAGTGATCCCATGCCCTTGGCCGTCTTTCCGCAGGGTTGCCAATATCGCAATCGCGCGATTCACGCGCTCGAATCTCGCGGACGAGCTTGGCGGATCAGCTACACGTGCCCAAATTTCGCGGGCATCCAGGCCGCGGTCTCGGCAGGTCTCGGGGTCAGCATTCTCCCGAAGTCAGGTCTACTCGCCGGTCACCGCATCCTGACTCGGAAAAATGGGTTTCCCGTGATCCCGGACACGGAGCTCGCGCTCGTGGTGGCGCGGGACACGAGCCGTGCGACCCGCCATCTCGCTGAACTTCTCCTGTCCTTTTGCGCGGAATGGGCGGCGGCACCGCCGAAGCGGCAGCCGCGATCAGGCAGGAGATCGTGAAGGGCGCATCACCGCACGGTGACCGTCGACGACAATAGGCCGGCAGATCGGTCATTCGGCTCTCGGCTACGCCCCATTGGTTCGGTTGCGCCTCCATCGTGCCGTCCGAGCCGCTGTATCAAACGCCTAAGTTATCTCCTATTGGCCCATCGCTGCATTTCACGGCGACGCAGCAATTCAGTCGCTTTCGGAGTGAAGCGGACATTCAGCGAGGTGCGCTGACAGAACCGGGCTTATGAGTACGCGCCCTTCTGTAATGGGCCCGGTGATGTCAAGTCTCCCCGAGTGATGTCACGCCGCCGAGCTCACGCTTCTGTCCGTGGTCGGCGCCGAGGCCGCCACACTATGCTGTCAGAAGGAACGGTGAGCCTATCTAGATACGCGTGGTTCGTCGGATGACGGCCACTGGGCGTGTAACGGCTTCACCAGCTCCACCGTCCCGGCGACGGGACTTCGGGCAGTAGAGGCCTCTGTTCGGCCCGCTTGCGTCTCGTATTCCTCCTTGATCAACCCTGCGCTGCGATCGGCTTCGCTTCGGCCCAGCGGTAAGTTGTGCCGTCAATCCACATGCGGTGCAGGATTACTCCGATCTTGCGAGCCAAGGCGACCTTCGCCCGCTTTGAACCTCGCCGCTTGGCGACGTCCATGCCCCAGCGTTTGAGTTTTGAGAACCGCGTTATCCGCGACAGCAGAACATTGGCAGCTTCATAGAGTGCCGTGCGCACCATCTCATCCCCGGTTCGCGTGATTCCGCCGGTGACATCTTTTTCACCCGACTGATACTTCCGCGGTGTCAGCCCGAACAGCGCTCCTACCGCCTTCGACTTCGCGATCCGGCTCGGATCGTCCACCGCCGACTTGAAGGTAACTGCCACCAGAGGACCAACGCCCGGCACTGTCATCAGCCGGCGGCAGACCACGTCTTCACGAACAATCGCAAGCACAGCCTTGTGCAGTTTCTCGTACTGCGCCTTCAAAGTTGCCCGCGCCGGAAGCATCGCCTCAGCAATGCGCTCCAATGTGGTATGACCTGTCACCAATTCCCGAATCCGCGCTTCAAACGTTTTGCGGGTCACCTGGCCGACCTTCAGGCCGAAACCGCGCAGGATGCCCCGAATGCTCAATTCCACATCCAGCAACCTTCCGAGAAGCTGCTTGCGCGCGACTAGCAGCGCTCGGATCTCCTGCGATCCAATCGATTTGGCGTGCACCTGCTGGAACCATCCCATCCGCAGCAGCTGTGCAAGTCCACACGCATCCTTGCGGTCCGTCTTCACGGTCATCGCCGACAATGCTGCCTTCACATGCCGCGTCTCCAGCAGAACGGTTTCAAATCCCGCTTGCGTCAGCCCGGCATGCAGCCATTGTGATAACGGCCCCGCTTCAAACCCAACCCGATCCACTGCAAAGCCAAGTTCCTTCAAGAAATAAACAAGGGCCTCCGGCTCGCTCGCGACCTTCGCCTCCTTCACGATCTTGCCCCGCCCATCCACAACGCAAACGCTCGAGAGTTCCAAAGAGACGTCGATTCCTGCATAGTGTTCCACGGCTGTCCTCCATCTCAGATGCCTGGGGCCGACTCAACGTCGTGACCCCGTTTCATCATCTATCGGGGGACAGCCACCTTCACCGCTCGCTCGGTGCAGGGCCCATTACGGCATCTAGTCTCGAGCGCGAAGCTGCAGGCTAATTCCGCGGCGGAATCTGGATCAGCTCGGCGAGTTCCGCCTTTGTGAGCGGCGCGGGGATGAACTTCAGATCGACCGCCTCGGGCATGATCAAATCGATGCCCACAATCTTGTCTGGCGACAAGACGGATTTGGGAAAATAGTCATCACGAATGCGCTTCGCCTTCGCCTCGGTGATGCCCGCAAACTCCGCATATGTCTTGAGCGCCGTCGGATCGGAATACATCCAGTCGATGGTTTCGCGGTAGGCCCTCATGTATCGGACGATCGCATCCTTGCGGTTCTGCAAAGTCTGCTGGTGGGTAATTACAAGCCGAACCGTCTGTTCCTTAAAAATCGTATCGTTGCCCGTGGCGATCTGACGGATTTCTTTGCGGTCGAGCTGATCGAGGCCAAATGGCGGCGCCGCCCAGCCGACGTCGACCTGACCGGACATCACGGCCGTCAGCGTTGGCGCCGGCCCCCCGGTCTGCGTCGGCTTTGCCGCCGTCAGCCCATATTGCTTGATAAAGGCCGTGACGACCCCGTGGGTGGACGCGCCGATGGTTGAAAAGGCGATGGTCTTGCCGTCGAAGTCCTTGATCGTCTTGATCGGCGAGTCACTCTTCACATACCAGTAGACGTCCCCGGCTCCGGTGATTTCGTTCCCGATGATGCGCACCGGCGCGCCCTTGGAATAGCCGGCCAACGCACCCATGACCCCGACGCTCACGCCAATGTCGACACTGCCGGCGAATACCGCCTGCTGGGTCTCACCGCTGCCCTGGGTGTAGAGGATATCCAACGTCACGCCATGCTTCTTGAAGATGCCGGCGCGCTGGCCGACGTCGGAAATCGAAGTATCCCACAATCCACGCTGGCCGACCGTAAGCCTGAGCGTGTCCTGCGCAAAGACCGCGGAGCCTGTAGCCATCGTTGCCGTCATCAGCACGAAAGCCAGCGGCCGCGCAAACTTAGTCATGGCCGTTCTCCCTGCGGTCTTGTTCGCAGGACTTATCATAATTCGTGTTCAGTGTTGAGCGCCGTCCGTCGACAGTAGAGCTCGAGACTGGAATGCGACATAAGTTGTGACGCGAAGCGGCGTGATGGCGTGCAGGATATCATCACCTCGACGGTCCAGATATTGAGGCAATCGCGTTCAAAAGTGGCCAGGACGTTAGAAAGGATCCGGTATGGCGGAGTGCTCCTTCATCGACTACCGTCTGCAGAGTCGCGGCGTCGTGGTGCTTACCCTCGACAACCCACCGCTCAACCTCACCACCCTTGTTACGCTCGACAAGCTCCTGTCCGCCTGCCGCGACATTGCGGCCGACGAGCGGGTGCGTGCCGTCGTGGTGACGGGGTCGGGGAGCAAAGCGTTCTGCGCCGGTTCGGACATCAGCGAATTCGTCCATGTGCGCGACGATGTCGTTTCCCGCAAACTGGCGCGCGAGAACATGGCCTTCACGGCCCTCGAGCAACTGCCCATGCCGGTGATCGCCGCACTAAACGGCGTCGCGCTAGGCGGGGGAGCCGAGATCGCGCTGGCCTGCGATATTCGCATCATGGACGAGGCTGCGCGTATCGGCTTTCCCGAAGTGAAGCTTGGCATCTTCCCCGGAAGCGGCGGCATCTTCCGGCTTCCCCGCCTCGTCGGTCCGGCGAAGGCCTATGAGCTGCTCTACACCGGCGAACTGATTGACGCCCACGAGGCGCATCGCATCGGCTTGGTCAACCGCTTGGCGCCGGCCGGTCAGGCGCTGTCCGCCGCTGTTGCTCTCGCCGAGAGCCTGGCCAGTCGCCCCGCGCTTGCGCTGAGTCTCATCCGCGCGGGCGTGCGCGATTCGCTGAACCAAACAACGCAGGAGGCGATCAGCCGCACTCTGGCCGACAGTCATCGGGTCTTCACCGGCCCCGATATCGAAGAGGGCATCGACGCCTTTTTCGCCAAGCGCGCGCCGGTCTTCACCGCCGGACGCAACCGCACTAGCGCAAAAAGAACCGAAGGAGATTGAACATGGGCGGCCTCTCCTCGCGGCAATAAAAGGTGGTAAGCTTTGGGCAAAGCATATCAACAATGCACGCACTGGGGAGGACACGATGATCAACAGACGGACGCTCTTAGGCGGAATTGCATCCGCAGCGACGGCAATCGCGGCGCCGCACGTCGCGCGCACGCAGGAGGTGAAGCATTATCGCTTCGCATACGACCAGCCGAAGCCCACCGGATACGGCATCCTCGGCGACATCTTTGCAAACAAGCTCAAAGAGCTGAGCAAAGGCACGATGCTGATCGATCAGTATCCGGGCGCCCAGCTCGGACAGGAGCCGCAGGTGCTGCAGCTCGTGAAATCAGGCGATATCGAGTTCTGCATCTCGTCTTCGGCGAATGCCGCGACCGTGTCGCCGCAGGCCGGCGTGATGTCGCTGCACTACCTCTTCCGCTCCGAAGACCATCTGGTCAAGGCGATGGCCGATCCCAAGCTTTCGGAGGCCTGCAAGGCGATGATCGCCGACAGCGTTCAGGGCGCGCGCATCATCGCGCTTTCCACGCTCGGGCTGCGCAACATGTACTCGAAACGGGAGATCAGGAAGATCGAGGATATCAAGGGGCTCAAGGTCCGCGTGCAGGCCACGCCTACCGAAGACACGATGTTTCCGGCGTATGGGGCACAAACCGTGCACATGCCGTTCGGCAGCGTTTACACGTCCTTGCAGACGGGTTTGGTCGATGCGGCGGAGAACGGCGTGAACGTCTATCTCGCGAACAAGCACTACGAAGTTGCGCCCGTGCTTTCGATGACGGAGCATGAGGCGAACAACAGCTTCACCTGGGTCAGCGACAAAGTATGGAACAGCCTTTCTTCCGAGCAGAAGGGCTGGGTGCAGGCGGCCGCCGACGAGGTCAATAGGAACCAGCCGGCCAAGGCGGTCGCCTTGGAGCACGAATCTGCTGCCAAGCTGAAGTCCATCGGCGTCAAGATCGTCACCGATGTCGACAAATCCGGTTTCCAGAAAATCGCCGACCCTTACCTGGACAAGATGTCGGCCGATCTCGGTCCGCATGCGACCAAGATCAAGGATTTGATCCGCGGCATCGCTTGAACGGGGTGCGGAAATCCGAAGTGTGATCGCAAGAGGCCGGCTTCTACCGGCCTCTCATCTGCATTGAACGATCATGACAGTTGCCGAAAGACTGGTGGACATCGTCACGCGCGAGATCGGCCGGCCCTGGCTGTGGTTGCAGGAGGTGACCTCGACCTTCTTCATTTACGCGATCTTCACCGGCACCGCGGTCGCCACACGGCGCAACGATCACCTCTATCTCACCGCCGTCGCAGACACGCTGGTTGGGACAGCGCGGACTATTGTGGAGGTAGCTACGCGTCTCGTCGTGCTCGCCGTAGCGCTCTGCTTCATCTATTTCGGTTGGCTGAATTTCCTGCGCGGCTTTTCCAGCTTCCGCATGCCCTCGATGACGCCGATTGCCTCCCTCTATGCGGCGATCCCGATCTGCGGGGTTCTTGTCGCTCTGTTTACGATCGAGCAGCTGGTGAACGGCCTGCGCAACGGTTTCGCGCGCGACGAGCCGCCCGAGTCGCCGCCGCATGTCGCCTCGATCGAAGGCATCGCGCCCGCAGCGGGAGGTCGCAGATGAGCGGTACGTTGATGGTCCTGCTCATGACATTCCTGTTTCTGTTTTTCGGCTATCTCGGCGTGCCGGTGGCGTTCTCGCTTCTGGCCGGCACTCTGATCGGCGCGATGTTCACCGACGTGTCGCAGACGGCCATCATCCAGAAAATGTTCGACGGAATGGACAACGAGGCACTGCTCGCGATTCCATTCTTCCTGCTGGTCGGCGAGCTGATGAGCTCGGCCAACGTCGTGCAGCGCGTGGCGAACCTGTCGCTGACTCTGGTGGGTCATATCCGCGGCGGCCTGTCCCAGGTTGTCACCGTCTTCAGCATGTTCTTCTCGGAGATGTCGGGATCGACGACCGCGGACGTTGCGGTGATCAGCCGCGCATTGGGCGAGCCGATGAAGCGGGAGGGGTACAGTCCCCCCTTCATTGCGGCGATCATCGCCGCGGCCTCGACCATCGCGGCGCTGGTGCCGCCGAGCATTACGGCGGTGGTGTATGGCGCCATTGGCAATGTCTCGATCGCCGGCTTGTTCATGGCCGGGGTCGTGCCGGGCCTGATGATCGGCATCGGGTTGATGATATTCTGCTACTTCTTCGGGCCGACGGGCATGACCCGGCCGCGCGCGCCGTTCCGCGAGGTCGCGCGCGCCTTCAAGGACGCCTCGCTGCCATTGATGATCCCGGCAATACTGCTGGGCGGCATTCTGACCGGCTTCTTCACCCCTACCGAAGCCGGAGTCGTTGCCGTCGTGTGGATCGTCATCGTGGTCATCCCGGCGCTCGCCCGTGGTCATATCAAGCTTCTGCCATGGGATTTCTGCTTCGCAGGGCTCATTTTTTCGTTGCCGCTGATCACCATTGGCGCTGCTAACGCGTTCGGCTGGATGTTCGCGTATTTGCGCGGGGCGCTCATGATCGCCGAATGGATCACCGATCTTGCCGGCAACAACCCGCAAGCCACGATGCTGCTGCTCGTTCTGTTGTTCACCATCATCGGCGACTTCATCGAGCCGGTGCCGACCATCATCATCTTCATGCCGCTGGTGAACGCATTGACGCAGGCGACGGATATCAATCCGGTGCACATGGGCGTGGTGCTCATCGCCACGCTTGCATTCGGGCTGATCACGCCGCCATACGGCCTCGTTTTGCTGATGGCGTCAAAGTTCGTGGGGGTGAGATTTTCGCAAGCCTTACGCGCGGCGCTGCCAATCTATTGCGTCTTCCTGATCACGATCACCTTCATTATCTTCTTTCCGAAGGTCGTGCTTTGGCTGCCGAAGCAGGTGCTTCCCGAATCCGTCGGCTGCTTCAAAAATGCAAGCGGAATCGGCTACATTTGCCCGCAATGATGTGACTGCTGTCGCCGGCTCCCGTGCTCGACTGAAAGTGCGAGGTGCCCTCCTCCAGGGTCACACTGCCCGCTCCTGAGGCTCCGCCGTCGCTGCTACGAGCGACGCAGGATATTCAGCGCGTGGAGCTTCGATTCCAGCCAACAACGATCGAAGCTGGTACGTTAAACCCTCCGGGCTAAACTTTGCTTGAACGTCTTGGCTGAACTGCTTTGCTACCTCGAATAGTATCGTGCTCCCAAAGCCTTTGCGTGCGGGTGGACTGACCGGCGGTCCTCCTGACTCCCTCCACTCGAACCGGAATTGCCCACTTCCGTTAGCGCCGTCGATGCTGCATTGAATAGCGACTCGACCTTGGCGCGTCGAAAGCGCTCCATACTTGACGGCATTGGTCGCTAGCTCATGGATGATGAGCGCAAAGCTTTCCGCCGCACGGGTATTGACGGCAATATCGCACCCCGTGACGGTGACCTGATCGGAGAAGCTCGTGAGCTCCTGCGCCACAATTTCTTTCAGTGGTGCTCCCAAAAACGCGTTATTCGCCAGCATGGAATGAGTACGCGCCAACGCATGTAAGCGACCCGCAAATACCTCCTTTGCGTTGGCGATTGTCTGCCCCTCGATTAACGTTCGTGATGCAATGGCTTGTATGACCGCAAAGAGATTTTGTGAGCGGTGCTGCAACTCTCGAAACAGTAGTAACTGGCGATCCTCATGCCGCAGGAGAACGGCAACAAGACCCGAAACCAAGGCCACGTTGATGCTCGCCACGACGGCGAACATCGTAACGGTCCAAGCTTCTTTTGTTGAGAAGAGGGCGAAGCTGAACGTGGGGGGAACAAAAAAATACGAGCCTATCAGCACGGAGAGAACTGTCGCCATCATGCCAGGCCAGAATCCACAGACAAGCGCCGCGATGATGATTGCGAGGCTGTAGATGGTAAAAGGCCCGGCCTCCGATACCACACCCCAAAGAAGCATACGCAACAACGTCGCGAGCGCGACCACGAGCAATGCGACCCCGTATGCCTCTAGCCGCCGTTGGCGAAGGCGGCGAAGCCATGCAAGCAGATCGTAATTCTCGAAAACCTTCCCGAGCAGCACCGCGCTCAATCCTACCCCCGCTCACGACTTTACCGCATGCGCCGGGCGCAATCTATGATCTGTGGAGTGTCGGATACCCGACGAATGCGCTGCGGACCCCCGGGAAGCCGCCAGGGTCCGGTTCGGGTCAAAGCGGAAAGGCTAAGAATGAGCAAATGTTGCAGGTATGCCCCCAACTGACGAGATTTGTTTCGGCGCTCAAAAGCGAGCGCCGACGCGCAGCTTCACGTGGTGGCGCTCGAAATTATCGAGATCGAGCGCGCCCGAGCTTCCGGCCGCCGCGCCCCAGACCTGAACGTTCCACGCCGCCGAGACAAAATATCGTTCGCCGAACGTCGCGTAGAAAGTCGGGCCGATGTAGAACGCCTGCCCCGCGAAACCGTTGAGGCCGAGCCCGTCGTAGCGACGAAGGTTGTGCGCTTCCCCGTGAGGGCGCCCAGCGCTCGGCTCAATCGGCGCGGCAGGCTTCAAATCCCCGCGTGAGCTCATCCTTCGGCAAATCGCGGCCGATGAAAACCAGCCGACTTTCGCGCTTCTCGCCCGTCTTCCAAGGCCGCTGACGGTTGCCCTCGATCAGCATGTGCACGCCCTGGATGACGAAGCGCTCGTCGTCGCCCTTCATCGCGATGATGCCCTTCATCCGCAGGATGTCCATTCCGAAATTCTGGGTGACGTCCTGGATCCATGGGATGAAGCGTTCGGGGTTCATGGGCCGGTCGCTGGTCAGCGACAGACTGGCAATGCGTTGGTCGTGCTCGTGGTCGGCGATTTCGCCGAGAAATTCGGGCTCGATTGCGAGAATGCGATCGAGATTGAACGCATCCCTGCCGAGCACGTTGCCGAGATCGACGTCGCATCGTTCGGTGCGATGGATGCCCGCGTAGGGATTGATCTGCCGGATGCGCGTTTCGATCGTGGCAAGCTCGTCGGCGGAAACCAGATCGGTCTTGTTGAGCAGCACGACGTCCGCGAAAGCGAGCTGCTCCTGGGCCTCGTGAGCACGATCGATCTGGCTCAGGAGATGCTTGGCATCGACCACGGTCACGATGGCATCGAGCTTGGTCTTGCGGCGGACGTCTTCGTCCACGAAAAAGGTCTGCGCGACCGGCGCCGGATCGGCAATTCCGGTGGTTTCGACCAGGATCCCGTCGAAGCTACCCTTGCGCCGCATCAGCCCGGCGAGGATGCGGATGAGATCGCCCCGGACGGTGCAGCAGATGCAGCCGTTGTTCATCTCGAAAATCTCTTCGTCCGCGTTGACGACGAGGTCATTGTCGATGCCGACCTCGCCGAATTCATTGACGATGACCGCGTAGCGCTTGCCGTGGGTCTCCGTGAGGATGCGATTGAGCAATGTGGTCTTGCCAGAACCGAGGTAGCCAGTGAGCACGGTGACAGGTGTTTGCATCTGAGCGTTGGGCATGGGCGTATTCCTAAGCTGGCGTGGAACTGGAGGAGGACATGCGCGACACCATCACTTCGTCCGCGATTGCGCCCTGGGCGCGTCGCTCACGCAGGCTAACGGCGCGAGCGCGTCGGAGAGATCGGCCGCTGTCACGGCCTCGAGCGGCTTGTTGATCTTGATCGCCTCCGTCGGACGATCCGGACGCATGATCAGGATGACGGTCCGCACGCCGCGGCATTCGGGATCGCCGCAATCATGCTCGCTGACGCTCACGACCGCGTCGTCGTCGACGTTGAGGATGCCGCGGGCGCGGATCATCAGATCGAGCGCCGCATCTTTCCGCCCTTGCGACGCCATTCGATTGCGGAAGAAGGGAGCCATTCGCTCAAGCAATTGCTTTGTCAGATTTGGTCCGGACGCATGCGTTCGGCGCCGTGGCCCAAGTGGCCTTCGACTCAACGTCCGGCGTCTTCGGAACGACGCGAAGGACGGGCCTTGCCTTTGCGGTATCGCGGCTGTGCGCGGGCAAGCCAGCGTCACCGCAGTCCGTGCCCGCAAGCGTGTTGTTGAATTTCTTCATGCTGGCCGCCGATAACCTCAATTTGTAATGTTATAACATTACATTGTCAAGGTCGGCACCGGCGTCGGCAATTGCGAACGATCCAAACGAAATCTGAGCTACGACTGACGAGACTCGTATCGACGCTCAAAAGCGAGCGCCGATGCGCAGCTTCACGAGGTGGCGCTCGAAATTGTCGAGATCGAGCGCGCCCGAGCTTCCGGCCACCGCGCCCCAGACCTGAACGTTCCACGCCGCCGAGACAAAATATCGTTCGCCGAACGTCGCGTAGAAAGTCGGGCCGATGTAGAACGCCTGCCCCGCGAAACCGTTGAGGCCGAGCCCGTCATAGCGACGAAGGTTGCGCGCTTCCGCGCCGACAAAGACGTTCGGCATCACCTGCATCGCGAGCGCCGCTCCAATCCCGAGCATCGATTCGCGCAACGTCTCGCCGGACGCCCGCAGCCGCGTCTGTTCCGGCTCGTAGCTGACGTTGAGCGCGGCGAATAGACGGCCGGGTATCCATTCACGATCCGCAAGCACGCGAAATTCAGCCCCGTACTGGTCGGCAGGCTCCCCGCTCATCTCATCCGCGAAACCCCGATGGGGCTCGACGCTGAGCGTCAGCCCGAACGGCGCGTGCTCGCGATCGAACAGGCGGAATCTCGCGTCGAACGAGACCGACTGCAGCGCCCCCTGGCGGCGATCGTCAATCGCGTTCATCCCGGTGATGTCGTAATAGGCGACCGTCGCAACGGCCGAGAGACGGAACCTGTCCGAGAAACTGTATTTGGCCTCGAGCGCGGTCGCGGCGGTGTTGTAGGAGCCGCCGAGCTTGCCGAAGCGGCCGGTCGAATCGGCCTCGAGCTCCTTTTCTCCCGCTTCCCCGATGTCGCTGCCTTCCGTGAAGCCGAACATGTGTTCGGTATCGACTTCCCCGGTGTTGTCCGCGCGTTTGCCCGCGGCGCCGTGCGCGGGGCCGGCCGCGACAAGCACCGCCAACACGATCAGCAGTATCGCCCGCGATAGCGCGCCGCGCGGCGCCTTCCGAAGCGGCAAGGCGCGCACCGACCAGCAGTGTGAAAACATGGTACGCCATCCTGTCGAAATCCAAACGCATGCCCGCGGCCATGGCGGCCGCGCGCGGGGCGGTTCAGATCAGCGACGAGGATTTCGGCGGGCGTTCGAGCAGGATCGGATCGGCGCTCGCGAGCGCGCGTGCCGGCGCCACAAGCATCGGCCGCGCGGCAAGGTTGAACGAAGTGACGCGCACGGTGAAAGGAAGGACTCCCGCGAGGTGATGATGCAGCGAGCAGCATTCATCCTTCACATCGCCGATGCCATGCCGATGGTCGCCGTGACGGCCGGGCGCGCCGTGGTCGTGCGCGCTGGAGACCGCCGGCTGGCTTTCGAACACGTGCACGGCGTGGTCGAACATCACCGGCACGACGCCGGCGAGCTGGGCGAGCAAAAACAGCCCGAGCAGCCACGGGCCCAAGGGAGAGAAGCGGCGCATTGTTTGCAACGAAGTCAAGCAGGTGCCCCTTGACCTGGAGTGCCGGTCAAGCTTGGCACCTTGTCCCGCACAGCGAAACCCGCGCGATGCGTTCTCTTTGGCGATGTTGCATCCAAGCCACAGAATGGGCGCGCAGGTTAAGAGGAGCCGCATTGTGTAATGGCGTGGCGAGTGCCTATATCCATGGCGCCTCACGCTGATCTTCATGTTCCCCCATGAGCCCACATCGCCCCTTCGGCCACGCTCACGTGCATGAACACGATGATCATGACCATCGCGGACGCACCCATGGGCACGCTCCCGCGAGCTTCGGCACGGCCTTCGCGGTCGGCATCGGCCTCAACCTGGCTTTCGTTGCCGTGGAGTTCAGCTACGGCGTGCTCGCCAATTCCGTGGCGCTGATGGCCGATGCCGGGCACAACCTCTCCGACGTGCTGGGGCTGGTCATTGCCTGGATTGCGAGCGTGCTGACCAGGCGCGCGCCGTCCTCGCGCTACACCTATGGCCTGGGCGGCTCTTCTATCCTCGCGGCGCTGTTCAACGCGGTGCTGCTGCTGCTCGCGGTCGGCGCCATCGCCTGGGAAGCGGTGCTGCGGCTCTTTCATCCCGAACCGGTGGCGAGCAGTACGGTCATGATCGTGGCGGCCGTCGGCATCATCGTGAACGGCGTGACCGCCGCGCTGTTCGCGTCCGGCCGCAAAGGCGATCTCAACATCCGCGGCGCGTTCCTGCATATGGTCGCGGACGCCGCCGTGTCGGCGGGCGTGGTCGTGGCCGCCCTGGTCATCCTTTACACCGGCTGGCTCTGGCTCGATCCGCTCGCCAGTCTGGCGATCGTCGGCGTGATCGTATGGGGCACCTGGAGCTTGCTGCGCGACTCGCTCGCCATGTCGGTCGACGCGGTGCCGGCATCGATCGATCCGCAGGCGGTGCGAAGCTATCTTGCGTCCTGCGCCGGCGTTACCGCCGTGCATGATCTGCATATCTGGCCCTTGAGCACGACGGAAAGCGCCCTGACCGCACATCTCGTCTTCCCCGGCGGCCATCCCGGCGACGAATTCTTGGCTGTGGCGGCGAGCGAGCTGCGGCAGCGCTTCGGCATCGGGCACACGACCTTGCAGATCGAAATCAGCGAAGAAACCGCCTGCCACCTCGCGCCCGATCATGTGGTGTGACTAGTGGTCGCCGCAACCCGGCGATGCGGACGACGGCGGATCGATGCGAGCAGCTTCCGCGCAGTCGTCATTGCCGGGCTTGACACCGCAAGTCGGGTTTACCCGACTTGCGGCGCATTATACTGCGCAACTCGGGCGGGCCCGAGTTGCGGTGCAATCCATCCTGTTCGCAAAAAAAGTTCTAACGAAGAGGATGGACCCGCGGGTCAACGGGTTCCCCGCCGACAATGTCGGCGGGGTGCCCCGTCCCGCGGGTGACGGAGGATTTGCGTCGCGCGCTGCCCCTCTTCCGGCACCGAGTGCGCGGCCTCTATGCTTCAAGCACAAACGAACCTGCTCTACGCCGAGGAACGCGATCCAGGCGCGGCAGCGGGCTCCTCAGCGAGGAACGGCTCGATGGCGTTGGTGGTCACGTCGGGAAACTCCTCGTGCACGGCGAGTTTGCCCTGCGGGAGCCGAGCGGTTCGAATGCCGGCAACGGCGGCAAGCGCCTCCATTTCCGCGCGCGACTTCGGCGGCGTCTCGGCACCGTAGACCAAGAGGATCGGAGCCGCAGCGCGCCGCGCCAGATCGAGAAACGCCTCGCGGCTTGCGAGCGGATCGAGACGGCCGGTGACGAAGCGCACCGAGGCGAAGCGGGCTCCCGGCGCGCGCACCACGTTAACCTTCTGGCGCATACGCTCGTCGTTGAGAAACGCCGGATCCGCATAGACGTGGCCGGCGCCCATGCGCCGCACCATGAACGGGTTGACGTTCAAGCGATAAATGAGCGGACCGACGGCGGGACGATCGACCAGGCGGCACAGCCGATCGAAGAACGGGCGCTGCCCGCCCATCATGGTGGGCAGCGGTCCGCGCCAGGTCGGCGCGATCAGGACGAGCCGCGTCGTCGGCCCCGAGGCGCTTGCGGCATGTTCGAGGACGTAGGTCGCGGCATGCCCGGCGGCGATGATGGCGTAGGGATGCGCGATGACCGACGTCAGAACAAAGGCCAGGAAGGCGGCATAGGCCTCGGGCGTCCAATCGAGTTGCGGGCGCGGCCCCTCGCCGAATCCCGGCCAGTCTACGGCGAGCGTCGAATAGCGCCGCGCCAAACGCTGCTGCAGCGGGTGCATCTCGCGCCGGCTCGAGATCGAGCTCAGCGCCGGCAGCAGCAGCACCTTCGGCCCGGTTCCGCTCGCGTCGGCGCCCAAGCGAATGGTTTCCCCGCGCCAATTCCATTCCAGCGTTCGCGTGTCCATGGCTTTCTATCGAGAACCCGACTCACCGGCTCATATATTGTATTGTCGTCCCCGCGAAAGCGGGGACCCATAATCACCGTCTCGGGAATATGGGTCCCCGCCTGCGCGGGGACGACGGTGGACAGTGTGAGGCCAATCAGCCGGATTACGTATGACACCGCGGCGGTCCCGCAGCACAGACTTGAGCTTAATTACTAAGAGTGCGGACGTGAGCCGCAACGTCCTCAACGGACCAGGCCGGCACGAGAATGCCGCCGATGATCGCCGCCGTTCCGGCGCCGTCGAACCACGCCGGCTTTATCTCCTCTTTCGACCGCACGCGATGCACGCGTTCGTTCACGCGCGCGCAAACCTCGAAAACGCTTTGCGCGGCGCCGCCGCCGTCATCGAGCAGAATGACCACGTCTGCCTGCTGCGCGAGCTCGACCGCGGTTCTCTGGCGCGAGTAGGAATCGCTGCACATGGTCTTGACGATCTTGACCGGTACTTTCGACCTGCGTATTCGCTCGATGACTTCGGTGAAGATTTCGGTGTTGCCGGTGACTTGGCCCACCAGCGCAACGGCGCGACCCTCTTCGTCAGGCAAAACGTCGACGTCGTCCGCGCGTTCGATCACGTAGCAGCGGCGCCCGTGCTCATCGGCTATCTTTTTCGCGACGCGGCAATGATGATTGTCCTTCGTGCCGACGATCGCGATGTCGAATCCCTGCTTCGCGAGCCGCTCCACCACGCGATCAAGCTTTTCGATGAACGGGCAGATCAAATCGTCGAGCAGATCGACACCGCGCGCGGCCAAGCTCTCCTTTGTCTCCTTGTTAAGTCCGTGAAACCCGAGCACGAGGCGATCGCCGGCGCTCAGCGTCGACACGTCCCGCACGACCGAAAGCTCGCGCAAGCCGGGATAATCGGCCAGCAGCCCGGCCTCGCGGCGCTCGATGCGGCTGAGCGTATCGAACTCGCCGCCGGCATTTTGGTGGGCCACGGCGAACGGGGCCTCGGCGAGCGCCCGTTTATTCATCTCGCGGTAGGCCCGCGTGATGCCGAGGCAGAAGCCGACGCTCGCCGTCAGAACTTCCATTCAGTCCCTCGTGGGATCCCCTGAGCGTGAAGATAAGTCGTCATTGCCGGGCTTGACCCGGCAATCCATCCATCTTCGTCAGACTTTTCTTGCGAAGAAGATGGATGCGCGGGTCAAGCCCGCGCATGACTGGCTGGACGAGGCTCTCACTTTACCGGCTTACGCGGCGTAGCGCGGCACTGGCGCTCCAAAGACGTTCGCCTGCAGCGGCCGCATCAGGCGGCACGCGAGGAAGCCCAGCAGCGTGCCGAGCACGAAGCTGCCGACAATGATGCCGATCGTCCGCGAGATGTCGCCGAGGATCACCGCGGTCTGCGCCGCCGGCCCGAACGCCACCGTGCTCAAATAGTTGAACGCGGCGTAGAGCCCGGCATAGAGCCCGGCAAGCAGCGACAGCCAAACGTGCGACCGCGCCCACTGCGGATTATTCAGCAGCAGCACCGCTGCCCCGCCTGCAACGATCGCAGCGAGCAAAGTGCCGCTATGCTCCACATTGGCCGGAAACACGAAGCTCAGCGACAGCGCGCGCAGGAATCCGATCACGGGAAAGACCATGGCTTTGCCGGTCTTCAGGAACAAGGCGAGCAGCAGGAACGCCATCAGCGGACCGAACACGATCTGCGGCTGGCCGGGAAAGGAAATGCCAAGGTTCTGAAAGACGTCAGCCGGCAAGAGGCCGAGCACTTTGAGGATGGGATTAATGGTGACGGCAATCAGCGTGACCACGACCGTCCAAATCACGTCGTCTCGGCGCATGCTCGTCATCGGAATAGCCTCCCAGCAGATCGGATCATGGAGAGTGCCAAGCCTAACATCGCGGTTGGATGGGCGTAAGGCTCATCGCGAGCATGCGACAATTTGAACTTGGCTGCACCGCCGCGCGCCGTCGCAAGCACAGTTTCAATGTGCCGTGGTCTTCCTGAGAAGATAGGTGTCCATAATCCACCCCTTCTTTCCCTTGGCTTCGCTTCGGATCCGCTCGATGTCGTGCATGCGCCCTTTCAGGTTGCCCGACACGAGAATCTCATCTTCGGTTCCGATGTAGGCGCCCCAGTAGATGTCGATCTCCGGGTCGCTGATGTTCTTGAACGAACATTCTGCGTCGAGCATTACAACGACATCGCCGCTATCAGCGGGCAGCCGCTGCGATATCTTGCGCCCGGTCGTAATATGAACCGGCTGTCCAATCCGGTTCAGGGCGATCTTATGTCGCGCGGCCAACGCCTGAATGCTGCTTATTCCAGGAACCACTTCGTATTCGAATGCAACGGTTCCTCTGGCAATGATCCGATCAATGATCCGTAACGTGCTGTCGTAGAGCGACGGATCGCCCCACACGAGGAAGGCGCCGCGTTCGTCCTCGCCGAGTTCTTGCCCGATCAATCTCTCGTATATAGCGGCCCTCTGCTCGTGCCACGCTTTGACGCCCGACTCGTACGATGACGCAGTTCGATCGCGCTCCGGATCCGGGACCTCGATGGTCCTGTACGACTTGTTCTTGATGTAGCGCTTGCAGATTTCCTTGCGAAGGCGGACCAGGTCCTCTTTTTCACGCCCTTTGTCCATCACGAAGA
>WNFA01002486.1_pt1 | contig 31574 bp, 18 predicted proteins | sample 5400481 | NCBI WGS metagenome assembly WNFA01 (sample SAMN13153340, study PRJNA577476) | soil metagenome | isolation source: 120 cm saprolite under Douglas fir tree site 2 hole 1 replicate 2 | place: USA:California | collected 2015-04-18 | reverse complement strand
CCAGCGTCAATCACCAGTTTGATACCTCGACTCCTGGCACCAATAACGATGCGGCCAATGGGCAAGCCTTTGGCCCACCCGCTCGACCACGTGATGACTTAGCGCAAATTGGCGATTTTTCTGAGGCCTTCGACTTTTCGCAGGACCCGAACTATCATCCATCTTTGCCATTTTTGTAACTGGAGGTACGTATGAGACTACGGTTAGTTTTGGGTGTTGTGGTCTTTTTCATAGTAGTGGCAGTGGTGCTGGCTGGTAGCATGTTCGGGCCAGGCTTGTTTGCTTCCAGGACGAGCGGCGGAGACTCGCAAACACTTGTGACTTCAGGGAACCCGATCGTCATTGAGAATGCTCACCTGGGAACGGACAGCTGGATGATTCCCCGGGGAAAAGAATCTACCACCCAGATTCAGGCCTACGCGAGTGCGACATCGGTACTGCCTGGACAGAAGCTGACCTTCTACGTGAGCACGCAAGTTGAGGGCACCGCCTACTCGATCGACATCTATCGACTGGGCTGGTATGCAGGCTTTGGTGGACGACTGATGACCTCAGTGCTATTTCAGACCGGTCATGCACAGGGATATTACGACTCGGCCAAGTATCTCCTGGTGGACTGCCACTCCTGCCACGTCGATCCAAAGACCGGTCTTGTTGAGGCCAACTGGCAGCCTTCCTACACACTAGCTGTGCCACCTGATTGGACCACAGGCATTTACCTGGCAAAATTCACTGACGCTAACGGCAAGCAGACCTATGTGCCGTTCGATGTACGTGGCAATTCCCATTCGCTCTATGTCGCCGTCACGCCGGACACAACATACGCGGCCTATAATGACTGGGGAGGCTATAGCCTCTACCAGGCAGGGAGTAGCACCCCATCGGAAGCAACAACAAACATGCAGAGAGGGGTGAAGGTATCATTCGACCGACCTTACACAGTGGATGACGGTTCGAGCCAGGTGCTGGTTTTTGAGGCCGACGCTATCCACTGGATGGAACGCCAGGGCTACGATCTTTCCTACATCAGCGATGTCGATTTGCACGAGAAGCCCGCACAGGTGCTGGATCACCGGGCCTACCTCTCGCTTGGTCACGATGAATACTGGACGAAAGAGATGCGCGATGGAGTCGAGCACGCACGCGACAGTGGCGTAGGCCTTGCGTTTTTGGGAGCCGACGCAGGCTTCTGGCAAATGCGCTTCGAGCCAGATAGCGCAGGCAGACCAGATCGGACGATTGTCTGCTATAAAGTGCAGACAATCCACAATGATCTGGCACTCGATCCACTCTATGGCCGGGACAATACGAGATTGACCACTCAGTGGCGTGATCCTGCACTCTCCAGCCCAGAAAACGCACTGATCGGTATTATGTACTCTAACCTTTCACATCAGCAACAAGGCTTTCCCTGGATGCTGAGTCCTCTGGCAAAATCAGCGCTTTTGGATGGAACAGGGCTGCGACCAGGGCAACAATATGGCTGCGGCCTTGTAGGCTACGAGTGGGATCGTGTTTTTGCAAATGGTACACCAGCGGATTTACAGGTACTTGGTGCGTCACCTACGGTACATGACAGCAATAAACCCGATATCAGCAACACGACCTACTATATCGCTCCCTCCGGTGCGATGGTCTTTGCCACAGGTTCCATCTATTGGACCCTTGCGCTCGACAACTACCGATTCCGAACGGACGCATCGTGTGCCGGTCAGGACCTCGTGGTGCCTGGCATGCAAAAGCTGATGGCCCGTGTGATGGATGCGTTGGTGATCCATCATCCCGTGTGAGGAGATCTGTAAGGAGGAGAAGTAACTCATGCGTAGGCAGGTAGGTGTGTTTGTTGCTGCATGCTTCTACTATAGTGGGCTGGTGAAACTTGCGCGCTGGTGGACACAGCGCTCGGGGCCGCGCCTGATTATCCTCACTTACCATCGTGCAAGTGGAGGAGACCTTCGCCATCACCTGCTCTACCTGCGTCGTCACTACCGTATGCTTCACCTTGAAGAGGCTCTTGAAGAACTTTATACCCCGTCCAAGGATGGGGAGGATAGGTGTGACCGACGCACGCCACTGGTGTTGGCGTTTGACGATGGATACCGTGATAACTATACGCATGCCTTTGCACTCGCATGTGAGTTACGGATTCCTATCACCATCTTTCTCATCCCGGGCTACGTGGAGAGCGGTGATTATTTCTGGTGGCAAGAGGGTAAACGGCTTGCACAGCATTCGCAGGTGGACAAGGTGACAGTTGAAGGACGCACTCATCAATTAGACCAACCAGAGGAGCGAAACACGCTTGCACAAACAATTGATACCCATCTACGTCGTGCTGGATCTGTCGCAGAGCGCGAAGCGTTCCTTGCGGCAGTACGCGAGGCTTTGGCCGTGCCCTCGTCTGTCGCTGGGGAGGAGGCGACGCTACCATTGACATGGGCTGAGATACGCGAGATGGATAGGAGTGGCTGGGTCTCATTTGGTGCGCACACGATGCATCATCCTGTTCTGGCATACCTGTCGGATCCGGCAGAAGTGCAGCGTGAGGTGGGAGAGTGCCGTACCGTTCTGGAGCGGCAGCTGGGCCATCCAGTGCGTACTTTTGCTTACCCCGTTGGGAAGCCTGAGCATATCGGCGATGCAGCACTGCGAGCTGTTCGAGAAGCAGGTTATGATTGGGCAGTAACAACTATTAATGGTACCAATACTTCACAAAGCGATCCTCACCAGATTCGGCGTGTGGCAGGTGATGTGAGCCGGCATTGGCTGGTAATGGCGGCAGAGACGTCTGGTGTGTGGAAGTTTTTCTCTCATCTGTGGAAGAATCCCATGGTTAGTTGGATGGAGAGGGACTAGCTTTACTACCAACATCTATCTGGCGTTCAGAATATTGACGAGTAAAAGGTGTAGTGCAATGAATGGTCCTTTAAACGAATTTCTCGCTGCAGATACAGGCTTACAAGATGCTAATTCTACCCGCCTGCAAGCCCAGGGCTTGCAACCTCCCGTTGGTAACTCGATGTATGACGCATTAGTACTCGATGCCGGATTGCGGCAATCGCTGGCGACCGTGCGTTCGCTCGGGAGCCGCGGGCTGCGTGTTGCTGCACTGGAAACCGCTGATAGTGGGGAGGTGCCTACCTTCGCGTCACGCTGGTGTCAGCAGCGGTTTGTCTGCCCGGCAAAACCGGGGACAGAAGCCTATCTGAGCTATGTGGAGCAGTTGCTTGACCAGATCAGGGTGCGGGTGCTGATCACCTCCTCCGATGCCACGATCGCGTTAATCCGTCGCCATCGTGAGCACCTCGAGCGGCGGGTGCGCCTTGCCCTGGCCAAAGAACCTGCCCTGGGCATCGCCATCAGCAAGGAGCACACGCTGGCGATCGCCAGGCAACTGGGCCTGGGGGTGCCGCGTGCGGTCAGCGTGGCAGCGGTGAGCGAGGTGGCCGCTGCCCTGCACGAGATCGGCCTGCCGGCGGTCGTCAAACCGGTGGAGTCCTGGGCGTGGGATGGGCACCAGGGCAGCAGGATTGTGTCGCAGTTAGTGACCACCCCCGAGGAGGCCCGCCGTGCCGTTGAGGAGCTGACGCGCTTTGGGGGGACCACGCTCTTTCAAGAGTTCCTCCCGGGCCGACGGGAGTCCCTGAGTCTCTTCTGTGCCAATGGTGAGGTCTATGCCCGCTTCGCCTTCTGGGGCAAGCGCACAAACCCGCCGCTGGGTGGGACATATACGTTGCGCCAGGCCATTGCCTTTCCGCCGGACACGGGCGAGCAAGCCGAACGGTTAGTGCGGGCAATCGGCTTGGAAGGCTACGCGCAGGTGGAGTTTCGGCGCGACGCTGCCGGCACGCCCTACCTGATGGAGATTAATCCGCGTCTCAATTTGGCGATCGCGCATGCGGTGAGCGCGGGGGTGGATTTTCCGTATCTGCTCTATCGCTGGGCGAACGGGGAGCAGGTCGAGCGCGTGCAGAGCTATCGTGTCGGTGGCTGGATGCGCTATCTGAACGGCGATATCAGGGCAACAACAGGATCCGTGCGGCAGCGCGGCAGGCCAGGAGTGCCCTCGCCAGCCAGGGCCATCCTCGATTTCTGTCTCGCTTGCTTCAGGCCGATGAAGTATGACTACGTCGATTGGAGAGACCTTCGTCCAGCCTGGAAGGCGACGAAAGGATTTTTTGCCTATCATTGGTCGCGACTGCCAGGAAGACGTCTTTCAAGAAGGTAGGAATTAATTTATAGCTAGAAAACGACTGTTTCTCAAAAGCAACCGTCGGAATAGTGATAAAGAATATGAGGGGAATATAGTGAGCAACCGTTCAGATAAATTGCAAATTCTCAATTACCAGCTCCTAGAAGAAGATGACGCGGTCATAAACCAGAACTCACCACTGGCAACTCGCCAGGAAACATATGATGTGCTGGTGCTTGATGCCAGGTTGCGGCAGTCATTAGCCACTGTACGCTCGCTTGGGAGCCGGGGATTGCGAGTTGCAGCCCTGGGAAGCTCTGCCAGGCTACCTGCCTTCTCATCACGCTGGTGCCAACAAGCCTTTGTTTGCCCGGCGGATGAGGGCGTAGAAGCCTATCTTCCCTACCTGGAGCAGTTGCTTGACCGTATCAGTGTGCGTGTACTCATCGCTTCATCAGACGCCACAGTGGCACTGATACACCGGCATCGTGAGCGACTTGAACAGCGGGTACGGATTGCCCTGGCCAGAGAACCCGCTCTGGGAATCGCCATCAACAAAGAGCGAACGTTGGAGGTTGCTAAGCGACTAGGGTTGAGTGTCCCTCATAGTGTCAGCGTGAAGGGAGTGAGCGAAGTAGACACAGCACTCTCTGAGATTGGACTACCAGCGGTTGTCAAACCCGTGGAGTCATGGGTGTGGAACAAACAACAAAAGGGGTTGCGACTGGAACGCAAGCTGGTAACGACCCCTGAAGAGGCACGACGTGCAGTTGAAGAGTTGACAAGCTTTGGAAGAGCAGTACTCTTCCAACAGTTCATCCCAGGCAGACGCGAGTCTATAAGTCTCTTGTATGCGCAGAACCAAATCTATGTATGTTATGCTCAGCGGCATATGCGTATCGTAGGCGGTGAATCCTCTATGCGTCAGAGCATCGCCGTTCCACCGGACATTGGGAATCAAGCGGAACGTCTCGTACGCGAAATCGACCTGGAAGGTTGCTCTGAAATAGAATTTCGGCGCGATAATGCTGGCAATCCCTACTTGATGGAGATTAATCCGCGCCTCTGGACATCAACAGAGCTTGCCGTACGTTCAGGAGTCGACTTCCCCTATCTGCTTTATCAATGGGCCAGCGGGCAGAAGATCGATGAGGTGAAGAGCTATCCCGCGGGTGGCCGACTGCGCTACCTGACGGGTGATATGAAGTATATGGTGAAAGCACTGGCAGCGGCGAGGCAACAGGGTAGGCCGGAAGTGACCCCGCCAGCCAGGGCAATATTTGATTTCTGCGTTTCTTTCTTCATCCCTACAGGACATGACTATGCTAATTGGAAGGATCCCCGTCCGGCCTGGACGGCGACAGTTGGTTTTATTCGTGATTTGTTGCGGCGGGTAGGAAAGAGCCCAATTAGGAAGGAATAATGTCTGAACATGTGCGTAAGAACCTTCTTTTCCTCTCGCTCACGTATAGTCGGTCTTATAGTTGGTCTTGTACTTCTTGTCATTCTTATTCCTCTGACTCTTCTTGAAGTCAATGGACAGCAGAATTTTAAGGGTAATGCGGCCTGCTCTCCTGCGCTGACTAGACTAGCAACAGGAGGCACAGACAGCACTAGCGCAAGTATAAGCACATCTACTAGTAGGAGCAACGCTATCCAGCATTATGAGTATGTCTTTCCTGATGGGACGATGTATGTGTACGACATGGATAACGGCCACAGCCTGGTCAAGCGTATCAACCTGCCGACGAGTGCGGGAGTCAGAGGTGTTGTCGTGGGCCTTGCCACTCACATGCTCTACGTTAGTTACGGTGGTGATGGTGGAGGGAATGGCAATGGATCATTACTTAAGTATAACCTGGTCGCCGACAAGATTGTCTGGACGAAAAACTATTCGCATGGCATCGATAGCATGGCAATCACCCCCGATGGCAAAACGATTTATATGCCTGATGGGGAGCTAACCCCCAATGGTACCTGGTATGTTGTCGATACGAATACTGGTAATGACATCGGTAGCATAGATGCTGGTACAGGCCCCCACAACACGATCGTTAGCCTGAACGGTACCCACGTCTATATGGGGGGCAGGAACTATAACTATCTTGAAGTTGCTGATACCTCAACCAACACAGTGATCGCGAAGATTGGTCCGCTCTTGAGCGGTGTCCGGCCATTCACTATTAACGGCATGGAGACCCTCGCCTATACTACCGCCACTGGATTCCTTGGCTTCCAGGTCAGTGACATCTGCACCGGTCAGGTACTCTACACAGTGCCTATTCATGGATTCACCTGGAATCCTGCTACTTCCCCTAGTGCGCCAAGCCACGGCATCTCTCTGTCTCCCGATGAGAAGGAACTCTATGTGATGGACTCGCCAAATAGTTACGTCCACGTCTTTGATGTATCGGGCGCACCTGCTTCTGCACCTAAGCAGGTTGCAGATATTAAGCTAGTGGGGTCAATGGCAGGTGATGAGTTCCCTTGCGCATATGATTGCCTGAGAGATGGCTGGGTGCAACATAGTAGAGACGGACGCTTCGTCTACGTCGGTGATTCTGGGGATGTTATTGACACAGTAACGAGAAAAACTATAATCACCTTATCTCCTCTTCACAATACAAGAAAGATGTTGGAAATTGATTGGCAAAACGGTGTGCCAATCTTCAGCACTTCTCGAAGCGGGTTGGGCTATATAAGCAGCTCAGGAAGTAACACAGCTTCTCCAGCACCTCATTCTACGATATCCACTTCTTCGACAAACATCGTAATTCCAACTCTTATTGTGATGGACGCCAGACGCAAAGCGTGAATCGGTAAATGCACTGCTCCCTAGAGAGGAAGCTTCTTGTGGAACCAGTAAACGTTTTTGACTATGAAATCCTTGCCCAGGCTCGGATAGAACCAAGTGCTTGGAACTACTACGCGAGTGGTAGCGACGACGAGGTGACGCTGCGTAGCAACCGCACAGCATTTGAGCGCATTCGCCTTCGACCGCGTATGCTTGTAGATGTTAGCATCTGTGACATGCGTACCGCCGTGCTTGGTACTCCTGTAAGCATGCCCATTCTGATAGCCCCGACAGCATTTCATTGCCTTGTACATCCTGAAGGAGAGTGTGCGACTGCACAGGCTGCGGGGAGAGCGGATACTTTGATGGTGGTCAGCACCTCTGCAACTCGTAGTCTTGAGGAGATTGCCAGAGAGGCGAGCGGTCCACTCTGGTTTCAACTCTACATCCATGATCGCAAGAGTGCGGAGGAACTAGTTCATCGCGCTGAGGTGGTCGGCTACCGTGCGCTTGTTCTCACAGTGGATTCCCCATGCTGGGGACACAAAGAGCGAGCCATTCGGAGCGGTTTTCAGCTTCCACCACACATGCATAAGGCAAACTTCTCAGATGAAGATCCTACCGAGATAGATGCCGCCTTCACCTGGGAATCGCTGCTGTGGCTGCGATCAGTGACCTCACTGCCGATCGTCCTCAAAGGCATTCTTACGGCAGAGGATGCAATGCTGGCTGTGAAGCATAGAGTAGACGGCATCATTGTCTCCAACCATGGCGGGCGACAACTTGATAGTGTTTCAGCGAGTATTGAAGTGTTGCCTGAAGTCATCGAAGCCGTTGATGGCCACTGCGAGATCTATCTAGACGGGGGGATCCGTCGTGGCACGGATATACTAAAAGCGCTAGCTCTGGGGGCACGAGCCGTGCTGATTGGTCGCCCAATTCTTTGGGGACTTGCGGTAAACGGCATGGAAGGCGTGCTCCATGTACTGGAGTTACTGCGGACAGAACTTGAACTTGCAATGGTGCTTGCTGGTCGTCCCACATTACATAGCATTGATTGTTCTCTTGTGAAGATGATCTGAGGATGGAGGGCTTCCTCATGACCAATAAGTCTCGTGTGGTGCTCATCACGGCTCCCATTGGGGGAGACTGGCTGGAGCGCTTGCAGAACCTCTCGCCAGATCTCCGGATCGAGCAACGGCCAGCCCGTTCTATCGAAACAGTCCCGGACGCCTTGTGGCAAGAAGTGGAAATTCTCTTCACCTCGTTTGCCACCCCCTTGCCGTTGCCAGAGCAGGCACCTCGGTTGCACTGGGTACAGTTATATTCGGCTGGGCCGGATCGCATCCTCGATCATCCCCTTACTCAGACCCCAGTTATTTTTACTACAACGAGCGGCATCCATGCCATCAACATGGCTGAGCACGTTCTTACTATGATGTTGGCCTGGTTCCATCGGTTTCCCCGACTACTCTCATACCAGCAGCGAGGGCAATGGCCGGCTCCCTCGGAGCGCTTATCTTCGTTTGTGCCAGAGGAATTGAGGGGGAAAACTATTGGTATTGTGGGATATGGCAGTGTTGGTCGCCAGGTGGCACGGTTAGCCACCGCGTTCGGAATGCGTGTGCTGGCTATGCATCGCAGGACCGATCATCGTGATTCCGGTTTTCAGTTCCCCGATATTGGCGACCCGGAGGGAACTCTGCCCTATCGCTTTTATGCACCTGATCAATTGCACAGCATGCTGAGGGAGAGCGACGTGATAGTCATCGCTGTACCGTTGACTCCCAAGACCAGGAAGCTATTCGACGGCGCAGCCTTCCAAGCAATGAAGTCGACAGCTTTCTTAGTGAACGTTGCTCGTGGTGAGGTCTGTAACGAAACAGCTTTAGTTCGTGCTCTGGAGGAGAAACAGATCGCAGGGGCAGCCCTGGATGTCTTTCACCAGGAGCCTCTACCTTCCAACCACCCTCTGTGGCACCTTCCTAATGTCTTCATCAGCCCTCATACTGCGGGCCTCAGCCCATTGTATAATGAACGCGCCGCAATGCTCTTCGAGGAAAACTTGCGTCGCTATTTAGCCAGCGAACCCCTCTACAATGTTGTAGACAAAACGCAGGGCTATTGAACGAGGATACCAGATATGAATGTACCACAGCAACAAGTGAATGCCTACTTCCAGTCCCAGTCGTCCTATTGGGAGGACATCTACAGTAGTAGTGGCGTGCAGGGTGAGATCTACCGAGATCGCCAGGCAGCCGTGCTCGCCTGGATTGACAGCCTCGCTCTTGTACCAGGCTCCAAAGTACTCGAGATCGGCTGCGGTGCTGGTTTCATGGCGGTCGCCCTCGCCGAGCGGGGGTTCCACGTCCACGCTATCGACCCAACCAAGGCGATGGTCGAGTTGGCACGTCAGCATACCGCAGAGTCCGGAAACGCCGACCTGATCTCTTTGGAGGTGGGGGATGTTTCTGCGCTAACCTTTGAAGATGGGTCCTTCGAGCTCGTGATCGCAATCGGTGTCATTCCCTGGCTTAAGCAAGTGGAGCAGGCCATCCAGGAGATAGCTCGCGTGACCAGGCCGGGTGGACACGTCATCCTCACAGCCGACAATCAAGCGCGGCTGATCTATCTTCTTGATCCGTGGCTGAATCCCACACTCAAGCCGCTCAGGAAGGGTGTCAAGGCGGTGCTTGAGCGGCTTGGATTCCCTCACTGGTTTTCGAACGAGATCAATTCGACCCTACACAACCGCCGTTTTATCGACGGCACCCTGGCGCGTGCCGAACTGGTCAAGACGAAAGACATGACGCTTGGGTTCGGGCCATTCTCCTTCCTTCGCCGTAGAGTTCTCCCAGAGCCGTTTGGTACCGCATTCCATCGTCAGTTACAAACTCTTGCGGATCGCAATGTACCCGTACTCCGTTCCACCGGTACTCAGTACCTTGTTCTAGCCAGGAAGTCGGCACCTCGGCCTCTCGCACAACCGACAAGTGCCGAGAAACTCGTTTCTAATGCCACAAGTGCACCATGATCAGGAAATGGAGGATTAATTAGTGAGAAACGCTAGCAACCAACTCAGTACACGAGACTATTTGCGATTGATCGGTGTTCCGGATCTGCCGCCGTTGACAAGCCCATTCGATCCCGGCTATGACCCGATCACTCTCGAGGGCCATCTCGAGCAGAGTGCGCATCTGATGGCCACCCTGAAAATATCGATGGCATGCTGGCAGATCGCCAATGAGGCAGCGACCCGCCGAAAGATCGCAGCAGCACGAGCCCACAACGTGCCAACGGTCACAGGAGGAGGCCCGTTCGAAGTAGCCGTGGCTCAAGGGCAGCTTGAAGCATACCTCGACCTGTGTGCAGACCTCGGCGTCACACGGATCGAGTGCGGAGAGGGCTTCACCGAACTACCTCTCAAGCCACAAGCAATCGTACAGATGGCTCATGAGCGGGGACTGGCCGTTCAGTACGAGATGGGCAAAAAGCACGAGGGTCCCTTTACTGAGGAGTCGCTCGAGGATGCAATCACACGAGGTCACAGGTGGCTCGATGCCGGGGCTGTACAGGTTGTCGTCGAGGCCCGAGAAAGCGCACGCGGTGTAGGAATGTTCGATAGCGAAGGGAAACTCAATGCCGCCTATGCGGATCGATTCGCCCAGGAATTCGGGCTTGCTGTTGCAATGTTCGAAGCTCCCAACAAGCCAAGCCAGTTCGCATTCCTCGAGCATTTCGGACCACATGTTCATCTCTGCAATGTGCGTCTGGAGGAGCTACTACGTGTTGAGATCTTTCGGCGCGGTCTCCATTCAGATGCGTTCGTCATGCCCAACCTGCGACCTGCCCGCCCAACATCCGAAACAAGTAGATAGGAGTTTGTGATGCGAAAGACAGTAGTGATCGACTGCTTCCCCGAGAGCTTGGTGTCATATCGGAAAGGCTACGCGATCGCAGCAGTTGATGTCATCAGGGCGACGACGACAGCTATGACTGCCGCTGCTCTTGGTCGAAGGTGCTTTCCGGTTCCGTCGCTCGAGGCAGCAGTTCCACTGGCCGCGAGGCTGACCAATCCGCTGCTGGTCGGAGAACTGGGAGGAAGCATGCCGTACGGTTTCGATTTGAACAGCAGCCCAGCCGACCTGGAGGCCCGGACCGATATCCACCGCCCGATGATCTTCCTCTCCACCTCAGGGACCAGGCTTATTTGTGGGGCCGAAGAGTCACAAGCGATGTACGTTGCCTGCCTCCGCAACTACAACGCACAGATCGCTCACCTGGCGGCTCATCACCCAACGGTTGCCGTGATCGGTGCCGGGTCTCGAGCCCAGTTCCGTGAAGAGGATCAGTTATGCTGTGCCTGGATCGCTGAAGGTCTCGTTCGCGCAGGCTACGAGCCGCAGGACGAGAGGACAATCTCAATCATCGAACAATGGAGCGGCGCGCCTGTCAGCGTGATCACCGAAGGCCCAAGCGCCGACTATCTCCGAAACAGCGGCCAGGTCAGAGACCTTGAGTACATCCTGGCTCACATCGATGATCTGGACGAAGTCTACCGATACGAGCGAGGCCAGGTGATAAAGCATATCGAGGAGTTACTACCCGATATGCCAACATACAGATGACAAGGCACCATTCGCGGAATCCAGTCCCAGCGGAGGAAACGGCAAAGAGTTCAGGTCTGCATAATGGCCGTGCTTATCCTCCGCTGACTGCAATGGAGAGGGAGAAGTACCTCATGCGTAAGAGCGTGTTGACATTTCTTGCAGCGTGCCTCTACTATAGCGGGCTGATCAAACTCGCACGTTGGTGGATACGCCGATCAGGGCCACACCTGGTTATCCTCAACTACCATCAGGCGACTGGAGGAGACCTGCGCCGCCATCTGCTCTACCTGCGCCGCCATTATCGTATACTCCATCTTGAGGCGGCACTGGAAGAACTCTACATGCCGTCCAAGAATAGGAAGCAGGTGCGTGACCGACGTACACCACTGGTGCTTACCTTCGACGATGGATACTACGATAACTATACGCATGGCCTTGCGCTTGCACGCGAGTTGCAGATTCCTTTCACTCTCTTTCTCGCTCCAGGCTACGTGGAAAGTGGTGATTACTTTTGGTGGCGAGAGGGCAACCGCCTTGTGTCTCACACACAAGTGAGAGAGGCAACGATTGAAGGGCGCATTTACCATCTAGATCAACCGGAAGAGCGAAATATACTGGCACAGGAAATCCTCGCTCGTTTATGCCAGGCAACCTCGGTTGCCGAACGTCAAGAGTTTCTCAGGGCTGTTCGTCAGGCACTGCCAGTCCCTCCATCCGTGGCTCCCGAAGAGAAGCCTGCTCTCCCCCTGAAGTGGGCTGAGGTGCGCGAGCTGGAGGAGAGCGGGTGGGTCTCGTTCGGCGCACACACGATGCACCATCCAATTCTGGCGTATCTGACCGATCCTGGGGAGATGCAGCGCGAAGTAGAGGAGTGTCGCACAATGCTTGAGCAGCAATTAGGGCATCCTGTGCGTACTTTTGCCTACCCCATTGGGCAGCTTCAGCACATTGGGGACAATGCAGTCCGTGCTGTGCAGAAAGCGGGTTATGAGTGGGCACTCACAACTCTATACGGCTTCAATACTCCACGAAGCGACCCGCATCTCCTGCGGCGTATTGAGGTGGATGTAAGTCAGCATTGGCTGGTAATGGCAGCAGAGACATCGGGTTTATGGGGCTTCCTCTCTCGACTGCGGTGGATTCCTATAATTCAAATAATTCGAAAGACTCCTTACAGAGAGGGTAGGACTATATTAAGTGGTGGAGACCTGGTAAATTGAGCTTAATTTTGTTCCAGATCGAATATACCTCGGTTTGACACCCCGATTTCAGATCCAACACAGCCACTCGCGGAGAGAGCTTGGAAGCTCCTGTTGGCGAGTGGCGTTGGCACGACTCCCCCTGCAGGTTTGAGTGTCATCATGCGGGTTTGAGGGCAATCAGCATGGTGATATTGGAATTGGCGCCGCCATTATGGGTACCGTGAATGCTGCCGGTTGCCCCAACGGAGGCGAAAATCTCCTGGGACATCTCGGAGGTGGTCATCGAACTACTGGTGGTACTCCACTCCTGAGTAAAGCCTGAGGGGACATTGACGGTCGTTGCGACAGTGATCCCAACAGCGTAGACTAACATATCGTTGGCGGTGGTGGTGGTCACCCCGCTGTTGTCCACATTGCTACTGGACGGGTTGTATTGGGCATGGCTGGCATCTACCGGCGTGGTGGTGTTCACCCCAATATAGCTGGCAATCCCTCCTGAGGCCTGCCCTGAGGTGCCGAAACTCCAGGTATAGTTGGCGGGTTCGGAGGTCCCTGCCACTTTCACATAACTGGCCGTCGAGATCGAGGAAGTACTATCTTGCCGCAGCACCAGACTCCACCCTGCCGGAGGGGTAATCGTATTGCCGGCGTTGCGAACAACCACGTGGGCCACCATGACATCACCGCTTGTGGTTCCCGCTGGTAGACTGATGGTGAGGGTGGAGCCTCCTGCCCCATTATTGCCTGCTGCGGTGGCTCGAAGCGTAATCCCGCCTGAGGGGGGTGTTGGCGTCGGCGTCGGCGTTGCTGTAGAAGTGGGCGTCGGCGTCGGCGTTGGAGACGGGTTCGTTAAAGTGAGGCGACTCTCGCCAATGTAGGTGGACCAGTCACCAGAAGCAGATGAGTACTCTCCCGCAAACCACACGTTATCGGTGCTCGGGCCATCATATGAGGTAGCATTGAAGTCTCCCCAGAGGTTCGCTGCTGAGAAGCGTGCATCTCCTACCCTGAGAGTAGCACCTGCGTCATGGAATAATCCTGCTGAAAATGTGACACGACGAGAGACGTAATCGACCTCGGGGTTGATCGAACTGCTCGTCCTGTTAAACACCATGAAGAGATTGCCATCATTGTCAGGCATGAGAGCGCCATAGCAGGCTGCTGTATCGCCTGAGTAATCGAAGTAACCGCTCTGCCACACAGATGCGCTCGTGATGGTGGCTGTATCTTCGTTAAGTACGGGGCTGACCTGTCCCCAGAAAATTCCTGGGACAACCTGGGTGCCATTATTGACCCCTGTATTGAGGGCAAAAGAAATCAAACCGTTGTGGTAGATCGGTGTGCCCAGGATTTGGGTCTCGTCCGTATCTATACAATGTGTGCATCCAGGCTCGTCGGCATACGGAGCAAGGGTATAGGTTGTAGTAGTGAGAAAAGCACTCGTGATCGAAGGACTTGTAGAGGTTGGATTAGCTAATGCCCAGACAACGAGACCCTGGCAACCACTGCTGCAAGAAGTGTTGCCGAACTTGTCAGGCTGGACGGAATCCACCGGCACGCCATTCAACTGCAAGTTGAAAAAGCCGTGGGCCGTGACACTCGCTCCACTTTCCATAAGTGCCTTGCTGACCGCAAACACCTCGGCATACTGAAACGTTGAACCGGACTGATTAAACATATTGCCTGTTAAGTAAACCGCCTGGGCGTCAAAGCCAAACTCGGTGAAATCCACACCGTTGGTGGTGCCATTGCTCATGTCGAAGGAATACACATTCCACGCTCCATTAGGGTTGCTGCTCTGGCTCACGGCAATCCAGTAGAGTGCTTGGAAGGGACAATTGTCGCCGAAGGAGCCTAAGGCATTCTCATCCTGAAGGATAGCAGCCCAGAAGCGCCCATCGTTGGGATCATAAAAGGCACGCACGTCAATTAAATAGGGAACAGTTGCGCAGTTATTCGGAGGATTGGGAACCCCAAAGAAGTTCTGTGCATTCTTCGGCCATCCGGCCTGGAGCGCTCCGGTGGGACTGTAGACAGCAAATGAGGTGTTGACACCCTCAAGCACCCAGTTTGGCGAGGCAGCGAGGGCCTGGTCTGGAGCTGCGCAACCACGAGGAGGACAGATAGTGCTCGAATTGGCCATGCCCTGGAAGCCCGTCGTGAGACTGGGAGTCTGGATACCGGCTGCCAACATGTTTTTAGTAGTAGAATAGGCGGCTGGGGCAACGGGAGCCTTCGGGTTATGCGCCGCCATCTCTTTGAGTTGTTCTATTCCTGCTGGCCGCTCGTTCTCTGGCCCCGAATTGGGGGCAGGCTGCTTTGACGACGGGGACACAGCCGGCACGCTACTCATCTGCGCAACATGCTTGGAAAGCATATGTGCAACGGCAGGGGTAGCAGAGGTGGTATGAGGTGTGTTGCCAGCAGTGCCTTGTGGATTTACAGCAAGTACCAGGCCTGCACCAAGGACTCCGGCAAGCAGAATAGAGAGTGCGAAAAACAAAATGATGTAACTTTTGTACGTTTTTTTGGGCATTGTCCGAATCCTCCGAGTTCAGAATAGCGGTTCACACCATCATAAGCAAAGGTAGTCAAGACCTACATCCAGATCTTTATTTAAAGGCTGGCTGAGCATCGTTGCCTGTTCAATATTAGATGCCAGCCCTCCCCATTTATTCTTCAGCGCTCCACGCGACGGCAGCGTTATTTGTAAGTGCACCATCCATTGAGCGCCTGCTTGTCGCTGGAGCGAATACTGGTAATGCCAACCCTTTGCATCCTTCGTGGCCGCGCCAGGTACCCTCCAGACAAGGGTAATTGTAGCAGTCTGGCCGTAAGAGAGCGTGAAAAAGCCTGCCCATACCTCGCGCCCAAAGACCGTACTCGTGCCACGTGATTGCCATCCATTCTGCACCTGCAACACACTGCCAGGTGGTACATAGACACGCACATAGTCGCGATAGGTGTCTGAGCCGTAGACAGGGCCCTTACTTACCCATGCATAGCGGATGGTAGTGTGATGAATGGCATTTCCCTTTTCATCAATGGCAACCTGGTCATTCAACGTATTAGTAATAAAGCTGTTTGCTTTACTTGGTGAGATGTTCGCATCCACAACAAAGAGGCCGTCACCTCTTGACGATTGAATTGACGAGTCGAGGTGATAGCTTTGGAGCAGGTTCTCTGCACTGCTGGGATTGAGATAGACCTGCAGATCCTTTGAGCGCAGCGAACTGATCATCAGTTGCAGGAGCTTGGGGAGGGCAGAAGATGAAACCTGGCGGACGCGAGCCAAAAATTGCTCTGCCAATAGAGCCGTAAAGTGTTTACGTACTGAAGAAAGTCCATCAGGCGAAGGAGCATCTCCATCAGCTGTATCCCCTGGCCCGACCTGGTAATAATGGATACGGTCAACCAGGTTCTGCGCCGTCACGGTCTCGTGATACTCAGGAACGTTGATCGGCCCTGTAATTTCAAGTGCCCGCTCAATGAGCTGCGGCGTAATAGCGATCACCCCCTGAACAGGAATGTTGCCTCCTTCGCGTGCATAGTTCAGTTCAGCATAGCGGGCCGCAGTTGGAAAGTCTGCATCTATCCGTGATGTGAGCAGCCGTTAACCGTCCTCCCGAAAGAGTAGCGATGCCATAGTTTCCAATAAAGCCACCACCAGGCCTCAGTTCGGTCGAATCAAGTATTTCAATGAGATAATTTGCCGGCGTGCCGATGCCGAGCAGCGTAGGGACGACAGGGAGAAGGCGCTCTATGGTCTCAAGCCATGCCTGGAGTTGTGGTATATCTGTTTGGAACGTGGCGAGGTATCCGCCGAGGTGTGGGTCAAGCTGCAAATCAGATGGCTGTAAATGATTGACCTGGTTAACGATCAGAGTGAGGGTCGCCTTGATCTGCTGAAAATCCTTCTCTATAACTGTGAGATCAGCCATTGTAATGCCCTGCGCCCGGGTATTCAATGGATTATGCAACCTCGAAATGATTAAATTCAAAACCTCGCAACCAGTCATCCCAGTTTGAGATACCTCAATAGCCAGGGGCAACACGTGGAATGCGGCGCTTAGACGAGTCCCATAGACTGGAACAGACGTGCTTATCCCTGGCAACGATTTTAAATCGTTATCCACCTGAACAAAAGCAACCGATGATGCAGCAAACTCATGCTGTGCCTGGCTCACACTCTGAGCATCAAAGGGGTTTTTGGGCAGCGTTTTCAAAAGCGCCTCAGCCGTTCGCAGGTCTTGCATTCCCACTTGTGCTAAGGACAAGTCTCGATGGTAGTCCCCACTGTACGTTTGATATCCAACAACCGAAAGTCCTGCACCCACCCCACACGTGAGTGCAAGGGTAAGAATAAAGATGTAAAACTTCTTTAACTTTTGCTTTCCGCCCCTGACCAGTTGTTTACCTTTCATATTCACATTCACTTGCGATAATTTGGAGTGGATACTCGCACTTTAAGGATAGCGTCTTTTCTTTAGGATTCGGGTATTTACGGATGTTAAGATACTGTTGAGATAGTCGCACTGTGGTATAAATTCCTAGCCTCTGCTTCTTCATCATCTGAGAGCAAAATAAGAGCGGGATCAGGCATGAATATTTAGGCAGCTAGTCCATCAGCATATTCTTTAATGCCTGGAGGGTCGCCTTCTCTGGCGGCCAGCCTTCTGTCCCGGGCGGCGCTGCAACAGCAAGATAAGCTCTAGAATGAGAGACACAATCGCGAGCACATAGGCCACGATGACCGGCATGTTGCTCGTGATCATCCCTTGGGTTGAGGCCTGTTTTGCGGGTGCCTTTGGCGGAGTGATATCAGTGGATGGTGGATAGAGGCCCGTGATGACAAAGTGGGGCGTACCCCCGACATCGACCGTATAGGCAATCTGCCTGTGCGGAAGATCAAGCATCACGACCTTGCCACCACGGAGGGCAATAAAGCCGAGCTGTCCATCGCTGGTGATCGCAACTGATTCGGGTGGGACACCGGTATGAATGACACGAATCGGCTCTTTGGGCAGTGTTGTACCAGCGAAAACGGGGGTCAGGACAGCAAGCAGATTGTGCTTCTCATCTGGCACGTAGACCTCATCTGTGAGCGCGTCGTAATCCATCTGGCCAAACGCTCCACCAGCGAGTAGTTGATTGACTGCTCGTGTTCTGATGTCTACCGCATCAACAGTCCCTTGCCGTGTTGTGACGTAGACTGTCCCTCCAGGTGGAAGAGAGATATACTGGGGGCCGCTTGGAATAGGAATTTTGCCAAGTTGCTGTTCCGTCAGGCCATCGAAGATTGCCAATGCGTCCTTTCCCGCTACCAATAGCTGGTGAGTCACCGAGGAGCCTGTAGCAACGACAGCTACTGCCAGTCCATAAACAGGGCTTTCCATCTTAAAGACATGTCGTACTGCACAGGTGGTAGGATCAAGAGCAGTGACGCGAGCAGCTCCACTCCCTGCTGCGTACAGGATATTGCTGTACTGGTCAAGTGCCAGGAATGCAGGTTCTCCGGGGAGTCGGGCTGTACAAACAGGCCGCCCTGTTTCAGCGAGGATTACACTCCCCTGTCCTAGTCCTGGTTGGGTGACGTACAGTAAACGCCCGTCGAGGCTGAGCAGGATGGTATGGGGGTCACCAGCTACGGAGATTATTTTCGTTACCTTTCCCTGTAGCACGTCAATCACACTGATGCCAGAGGGTGTACCTGAGACATAGGCCAGGTTGGGCGCTCCGCCGTCAGCATGAACTCTCAGAGGGAAACACATAGAGAGCAGCGTGAACACAAGCAGAAACGAGAGAGACCAGCGATACCTTCTTGAGACCGTTCTCATCACTCTATTGCCTTTCGCCGGATGCAAGTTGTAGATGCCACTACTTTATCCGAGAAGTTAAGCGTTGTCCAGTCCTGCGTGGTTGGTCAAGTGTGAGGCACTTGGTTTCATCCTATTGGACAACGGGAGAAAAGGTGGTAAGTAAACAGAAAGCATAACTAAAAGTAGATAATCTCTACTGCATCTCCACCAGATCTTCACCGCTTTGTTCTTGACATTGCTTCCCACGTATTTGACAATTGATAGGTATATACTTTAGTTTGTAGACAGACGAGGAGGCTTATGAGCGATTTACAAGAACGAGCATTACGATCGAGTCTAATTCCAAAGCGGCCATCTCAGCAACCTGGGCGGCCATTATCTCATCCAAAGCGACTATTGCTCCTGCCCCCTGTGCCGGCGCCAATTTCAATAAGTATCACTGAACAAGCTATGCAGCCGTTATCTCATCCAAATCGTGCTTCCATACTATGGAATGAGGTGGACAACCGGTCCCCACTCAGTGAGATAGCAACAGTCAAGTGTGAAGCTCTTAGGCCTCAAAGGTCCCGTGAAAGGAAGAAGAAGGCGATCTCATATCCAGCAGTGGTTGGTGGTAGAAGATCTGGCAAGCCGAGCTTTCTCACCCGGGCGATCTCCTTCTTTCTTTAATACTGGGTGTACATTTAGCACTACAGCCTCTTAGGGATTTCCGAAAACTAGATTGTCATGGAAGATGGGTCTCTTTTTAGACAAGAAGGACGGAGAGGAACATACACCAGGATACGCCTTTTGCAACACGATCGCAACGTCGGCAAAAACCGAATATTCACGTAAAAGACGGTATCCTTAAGGGGGGAAGTGAGCGGGGAGCCATGTTGGCCCATAGTACGTAGGCAAGGTTCAATTTGGGCAATTGCTTCTTCAAAGGACGTAAACCTCCTGCATTCCAGTTTTCTTTGTTGAAAGGCTCTATTTTTTAGGGTTACTCGGATGCAGCAATCAGAATGAGGTATACTATGCATGACGTGCTATCTACTTTCCATGCGGGGCACTTAATACGATGGCAATATAGGGTGATCGGCCTCCTTGGCCAGGGAGCATCTGGTGCCGTCTACCTCGTCGCAGACGAACGTACCCACCAAAAACTATTTGTCCTCAAGGAGGTAATGCATGCCGTTCGCGAAGAGCGAGATGGGTTCCCTTTCGATGTTGCAGCACTTAAACAGCTGGATCACCCCGCACTTCCCCGCATATATCGAGTATTCTATAATGTCAACCATGACCGGTTCTACATCCTCATGGACTACGTTGAGGGATCTAGCCTGGAAGTAATGCGGCCGTTGCTGCCAGGGAAGCGTTTTTCGTTGCACGCGGCTATGACCTTGATGTCACCCATTATGGACGCCGTAAGCTACTTGCATCGACAGCATCCTCCTCTGATCCATGGTGACATCAAACCGTCCAACATCATCGCGCCAACCGCTGGTGCGCCTACTCCTTTGAAGCTCGTTGATTTCGGCGGTGTCAAGAACTTGTGCACAGATGCCACCGCTCAACACAGCGCGCTCAACTTTCGAGCGCCTGAACAATATAGCGGGAAAGCGAGTCGTTCTGCGGATGTTTATGCCCTTGGTGCCATCTTCTACACCCTCTTGACTGGTGAGGTCCCGGCTGCAGCCTCTGATCGATTGGCGCGACTAAACGCTGGGGCACCTGATCCGCTCTTGCCGATGAACCAGTCCATGCCATCCGTTCAAATGGTAGCCCACGCCATCCATCGTGCTCTATCTATAAGTAGCCATGACAGGTTCGCCACCGTTGAGCAATTCCGTGAGGCATTATGGCAGGTGATACCTGCCAACCAAATGGTGACACAGACACCGGAACTGCCGATGGTCGGTCCAGCCGGGGAACATATGGGGCCACTGGTATTTGAGCCAATGATCACCCTTTCCATTGAGGAAAAAAATACAGGGCCGGACGTCAATTCAGTAGCGACACAGACACCGGAACTGCCGATGATCACCCTTTCCATTGAGGAAAAAAATACAGGGCCGGACGTCAATCCAGTAGCGACACAGACACCGGAACTGCCGATGGTCGGTCCAGCCGGGGAACGTACGGGGCTGGATGCCGAGCCTGATGTTTCGATAGTGGAAGTGGAAACTCCAGCGTTGATTGCCAATGCAACCATACAGGCGGAAGTGACGCCACCTCTTTCGCCCGCTTTTCCTGGAGAAGGAAAATCTCCTGTGAAGGTATCTTCGCAAGAAGGGTCACCTGTCTCTCTCCGTGGGGAACGCCACCTGCCCAACAAGGGTAGAGCGGATGGCAAAGATAAAAGACAAAAGCGCAAAGCGAGGACGTTTTCCCTGGTCGTTCTTGTCTTTTTACTCATATGCACACTTGGGTCAGGGTTAGCGATTGTTGGATACCAGACGTATAAGAAGTATCAGAACGACGTCGTTCTGGCGCAGGTGGGGATAAAACACCTGCAAACGGCTTTATCCCTCATGCAGGCATGGTCAAAACAACCGCTCGATACTCCTCTGGTTACACACGCACAGCAGGAGTTTGCTGCGGCATCTGCTGCCTTTGCACGGCTCGATACTGATTTGCAATCGTTTCCTGGGGCCAGTACATTGATTCCCGCCTATGGCGCTCGTTTGAGTGCGGCATTACGCCTTGTGCCAGTAGCTATGAAGATTTCTCTAGCTGGAGTTGCCGGTTGCGATGCACTCAATGTGATCATTTCCCGGTTCCATGAACCGTTAAGTACAAGCCATGGCCTGACGATAGAGGATCTCGCAACGATCGGTAAGGACCTTCACCAGATCGAAGCGAATGCCAACCAGGCTGCTGCACAGGTCAACGCCTTACAGCCAGCGGATTTGCAATTCGATTCACGCATTGGCAAGGCAATTGCGGCGTTCCATCAATATCTCCCATCCTTGCAGGCCTTGCTGCAAGAAACTGATCAACTCCTTCCTGCTCTGCCTTCATTGCTTGGAATCAGTGCACCCGCATACTATCTCGTCGAGATACTCGATTCAACGCAACTGCGGCCTGGAGGTGGTGTCATTAAGGACTACGGTTTTGCTACAATCATAGGAGGACGGTTGAGCGCGGCACATATCACAGATGTGAATTTGCTCGATACCCACTTTATTGCTACTGGTCAGACGCTCCCCTTACCGTCTGCATATAGGTGGTTTGATCTTGCGTCCAGCAGTTGGACCTTTCGCGATTCCAATCTTGATGCAGATTTCCCCACAGCTGCCGGCTATGCCGAGCGGAACTATAGCAGCGAGGGTGGCAGAGTCGCACTTCAAGGGGTAATTGCCATTACCCCCACTCTCATGGAGCACGCGCTTGCCATTACGGGACCCATTGATGTTCCTGAGCTGCATGAGACTGTCACTGCGGGAAATCTGCTTGATCGCATCCACTATTACGAATTGGGGCCAGGAAGCAAGCATGGTAGCACTAGCAGCACTTTCACAGAACTGCTGGCTCAAGATTTTCTCACGCGTGTCCATCAACTCCCCTCTTCTGTTTCACTTAAATTATTACAATTGGTCGGCAGTTCGCTGCGTACAAAGGATTTGCAGATCTATTTCAATGCCTCTCCAGCAGAAAACCTGCTCCAGCTTAATCATGTAGATGCAGCAATCCAGACCTCGTTGGGTGATAACTTCTTGGTGGTAGATGCCAACATTGCTGCTGATAATGCAAATCAGTTTATCACCAGTACGTTGGATGACCGGGTGACCATTGATGGCAGCGGTAATGCGACTCATCATGCCACCATTCGCTATGCATGGTTAAAGAATGGTGATGTTTATGGATCTCCTCTCTATCGCGATTACGTACGCATCTATGTACCACCCGGCAGCTCTTTGCAGGAACAACAAGGATGGCAGCCACTTGGCACAAATCAGGCTTTTGACCGCGAGGTGTGGGCTGGTTCCTTCACGCTTGCTTACGGCCAGACAGACACCATCACCCTTACCTGGACAGAAAAGGGTATAGCGAAAAAGGATGCAGCAGGCTGGCATTACCAGTATCTCATACAACGGCAAGCCGGTACCCAATGGATGCTGAACGTACAGGTCACATTGCCTTCATGTGTTGTGAGAACGCAGACATCAGGAGGGCTCATATCACATAACGGGCAGATAACGACGCTCACCCGATCCCTGACTGGGGATATGAATCTGGGAGTTGATTATAGCTGTTGATACTCTGACTCATTACAAACAATTGGCCAGAAAGCCCCATCTTTATTCTCCCACCTCCCCTCTGATTTATGACTGGATGTCAGCATTGCGTATTACTTGACTTTTTTACACGATGATCTATATACTATCAGCAAGGAGGTTCTATATCTTTGTCTTCAATTGCAGATACACCAGCAGAAGAGAACGAAGATATAGTCATGTCCGATGAAGCTGCACGCATCATGAGTAGGCAAGCGGTAAAAGAGGCTGTTGATGCTGTGCTGAATCTCCCTCCTCGCCAGTGATAAGCCATGACCCGTTTGCTGAAAGACCAGCTTGAAGGTATCATTCAACTTGTTGGAGTGTTTAGCGACCGGGGGTAGATATTGAGACAGTAGAGTGGTCGGAGGATAAGGAGAGCGTGCGTAGGCTTAGAGCCTCACTATCAGGTGCTCGAACGAAGTTGCGTTCCCTAAGAGCTACTATTGCTCCTGTCCAAATGTAAATGAGGAGGACGGAGAGGGCTAGTCTCGGCGGCCAGCCGCTATGTTATCGAGGTGCTGATACCGTTGCCCATTGATAATGGGATGTTCGCTTGAAGAAGTAGGAGGGTGAAGAGTAATATGCACCAGATACACGAGACGCTTTCTCCCGGAGCGGTCATACGCGGCCGTTACCTTGTCATTGATTTAATTGGCAGGGGCGGTTTTAGCGCTGTGTATTTAGTACAGGATCAGCAGCGTGAAGATTGTTTTTTCGCGCTCAAAGAAGTGATCGCCACGAATAAAAAGGCAAGAGACCGTTTTGCTTTTGAATGTACTGTGCTTGAGCGTCTCATTCACCCGGCTCTTCCTCGAGTCCATAATGTTTTTGAGAATGAAGAGCGTAACCGCTTGTGTATGCTCATGGATTATGTAGAGGGTCCAAACCTGGAAAAGTTACGTCACATTCAACCCGAGAGGCGCTTTTCGTTACCGGTAATCACTGCCATTCTTGCTCCTATTGTGGATGCCATTGAGTATCTCCATCAACAAGACCCTCCGATCATTCACAGGGATATCAAACCCTCAAATATTATCGTGCCTGTCGCAGGGGGGAAGACCATGCTGGTAGACTTTGGTATTGCCAAGGAGTATGACACGCACGGAACGACCAGTGCGGTGCGCCAGGGTACGCCCGGTTACGGAGCACCCGAGCATTATACGACGGGGACCAACCCGCGCACCGATATCTATGGGCTGGGAGCAACGGTCTATACCTTACTGACCGGTGACATTCCGCCCGATGCCATCGAGAGAATGACGCAGCTCAGCAACGAAAAACCTGACCCTGTAAAGCCTGTCAGTGAGCTTGTCCCATCTATCCCACTGCATATTTCCAGGGCCATCCAGCGAGCGATGTCACTAAAAATGATGCAGCGTTTTGCCACAGTCCAGGAGTTCTGGCAGGCTTTACAGGGGGAGCCAGGACAGCAGCCGCACATCGCTGAAGCGCTCAACTCAATAGTCGTCTCACCCTCCACCTCTGAGGTCTCTGGGAAGACAGGTGAAACATCTTCTCAGCCGCTACAAGCGAAGCAGTTGCCTGCCAGGCGCTCGCGAAAGCGCTTCTTAATTCCTGTCTTGCTTGCGCTGTTGATGATGGTAGGCATTGGAGCGGGTCTCTGGGGATTTACTGTTATCAGGGGGAATCCCGGCAGTTCACCCGCTACCGTTCAGCACCCCGCTCTTTCTCCCATTGCTCATCCGACCCTGGCCGCTGGGGCAACTCTCACGCCAGATCCCTATCCTCAGCTGGCCGCGTCATATTTTGGCACTATTACCGATCTGCAAGCGAATGTCCCTTCGCAAATGACACTTACTAAGATGCGGCAAAACGGAGGGAATATTTCTGGCTCCTTCAGCGCAATGCAAATGAGTGGAACTTACAGTGGTTTCCTCGATACCTCGAAACATATCTACATCATTGTTCCAACCGGCAGCGGCCGTGCGCCGCTCTATTTTTGGGGATCTGTAGGAGCGGGTGGCAATCTCGGGGGATCATTTTGCCAGATTGATCAAGGCGGCCAATGTATCCCCAACGGTGTTTTCGGCGTATGGAATGTTGCGCCTGGTACTGCTCCTTCATGAAGTAAAAGTCAGTTTCAGTGTATTTCCGCTGCGCGCTGCTTCCTCCAGCACTGGCAGAGTAAGCGACGGCGTGTTTTCGATTTCGTGATGCCGAGCGGCTTTCCCATATCACAGTAATCCACGATGACAGCCCATCAAGATCACTTGTCTCTCCACCGGTGGTTGTGGTCTACGAACTCTTCGGTGTCAATTGCCTCAAGTTGGGGCTTTGTGTAGAGCTGTGTGTCTGATAGTTGCTCGCGGTAAAAGTCGATGAAATTCCAGAGTGCTAACACCTCGTTTGGCAGGAAATCAAAGCTGATACCCGATGGGTGTTTAAGGACGAGCCCGGTTTCCTCCATACGTACTTTGTACCTTCCGATGATTGCATCCATAGTCTGCCCCTGTCTAGCTATCTGTAGTGCTGAGTTCTCTGTTTACGGAGACGCTCTGCCACTTGTCCGTTTTGCCGAAAAGGCCAAGAGGAGTTCCTCTGACTGTCTACAACGATCATGGATCTCTTGCTTACAGTGTATTAGGTCGATATGTTGAGGTGATAGCGGTGTCGATACAGATACGGTGTCAATACGCCTGTCTTGTGAAAAAATCTCTACATTCCTTACAGAAGGAATGAATCTGGAGTGAACCCAATTTTCCCGGACACGGGAGGAAGTCAGCTTCGTTCACCGTCAGGTCGAAGGAGTGCAGTCCAGAATAAGAAAGGAGGCAACAGCAGGGGCAGAAAGGAGCGAGGAGATGCCAAAGATACTGCGAGCACGAGCGGCACAAGATGAGCAGGAAGAACACCAGGTGATGAAAGGTTTCTATTTCTACTCATAATAATAGAAAACATACCACTTTTCAACTAACTCTCCCTCTTGATTTCCTCTTTGCTAACGTAATATCAACCATGTACCATCATGTGAAGATAAGTAAAGGTGATCATGTATAGACATATAAAATGGGATGAACTCGCAGTTGCTCGCAAGTGGCTTCTCCTGGTACTGATCTTTGGAGGTCTGTTCCTGGCCTGTACAGCCATATACGCGACGGGAGCACTCGACATGGCTACGCTCGTGGTCGAGCGGTGGATTATAGGCCGTCCATTGACACAGTTCGACTGTGTGCTTGTGGAGTGGAGAAATTTTGGTGCAGCTCCTGTCAACCTGGTCTTTATTGCTCTCCTGGGCACGGCATGCAGTCGCACACGCTATCGTTGGCGTGTGTTGCCCTACCTGATCATTCTGGTCTTGCTAGGCATAGCAGCAGAAGACGTAGGGAAGACACTCTTCGCGCGACCTTTACCTCCCGTAATGCGTTCTGGTATGGTGGATCTTACTTGTCCGCAGGCAGTGCCATCGCCTCTACAGCAACTCCAACTCTGGCTGGGGATGTGGTGGAAAGCGCCTCTGCCGACACAGAACGTACAGGATTGGTCACATACCGTCTCTCATATGCCAATCAACATTAGCTCTGGTCCTCTCGAACAGAATCAGAGCTATCCCAGTGGTCACGCTATACGCTGGTGGTTCACTGGTCTACTGATTGCCTGGCTGTTCTGGAGACACATAAAACGAGGCATGGTGCGCTGGCTAGTAGTGGTGCTGACACTCACTCTCTGCTTTATCGGTGCTATGATACAATTCTATGTTGGCACACATTTTATCTTCGACACTATCGCAGGTTATTTCCTTGGGACTGCTCTCGCCTGCTTCGGCATTGGTCTGTTCATCCTGAATGATAAAAAGAGAAGTCAGGATCAACTGAAAGATGCCTCGCCTGCTTCGCCACTCCCGCAAATCTCTTCAGGCGAAGTTCCCACTTCAAAAGTGCTAGAAAAAGAATCTACCGGTAGTTTGTCGACGAGGGTCAAGCAGAGCTGTAGAGAGCGGCGCTTTTTTTGGCAAGAAGAAAAAAGAGGAATATACACCAGGATACGCCTTTTGCAACGCTATCTTAACCTCGGCAAAAACCGAATTCCTATGTAAAAGACAGTATACTTGAAAGGGATACGTGGGCAGGGAGCTAGGTGAGGGATGTAGGCAAGGTTCAATCTGGACTTTGAACGATCCAAATTAGCTCTTTGGCCCAGCTTGCTTGCCAGCATGCAAATGACATGGCAGAAAGGGCAAAAACATGAGTGATCTAGCTGTTGCGAAGAAGAAATCGTTTCACATCAATTTGAAATCTTTCTCATGGCGAGCGAAATGTACGAAAAAGCATTGCTTCTATTTCATTATTACGCTAATACTATTGCTACCATTATTTGTTCCAAACCCCTTAGCACCGATTCTCCAAGCAGCTGCTACAGGGCAATACGGCCAGTCTCCAAGTTTTACCTTTACAGCGGGGGGGGATATCGGAGGCAATAGTAGCACTTCAACAGCACTTGATCTTATTGCACAGTCTGGTAGTCAATTCCATCTAGCTATAGGGGACCTCAGTTACTCAGAGATCAGTCCTGAATCAAAATGGTGTTCGTATGTGCAGAGTCGTGTGGGCAGCACCTTTCCATTTGAACTCCTTTCTGGCAACCACGAGGATGGAGGAGAAATTCAGGATGGACTGATAGATAATTTTGTCCAGTGTCTTCCTGACAGGTTGGGAGCAGTAGGAACGTATGGGAAAGAATACTACTTTGATTATCCTGCCTCTTCCCCGATCGCACGATTTATTATGACCTCCCCAGGTCTTAATTTTACAAATGGAGGATCGTATTCGTACGCAGCTGGAACAGCGCACTACAACTGGGTGTCAAATACCATTGATAATGCACGGGCGGCAGGAATAAAGTGGGTGATTGTGGGTATGCATAAGGTCTGCATTACCATGGGTATCATGCCTTGCGATATAGGAACTGATCTCTTTAACCTTTTGGTAAGTAAAAAAGTTGATCTCATCTTGCAAGCGCATGACCACGATTACCAGAGAAGTAAACAACTCGCCCTAAATGGCACAACTTGTACTGCTATTTCACCTGCAACATACAATAGCAATTGTGTCGTCAATGACGGCTCAACAGGGAATTACCCGCAAGGGGCGGGACCTGTCGTTGTTATTGTAGGCACGATTGGAGAAGCACTCTCTAACCTTAACACCGCCGCGTCGGATGCTGGCTACTTTGCCAGGTGGATGGGGAGCAACATTAACCCGACAAATGGGCTGGCTAAGTTTAGCCTATCTTCCGATCAACTGACTGTTTCTGCGAATTTTACGGGCTCCACCGCTCCTAATAATTTTAACGATTCTTTTACCATTACTAATCCGGCGGCCACGCCCACGCCCACGCCCACGCCGCCATCAGGGATCTCGCTGCGAGCAGCGGCCATAGGCAATAATGGCGGAGGAGGCCCAACACTCACCATCGGTGAACCGGCAGGAACAACCAGCGGTGATGTTATGGTTGCCCATGTGATTGTTCGCACAGCAGGCAATACGATCACGCCTCCGGCAGGGTGGAATCAGGTGCTGCGGCTAGACAGTGCTGCGGCTATCGCGACCGCCACGTATGTGAAAGTCGCAGGCTCGTCAGAGCCGGCCAGCTATACCTGGAGCTTCGGCACCGCCGGGGAGGCATCAGGGGGGATTGCCGACTACATCGGGGTGAACACCACCACGCCGGTGGATGCCAGCCATGCCCAGTACAACGCGAATACTAGCAATGTGGACAATAGCGGGGTCACCACCACCTTTGCCAACGACATGTTAGTCTACGCGGTGGGCGTCATTGTCGTCACGACCGTCAATGTCCCATCAGGCTTTACTGAGCAGTGGCGCACCGGCAGCAAAACGTCGACAACCTCGGAGATGTCACAGGAGATCTTCGCTTCAACTGGTGCGACAGGCACCATTCACGGCACACTGAATGGCGGCGCAAATTCCAATATCACGATGTTGATTGCGCTCGAACCCGCAGGGGCAGCGACCCCAACGCCTACGCCTACGCCTACGTCACCGCCCACGCCCACACCCACGCCACCAGGAGGGGGTATTTCGCTGCGAGCAGCGGCCACAGGCAACAACGGCGCAGGGGGCTCAACACTCACCATCAGTCTACCGGCAGGAACCACCAGCGGTGACGTTATGGTTGCCCATATTATTGTGCAAACAGCCGGTAATGCGATTACTCGGCCGGCCGGGTGGAATCTGGTGCTGCGGTTAGACACTGGTTCGGCTATCGCGACCGCCACGTATGTGAAAGTCGCAGGCTCCTCGGAGCCGGCAAGTTACACCTGGAGCTTCGGGACGGCCGGTCAGGCATCGGGCGGGATTGCCAGCTACATCGGGGTGAATACCACCACCCCTGTGGACGCCAGCCATGCCCAATACAACTCGTCAACCAGTAATGTGGATAATAGCGGGGTGACGACAACGACTGCCAATGACATGTTAGTCTACGCGGTGGGCGTCATTGTCGTCACGACCGTCAATGTCCCATCAGGCTTTACCGAGCAGTGGCGCACCAGCAGTAGTTCGTCGACAACCTCAGAGATGTCACAGGAGCTCTTCGCCTCCGCTGGTGCGACAGGCAAGATTCACGGCACACTGAATGGCGGCGCAAATTCCAATATCACCATGCTGATTGCGCTCGAACCCGCAGGGGCAGCTGCCACGCCAACCCCAACCCCAACGCCGCCACCAGGAGGAGGTATTTCGCTGCGCGCAGCAGCCACAGGCAATAATGATGCAGGAGGCTCATCACTCACCATCGGGCTACCAGCAGGAACCACCAGCGGTGACGTTATGGTTGCCCATGTGATTGTGCGCACCGCAGGCAACAAGATTACGCCTCCGGCAGGGTGGAATCAGGTGCTGCGGCTAGACAGCAGTTCATCGATCGCGACCGCCACGTATGTGAAAGTCGCAGGCTCCTCAGAGCCGGCCAGCTATACCTGGAGCTTCGGCACCGCCGGTCAGGCATCGGGGGGGATTGCCGACTACATCGGGGTGAACACCACCACGCCGGTGGACGCCAGCCATGCCCAGTACAACTCGTCAACCAGCAATGTGGACAATTCGGGCGTAACCACAACGACTGCCAATGACATGCTAGTCTACGCGGTCGGCATCACTCTCGCAACGACCGTCAATGTCCCATCAGGCTTTACTGAGCAGTGGAGCACCAGCAGTAGTTCGTCGACAACCTCAGAGATGTCACAGGAGATCTTCTCCTCCGTTGCTGCGACAGGCACGATTCACGGCACGCTTAATGGCGGCGCAAATTCCAATATCACGATGTTGATTGCGCTCGAACCCGCACCCGCAGCGACCCCTACGCCTACGCCCACGCCTACGTCACCCCCTACGCCCACGCCTACGCCTACGTCACCGCCCACCCCAACGCCCACGCCGCCAGCAGGGATTTCGCTGCGCGCAGCAGCCACAGGCAACAATGGCGCAGGAGCCTCAACACTCACCATCAATGTACCAGCCGGAACCACCAGTGGTGATGTCATGGTCGCCTTTGTTGTTGTGCAAACAGCCGGTAATACGATTACGCCTCCGGCCGGGTGGAGTCTAGTGCTGCGGCAAGACAGCAGTTCATCGATCGCGACAGCCAGCTATGTGAAAGTCGCAGGCTCCTCAGAGCCAGCAAGCTATACCTGGAGTTTTAGCACCAGCGGTGAGGCATCAGGGGGGATTGCCAGCTACATCGGGGTGAATACCACCACCCCGGTGGATGCCAGCAATGCCCAATACAACGCGAATACCAGTAATGTGGATAATAGCGGGGTGACCACAACGACTGCCAATGACATGCTAGTCTACGCGGTTGGCGTCGCTACCGCAACGACTGTGAATGTCCCATCAGGCTTTACTGAGCAGTGGAGCACCAGCAGTAATTCGTTGACAACCTCGGAGATGTCACAGGAGATCTTCGCTTCAACTGGTGCGACAGGCACGATTCATGGCACACTTAATGGCGGCGCAAATGACAATATCACGCTACTGATTGCGCTCGAACATGCATGATTACTCTCAAACCTGAAGGAAACCATCGTACTCAAACAGAAAGGAGCCTTTCTTATGGCTCATCAACATGCATCTTCACAGGACCTGGGTTCCCCTGGCCTGCTGCTTGGCGAGCAGAGGATATCTCGCCGCACCATTCTACGGAAGCTAGCAGGACTCACGCTCGCAGGAGGGAGTATCGCATCGTTCGCCACTTCGTGTGGCTATCATACTACCTCCTCCCCCGCATCCCAGATCGCTGGTCCCTCTGCATTCCATGGCGACACCTTCCCCGCATCTGAGAATCCCAGGTCTTCCTTCCTCGGGGCGGCTCTCTATACTTATCGTGGCCATTCAGCTAGTGTCAATGCGGCGGCGTGGTCACCGGATGGCACACGGATCGCCTCGGGGAGTGCCGACGGCACGGTGCAGGTGTGGGATACAGCCAATGGCGGGCATGTCTTCACCTATCGTGGACACGCTGATCATGTGGTTACGGTGGCCTGGGCGCCAGATGGCCAGCGCATCGCCTCGGGAAGCAATGATGGTACAGCGCAGGTGTGGGATGCAGCCAATGGTGGGCATGTCTTCACCTACCGCGGGCATGTTGGTCGTGTCAATGCGGTGGCGTGGTCACCGGATGGCACACGGATCGCCTCGGGGAGTGCCGATTTCAC
>WNFA01001404.1_pt1 | contig 31601 bp, 28 predicted proteins | sample 5400481 | NCBI WGS metagenome assembly WNFA01 (sample SAMN13153340, study PRJNA577476) | soil metagenome | isolation source: 120 cm saprolite under Douglas fir tree site 2 hole 1 replicate 2 | place: USA:California | collected 2015-04-18 | reverse complement strand
TAGAACGAACATAGTATGAGAGTGGCGGCCAACAGCGATCCGGAGTAGAGTGGAAGTCCGGAACGGATGCGCCTTCTCAGAACGCCTTCGTGAGCGGCTGGCCGAAGAAAGCCTGTACCGGTTTCAAAGACAGGCAAGTAGGAACAGGTGGGTGGTTCCCACGCAGCATAATAGCCAGTAAAAAGTGGCCTTTCCAGCTCAACTACACCTTGGTAGTACCAGGCGTTGCCAGCGTTGGCTTCTCGCATGAGAAAGGAAAGGCAATCAGGGTGGCACCACGGGAGTAAAAGTAGAACTCTCGTCCCTTCAATGTTTGGGAAGGGGCGAGGGTTTTTTGTTGCCCTGCTCCTTCCATAGTTCATTCCGTTGAAGGAGTAACACAATGGCAACCAACAGCGCAACACACACGATCCAGACCGTGACCGCCAGCAACGGTCACAGCAGCGCACTCGACCTCGCGCTGCACAAAATCGTCTCCGTCGACGTAGCGCAGGGCAAGCACATTGCCCTGGCCTATTCAGGCGGGCTCGACTCGACGTTGTGCGTCAAACTCTCCCAGTTGAAGTATCATGCGCGGCAACTGACGGCCATCACCGTCGATGTCGGCCAGGGCGAGACGGAGATACAGGAGAGCACGGAAAGAGCGGTAAAGCTTGGCATCTCTCCGCTCGTCATCGATGCAAAGCAGGAGTTTACCCAGGAGTGGCTCACGAAGGCAATCCAGGCAAACTCCGATTACAACGGCTATCCTGTCTCCACTTCTATGACGCGCCAGCTCATCGCCGCTCACGTCGCGCAGAAGGCCCTCGAGCTTGGCTGTGATGCTCTGATGGAAGGCTCGACCGGCAAGGGCAACGACCAGTATCGCATGCACAACGTTTTCAGTCTCTTTGCACTTGGAGCACCCATCTTCGTGCCCGTACGCGATTTCGATCTTACGCGCGGCGAGGAGCAGTTGTTGATGGAATATTACGGCGTGCCGGTCGAGGAAGTAATCGCCGGTGGCGACGATAAGACGATGTGGTGCCGCTCGATCGCCAGCGGCGGTATTGATCTGACCACGGAACTGCCGGACTCGATCTGGATGTGGTTGACGCCGCCCGCTAAAGCTCCAAATAAACCCACCACCATTACGCTGAGCTGGCAAAACGGCCTGCCCGTGGCTCTGAACGGGTCATTGTTACCACTCGACCAGATTATCGAGCAGTTGAACATCACCGGCGGGGCCAACGGCATTGGCAAAATTGACATCTTCGAGGACGGCATCATGGGTCTGAAGTCGCGCGAGATCTACGAAGCGCCAGCCGCGAGCATTTTGCTAAAAGTGCACCGCGACCTGGAGCAGTTCTGCCTGACGAAAGAGGAGATCCAGTTAAAGCGCCAGCTTGACGCGCAATGGGCCAGGCTTGTTTACCACGGAGAGTGGTTCCACCCGTTGAAAGAGGCCATCGATGCCTTTATAGCCAGCACACAGAAGGTTGTGAACGGCGAATACACCGTCGAACTCTACAAGGGCAACATCGATATTCGCTCACGCGTTTCAACGAGTGGCTTGTTCTTCTCTGATGTACGCTCGATCAAGAGCGCGAGCTTCAATCAGAAGGAATGCGCTCCGGCGGCGCACCTGCGCGGCTTGCCCTATGAACTCATCGCCCGGCGTAACAAAGTGGAAGCCCTCTCGGGCGAAGGAAACGAGCATGACTAAGCTCTGGCAGAAAGGCTACCGCCTGCACGAGCAGGTGGAACGCTTCGAGGCCGCACAGAATAGCGAGCTGGACGTGCGGCTCATTCGCCAGGACGTGTGGGGATCGCTCGCGCATATCGCTATGCTGGAGAAGATCGGCGTCCTGGCGGAGCCAGAGCACAAGGTCTTGAAGGAGGCCCTGTGCAGTATCCTACAGATGGAAGCGGCCCACGAGTTCAGCATTACGCTGGCCGACGAGGACGTACACACACGTATCGAGAACTACCTGGTAGATGCAGCGGGCGCAGCGGGCAAAAAGATTCACCTGGCGCGCTCGCGCAACGACCAGGTGCTGGTAGACCTGCGCCTGTACGGCAAGGAACAACTGCATCACGTGGCTGCCAGGCTGTGCGACCTCTGCACGGCGTTGCTGGAGCTGGCCGGCACGCATACCGATACGCCTATGCCCGGCTATACGCATATGCAGCGCGCGATGCTCTCATCGGTGGGGCTGTGGGCTGCCAGCTTTGCCGAAGCGTTACTCGATGACGAGCAACTGCTCTCGGCGGCATACATGCTCAACGATCAATCGCCCCTGGGTTCGGCCGCGGGCTATGGCGTACCCATCAACATCGACCGGCAGTATTGCGCCGACCTCCTGGGTTTCTCGCGCGTGCAGAACAATGTCATCTACGTGCAGAACAGCCGCGGCAAGATCGAGGCAGCTATCGTGCAGGCGCTGGCCCAGGTGATGCTCGATTTGAGCAAGCTGGCGCAGGATATCCTGCTCTTTGCGACGGTCGAATACGGCTTCTTCCAGCTGCCGCAGGAACTCTGCACGGGCAGCAGCATCATGCCCCAGAAGCGCAACCTGGGAGTGATGGAACTGGTGCGGGCGCGAACGCAGACGGTGCTGGCGCTGCAACAGCAGATTCTGGGCATCGTGAGCGGCCTGCCTTCAGGCTATAACATGGATTACCAGGAAACCAAGCGGCCCTTTATGGAGGCGCTGGATATCGTACAGGAGAGCCTGGAGATCTGCACACTGGTAGTTAGTTCGCTGGGTGTCAACACCGAGCGGCTAAGGGCTGCCTGCACTTTCGAACTCTTCGCGGCTGATCGCGCCTATGAAATCGCAGCAGCCGCGAAGCTGCCTTTCCGCGACGCCTATCGCATCGTTGCGGCCGAGGTGACGGCGCGATTGGACCGTCATCTTCCCATACCGGTAGAGAGCCAGGAGCAGCTTAGCGAGCGATTGGCCGCGCGCAGTCATCTCGGCGGCGCCGGCAACCTGGGGCTGACGCAGTTGCACAGGCAGATCGAGGAGGTAGAGGCAGCATGGAAGAAACGCGAAGAGATGTTTACAGCAGCGATAGCAGCGCTGGTGGGAACGAGCAACAATTAAGGAGTGACATTATGCCAGCGGTTGTCCTTGCATATTCGGGTGGCTTAGATACCTCAGTCGCCATCCACTGGATCAAGGAAAAATATAACCTGGATGTGATTACGCTGACGGTGGATGTCGGCAATGAGCGAGACCTGGCGGCCATCGCTGCGCGTGCCAGGCAGATCGGCGCCGTCAAGGCGTTGGTCGTTGATGGACGTACCGACTTTGTGCGTTACTTTGTCTGGCCCGCATTACAGGCCGGAGCCATCTACGAGGGCCAGTATCCCCTGGCAACGGCGCTGGCCCGGCCGTTGATCGCACACCTGCTTGTCGAGACAGCGCACGCGGAGGGAGCCGTGGCGGTGGCACACGGCTGCACAGGCAAAGGCAACGACCAGGTACGCTTCGATGTATCGATCAATACTCTTGCACCCGCATTGAAAATCATTGCTCCCGTGCGGGAGTGGAGTATGACACGTGACAACGAAATCGCCTATGCAGCCGAGCATGGCATTCCCATCCAGGTGACTAACGCCAGCCCGTACTCGGTCGATCAGAACCTGTGGGGAAGGAGTATCGAGTGCGGCATCCTGGAAGATCCCTGGGCGGAGCCACCCGAGGAGGTCTACGCCTGGACGGCGAACCCCGATCTCTACGAGCAGCCGGGCGGCCCCTCTAATCCTGGGCCAACCTACCTGGAGATCACCTTCCAGCATGGCATCCCTGTCGCATTGAATAGCGAGGAGAGCGATGGTGTGGCCTTGATCGAAACGTTGAATAAGCTGGCGGGGATGCATGGCATAGGGCGCATCGATCACATCGAGAACCGCCTGGTCGGCATCAAATCGCGCGAAGTGTACGAGGCGCCTGCAGCTGTAGTGCTGCACGCGGCACATTGCGCCCTGGAGAGTTTGACGCTGAGCCGCGACCAGTCTCGCTTCAAAGAAGTGGTGGCGGCCGAGTACGCGCGCCTCATCTACAACGGCCAGTGGTACAGCGCGCTGCATCAAGACCTGGCAGCATATGTGCAGAGTACGCAGCGTTTTGCCAGCGGAACCGTGCGTGTGAAGCTATCACATGGGCATTGCAGCATTGTCGGGCGTAAATCGGAGCACTCGCTCTATAACCACGGCCTGGCAACGTATGACAGTGGCGATCAATTCGATCATAACGCCGCGCTTGGCTTCATCAAGTTGTGGGGGCTGCCGCTCACTACGCAGGCACAGGTACAGCTTCTGCCTGCGGCCGGAGTGGGAGGCAATTTGCTGCAAGGCGTCGGCGCCGGGGAATAGAGAGGTGGCTATGGTAACAACATTTTCGGCGACGCAGGAGGGTGACGTGATCAGTGATCACCGCCTGATTGCGCAGGTACTACGCGAAGCCTTTCCCTACATTGACTTTTTGAAAGGGAAGACGATCGTGATAAAATTGGGGGGAAGCACACTCGAGCACCAGCGGGTCGTCCTGGAGGATATTACCTGGCTGCGAGCATTGGGCGCATCCCCTGTGCTGGTACATGGCGGCGGGCCCTACATCAATGCATGGCTGGAGAGGCTGCAAGTCCCGGCCCATTTCGAGAACGGTTTGCGTGTCACAGACGCTCAAACGCTGGATATCGTGCGCATGGTATTACGCGGCCAGGTCAATCAGGACCTGGTACTGATGGTCTCGCAGATGGGCGGCAAGGCAATAGGCCTATGTGGCACCGACGGCAACCTGGTACACGCACGTATCGCCGACGAACGCCTGGGCTTTGTGGGGGAAATCGAGTCGGTTGATCCCACTCTCGTGCAAACACTGATCGACCAGGAATACATCCCGGTGATTGCGCCACTGGGCCAGGGACCAGGCGGGTCCTGCCTGAACATCAACGCGGACCTGGTGGCGGCACACCTGGCGGGCGCGCTGCACGCGGAGAAACTCATCTTCCTGAGTAATGTAAGCGGCATCTGTGACGCGCATGGCTCTTTGATCTCTGAACTCAGGGAAGCGGAGGCGAAGCAACTGATAGCTGATGGCATTATCAGCGGGGGCATGATTCCCAAGGTTGCTGCCTGCCTGGATGCCCTGGTTACCGTGCCGCGTGTACACATCGTAGATGGAAGAGAGCCGCACGTGTTGTTGCGCGAATTATTCACCGACCGGGGCGCCGGTACGATGATTGTGCGCAATGATGCTCCTTGATTGAGGTATGTATGAAGAAGCGCATTGAGCGGCTGCGAGGTATGCACGATCAATTACCTGATGCTTACAGGCAGCAGCACCAGGTAATTGATCGCCTGAATATATTCCTGGCGAGGGCAGGGTATGATACGATTGACGCTCCTATATTGGAGCAGAGCGATCTCTTTCTGAGCAGTTTTGGCCAGGAGCTGTGGCAAAACCTCTATACCTTTCGCCTGCACCATCGCGATCTCTGCTTGCGCCCGGAATACACGGCGTCTATCTGCCGCCTCTATCTCGACCACTACCAGCGGCATACACTGCCATTGCGTTTCCAGTATGCCGGGCCAGTCTTCCGCTATGAAGCACCCGGGCGCGGCCGCTATCGCCAACACACCCAGTTCGGCATCGAGCTATTTGGTGGACACGTGCTATCCGCTGATGCCGAAATCGTGCAATTAGCATGCGATGCGCTTCACGAACTGCGCATTCCCGCGTACCGTTTAGAATTGGGGCACATCGGAGTCGCCAGCGGATTTATCAAACGCCTGCACCTCGATGATCACGCAGCCCGCCTGCTGCTCAGCCTGATGGAACAGGTCAGTCGCTCCAGCGAAGGCGAGCAGGTGGCCCAGGCTCGTCTTGAAGCTTTGTATCCCGCAAACGAGGCAGGTGGGGATGTCAGGAACAACAACGCCAGCGGTACGATTTCAGAATTGGAGGCGCGTTTTATAGCACCGTTGTTGAGTGGCATCAGTATTAGCTTTGGCGACGACAACGCGCGCCAGGAAGTCGTTGAGCGCTTCTTGTGGAAGATGGAGCGCAGCGAACAACGCCGACAAATATTACACGCCCTCGAGTTCTTGCGTGAACTGCATGCCGTATCGGGTTTTCCGCCCGGGGTTTTTGCAGCTTTACGGAGCATTTTAGAGCGCTACGAGCTTGATCCCGAGCCGCTGGCGGAGTTGGAACAACTGGTTACGATGGTTGAACGGAATGGCACGCCCAGGGAGCAGATCGCAGTCAACCTCGCGCTTGGGCGCGGCGTGAGCTACTACACGGGCCTGGTCTTCGAGATCCACGCTCAAGACGAGGATGGTTTCGATATGCAACTCTGTGGAGGAGGCCGCTACGACAGACTAATGCGTGCTGTTGGCAGTCCAAGTGATGTCAAGGCTTGTGGTTTTGCCTTCGGTATAGAGCGTCTCCTCCCGCTTACTCCCAAAGATGATCTTCCTACGAAGGCAGTTACTCAGGCGCTCGTCATTCCCGTGAGTACGCAAAACATAGCATATGCCCTGCAGGTAGCCCGTTCTGCTCGCGCCAGGGGAGTGCGAACAGAGGTAGACGTGAACGGGCATGGCGTCGGAGCTGGGCTGAAGATGGCCGCGAAGAACCAGGTTCGACTGGCGCTCATTGTCGGCGATGATGAGCAGCGGGACAATGTAGTTACTCTCAGAAACCTCGATACGGGAGAAGAACAGGTGCTGGATTTTGCCGGAGTTCTTCGGGCGGTCGACCAATTGCAGGTCGAGCAGAAGTGAGACCTGGCACCCGCAAGGGGTGCCACTACATGTCTCTTGTCACATCAAGCTTGACAGTTCAGTAGGATGAAGATGACATGAATTTGGAATACGAAACTCGCCTGGCATTACCAGGGAAAGGGGCATTAGAGGCCGCGACGCTTACTTTTCTCGCTGAATGCGGTATGAAAGTCAATCGAGCCAATCCACGCCAATACCTGGCACGCATGGGCAGCTTGCCCGAGCTGGAAGTAGTCTTCCAGCGCGCTGCTGATATCCCATTACTAGTGCAGGATGGCGACGCCACGCTTGGGATCACCGGCTATGATATACTGGCCGAGCATCGTGGGAACGGCGACGAGGAGAGCGACGAAGACGATTACGACGATGATCTTATTGTACTGGAGCGCGACCTGGGTTACGGGAGCTGTCGCCTGGTGGTGGCCGTGCCTGAGACCTGGATCGATGTCAGTACTTGCGCCGATCTGTGGCACCTGACGGGATACTACTCCATGCATAAAGGGAGAGGTCTGCGCATCGCCACCAAGTACCCGGCATTGACAGGCCAGTTTCTGCGTCGACACGGTATTACGCACTGCAAGATTATCTCTCCGCATGGCGCGCTTGAGGCCGCGCCGTTGACGGGAGTGGCAGACCTGATCGTAGACCTGACTGAAACGGGGACGACGCTGCGCGAGAACCACCTGAAGTTGCTAGAGGATGGCATTGTGCTGCGCTCGCAGGCCTGCTTAATTGCCAATGTTCATCTCCTGCGACGACATGAAAAGGCGCTGCGCCTGGCCTCCGTGATGCTGGAGCTTATTGACGCTCGCATGCAAGCGCGCAATCGCTCTTTGCTCACGGCATATATACAGAGTGAGAGCGTGGATGACATACAGCGCATCTGTAGGCAGTTGAAATCGCTTGCTGCGGGTTCTGAATTTCAAGTCTCAAGCTCTGAACTGGCAGGAAACGTGAAACCTCGCTGGTATACTTTATCGGGAGTAGTCCAGGTAGGAGGCTCCGCCTCAGAGTTACTGGAAACTATCGCCTTACTGCGTAGTGCGGGGGCGGTACATATCAATGTCACACCGTTGACCTACCGCTTTGCGGATAAAGCGGAGAGTGTACGCGCTCTGCGCGAACGATTGAAGAGAATTAGTGAGTAACCTTATCGTACTTGATCTCGATGGTGTCATTACCAGCGAAGAAGCCTACTGGGACGCAGCAGGCCTGACGCTGCACGAGTTGATGTATAGCCCGCACTATTGGAATATTGGAGCGGCAAGGCAGTATCATCCAGCTGCGAACGCGGAGGAGAGCCGCCGTGTCAGCCGGGCCACCTTTCCAGAAGTAGAAATCCTGGCACTCAAGGCCCGCGCCATCAACTCCAACTGGGATACCTGCTATGCTGCGGCCTGCCTGCATTTGATCGATTTGCTTGCACTGTCGCCAGATCTCCCGGCTTTGTTGCCCCCACAGCCATGGGACACACAGTGGATTGCGGCTTTCAGGGCTCAGATGAGCTGCGCCGAGGAACAGAGAGGCAAGCTAAAGCAGCTATTTGATATCTTCGAATCGCCGCTCTTCCACGGTTATGTTGGCCTTGAACTCATTAACCGCTTTGACGCGTACGCGAGTGAAGTACTGGGTCATCGCATCGAAGGTGTTTTCTCGCGCCATAGCCCGTTCTGGCCGTTCTGCCAGGATATTTTTCAAGAATGGTACCTTGGTGACGAACTCTATACGCGGGAGTACCGCCATGGGCTAGTACAGGCGGGCAAGCCGGGTTGTATCCACTTTGAGCAGCCGCTATTACCGAAAACATCCGTGCGAGCCACGCTGGAAACATTGCGCCAGCAGGGTTATGTGCTCGGCTTCGCTACCGGGCGCTCGTTGATGGAAGCAGAGGTCCCGCTTAACGTGCAGGGTCTGCTCTCGTATTTTGACGAAGCGCATATCTCAACTTACGACGATGTCGAACGCGCAGAAGCCTGGCTGCGCGCTCGCGGCGACCAGACGCTGTTGAGTAAGCCGCACCCATTTCCATTCCTGGCAGCGGCAAATCCTGCTCTCCATTCAGGAGCAGCCGAGCAAGTAGAGCTGTCTCTCACGGATGCCAGGGCTGGCGCAGGTTTCGTCGTTGTGGGAGATTCCACGAGCGACATCCTGGGTGGTCGCGCTGCAGGAGCGCTCACCGTGGCCGTGCTGACGGGTGCGCGTACGGCAGAGGCGCGTGCGCTGCTCGCAAAGAGTAGTCCAGATTTTACTATTAATGATATAACGGAGCTGCCCACCCTGCTGGCACATATCGATAGTCTCGCAACCATCCAGCGCCTGCAATTCAGCGAGCGCGAGAAGGCGGAGAGGCTGCTCCAGCGCTGGTTTGTGCGCCACATGAACCTGGCGACTGAGAGCGTTACATTGACGCCGAAAGCGGTCTCGTTGAACTCGTTCAATGGTTTTTATCGCAGCGCGGGCGAGGAGTACTTCTTCAAAACTCATGTCGAGGAGCAGGGTGTACTGGCGGAGTATTACCACGCTGAACTGCTGCACCAGGCAGGTTATAATATCGTCAAGCCCCTGCGCACGCTACATGAAGAAGGTCAGCAGATGGTGATCTACCCGGTGGTGCGCTGGCCGGTCATGTTCGACCTCGTGCGTGCGCTTGAGACAGGCAATGCAGTCGATATCACACTTGAGACGCTTGCTCTGGCCGAGCAGCGCGAGTGTGAACGCTTGTTGGAGATTTACCGCTCGACGTTCGCGTTCAGCACCGAGGAGGAGCATGCTCGCGCGCCTATCCACCAACTGTTCTGGCACCGTTTGGCAGGAGGACGCTTCAAAAGCTTTTACGCGGGCAAACATATCCGCTTTCCTGCAGAAGCGAAGTCGCGGGAAAGCTGCTTTCCCTTCGACGATCTGTTGAGTTATCGCTGGATCATTAACGGCATACCCTTCGAACGAACGCTGGGGGAGCTGGTTGAACGGGCTAAGGAGGCGCTCCACCCGGCGCGAGCAGCTACAACCGTGATCGGACATGGAGACGCTCACTTTGGCAATGTCTTTCTCCAGCAAGCGCCGCAGGGCGAACGCGAGGAGCAGAGAGGGCAGGGCAATAGCGAGCCTTTTCAAGGTGTAGCTGATCTAGGGTTGCAGGGCGAACGCGAGGAGCGGAGAGGGCAGGGCGACCGCAAGGGTCGCCCCTACATTTCCCACCCCGGACATCTAGATACGCCTTCTACGGATACCGGGCTGCGCTACCTCTATTTTGATCCGGCTTTCGCGGGTCGGCATACACCGCTGCTTGATGTGATCAAGCCGCTCTTTCATAATGTATTTGCAACGTGGATGTACTTCCCGTATGATGTTGCTCGTGATTTGAATCTGTCTGTCAGTGTGCAGAACTCAACCATCACCGTTGAGCATAACTATACCCTGACTCCTGTACGCCAGGCGATTATGCAAACGAAGATAGAAAATTTACTTATACCCCTTGTCGCCGAGTTACGCTCGAACGATGCACTGCCCGGCGATTGGTTTGAGATGACGCGGCTGGCGCTGATGTGTTGTCCTCTGTTGACGATCAACCTGCTTGACGAGGAGCGCTTGCCTCCCTCTATCGGCTGGCTGGGGCTTGCACAGGCAGTGCTGGTGGGCAACGAGGGCATAGCATCCTGGAGGATCGAGCTATGATTGCGATCATCGATTATGGAGCGGGCAATATTCGCAGCATCGAGAAGGCATTGGAGTATGTCGGAGCTGTGGTGCAGGTGACGGAGAAGCCCGCTGTAGTCGCCCAGGCGCAAGCTGTCGTGCTGCCAGGAGTCGGTTCGGGCGGCGCGGCGATGGCACGTATGAAGCAGCGCGGACTGGATGACGCTATTCGCCAAGCCACGAAACAGGGGAAGCCTTTCCTGGGCATCTGCCTGGGTATGCAATTGCTGGCGGATCATCACGCCGAGGGTGAAGTGGATGGCCTGGGCCTCTTTCCTGGCGAGGTATGCCGCATTGCGCACGGACCGAAGATCCCGCACATGGGTTGGAACCAGGTGACACCGCTGCACAGCAACTTACCCATCTTCGCCAGCATTGCACCAGAGGCTTATTTCTACTTCGCCCACTCGTATTACGTCGAGCCACGAGACCAGCAAGGGGTGGCAGCAGTCACCGATTATGGCTCACCTTATTGCAGCGTTATCGTCACCGAGCGCGTCTGGGGAACGCAATTTCATCCCGAGAAAAGTGGAGCGGTTGGTCTGCAATTGCTGAAAAATTTTGTAAAGTGGGTACAGGAGTGATTATTCTCCCGGCGATCGATATCAAAGATGGCAAATGTGTGCGGCTGTACCAGGGTGACTACGCTCAAGTCACCACTTACGACGCCGATCCTGTGCAGGTAGCGCAAAACTGGCAGTTGGCGGGGGCAAGCTGGCTGCATGTCGTTGATTTAGACGGGGCCGCAGCAGGCCACCCCGTTAACATCGAAATAATTGAGAGGATGCGCGCGGCTACATCCCTGCGTATAGAACTCGGCGGCGGAATGCGCTCGCTGGCTCATATCCGGCATATGCTCGACCTGGGGATCGAGCGCGTCATACTTGGCACGGTGGTGATAACTGGCCGTGCATTGCTCAAGGAAGCATTGGCGCGCTGGGGTGAGCGTATCGCGGTGGGACTGGATGCGCGGGATGGCCGGGTGGCTATCTCAGGCTGGCGCGAAACGTCGCAAGTGCAGGTGACTTCGCTGGCAGCCGAGCTATGCGCCGAGGGTGTACGGCGCTACATTTATACAGATATTGCCCGGGATGGCGCGCTGCAAGGACCGAACCTGGATGCTCTGCAAGAGATGCAACGGGCCACTTCATGCTCGTTGATAGCCTCCGGCGGGGTACGCTCGCTGGCCGATTTGCACGCTCTCGCGGAGCTGGGTATCGAAGGGGCTATTGTCGGGAAGGCGCTTTACACGGGCGATGTAGACCTGGCCGGGGCCATTCAAGAGATCGAGAGGAGGTAGAACGTATGCTAACCAGGCGCATTATCCCCTGCCTCGACGTTACGGCAGGGCGCGTCGTCAAGGGAGTGAATTTCGTCAACCTGCGCGATGCCGGTGACCCGGTGGAACTGGCCGCGTTTTATAACGCCGAAGGCGCGGACGAACTGGTCTTCCTTGATATCACCGCCTCATACGAGCAGCGGGCTACCATGCTCGACGTGGTACGGCGGACCGCCGAGCAGGTATTCATCCCGGTGACGGTTGGTGGTGGGATACGCGGCGTCGAGGACATTCGCGCCACTCTGGGCGCGGGCGCCGACAAGATTAAAATCCCGACCTGCTGCACGCTGGGGCGGAACAGTTCGGCGCGCAGTGCATCGTGCTTGCCATCGATGCTCGCGCCAATGCTGCGATGCCGAGTGGGTACGAGGTATTTATTCACGGCGGGCGCACACCGACGGGCAAAGATGTTGTAGAGTGGGCACAACAGGGAGTAGCGCTCGGAGCGGGTGAAATTCTCCTTACAAGCATGGATCGAGACGGCACGCAACAGGGCTACGATCTCGCGCTCAACGCGGCGGTCTCGGCTGCTGTTTCCGTGCCGGTGATCGCATCGGGAGGCGTCGGTACACTGGAGCATTTCTACGAGGGATTGACTAGAGGTGCAGCCGACGCGGCGCTGGCGGCATCGATTTTCCACTTCGGGCAGTTGCGCATTCGCGACGTGAAGAATTATTTACAGGCGAGAGGTGTTGTGGTGCGGCCATGCTGAAGTCGGGATTCCCACTCAGCGTTGTGAGGCCACAAACTCCATCGCTTCTCTCGCCAGAGGCAGCCATTCCTCTTCAGACGTTGGTTCTACGCTTACCCACTCCTTCATGAGCCGACCATCATGACGGGGATCAAAGCGTTCCCCGTCTCCAGAGGCGATGAGCGCATCCACCCGAGGCTTGGGAAGTTTGACCACGAGCTTGCCCTGGACGAGCATGGCAAAGATTTAATATTTAGAACAAATTCGCTACTCATAGCCAAAAGGTCTCAGGGCTTTTTGAAGTACCAGCGCTACCAGGATAACATGTTACACAGCAGCAGCAATACTTCCTGCCTCGCCACAGCGATCCAGGAAGAGGCGTGCAAACTAAGGAGGCAGATGGATGAAAATCCGTGAAGCGCAGCAGGGTGATGCAGCCGCGATGGCGCGAGTGATTGTGGATAGTTATCGCAGCGCCCATCGCGATCATATTCCAGAGGAGAGCTTGATGAAGTTCACCTACGAGGAGTCTGAACGCAACTGGGCACGCGCTCTGCGCAAACTGGGCGGGTCAAGCGAGAGCAGGGAGTGCATTTATGTCGCGGAGGATGATGCTGGAGACCTCACCGGTGTGGCAATGGGAGGACCAGAGCGCTCAAATCATCCCCTCTATACTGGAGAGGTCTATGTCCTCTACCTGCTTCCAGAGTACCATCGCCAGGGCATCGGACGCCGGCTGACCGGGCAAGTAGTCAGGCGACTCGTCGAGTGGAAGATGCATTCTTTAATTATCCGAGTCCTAAAAGCGAACGCGCCCGCGCGCCGTTTTTATGAAGCGCTTGGGGGAGAACTGGTGCTGGAAGAGCAGATCGAGGAGAATGGGGCCGTGCTTGAGCAGGTGGCATACGGGTGGAAGGATGTGAGCGACCTACTGCCGAGTATGTGAGGAGTGACATGGCCCAGATCAATGATGGCCTTCTCAAGAGGCAACAAAACTTTCTGGTTTATTCGTATGGAGGGTGCCACAGATAGGTGCTAAATGTGCAATATTCCTGTTTTACCATAAACTCATGCGGTAGGTTGCGTCACGGGTTTCCGGGCAAGCAGGCTATCATGCTCATCCTCGCCTCTCACCTGCCACCACGCGGCCTGCATGCATTGTTTCAGCAGCATAATGTTCGTCAGTGGACCAACACCGCCTGGGGTTGGCGTGAGAGCACTGGCTACCTGTTGTACAGAGGCAAAATCGATATCTCCTACGATCCCACCACCGGGCAGCGCATTGATACCGACATCGATGACTACCGCGCCAGGGCGTACCATATGCGCGGTGACGAGGTTGGCATGACCGACTGCAGTTACCAGTACGTCGGCCTGGAGTGTGTAGCTTGACAGGTTTGTGGTGCGTGAATGGCATACAGTGACTGTGGCGTTCTTTTGCAGGAGCATCATCGCCAGCGGTTTGCCCACAACATTGCTGCGCCCCAGGATGACGACACGCTTGCCAGCGAGCGGGATCCGCATGCGCTCAAGTATTGCCATTATGGCCGCGGCAGTAGAAGGCAACAGGCTCGGCAGACTTAAAAAGAGGTTACCAGCGCTTTGTGGACTGATGCCATCGATGTCTTTAGCAGCGGAGACGGTATCGGCCACCATTTTCTGCGAGAGGTGCGCAGGCAGTGGCATTTGCACGATGATGCCCTGCGTGTCATCGTCATTATTCAATTGTATCAGGAGCGCACGCAATTCGTCCGAGGAGGTGCGGGCAGGCAGTTGTACCAACCTTGCGTGCATACCGACCTCCTCAGCAACGCGCAGGATTGCTTTGCTATAGACTCCGGAAGCTGTGTCGCCGCCGACGAGCACAACCACCAGACCTGGCGCTTTCCCCTGTTCTTCAATGTAGTGACCGACATCATCGCGTAACTCGGTTTTGATCTCCGCTCCCATTGCGCGTCCATCAATAATCTGCGCTGTCACGTCCGCTCCCCGATAATGTTTGTGACCTGCTGACTGCACGTCGAGATGCGTTCCAGGGCCGCGCCCAATCGAGTACTCAGGACGCTGACCTGTTCAAGGTCCTTCATAGCACGCAGGTTGATACGCACCAACCAGCCTGCTCCGGCTCCCGCGCTGGAGGCAAGCATTGCACCTATTCCCACATCGCTCAATATGTTAACGTTGCCAATCTCAGAAATTCGCTGGCAGAGTCGCACAAGTTCAGCAGCACGTTCCACTATTTCGAGCGGCACAAGCGAGGCTTCAACCAGTTGCGCCTGAATAGCGGACGTGCGCGCGGCACGCTCTGCATCGGTATCGCGAGACATTTTGAAACTTGCCGAAAGGCGTCCATAGGCATCTATATCTTCCTGTATGAGCTGCTGGAAGCGCTCGCGCAGGCTTTCCACCCGCTGCACTAATGACTCGATCTCCTGCTGCACACCGGCATACTCAGTTTTCCCCAGCGTGAGCCGCGCCACCATGCTGGCAAGTGCTGCTCCCATCGCGCAGCTTAACGCGGTGGCAGAGCCGCCTCCTGGTGTCGATCTTGCCGAGGCCAGGTCATCGAGGTAGACTTGTAGAGGTTGTTCCAGGTACATTCTTTTTCCCTTACTAGGCCATTAGCTACTTCTATCTGCATTCTAGCACCTGGCACAAGCGGCGTCGAGGATGAGGAAAGATGACCTCTCCTCCGCGAATGCATTGACAGCCTTCAGCCGACAGATGGGGCGATTGCTTGGCCCTTTGCTTGGGGCAGCATGTATTACCCTTGTAGGTCCGGTAATTGCCTTTGCTTTTGACGGAATGACGTTCGTCGTTTCAGCGCTCTGTCTTCTCGCCTTACGTCTTCCCAACACATCCTTAGCGTCGTCATCTTCCTCCAAAACCTCAGATGAAACCTCTTCAGGAGGAGAGCAGCCAGTCGCCTCCTCTTCAACAAAAAGTAATTTACAAACATTAATGGCGGATATAGGTGAAGGATTGCACTATGTCACGAGTTCAACGTGGCTTTGGGTCACTATTCTCGTGGCATCCCTCGCCAATATCGGCTTCTTCGGTCCTATGACGGTAGCTCTGCCCAAACTCGTTCACGATGTTTACGGCACTGGAGCATGGCTCTTGGGCATTCTTTCGACAACGAGTGCCGCCGGTTCGATTATCTCTACCTTCTTCATCGGGCGGAAGCATCACCTACACCGGCGCGGGGCCTTTGCCTATCTTGCCATGATTGGGTCTGGCATGGCTCTGGTGATGTTCGGATTACCATTGCCGCGAGCAAGCGAACCAATAATTGTAAGCGGTGCGAGTCTCATTGCTGGCTTCCGTTTGGGCACCTTTGGCATCATCTCAACGACGCTCATGCAAGAATTGGTCCCAAACGACAAATTGGGCCGGGTGAGCAGTCTCGATATGCTTGGTTCATATAGCTTGATCCCACTCGGATTTCTGGTGGTGGGCATACTGGCGGATCTCATCGGTCCAAGCCGGGTATTTATCGGCGGCGGCATAATGACGATGGTCCTGGCAATCCTGGCTCTATGTGTTCGGGACATACGCCAGTTGCAATGAATGGAGCACATCTAACTGTTCGACAGATCATGCAAAAGTAGCCATGACTGAGAGCCCCCTAGGCTCTCTTGCCCGCAAGGGTGCCACCACATTATTCCCCCTCTGAACCTGACAGGCATGCTTTCTCCCTTTCCACATGTCCTATGAAATAATCTGTACATGTGCATGGACTTCTGCTAAAATACCTGAGCAGATATTACCAATGCAACGTTGTGCAGTGAAACTGCTATCATGTTGGAGATGCTTGACCTGCAGCCCGGCCAGCATGTATTAGAGATTGGCGCCGGCACTGGCTACGCTGCTGCTCTCATGGCGCACCTGGTCGGTGAGACCGGGCAGGTGGTCACTATAGACCTGGACGAAGATATCGTCAATGACGCGCGTGGACACCTGAAGGCGGCAGGGATCGAACATGTCCAGGTCATCTGCGGTGACGGTGCGCTGGGTTGGGAAGAGGCAGCTCCTTACGACCGGGTGGTCCTCACCGTTGGCGCTTCCGATATTGCACCTGCCTGGCGCGAGCAAATATAGCCAGGAGGACGCATGGTGCTGCCACTCCAGTTCACTCCCTTCCGGTCTGAGATTGCAGCGATACCCATGCCACCAGATCAATTCCTGCTGGCATTGGACCTGGGCGATACGTGCCTGGAGAGCGTCGATATGCGCGCATGTTATTTTATAACACTGCGTGGAGCCTCTGTCGCGGTTCCTACAGGCCCCATCGCGCTTGGTCCAGTACCCGGCCTCACCTGCATCGCCGCTGATACTATCGACAGAGATACAGCGTTCAGAGCGTTGAACAGCACTCCTCAAGACGAGGCGACGGATGTACCCGTCGCTTTTGCTGAACTATGGGGACTGCGTCTATGGTTAGCCTTACGAGAACCGCGTTTCTGTGAACTCTACGCGAAAGGAGAGGCAGCGAGAGAAAGCAGCTTTCCTTGTCTCCTCAGGATAACGGATACCTTCATCGCGACTATAGGACTATATGAAAGTGGAACCTGGAGTCTTCTCTCGTTAGAGGAAGATACCACAGCAGCGAAAGACCACATGCGACCATTCAAGCTCACGGTGCGACGTTTTGGGCCAGAACGGGCGCTCTCACAGCGCTTGCAGGAACAGGTCACAGCATGGGAGAGCGCTGGGCATCCTTTTGTCTGGAGCGCCCAGGGAACGATGGAAGGTATGCGCATACGAGCCTGTTCTCTAGAAACAGACTACATTCCGCAAGCTTACGAGACGCTGCTCAAGAAGCAATGGGCACAATTTGTCTTTACTCCGCAGATGCACGACCTGGAGAACACCTCGGCGGAGATATGATAACAGGGCCACGCGGGCGGCCATAAAGGCCTCCACACCACATCCCTTCCGCTCCCGCCCCTACTGGAACAATGCATCCTTACCACGCATCATCAACTTGATGACTATGGCCTTGCCGCATCTGTCCACCTCTGCTGGTCTCTATACTCCAGGTGTAAAGGCTCTAATAGCCGCTCGGTGGTCCACCCTGCAGTTTCAGATCGGATGTGACCACGAACCACACGCCTTTAAAACCCTCGCCGGTGGTCTGGCCGGGGGCCGTATCTCCGGTGTAGGTATAGAGGGGATGGCCGTTGTATTCGATCTGGTTGCCGTTTGCAGTCGCATAAGCGCTCAACTTGCCGGGAAGCGAACCTGGACCTGTGGGGATTCCTGAACCCGCTTGCAGCAGTGGAGGCCAGACCTGAGCGCAACTGCCAGAGCAGGCAACCTGGGTTGCGGTATCCGCCTTGAGGTAGTACAGTGTAAATCCCTTGTCGTTTGTGAGCATGGTCACTGTTTTACTACCTAAAGTGGCTGTCGCTGTGTTGATGACTACATTGGCATTGCTAGAACTGGCGGTCGTGGCCGCCGGTGTTGTGCCGCCGTAAGGCCCGGCGCTCGTTGCGCTGCCACAAGCTGCAACGATCACCGTCAACAAAAGGATGACAGCGAAGGGAAAAATCTGCTTAGGGAATCTCATAGATCATATTCTCCTGTGAAGCTATTTCTGCGTGATGGACACTCTCCGTCTGTTAGTGCATACGTCCAGGGGTTACAGGCGCCTTATGAACAACGCGCTGAGAGCCTGAGCGTGCAACCACCAGGGGTGAATTGACAGTGCTCGGGCCCTCAATTTGTGGGCAATACGTAACTACAGGCCTGGTGTGGCTACATGCCAGGTGCCGCTGAAGCTGATTATACCTTCCCCGTTGGCCTGGCCTGCCGAAAGATCACCCGAGAAGGTATACAGGAGATGACCGTCATATTCAACCTGCCTGCCGTTCGCATCCCTACGTATGCTTAGCTTATGAGGAAGAGCGTCGGAACTGGTGGGGAGGCCGGTAGATATGAGCGGAGGCCAGAACGTGGTGCATTGACCGGTGCAGGCAATATGGGTCGCGGTATCGGAGGTGAGGTAGTACAGCGTCTTACCAGCGGCATTGGTGAGGACCTTCTCCGATTTTCCATGCACGTTGGCCGTTCCGGCGCGAACGGCGACTTTGGGAACGCTGGATGGCTCGGTTGGAGTGACTCCAGGCGTTGCAGGAGCCGTTGTCGGAGCGCCAGCCGTGGTCGGTGTTGAGCCTGGAGCACTGCTCGGGTTACTCGAGCTAGTCGGACTACTCGAGCCCCCACATGCGACAACGATGAGCGCTACGAGCATAACGATGATCATAGAAAAAGTGTACCTGGAAGATTTCATGTGTTACTCCTTACATTTTTTTTGTAGTGTAGCCACTTTATGCTGCTTTGTTATCGCCAGCATGGCAACTAATCGAGAGCTTGAAGAATACGCTGCCGGAGGCCGGGGGAATAGGCTCTCATCAGACCGGTTTCTCTTTCCTGGACGTGGGAAGCCATTGAGACAGGATCACTCCTCACCCATGACTACAATGCTGTCCCGTTCGCACACCCGTTGGAAGAAGATTCCTTGCGTGTAGTCCTGCAGTACGTATCCACAAACAGGACAGGAGCGAAGTGGGCGATACTCATCCGCTGACTGGTCCTGGAAATACCAGTAGTAGCAGCGGCGAGTGTCATTGATGACGCTCTGAACGTCTCTACCAAGTGCATTCACTGCGCTGGTGATATCGGCGAGTTCTCCTTCCGCCCATGCTTCGTATGCCCCGGAGTCGAGCCATAACACGTACATAGCATGATAGAGAGCTTGCCAATGCGCAATCCTGTCAACAACCTCACGAGACAGCGCGAGGGTTTCGGGAGGCACTTCTAGATTACAATTCATGCAATGTATGGGATTCTCGGTCAGCGCGGACATTAACTTGATCTGCGGCCTATCTCGACACCGACACAGTTCTTCTTCAGGAGTTGGCTCTGGAGGGCGCAGCTTTGCATAGATGGTCAGCTCTTCCATGGTGATCCTCTCCCTTCTTCCCGGTTTGTTTCCTCCGTTGTCTCTTTGGTCCTCAACAGAGAGTCTGCTTCTCATCACATTTCGTACTCGCATACTATCATATGCCTCAATACTTTTGTACACCGCTGTAGAACCCATCCTTGTGCAGCCCTGATACGACATCTATGATGGGGGGATGCGGGGCAGGTAGTGCCCTGGCGAGCGCATCCAGCAGGCGCTGCGGCGTGCATGTATATTCGGGCGTGTAGGGATTGATACTCAGGGCAAGGATGCGCACAGGTTCCGCCACGCGCAGGTGCAGGCTCCTGGCAGCCAAACGCTGCAATACGACCGAGTGGCAAAAAATCTTTGTACCATCCCCAACTACTATCTCAGCTTGAGTTGGAAGAGTATGCCGGGACAATTGCGCGAGCAATTCGCGAGATAGCTCCTCTGTGAATGCACCCCGCAGCAAGAAAACCGGCTGTTGATGGGTTAGCATGCGCGCCACTATCCATTGAGCCCCAGCAGCAGGCTCCGTCGATCCTCTGAATACTTCAGCAGACTCATCTCTATCACTATCAGAAGAAAACACGAGCAGCCTGGCCTGTGGATAGCGCTGTCTATAAGCATCTTTCCACCTGCTCGGTTGTACCATGAGCCGGGCTAAAATATCGGCGGTTCGCCGGGCTACCAGTTCCGGCGTGGCAGCCAGGCTCGCCCCGGTACAAAGGATGCAGGCACCGGTGATGCCGGGAGAGGCTGCTCCAAGCCTGTTGATCGCACCATCGACGATGCTCAGGCGTGCGCCATACTGCTGCATGCGGTCAAGCGCACTGCGCAAGTCACGCAGCAACGCCGGCCCCGCAACGACGATACGCCCGGGGCGCAGTACACGTGCCAGCACAACGGGTCCCAGCGCAGTTCTCCCTGCAAGTTGCGCCAGCCGTTCAACTTGCATTCCTTCCTGCTCCGCCTGCCGCAACAAATCCACCGTGGTTGCCACCAGTACCCCAGGTTGTGGAACATAACGCGGCTTGGCGAGTCCTGTCAGAGCATCAACAGCTTCTCCATCCAACCCCAGAGAGGTCAGCGCCAGTTCCCCAGCCTGGAAGAAACCCTCGTCAATGAGCGCTGCCAGCAGGTGATTCGTCGTTGTCGTTTTGCCCACGTTCTTTGTGAGGCCAACCAGCGCAAGGCGCCGGGTGTTTGACCGGGCCACGATATCTGCAAGGTGACGTGTCATAAGCTCTACCCAAAGCGCCGGGTGAATATAGTGCGTAGTGTGGAATAGTCGCGCAACAATTGCAAAGCAATAGTGCCTTGATCCGGCATATAGCCGTTGCCGATGTGCATCTCTACCTGGCGTGCCATGCCTTCGGCGCCCAGCGCGGCAACCGTAAAGCTGGTGGCCATACTGAAAAAGAGAATGCGTCCCTGGGGCCTGGTGAGCAGGATAGTTGCGAATTCGGTGTTAGGAACATTGACAACATTGATGGCAAGGTCGGCCTCGTAGTCGCGAAATCCGCACGCTGCGCGTACCCGTTCAACAATTTCAAGTGGGCGCGTTGCGTCGCCCTGCACTATTATATCAGCAGCCCCCAAGGCAACAACATCCTGCAAGGCCTGCGGGTTAAATTCTACAGCTATGATTTCACCTGTAGAACCAAGGTGCTGGCGCAGGGCGCACAGGGTCAACAGACCGGCTGTACCTCCTGCCCCCAGCACGGTGACGCGTTGACCCGGCTGCGCCAATGCTGCCACGCGAGCAGGCGCGCCCGCCACGTCAAGCGCCGCGACAACTATGGCGCGCGGCAGGTCTTGCGGCAGCCTAGCGACGGGGTTGCCGCGGAAGAAAATAGCCTTCCCCTCAACCTCTAGTTCGCAGCGCTGCGGGTGTATTGCATGAATCCGTTCGAGGTACAGCGGCAACCAGCTCAGCGAAGTCAGGCTGACGATAGTATCACCCTTAGTCAGGCCATGTTTTGTTGCAAATGCCTCGTCCAGTTGTTCAATCGCGCCGATCAGCACGCCGCCTGAGCCGGTGATGGGATTATGCATCTTGCCGCGCTGAGCTACGATTTCCAGGATATGTTTGCTCATCCTGGCTGTATCTCGTTCGCACGCCTGCGCGATCTGTGTGAAGCTGGCAGAGTCAATGTGCAGCGCTTGTACATTGACGAGCGTCTCACTGGCGCGAGCAACTGGAGTATTATCGAGTTTCCATGCCGGCTGCGGCAGGCTGCCCTGGGGCTCGATGACACGATGGATACCTAGATCGGAGATGATATCTTGTTCGGTTTCTGGTGACTGCATGATCTCACTACCCCTCGCCGACTTCTCGTATCTGATCACCAGGTCGGGGTTTCCGGCACCATGCATTGTACAGTTGTTGCATACGTCCTTTATCGATGGCAGCGACTTTGGCATATACTCCAGGCATGCAAACATTCCTTTCTACTCTTACTTAATTAATGGTAGAGGGCATTTCCTAACTTGACCAAGTAGGATAAGCTGATCCAAAACGAGGCTAGCTCCTATGTGATGGTGTGACTAACGGAATAAAGTGGCCACAAAAAAAGCTATAACCTGGCGATAAACTGAAGCATTCAAGCTCAATTGCACTAGCACCAGAACGACATAAGCTGGCCGGAAGTGCAAGAATCAGGCAATTCATGGCCGAGAGTGCAAATTCCGCGAATGGATTGGATCGGCTCTAGAAGGTCGCTCTGGATTCTCCGCCAGCTCAAATGTCAGTCAAGGAATGGTTTCTGAGCGGAAAATTCAGTTCGGGAAGTAATCCAAATACGGCAACTAACGCACTTTCGGCCAATTTATGCCGTGAGTCACAGATGGAGAGGCGAGGGTCGCCTAACACTTCCCCCCATCGCACCACCACTCCGCGATATTGTGGGTATCAGTAAAAGGCCCTGGCAGGTAGTTGTGCGTCCCCTTATGCGCTAACGAGAAAAAAACCTGGCTCGTGCTAAAGAGGACGATGAAAGGCAACACATTCAGGTAGATACTATGGATCTGCTGGAAGACCTGTTGCCGCAATCCCGGATCTACTGTCGACAGCTCCTGCTTGTAGAGCGCATCCAGGGCATGATTGCAGTAGAAATTAATGTTGAAACTGAAACCCTTGGGAGGTATCTGGTCACACGAGAGCAAGGCGGAATCGTCGGGGTCATAATTCCAGCCGGTTTCAAACTCCGCGATGTCATACCTACCCGCCACGGCCCCCGATGGTGGTGACGCCCTCCCTCCGGTCAAGAAAGGACCAAAGAACGTACTCGCGGAATAGTTCTGGATGTCGAGCTTGATGCCGATTTGTTGGAAATCTCGTTGGATGATGGATTCAATAGTAACACGATTATCGAGTACGCTTGTTACGTTTGTCGAGTACTCGAACTCCAGGCGCTCTCCTCCTTTAGTGCGTACCCCATCTTGGCCTTTCACCCAGCCGCTGTCATCGAGTAGTTTATTAGCAGCCGTCAGGTCAAAGATTGGGCAGGGGGCACCAGGATCAAAGCCGGGATGATAGGACGCTGAATGGTCAATGCATGAAGGACTGCCTAACCCGTTGAGTGCTCCAGCGATGATGGCCTGCTGATCGACCGCCATCGACATCGCCTGGCGCACTTCCAGGTGGCTGGCCAACACAGAGTTGTGGAAGTTGAAGTACAGCGCCTCGAAGCCAGTATAGGTGAGAGGATAGATGAGTGTATAATCCTTAAGGCGCTGATACTCCTTCAGTTCGCTCAGTCCCGGAGACCACAAGGCATCGAGGGAGCCTTTTTGTAAATCCTTTTGCTCGGTGTTCCCATTTGGGATGACAGAGAAGATCACCTTGTCCAGGTAGGGCAGGCCTTCGCTGGCCAGGTAGTATTTGGGATTGCGTACCAGGGTGTAGTGATCCCCCAGCACGCTCTCACTCATCAGGAAAGGGCCGCTGGTGACTTGCGGATTCAGGTTCTCGGGCGATTTCAAGATGGCCTCGGGGGCAAGATTTCTAAAATGATGTGCGGGCAGCGGCGCAACGAATCCATCCACCCATAAGTCTTCTAGGAAAGGTGTGAAGGAGCGATTGAGATGGAAAGTGATTGAGAGATGGTCTGCCGAGACGTCTGCCGAGCTGATCAGATCCAGAACCAATGTATTGGCTGCCCCGAACTTGGGATTGCGCCAGAGTTGCCAGGTGAAGTCGACATCCCGGGCATCGTAGGGCTGGCCGTCCGACCACACCAGGTGCGGTCTCAGATGGAACGTCCAGGTGGTTGCATTAGCATTGACGCCTCCATTCTTGATGGTGGGCACTTCCCTTGCCGCCCCGGGATGAATCACCATCTGTGCATCCCCGTAGAAGAGTGGCAGGTACATTGCCTGATCCATCACGGCAGACGTCGTCCCACCAGAGCTGTCGCCATTAGGAATTAAGGATGTGGGATCTGCATACACGCCATCCGTCCAGGTGCCTCCCCGAGCTGGAATGGTAAGACCACTGCGCGTGTCAAGCGCTCCGAAGTGCGCAAGCAGGCTCGCACTCCCCAGGACGCCTCCCACGATGATCACGACCACCAACCCAATCAATAACGCAGCGCTCCTTCTCGAGAGACGCCTGCCTTTCTGCTTGACTGGCATCGTTGGCTCCAGGGGAGGTGACACAATCGCAGCCGTGGATGCGACCAATTGACCCTGCTGCGGCATCTCGGACGCAGTTCCGTTCTGAGGTGTGTTGTGGCCATGTGGCGTCGAGTAACCTGGGTAGATCGTCGGTTCGAGTGCTTCCACTGGCAGATCAGCGGAGGGGATCGACTCCTTTTGGAGTGTAGACCGACCTGACTCAACGAAAACTGTGTCATACCCTTTTGCATCTGCCGATCCAAAAGCAGGTTGCTCGTCGCTATGCTTTGCGGTCGAGGAGAGTACACGTTGGCCGGCCCACTCCAATGCTTTGGCGAAATCTGCCACCGAGGCAAATCGTGCTCTTGGGTCTTTGGTCAGGGCACGCAATACGACCTGCTCGACTTCAAGCGGGATGGTTGGCACGCGCTCATGCAGCGGGAGAGGAGGCATACTCAAGTGTTGAGCAATCAACTCACTCACCGACCCCTCAAAGGGACGCTCACCACACAGCCACTCGTAGACGACGACACCAAGGGCATACTGGTCACTGGCCGGGCGTGGGTGCCCCTCGATCTGCTCCGGAGCCATATAAGCCAGGGTACCGGACGCGCCCTGTGCCTCCACATTGAGCGAGGAGGTGCTATGGGCGATGGTGGCAATACCAAAATCCGAGAGCAACACTTCCTGGCGTCGACCCAGCAGCATATTCTCCGGCTTGATATCGCGATGGATAAATTTCTGTTCGTGGGCATATTGCAAGGCATCAGCTACTTGCTTGACCGAGGAGATGATGATCGGAAGTGGAACCAGGCTGCCTTTGGGATAGCGCCGTCGTAAGGAGCCGTTGGGGGCATAATCGATCACGAGAAAAGGAACACCATCTTGTATATCGAAGTCAAGGACACGGATGATCGAAGGGTGCGCTAAAGTAGCGAGGGTTTCGGCTTCCTGCTGAAAATGCTCAGCTTCAACACCGCTCAAATGCGCATGTAGCACTTTAATGGCCGCTTGCTGGTTGAAGCGCACATGCTGGCCCAGGTAGACCTCGGCATAGCCACCCTGTCCCAACAGGCTGACGAGCCGGTAGTTACCACATCGCTGTCCAAGTCGGTCTGCCACCAACGGCCTCCTAACGTCCAATTCGAGGCAAGGATACGTTTGCCGATCAATCTAATCTTCAGGTAAACCTGCAAGAATTGTAAGGGGAACATGGCTCCATGTCAAGTAAAACGGTGCCTCAAAGAGATGCATGGGATGTTTCATGACTCGCATTCCTCCCAACAGTGAGCGAGGACGCGCTTGGGAGAGCGAATCAACTCGGGTCGGCCCGCGTGCTGAGCGGCCAGGCCAACAACGATGGTCGAAGCATAGGTCAAGGCGACTTGCCGTGCGATAGCCGACCAGCCAGACAGGGGCGGGCGTTGCAAGCGAAAGAACAGGAAGACGCGGCCAAAGAAGCGTTCGATGGAACTGCGCTTGCCGAGTTCTTCTTTGGTCCAGGTGGGTGGCAAGCACGAGCGGTTCTGCTGCCGCTTGGAATTCCAGGGAACGACGGCGACCGCGTGCAGGGTGGCGTGAATCCAGGCGATGAGGCGCAAACCCCAATAGGCGGCGTCCAGGCGAATGACACGCGGGCGGATGGAGTAAAGGTACACGGCCCATTCGAGCAGCGGGCGTGCGAAGGGGGCATCATGGACATTGGCCGGGGAAACGAGAAAACAAATGGGTAAGCCCGAGCCGCGACAGAGCAAGGTATGCACCCGATAGCCCCGGAAGAGCGGACGCGGATGCTGTGCCGGAGCATGGCCGATGGCTGCATCCGGGTCGACTCGTCGCCACGCCAGGATGGGGGCGCTATCGATAATCAGATCACGTGCGCCAATCAGCCGACGCTGGAGGGCCGTCAGCACACTCAAGACAAAGAGCGCCTCGCAGACGGGAGCGCCAGCGCGGGCAGCCCGCTTCCACTGTTGGGACGCGCTGGGAATACGTGGGTGGTTATCCAGACCAATCGGCAAGCCGCACGCCAGGGCTAAGGCTGGCCAGGCCGCTAACCAATCATGCATGTCTTGATAGGACAGCCGCCACAATGTGCGCAAGAGCGCGATGAGCAGCAACGACTCCTCGTGATAGGTGCGGGGTGCACCTCCTGGCCCAGCCGGCAAGGGCGGCGGGCAGCGACGGTGGGCCAAGCGCACCGCTAGACGACAGAGCGAGAGCAGATGCAGCATGCACACTAACGTGCGTGCATCGATATGCAAGGCTGGACCTAGCCGCGCTTGTGCACGATGATATGCTGGTGGGGGAACTGGTGCCTGTTCGTTAACGATGGTAGGCATCATCGACTGACCTCCTGGGCAAGGGAGCTAGCCTCGTCCAGCGTCAGTTTACCCTACTTATTTTGAGTTAGGAAATGCTCTCAATGGTACTCAAAACGTTCGGGTTTCTCCTTAAGTTTCCGTATAGTACCAGCCATCCTGCCACTTCCCATGTATGCTATTCTTTATATGGGAGTAACACTCAGAATTATGTAACAAGGATGTTAGCCATGGTAGTACCACAAGAGCATGATGGGGAGCCAGAAGAAGCATCAATCGTAGCGCAGGCCGTACCGTCGATTTTTAGTGATGACGACCTCTACCTGTTTGGGCAGGGCAAGGAATACCGCATCTACGAAAAGATGGGTGCTCATCCACGCACCGTCAATGGGGTGAGGGGCGTCAATTTTGCTGTCTGGGCGCCCAATGCGCAGTCTATCTCGGTTATCGGCGACTTCAATAACTGGAATCGTAGCGCCCATCCGATGCACAGGCGGCATAACGACCTGGGTGTGTGGGAGTCCTTCATTCCCGGGCTAGAGACTGGCGCACTCTATAAGTACGCCATCTACTCGCGCTCCAATAACTACGCTATTGATAAGACCGATCCCTATGGCTTCGCGATGGAATTGCGGCCACAGACGGCCAGCATTGTAGCAGACATTCACCAGCACAAGTGGCAGGACGATAGCTGGATGCAAGAGCGGCCCCAGCACCAGCAACTGAGCTCGCCCATTTCTATCTACGAGGTGCACCTTGGCTCGTGGCGGCACGTGCCCGAACGCCACAAAGAGGGCGCAGTGGAAGAAGATCGCTATATGACCTATCGCGAACTGGCTCATGCGCTGGCGCCATACGTCAAAGAAATGGGTTTTACGCACGTTGAACTGATGCCCATTACCGAATACCCCTATGACGGCTCCTGGGGATACCAGGTCACCGGCTACTATGCTCCGACCAGCCGCTTCGGCACACCTGAGGACTTCCAGTACTTCGTAGATTACATGCACCAGCAAGGTATCGGGATCATTCTCGACTGGGTGCCTTCACACTTCCCCAAGGATGGCTATGCCCTCAGCTACTTTGACGGGACACATCTCTACGAATATGCCGACTGGCGCAAAGGCGAGCATAAAGAATGGGGCACGCTCGTCTTCGACTACGGGCGCAGCGAAGTACGCAACTTTTTGATAGCCAGCGCGTTATTCTGGTTGAAAGAATATCACATCGACGGACTGCGCGTAGATGCCGTCGCGTCTATGCTCTACCTTGATTATATGCGTCCAGCCGGTGAATGGGTCACGAACCAGTACGGAGGCAGGGAACACCTGGAAGCAGTAGATTTCCTGCGCCAGTTTAACGAGGCAGTCTATGCATACCAGCCGGGAACGCTCACGATTGCTGAAGAGTCCACAGCCTGGCCGCTGGTGTCTCGCCCCACCTACCTCGGTGGATTGGGCTTCAGTATGAAATGGAATATGGGCTGGATGCACGATATGCTTGAATATATGCACCTGGATGCCATTTACCGGCGCTATCACCATAACTATGTTACTTTCTCTTTGATGTACGCCTATTCCGAGAACTTCGTGCTGCCGCTCTCTCATGATGAAGTTGTGCACATCAAGGGTTCTCTGATCAACAAGATGCCTGGCGACCTGTGGCAGAAATTCGCGAACCTGCGGGCTTTTTATGGCTATATGTGGGGACATCCCGGCAAAAAGCTGTTGTTCATGGGTGGCGAGTTTGGCCAATGGCATGAATGGAACTATGCTGAGAGCCTGGACTGGCACCTGCTCGAGCCCCCAAGTGACCCTCACCATGCCCAGCTACGCGACTTCTTGCGCGACCTGAACCGGCTTTACCAGCAAGAGCCGGCCGTGAGTGAGCTGGACAACGACCCGGAAGGTTTCTCCTGGATCGATTGCCACGACTCAGATAACAGTGTGATCTCATTCATGCGTCGCAGTAAAAAAGAAGAGAATACACTGGTCTTTATTTGTAACTTTACGCCTGTACCGCGCCACGGCTATCGCCTGGGGGTGCCATATGAGGGAGAGTACTTTGAATTGATCAACAGCGATGCGGACCGCTATGGCGGAAGTGGGTTGGAGAACAAGCAGCCGATGCCCAGTGCTGCAATTTACTGGCAATCGTGCCCGCATTCCATTCTTCTGACATTGCCCCCTCTGAGCACGGTAGTGCTTAAGCGCCGTCCACAGGTCGAGGAGAAAGCACAGGCAGCAGGTCAGGAGTCTCATAGCTGATGTAAGTGAGAGGACCTGCCTGGCAATGGGAGCCCAAGCGGTGCGGGGTTGCCCTTAAACTCCTTCCCTTTCAAAGCGCCAGGCGCAACATCTAAAGCCAGGTTTGTTTCGTAGATAATCAGAGTAGAAAGGAGAGCGGCGATAGTGCTCTGTACTGCAAGGCAGGAAGCTCTACACGTCGCATATACATATGAGTCGCAATCATAATAATCATAACCATTACAGGAAGAATGGAGGGATATACCGTTTGCGTCCCACAAAAGGCCGACGTCCGCCAACAGAAGACGAGCGATTATTACACCGCCCTACACAGCCGCTGATCAGCCCGGCAGCGCCTATACCGCAGGAACAGGTGAGGGAGGAAGAACATGCCTACGAGCGTGCGATGCATTTCGATTTCACGCTCACCGACCCGTGGCGCGTATTCCGTATCATGAGTGAATTTGTAGAAGGCTTTGATGCGCTCTCGCACATCCCTCCCGCCGTCGCAATCTTTGGTTCCGCGCGTGCAAAACCCGAGGATCCCACCTATATTGCCGCGGTGGAGACAGCGCGTTTGCTGGCAAAGGCAGGCTTTGCCATCATAACTGGAGGCGGTCCTGGCGTCATGGAAGCTGGCAACAAAGGCGCGCAGGAAGGCGGAAATGTCTCGATCGGCTGCAATATTGAACTTCCTTTTGAGCAGGGCCCAAATCCATACCTCGACATCTCTCTTGACTTCCGCTACTTTTTCGTGCGCAAAACGATGTTCGTCAAATACTCCGAGGCCTTCGTGATCTTTCCGGGAGGCTTCGGGACAATGGATGAACTCTTTGAGGCGCTCTTGCTCATTCAGACAAAAAAAGTAAGTCACTTCCCCGTTATTCTGTATGACTCGAAGTACTGGGGCGGACTGATTAGCTGGATTCGAGACGTGATGCTGGCTACCGAGAAGATTCTTCCCGAGGATGCCGGTTTGCTACTCCTGTCCGACGACCCGCGCGAGATCTGCAAAATCGTTGTTGAGGCATACCAGGAGAGTTACCTCCAGGAGCGTGAGAATCCAGCATTGCATCGAGAGAAATCAATCCGGTAGATCAGGTACGTAGGGTGCATCGAAACCATAGTTTCCATGCCGACGAGCAAGTTGCCTGGCCGCCGTTGACGATGGCAGCCGCAAGGGCTGGTCCCTCGATAAATCGGGAACCTACTACCATGACCGAAACCACGCTCAGTGCAAAAAAGGCAATGCACCCTACGAAGCGGGGTTATACGCTCGTGCTAGCCGCCTGTATTGCCGGCTCCCCTCGCTGCATAAGCGGGGGTTGTGGAGGCCGCTTTTCGCCACGTTTCATCTCCTTGAGAACGCCCACCACGTACGGTTCAAAGTCCACCTGCATGGTGTGGCGAGGAGAATTGCCATAGCGCTTGCGCATATCTTCCCGTTCGCGCTGGATATCCTGCATCATCTCGCTTTGCGATGGCAGCGTATACTTGCCTACCAGGTATTTGCTGACCCATTTGCTTTGCAATTCGGCGAGCGGCATAATTGCGCCGAGCGGCTGCAGCAGGCCAATGAAGAACAGGTCGGGATACTGTGGGTGAAAAACCCGGCGAAACAGGAACAGGTCGTTGTTCCTGGCTTCGACAATCTCGGGCTTGAAGAAGGGGAACGTCACTTTATAGCCCGTGCAGTAGATAATGCAGTCTACCCGCTCCCGCGTACCATCCGTGAAGATAACGCCTTTCCCGTCAAGGCGCTGGATGTTCGGCTTGGGCTTGATGCGGCCATGCGTAATGCGATGGAGGATTTCCGAGCTAACCGTCGGATGAGCGTGCAGGACAGGGTGGTCGGGCTCTGGCAACCCAAAGTCCGTGAGCTTGCCGACCTGCAGCCGCAGTATCTGGCCAAACAGTCTACGCTGTACAGGCCATGGAATGAATTTAGGAATGGCCTGCTGGTCAAGTGGCCTGCCGAGAACGTACTTTGGGATGATGTGGAAACCGCGCCGCACCGCCAGGTAGGTCATTACCGAAACACGCGATGTCTCAACTGCGATATCCATAGCGGAGTTGCCAAATCCCACGACCAGAACGTGCTTATCTACGTATGGACCCGGTACTTTGTAGTAGTGGCTGTGAATGATCGAACCATCGAAATGCCCTTCAAAGGGAGGCTCAGGCCAGCGAGGATTCCAGTGGTGACCGTTGGCCACCAGTAGAGCACGGTAGCGATGTGTAGAGCCATCATGCAGTGTGATTTCCCACCCACCCCCCTCCAGGGGAACGGCGGCTGTGACTTTTGTGTTAAAACGGATGTGAGGCCTGACGTTGAAATGCTCGACATAATCGTTGAAATATTCGGCAATCTGGGTGTGATGCGGGAAAACCGGGTAGTGGTCAGGCATGGGATAGTCCGAGTACTGCATACGCGGCTTTGAGGTGTTGATGAAGAGCGAGTAATAAGCGCTGGACATGCCATTGGGGTTCTCATAGGCCCAGTTGCCACCGACGCGGTCGCCCGCTTCGTAGCAGTCAAAGGGAATGCCATAATCTTTGAGAACTTTAGCGGCTGTAATACCAGACGAGCCAGCACCAATGACACAGGCGCGATTCGGGATGTCAAGCATGGTTTTCGTTTCCTCCCCCGAAAGTAAGGTAGCTCTCTATATGGTGGGGTACTTACATCTAAAGATATATTAAGCAGGTACAGTTTGCAAGTCAACCAGGGCTTTTTAAACTTATTCATAGGTTTCCAGGGTTATATAAAAGTTCATGCAGGCGCTCTCCACTTCACCCACTCTCTTTCTCTTCCCTACTTCGCAGGCGACCATGCCTGTGTTGTACGACTGATTACAAACGACAACTCCTGGTGAACTTTCTCCGTATATATGGTAGTGTTTTCCCTTTTATGGCATTTTTATCAGAGCGTGTCTGATTCTCAGAGTCTTCGCCCTCTCT